>Ga0207797_1001013_pt1 | contig 20912 bp, 16 predicted proteins | sample PRCRCaboRojoPR_6_FD_187275 | JGI IMG/M metagenome (GOLD analysis project Ga0207797, IMG submission 187275) | Marine sediment microbial community from Cabo Rojo, Puerto Rico - PR CR 10% Liquid 1 (SPAdes) | ecosystem: Environmental > Aquatic > Marine > Coastal > Sediment | place: Cabo Rojo, Puerto...
CTTCCCGTAGCTCGCCCGTCTGGGTCGTCCAGTTGCAAGCACAGATCGAGACGGCAAGACCCAGTGCGACCAGGAGGAATCCAACGCTTCTCTTTCTCATTCTCATATCCTTTCTACTCGTGGAGCAGGATGCAATTATCCGGTTATCGGCCCCAGGTTCCGGAGCAAGCTGACGCTGACAATCAGACTGCCTAGGCCGATGACGCCCCACAGCCCGACCTGCGCCAGATCATCCGAGGCCCCGCTTTGAACGGCTGATATCGTGACCGCGGATAGAGCCAACATGTAGACGGCCCCCTTGACGTTGACGATCGTCGCCAGTACGTAGCCCCAAGGCCGGCGTCTCCAGACCCAGATCGCCGCCAGTACAAACCACGGCACCACCAGCGAGAGATCCAGGGCAAAGACGACGTTGGTCGATTTCTCCGTCAGACTGACGATCTCCGGAAGCTCTCCGCTGACGACGAAGCCGAGCGATTGCGTCACGTAGACGATGATGAGGCCCACAGCCACAATCCCCATATATCCGGCGATCCACCTGGCCGGCGTCCGAGTACGGAAGCGTCCACCGATCGCATCGATGTCCAGTCCGATCAAACCAAAGATGAGGGCCAAAATCGAGAGATCGAAGACCGTCACATAGATCAGAAAGAAGGCATTGAACGCCGTGCCGAAGAGGTAGTAAGCGAAGTTATACACCATGTAGGCGATCATCCCCAGCCAGACCAGGTGCGCCCGGCGCGAGCCGCGAACCGAAAGCAGCAGCGACGCGACCAGCAGGGGAACCGCCACAGCCAACGTGACGAGATCATTGCCAAACCACCCCGCGGTGACGAGCGCGTTATCCCGGTAGAGGCCGTCGATCAGAAGTCCGCCAGCAGAAGCGACGAGGGCCAAGATGACGATGATGGTCGATGCCACGTGGGCGAACTTGAGGTTAACGTTCGACATCATATAGTCCTCCTCGAGTCGTGTTCTCTCAAAAAGCCGTCCTCAACTATGCATAGCCTACCATACAGACCTCCTCGGCGTAACAGTCAGCCGGGGAGGTTCGGGCCTCATCGAATGGTCAGTCTCGTCCCTGGTCAGACGACTAGGCCAGACCAAGCCACGGGCCAATCACTCCCAGTCGAGTCATCGTCCACTCCATCGGCCCGACGGCGCCAGAAGTAGACGGCAGTCATCAGGTAAGCAATGGACAGTCCCGCGCCGAACCATCGATCACCGACTCGGTTGGGCCGGTATCCGCCTGCATGATCCCGGCCCGGGCGATGACGATGAGGAAGATCCCACTAAGGCCACGGTGAGAACCAGAAAGATCGCGAGCCTCCATCTGACATCTCTTCTCACAACATCCTCCCCTCGTCAACACAGAACCGACAGTTCAGGTACGCCTCTCGACCTTAGCTCGCTATCAGCGTAGACCAGAAGCGCTTCAGTAAGCACGACTGACCGCTGAGCAACGTCTGAGCGTGGAAGAGCCGAAGAAGAGCGTAGTTATCGTTATTCACCGTAGACCTCCTGAGATGCCCCCTGCCCGGTCCATCGACGCCAAGCCATCGTCCATAGGGTGGAGAAGTAAGCTTCAATCGCCCCCTGAAAGAGAAGCAACAGCGGCCACGTCAGGCAGCAGAACGCGAAGACGATCGTCGGGACGATCGCAGCGAGCCCAATCCCGAGCCCCACCACGATCTGAATCAGAAAGAGAATCAAGGCCGCGCCGAAGTTATCCATCAGAACCGAGAAACCGCGCTTGTAGGCCTCGAAGACGCCCGCGTCCTCCAACACACAAGCCCGATCGGCGAACGTCCGCAACAGACCCAACGCCAGGGCGATGAAGACGAGAACGCACACCAGACCGATCAGAGCGGCGGTCACTACGTTGGCAGACGCCGGCGGCACGCCCCTGCCATCAACCTGGGCGATCCCCAGATACCCCATGAGGCTAACCACGGCCAGGATAGCCAGCAAGAAGCCGGGAATCGCGGGCAGAATGTCGATACCGATCAATCGCCACCCCTTCTGCCAGCCAGCGCGGAAGGCCTGCCCGAAGCTCGATTCGCCGCCGGCATCGAGCGTGCTCGCCCCGGCGATCAACCCGCCGCGCGAGATCACCGAGAGGATCCACAGCGGAATGCCGAGGAAGATGATAAGGGCAATGACTAGGATCACCATTGCCGCCGGAATGCCCACCGGCAGGCCTCGGAAGAACTCCTCTCTATCCGGCATCCTCGGAAGATCGGGGAACTCATCGCGATCCGGCGGCCGGGGTGTCTCAAAGCCCGAAAATGGGCGCGAGATGTCAATATCGGCCCGAGAGGCGACGCCGCTATTGCCCGACGAGCTCAAGACAACCAACACGCCCAGCAGGATGAGAAATTTGTTCTCCCAAACGATGTTCAGCGCCCGAGTGAGTAATGCTCCATAGTCCATGTTGACCTCCTGATCAATCTATATGACGATTATTGTTTCGACTGCCGACGACCCACACATACGCGGTCTATCGCCGCCAGTAGCTTTTCCGGTGGATCGCCCTTGCTGACAAACGCATCGGCGCCAGCCTGCAAAGCGGCCTCTTCGGCCTCAGGGCGTCCACTCAAGGCGATCACCCGCAACCGGGGCGCGCGTGCGCGCATCGCCAGCAGCACGGTCTCGGCCTCCAGGCCCGGCAGGCCCCAATCGAGCAAGACCAGGTCCGGCGATGACGCCTTGACCCAATCCATCAGCCCGGTGGCATCGACGGCCTCGCCCAACACCTCGAGATGGGGCTGCTGATCAAGCATCAGCCGTACTGCCGAGCGGATTTTCGCCTGACTATCCGCTATGACGACATCCATAACGCTTACCTCGTTTCAAGACCTCTCACCGACCTACTCCTGCTGCAGGCTCGCCAGCTTGGGTCGGTCTTGACCTCTCGCCGCATCCGCAATCCATCCAGAAAGAGAGAGCAACAAGCCGCTCAGGCCCCGACCGATCGAGAACCGGTCGCTCCGTTCGGCTTGACGGAATAGGTGGGCCAATCGACTCTCGTCGGCCTCGTGATGGAAGCGCTCAACGCGGGCCTTGGCGATGCGATGAAGGTCATGTGGATGGGTCATCATCTGCGACTCCTTTCTCTTCCGAATAAGTTCAACTTCGTGGTCATAATGTAACACAGAAGACTCCCCCATACATCTGTCAATTGGGGAGTCTTCGGACTGGGCGATGGGCCAGTCTCCGCCCTGGTCACCCGACCAGGTGCGGTGACTGAATATCTGGAGTGCCTGCGGCTAGAACGCGCTGGAGTGTCTCACTGGACGATTTGCCTACCTCTCACTTTGATTCAGAAATTTGCTGAAGAGGGACACTATGCAGGGAATCGGATATCAGACAGGAGAGTGGAAGGACTTCCACACGGCCTTAGGTGGGCCAGAGCGCTCCTCCGCCATCTTACTGACGAGCGCCTTGGTCTATGCGATCAGATCGTGCTGGAGCGCCAGGGCCACCGCCTCGGTTCGGCTGGTGGCTCCCAGCTTAGACAGGACGTTGCTGACGTGAAACTTGACCGTCGAGCGGCTGATCATCAGTTCGTCGGCGATCTGAGGATTGCTCAAGCCGTCAATCATCAGCTCGAGGACGTCTCGCTCGCGCTCGGTCAGGTCGAACCCGGGTTTGCGCGGCTGGCGCGTAGATTGGATGAGGGTCTGTGCCGCCTCCGGGGCTAACGTCGGCTCGCCGGCATACGCGCTGCGGATCGAATCCGCCAGCTTCTCCGCCGAGACGTTCTTGAGCAGGTAGCCAATCGCGCCGGCCTCTAGAGCGTTCTCGACCAGGTCTTGCTCCTTGAAGCTGGTCAGGGCGATGACCTGGATCTCCGGCCAGTGCTCACGGATCTTCCGCGTCACAGTGGCGCCGTCCATGCCGGGCATCACCATATCCATCAGAACGACGTCCGGCTCAAGCTCCTGGCAGATGGCGAGCGCCTTTTCGCCGCTCCCCACGTCGCCAACCAACGCCAGGTCATCGAAGGCCATCAGGAAGGCAGCCAGGCCGCTGCGGACGACGGCGTGATCATCAACCAGCAAAACGCGAATCGGTCTATCTGAATCGTGCATGACAACTCCTTGTTTACTCGGTAAAGGAAAAGGACGGAGAGGCCTGTCACTCGGCCCAGCGCACCACAATGTCCGTCCCTTGCCCAATCTCACTCTCAATCCGTAGGTCCGCGCCGATGACCTCCGCGCGCTCGCGCATGATACCCACCCCCAAACTCTCTGCGGGAAGCGTCTGGGGATCGAACCCGCGCCCATCGTCGCAGACGCGCAAGCGAACCTGACCGGGCTGACAATCGAGGAGGACGCGCGCTTCCGTGGCGTCGGCGTGCTTGGCCACGTTGTTGAGCGCCTCCTGGGCGATACGATAGAGTGCCACCTTGACCTCGCTGCCCAACTCACACGCACCTTCCACCGCCACGGAGACCGGCACGCGAGCCCGACCGGTGATCGATTCGCCCAGCTGGCGTAGCAGGTCGCCCAGGGCCGTATCCTCCAGTGCCGAAGGCCGCAGCTCCAGCAGGAGCGTACGCATCTCGGCCAGCGCGCCCCGCGTCAGCTCGCGGAGCTCTTGGAGCCGACGGCGTCCTTCCTCTCGATCCTGGGCCCAGATGCGGGGGAGGACCTCGGCGATCAAGCTGGCCGAAAAGAGCGTCTGAGTCACCGCATCGTGGAGATCGCGGGCCAGGCGGTTCCGCTCGGCAGCGACGGCCGTCTGCTCCACCCGCTCGCGCAATTGCGCATTCTCAATCGCCAGGGCCGCCTGGTTGGCATAGGATTCGGCCAGCTCGATATCCTCCTTGGCAAAGGATCGCGGCGTGCGGTAGTAGAGCGTAATAGCGCCGTAGACCATCTCCGCCACCACCAGCGGAACGGACAGGGAGGAGCGGAAGTTGGCGCGCACCGTCGCCGAGAGGGCGCGGATCGAGCCCACGGCCTCGTCGACGTCCGCCGGATACTGCCCGAAATCCGGCACGGCAAAAGGTTCGGCGTCCATGATCGCCTGGTTCGCCGCCGTTTCCACCCGGGGGAAAGCATCGACCGCCCGGAACGCCTCCGGCATCCCTTCGGTGGTCACAACCTCAATCACGTCCCGGCCGGGCTCCCAGCGGTAGATCGCGCAGCCGTCGGCGTGGAGAAGTTGAAGCGATTGGTCGACGATGGAGTCCAACACTCGATCGACTGGCAGGTTGGAGTTGAGCGTGCGCAGGATGTCTCGCAACCCCTCGGCCACCTGCCGGCGCCGGTCGGCCTCATGGCGCCGGGCCTGCTCCGACTGATAGAGGCGAGCGTTCTCCAAGCCGATCACGGCGCTGGAGGCCAGCATCGTCAGCCGGCGCTCGTCGACCGCGTCGAAATCACCCGGACGCTTGTTGGCCACGATGATCGTGCCGATGGGCCGATCCTCCGAAAGAAGCGGCACTGTCAGGAAAGACTTGGCCCCTACTTTGTCGGCGACGGCATGATGGACGCGGGGATCGCTGGCCGAATCCGAGACGACGAAGGGCTGGCCGTTCTCCACGGAGAGGCCGGCGACGGAAGCCTCGACGGGCACGCGATACCCGACGGCCTCCGGCGAGATACGCCCGGAGACGATGGCGATCTCCAAATCATCGTCCTTCAAGAGATAGACGCCGCTCATATCGGTCTCAGTAAGACGCCGTGCGGCGTCCGCGATCAACTGGAGCACCGTGTCCGGGTCAAGTCGACTGGTGATGGCCTGCTGGATCGAAAAGAGCGTTTCAACCTCGTCGGCGTGGCGCTTGACCTGGGCATAGAGCCGCGCATTGTCGATCGTCACCGCGACCTGGTTGGCGAAGGCCATCACCAGTTCAGCCTGATGGGCCGAGTAGCAGCCCGGCTCGCTGTGATCGAGCGTCAACATCCCCAGGACTCGATCCTTGACGATCAGCGGGACGCCCATCCAGCAGCGAAGGTAACGGTAGGTCGTCTCCAGCTCGGGACCGGCGGCTCGCCGCACTCCCTCGGCCAGCGGATCATCGCCCAGGACGTTGTCGATGATCACTGGCTCGCGGCGGTCGATCACCGCGCGGTTGGCCGCCGCCTCCTCCAGTGAGAATCTCAGTTGGAGCGCCTCCTCTTGAGGGATCGGCCCTCGATAGGCGAGGACCTTCAGCTCACCCTGATCTAGGATCATCGTGGAGGCCGCATCGTAGGTCACCACAGACTTGAGCTGTTCCAGGACCTGGCCCAGCAGCGGCTCCAGCTCCAGCGTGGAGGCCACGTTGTGAGAGATCTCTAGCAACGTCGAAAGCTCGTGCGTCCGCTCGGCCACGCGTTGCTCCAGGTTCTGCTGCGCCAATACGCGCTCGGTGATCTCCGTAACGAACCCCTCCACCACCAGCCCATCCTCGTCTGGGATGTCGACGCCTTCGCCATGCTCCCAGACCCACTTCTCGCCCATCGGCGTGAGTAGTCGATAGGTGAGCTCAAACGGGCGGCGTGCCTCTAGGGCAGCCTGCACCTCCTCCCAGACGGACTCGCGATCGTCCGGATGGATCAGCTCGCCGTAGGCGACCTCTCGGTTGTCGATCAGTGCCTCAGGAGAGTAGCCGGTCAGTTCTCGGCTCCCCTGACTGACGAACGTCATCTTCCAGCCGGGATCGTTCAGGCAGCGATAGGCCATGCCAGGCAGGTTGCTGATCAGCGTGGATAGCATACGCTGGCTTTCTCGCAGCGCCTCGTCCGTCCGCCTCCGCTCTAGCGCGTTGACGAAGACGGCGCTCAGGATGCGGAGCAAGCGGATGGCCTCCTGCGACCACACCTTCTCCGTGGTCACCGCGTCGAAGCCGACGAATCCCATCGTCTCACCCTGGTAGATCATGGGGACGGCGATCAGCGATTGGGTGCCCTGTGTCTGGAACTCCCGCCGTTCGGCGGTCGCTTGCGGGGGTAGATCGGCCACCCGGGGGATGTGAAGGACCTGGCCGCGCACCAGAATCTTGTTCGACCAACTCAACGCCTCGGTCGGCACATCGCTCAGCCGCTGGCTCTGCGGGGCGATCCCCTCGGCGCACCATTCGTGCGTGTTGGTCATCGTAGCGCCATCATCGGAGAAGCAGAAGACGTAACTCCGGTCCACGCCCATGAACTGTCCTACGTCCTCCAGGGCCTGGTTGATGCCCGCGTCGATCTCGCCCGAGGAGAGCTCGATGAAGTGCGTGGAGATCGTCGTGATCAGGTTCTCGAATGACGCGCGCCACCTAAGCTCCGAGGTCCGTCGCGCCACTCGGTCCTCCAACTCGTCGCGCGCCTGGCGCAACTGTCGTTCAGCCTCCTGGCGCTCGGTGATATCGATGCCGGTCGCGACGACGAATTGGACGTGCCCTGCCTCATCCTGAATCGCCGTGTTGGACCAGGCGATCCGCCGTGATCGGCCATCCTTGGTCAACCAGTCGTTCTCGTAGGTATTGGGGAATTGCCCGGCCTTAAGGTCCTGAAAGACGGACTTGACCCTCTCGACGTCTTGGGAGGCGAGGAAAAGGTCCCACGGATGTTTGCCCTCCACCTCTTCAGACGTGTACCCCGTCGTTCTTTCGCCAGCCTGGTTGAAGCGCACGATCCGCCCCTGGCGGTCGAGCACGACCACCAGCGCGCCGGCGGTATCTAGCACGGCAGCGATAAAATCGCGCTCCAGATCAAGCTGTTCCTTCGCCTGCTGCGGATCCCGGGTCTCTAGATCTCCCGGGGAAGTATGAGACATCCTGGCTGTAACTCCGTGCGGAGGTCAAGATCGGACCGACCGCAACGTCGGTGGCCGATCGGAGATCAAGTGATGGTAAATATAACGCAAATCGGGGGGATTGTCCAACGGGGAAAGCTCTCACGCAGCGCTTTGGCGTCGCGGTAGGACGTCAGAGCGAATTGGGGTTTTGCAGACACGCTTCGTCTGCAAAACCCCACGATCTGTCGTCGCATTGGAACGGAGCCAGCCATCAGTTTCTAACGACGAGAGGCAGGAAGAGATCGAACTGATAGTTCGGCGTGCTCGCGGGGAAGAGCTTCACGGCCAGGTCGGTGGTCAACCCAGAAGGAACCGTCAGGGCAAGCCCGTCGTCGGCGCGCGCCTCCTCGGTGCGGAAGACCGTACCCCTGTAGGTATCCCACCACTCCACGCGGTACTCACCATCGGGAAGACCGAGAAGCGTGACCGAGCCGCTCAGCCCAGGGATGTGAGCGCCATCCACCACGTTGCGCCAGGTATGGAACTTGTTCTGAATCCAGACGTGGCCGCGACGACGGATCGGGTCGACCTGCCCCCAGGCCCGTAGGTCTGGATTGAAGGCCACCGCTTCTGCATCCTCGTAGGCGCCGTTGGTCAGCGGGATGTCTTCCATGAAATCGCGGTAGGGCTCATAGTGAGGGTATAGATCGTGCTGGCGAATGTTGCCGACCCACCAGTAGAGATCGTACATGCCGCCGGGGTTGATGCCGCCCCAGACGAGGTTATGAAGCCAGACCCCTTCTGTATCCTGCGCCAACGCCTCCTGCTCTTCCTGTGGGCCGCCGGGATAGTCCAGGCCAGCCTCGCCGCGGACCAGCGGCTTGCCCGCACCTGCCGGGCTGGCGCCGCCCCAGAGACGGCTGTAGGCCGAGGTATAGAGCGCTGCGTCCTCGTGCATGGCCTCCAGATTCACGGAGCCATTGGTGGCCAAGACCGTGCCATCCGGGGCGACGATCTCGATGTTATCGATCCAGGCGGTTCCGCCGGTGCCGAAGCTGTTCTGGACGGCGACGTCGAGCGTGTGAGGCAAATCATCCTCGAGAATCAGCCGCGCAGAGAGCGGGCCTTCGTTGCCGTCGGCGGTGTGAACGCTGTCGAAGGACGTCCAGCCATACGTACCCGCCGGGGCAGAGCAGACGAAGTCCTGCCCGCCGGAGGCTGGCGGCACCACGTTAGAGCTCCCGCCCCAGTAGGGGCCGCCATCCAGGCGCCACATCAACCGTGGCCCAGCCAGGCTATCCGGGATGCCGTAGGAGCACGAGCCGGTGAAACGCTCGGCCTTCATCTCATAGCGGATGATCCATTCACCCGCGCCTTCGATGACGAGTTGAGAAGGCGTAACCCCGGCGTCGTTCGTCTGCTCGGCTCCGTCGATTCGCAAGCTGTAGCCGCTCCCACCCCGTACGTGGGCCGGGTCGTCCTCGAAGACCAATGGCGAGGAAGGCTTATTGCCCCAGATGGGATACTCGCCCCACCCGGTGCTGATGTAAGCGTGGAGGTCGGCATAGTCGACCGCTGAGTAGTCGGGGTGGCCCCAGAAATCATCCACCGGGAAGCTATGCCAGTTGGAGGTGGTCACCATGTGGCTGTTGGGATCGTGCGCGTGGATGTACCGGGCAAAGGCCTCCGCCTGACCGTGGTGACGGCTGCTGGCGGGGTCGCCCTCGTTGAGCAGCTCCCAGGAATGGACTGCCGTGGAGTAACCCCAGCGGGCGGTGAGGTAGCGCCACCAGGCCTCGTGTAGCCAGCGTACCTTCGTCTCCGGCTCGGCGTAGAAGTTCGCGTTGCTGCTGTCGGTGGTCATCGCGCCGGACGACGTGATGCGGTTGAAGATCCACTCATTCTTCTCCAAGATAACCAGCTTGAGATAGACGTCGTGAGCCGCGGCCTCATCCAGAATGTGATCCCATGCCCAGGCCTGGGATGGCTCCACATAGGTGTGGGCATTCGCTTTGGACTTGCGGACGAGGTTAGGGCCGTATCGTCCATTGCCCAGGTCCTCTTGGAGCCAGACCTGGTCCACGTAGACCGTCCCGCCGGTGGCGTTGCTCAGCGTCAGATAGAGGTTATCGAGGAAGTACTGGTCAGAATCGGTGGTCAGGCTACCACTGACGGTACGCCACCCCCCGCCGGTATCGTGCGTGAAGGACGTCACCGGCGTGCCTCCGTCAGCCGAAGAGCAACTTTGGCCCAGCCACCCGCCGACCTTGACCACGAAGCCATAGGAACTGCCGGACTGGGCCGGCCCGGACACGCCGACGGTCTTGACCCGTGCCCGCACCCGGTAGCGCCGTCCGGGCAAGACGGGGATCTGGCCCGTCTGACCCTGGAACATGCATGGGTTCCCGCCCCACAACTTGATCGAGACATCGCCATCGGCGTATGCCTCCTCTGAGGTGAGACTGGTTGGTGGAAGATAGCCATCGTAGCCCAGGTGGTGCGACGACCAAGGCCACCAGGCCGAGCTCACGATGGAGCTGCCGGTCATCCAGGCACGGAAGAAGTTGGCACGATGCGACGCGTAGTTGGCGAACTGAGCTCTGGCGTCTTGGATCGGCCGGCGGGTATCGAAGCTCGTCGCGTGGCCCACACCAACGAAGGGGGTGCCATCGTCGAACTCGAAGTAGCGCGGATCGCTCTGGCTGACGTGGAGGAAGCCGCGGCTGCCGGACGGCTCGACGGTGAACGTGGCCTCGGGGGAGGTGGTCGTGCCGGAACCATCGGTGGCCTGGATGCGATACCGCCACACGCCAGTGGTGGGTGGAGCGAAGCGAATCTTCCACATCGGGTCTCCTGTGGGATAGAGGTGGTCGCGATCGCCGCGTGGGGTGTGATCATAGGCCTGATAGAGGAAGGCCGGCTGGGTATAGACCGTTGCCCAGTTGTCCGGAGAAAAGAGCCCCTTCACCGTGATGCCGGTCCCGGCGGGGAGGCCGGCCGGCGGGTTGGCATCGTAGGGCAAGTAGCGGTTGGTCGCGACAGTATCGGCGACGTCGAACGTCAGCTCGAACTTTTCGTAGCGGCCAACGGTGGCGGCGTTGCGATGGACGTTTTCGATCTGGGCTTGGCCCTGGGCCTCAACGTGTTGCCGGGCTGGCACGTGCATCATCAGCAGGAATACAGACAGGAGGAACGCCACGCCCCGCCCCAGGCGTGATGAATTCCTGCGGGAGTTGGTAAGCATGGGATCATCTCCGCAAGACTATTCAGTTCCAGCGTTCAAAACTGAGGGAAACAGCTTATCAGCCGCCGGGGCACAGGGCACCGGCCGCGGAGAGACGGATGACCCGCTCTTCCGTCTTGGCTGTGCCGGCAGCGGCTTGATGAGGGGGGCCCAACAACACCTTTGACTTGCCGCGTTTGGCAGTCGGTTGTTTCGTCGGGATGACCTAGGCCTTCAACCTCGACTCCGATTCTACCGAAGGGACCAGTGGTGCGTCAACGGTCCAATGTCCATCTTTACGATGGCACTTCATCCATCTGTGGACTAAGTCGTGGGTCTAGGTCGGATCGGTTTCACGCGCTATCTGCTTAGCGCTCCACATATCCGGCCACCTGGTAACGGCTGGATAGATCCAGCTTCTGGAGGATGTGACTGACGTGCGTCTTGACCGTCTTCACTGAGATGCCAAGGCATTCGGCGATCTCTGGGTTGGTCAAGCCGTCTATCAGCTTAGGGACGATGTCGCGCTCGCGCTTGGTCAGCGGATCGAGCGGGTGGACCACGGGTGCGCCTTCCGAGACGTCCTGGACCATCTCGGCGATGACGTGCATGATGGTATCGCTGAAGGCGGGTCTATCCTGCTGGAGATCATTCACCGCTTGAACCACGTCCGCGGCTTTGACCTCGTCTTTGAGCAGGTAACCGTCCGCACCGGCCTGGATTGCTTGCCGGATGGTCGGCTTATCATCGTGTGCCGAACAGACGAGGACCTTCGTCTCTGGCGATAGCGCCAGCATCTTGTGGATCAACTTGATGCCATCCTTTGGATTTTCACGCCACTCCAGATCGGTGACGAGCACATCCACACGCATCTCCTCCATGCGCTCAACGGCTTCCGCAGTCGAGCTACAGGCTGCCACCACCTCGATCCCTTCGTCGAGTGACATCACCCGCGCGAGGGCGTCGAGGAAGATGCGGTGATCCTCCACGATCAAGGTGCACAGCCGAGTGTCTGATGTCTGCATACGTCCTCCTGGCGAACAAGGAGATGGGCAAGAAGAAAGTCAATCGTAGATCCAGTGGACGGGCAATCTGGCGAATCTACGATTCGATTAGGCGTCAGTAATCGAACGTCCTGAAAGCGCTACGAAGCTCTTCCGCCTCCCTGGAAAAAGAATCTGGCTCACCGGCGGCTGCCGATCTCTCATAACCGCCCGCCTTGAGCGGTGGTCATTTTACTGTAAGATCGGGCCTCCCTCAATAGGTAATTCCTCCTATGAGAGCGCTCCCAAGAAGGTGTCACCAGAGACACGATGTGCGTTCACCCTCATCCAGATCCGCCTGCACCGCTTAGCTTGCCGGTAATCGTCGATACACATCCACGGAGAGGAGAACGACGTGAGGCGTCCCGCTATGCCCCACGACGAATCCTCCCAGATCTTGTCCGATAGTCCATCCCCGAGCGTCCGAAGCGTGGCCCCGACTGAGATGAAACGCTCCTCAGGAAGCTAGGGCTTCTCATCAAGAATCCGCTAAGTCGATCAAGTGGGCATAGCTGCTCGATGGATATTCGAAACAAACCGGGTATCCGCAGCGTACCGCGCCGCGATTTATTGCGCCGCGATTTATTGCGCCGCTGTGGGGACCGCTGAAGCGAGGAGAAGGCGTTCGTCTGGGGGTTGATGCCTGTCTTCGCTGACGAAAACAGATGCGGGACACAAATGCAGCTACAAGCTTCTAGAGACTGTGGGGAGCCTCACAACTGCTACGAACACCCTCCATGGCTTCAGCTTGCTCTCGCATGCGAGCCGTGTTAGAATGGCGCCCACTGTCCTGAATCTGCCGCGAGGTTCGTCCAATGAAAAACCACGCTCTGATCACGTCGCTGAAGAACCTGCGCGGCAACCCGCGCGGGTGCGTCTACACGGAGATCCTGTGGGGTCTCCCCTTCAACCTCTACGCACCCTACGCATCGATCTTCATGGTAGCGCTGGGGCTGGCCGATAGGGAGATCGGCCTCATCCTGAGCATCAGTTGGGGATTCCAACTCGTCCTAGCGCTACTGGGCGGGGCCGTGACCGACAAACTGGGTCGCCGCCGCACCACCCTAATCTTCGACATCGTCTCGTGGGCGGTCCCGGCCCTGATCTCGGCGGTGGCACAGAACGTCGCCTATTTCCTGGTGGCGGGCATCGTCAACAGCTTCTGGCGCATCACGCACAATTCCTGGACCTGCCTGCTGGTGGAGGATGCCGAGCCGGACCAATTGGCCGACGTCTATACCTGGATCTACATCGCCAACCTGCTGGTGGGGTTCGTCACCCCGCTGGCCGGCGTGCTGATCAGCACCTTTTCGCTCGTGCCGACCATGCGCGGGCTTTACCTCTTCGCGACGGTCATGTTCACCCTCAAGGCGGTGGCCACCTATCTGATGACCGAGGAGACCGCCCAAGGTGCCATCCGCCTGGAGGAGACGCGCAATCAGAGCTTGTTTCACGTGCTGACCGAGTACAAGGGCGTGCTGCGAGAGCTGCTCCGCACGCCGCAGACACTCTACACCGCCGGGATCATGCTGGTGATCAGCGTCTCCACCTTGATCAGCAGCAACTTCTGGGGCATCATCGTCACCGAGAAGCTACACATCCCGGCCGAGCATATCGCTGTCTTCTCTGTCGTCAAGTCCGCCATTATGCTGGTCTTCTTCTTTTTCGTGATGCCGCGCTTCAACAAGTTGCACTTCAGGGTGCCGATGGTGGTCGGGTTCATCGGCTTCGCCGCCAGCCAAGTGGTGCTGATTGCCACGCCGGATAGGGGTTACTTCTTTCTGACTCTGAGCGTCTTTCTGGAAGCGTGTAGCATGGCTGTCGTCAATCCGCTGGTGGATCAGTTGACGGCCCTCTCCATCAGCGCCGAGGAGCGCGCGCGGATCCATTCGCTCCTCTACGTGGGCATTATCCTCCTCACCTCACCCTTTGGCTGGGCAGCCGGGCTCCTTTCCGAGATCGATCGGGCCCTTCCCTTCGTCCTGAACATGCTCCTCTTTGCAGTCGGAGCCGCACTGGCACACGTCGCTGGATCCCGCGAGCGGGCCACTGTCGAGGTGTCGGAAAACCTGGCCCTGGAGACTACGTAGGGTAGCAGCTATGACTCAGGCTCAACGCCCTTGACGTGCCGGTCGAAGAAGTCGACCGAACGCTGCATGGCCGTACTGAAGTTGATCGAAAGATTGTGATTGTCACCCTCGTAGACGTAGAGCTCGGCCCGCTTGTCGACCGCCACCAGTTCCGCGTATAGGTTTTCGGAGAACTCCAGCGGCACCGAGTCGTCCGCCGTGCCGTGGTGGAGCTGGAGCGGGCCGGATAGATCGCTCAGGTAGGAGATAGGTGACATCGCGGCCCAGAAGTCTGGGTTCTCCTTGGGCGTGCCGTACTGATCGAACATGGCCTGCAGCCCCTGAGGACCAGGGCGATCGGGGTCCGGTGTCGGGGTGGGATGATCCGCTCGCCAGCGCTTCCAGGCCTCGATCAACTCGGCATACGGCGCGGTGGTCCCGGCCCAGATCACGCCGGCCTGGATCGCCTCCCCCACGACCATGGCCCGCACCGTGATGCCCCCGCCCATCGAATGGCCCCACATGCCGATCCGCTCGGGGTCGGCCGCCGGATACTGTTGGAGCGACACGACAGCGTTGAGCACGTCAACGGTGTAGTCGGGCCGGGTGTGACCGCTGGAGGGCTTGCCTTCCGAGTCGGCATGCCCGCGGTAATCGGACCGGAAGACGATATAGCCGTTTCGGGCGAACCCATCGACGTAGGCCACGTACCGCTCGGTGGTGCGATACTGATCGGGCGGGATGTAGCCGTGGTTGAAGACGATGACGGGCCAACCATTCTCAGGCGCTTCGCCCTGGGGCACCGTCAATAGGGCGTTGATCCGCAACCCCTCAGATAGGTACGAGGCGATGTACCGATCGTAGTTGGCGCCAGGCGTCAGCGTCTCTTCGATCGTGATCTCGCTGCCGGGGTAGGTCTGCTGGCGCATGAGCTCGATCATCAGCGGGTGGGTCGGCGTGAGAGTCGGGGCGGGAGAGGACGTGGCGCTGGGGGGTGGGGTCCGGCTGGGCGTGGAGCTGGACGCGAGGGTCGGCGTGGAAGAGGGCGTCCGAGTGGGCGTGACAGCCGTCGGCGGAAGCGGCGTGGCAGGCTGCACGTCACGACACGCGGTCAGCAGGGCCAGGCTCAAGGCCAACAGACCTAAAATCAGAACCAGGGCAGACACTTTCGTGATTGAATGCCAGTAGCTATTCATCTCAGCAGTAATCTCCATTGGTCGCTGTAGAGGAGAAGCTTTCTCACCAGATACTCTGTCCCGACCGACTCTCAGAATAACGCCGCCAAGCTCTCAACTGTGGACGCGATCTGTCGCTTGCGCCGCAGGCTCAACCAACCCACACTGCCCGATCCACAGAGAGTTGCGCCTTTCGACTCGCAGACCGCCTCCATCTGGGCCAGGGCCTGATTTCGGCCTAGCCCGGGTGGGAAAAGCCCGGTCACCAGGCAGGCCACCCGCTTCCCCTCCAGCGAGTCGATATGCTCCAGATACTGCGCCATCGGCGGTGCCGGAAGCCCCCCGTGCACAGGCGCGCCAAAGACCAGCGCCTCATAGCCACTGACGGGAGACGGCCCCTCGGCCTCAATAGCCGATACCGGCTCGACCGATGCCAGTCGCTCCAGCGCCACCGAATGTCCCGCAGTCGATAGCACCTCCTTCAGCCTCTCAGCCACACGCCAGGTGTGACCAGTCCCCGAGTAGACAACTAGACCAATCTTCATGGTGTTTCTCCTATCGATGCTAGACGCCTTCCAAGTTGATAGAGCCGCCAGCCGACCATCATGTGCCATACCATCCAAAACAGCCCGGCGGCGGGGATGAAGACGAGCGCCAGATGGCCGCCATCGACCTGGGGCACAGTGGCAAAGGCAACACAATACCCCACGTCTAGTGCGCCGGCCAGGAGCCCCACATAGCCGGTCGCCCGGTTGAACGCACCACTCCGCAACATGGCGCGTGAAGCCATCATACTGGCGATAGCGATGAAAAGCAAGCTCACATACCCCCCGGTACCGGGGGCCGCGCTCGGATTGGTAAATCGGCTCATCGCCAGCAACGCCTCTCCAGCCGCGAGCAACCTGGTACGCTGCGCATCCGTGGTCGCCGCCACATATTGGTCGCTGAGGGAGAGCATAGAGAGCGACGTGTTCGACGCCACGTATACCGTGACGCCTATGAGCACCAGCATCGTTGCGATCGCCATCTCGCTTCTGCAGACCCGTCCAAGAAGCACATAGAGCGCGAGGAACATGACCCCCACTAGTACGTAATTGACCAGGTCGAAAACGTTGAGGTAGGCGAGCCCCAAGAGTCGCTGGCTCTGCAACAGCGCAAACCAATCTCCGACGCTGACGGGTGAGGGACGCTCGACCAAGAGTTCAAGCTCTGCCGCGATGTTCCGCCGGAAAAGCACACCCGCAGCGAGAGCCGCCACGCCGCCGACGCTGTAGAGCACTTGCCAAGGAGCGTCTGAGGCCTTATCGCCAGCGAACTGATTCATTGAACGTTCTTCCTTTCAGATCATCTACCCGACCACCCAGGGGCGGCACGCCAAAGGGACGAGCCTGCCACTCGGTCAGCCTTCGAGGATCTCCACCATGTTTCCAGCGAGCTCGACTGTGATCGCCGTCTCATTATTATCCAGCGTGCGTTCGATAATGTAGTCGGCAGGATTGAGCGTTATGCGGATCTGGTATCGGCCATCGGGGTAACCGGTGATGTTTAACGCCTGCCCTGCCAGATCTGCGGTGTAGACGTCTGCCCATCCCACAGACACACCTTGGATGTCCTCCTCACACTCCTCAAACACTCTCTCTTGTGGGGCGTTTGGCAATGTAAGATCGTAGGGAATGTTATCGAACATGCAAAAGCTGACTTTCTCTCCAACCATCAGCATCTCTTGTGGGCCCTCCTCTGGATTACTCCAGAGCTCGTATCGGGCGAACGCCTTCAGATGCCAGTGCTCGTGGCCCGGATGGAAGATGAATTCGCCAATCTCTTCGGTTTGCCGCTCCCCACGAGCCGTGAAAAGCGTCTGGATGGCCCTGACGATCTCGTTTTCCGGCTCTTTCTCTCCGAGGATGCGCAGCGGACCGTCTCCCACATTGCCGAATGAGGTATCAAACCGTAGGTACCGCTGATCTCCCACGAACGCGATGTAGGCCGTTTGCGGAGGAATAGCAAGAAGGTCTGGAAGCAACAAGACCGGAGACGGCGTAGGCGTCTCCGTGGGGGTCGCAGTCGGCGCCAGCGTGGGGGTTACCGTTGGCGCGGGGATCGCAGTCGGCGGCGGAGCTGTAGCAGGCAGCGAAGTCGCCGTTGGAATGCCGTGAACAACCGTCGGGGGCACCGCTGCCTGGCCTAGCCCACACCCGGAAAGCAAGAGAACAAGTGCCAACGATAGACACCCCAGACCTTCCCTGACACGATCGTCTGTCATGACCACCTCTCTTTCAATGCGCTTCAGACCAACCAGTCGATGACGTGTTCTGAAAAGGGGCTAGGGGCGATCGACCGACACCCATCGCAGCACGGTCGAATCATATCGCACCAGAGGATAGGGCGGCCCGTCTGCATACCACGCCGTTCGATCCGCCCCCAGCTCAACCCGCCAAGCGATCTGCACGCCGGCCACCAACCTCAGCGGCTCGACGCCCGTGACCCGCACCAGGATTTCCCGCTGGACCGGTGCTGCGCGATCCAACGCCGGCTGCCAGCGCCAGGGCTCGACCACGGTGGCACGGCTAACCAGACCAACCTCAAACGGGAGCGCCGAGAGCCGCCAGGGCGCCTCTCCAGCCAGGGCAGCCAACCTACCCCCGATCAGCAGCACGTCGTCGGGTAGAATCTCTGCGTCACCCGCATCTGTCGTCAGCACGAGCGCCCCGTCTGCCCGAGCCACCTCGGCTACGTAGGTCCCTTCTGCAGTCTCGACCTCCACCTCTGCAGCCCGGAGTGCCAACGTCTCCGCCGACCAGCGCGCCGTCGTCGTCTGATTCAGGTCGCTGCCAATCCAGCGGCTGCCCTCCTGCTCCACCTCGAAGGCCGCTTGCTCAATTGCACATCTCAGGAGTACCTCGGCGCCGGATGGCGCGACCTCACAGAGAGCCTCGCCGACGCGCTCGTCCGTCGCCTTCAGCCGCAGCTCATACCGCCACTCAGCCGCCTCACGCCAGGGCGCCGTCCCCCAGGCCAGCTCATCCTGAGCTAGGATTCCGGGAAACCGAGCGTACGTGAGCTCCAGCCCGGCGACGCCGAGGTAGATGGCTACCGCAATAGAAAGGAAGACCCACCGCCAGGCCGTGCCCGCCACTGTCGACAGAGGTCGCGAGCGCACCACGTCTCGTGTGGTCCGGTGGAAGCGCCAGAGCGCCAGCCCGCCGACGATGATGGCCGGCCCGGCGCCGAAGAGAAGAATCGAGCTGAAGTCAAACGTCGGGTCGAGCCCCCGCACGATCAACGTCGTGGCCCCAAGCGCGTTGTTGCTCAGGTGAATCAGAATGGGGACGATCAGCGACTGGCTACGCCAGAAAGCATAGCCCAGCACCAGCGCGATCGGGAGCAGCGCCAGCAGCCCCTGGAACCGAAGGTGGAAGAGCGCAAAGAGTGTCCCGCCGATAAGCACCGCCCGCCTCGCCCCCAGCCGCTCGTACCCCCGCTGGATGAGAGCACGAAAGAGGACCTCCTCGCAAAGGGGGGCCAGGAGAATCATTCCGAGAGCCATGCCGAGTGCATCCAGCGGCGTCATCGCATAGGTCTCGGGTGTCGTGCCTGGGGGATAGTTCAGAAGTTGGGCCGCCAAGCCCTCCAGAATGACGTCAAGGAACCATACCCCGGCGCCGATGAGTAGGCTTAGCGCCACCAGATCCCACCCTGGCCAGCGCAAGCAGAGCGTCGCTCGCAGATCCAGTCGCTTGATCCGGAGGAAGACCAACACCGGTAGCAGGATGACCGTCAGCTCCGTGATGACTAGGCCCCACGCTACTGACCATCGCTGCACGGCGATGCCCAGCGTGACCAGCAGCACCATGGTCACCAGGTAGAGCGCGTTGACCCCGGTGATTGTCGGCCCGTGCCGATGCCGTCCATTCTCCATCGTTACCCCCTTCCAAGGTCCGCTCCTGCGCTATGCCATCAAGCGGAGCGGCTGAGCGTGCATCCTCATTATACTGATTCGCCTCTCAGGGCGCAACGAATTGGAACGCCAACCGGCTGGCGCTCAGAGAAGAATGACAGCAAGCCACCGCCTCCCAGGCGGGTCGGACACCCCATCCATTCGGACCACAGGAATCCGAAGCCTTCTGATAGAGCGAAGCGAGGCTAGGCCTGGCCAAGCCCCTCGTATCCGGCGACACGGAAGCGATAACTCCCCGCCCCAACGTCACATACCACCTTTCCCGCTCGCTCGCCAATAGCCGTAACGCCCGGCGCCTCCTCCAGCGCCACGTCACCCTCGGCGACCGCCGCCACGTCCGTCGCAGGAAGGTAAACCGTGGCCGTGGTGTTGGGCGGGATCGTCACCTGCCAGTCGAATGTCCCTTCCTCAATGCGCCAGTGGCTCACGATCTCCCCGTACATCGAGCGGTACGCGCCCTTTGCAAACGTGAACTTGTCTCCGGGCTGTGGACGGAGAATGACATGCTTGTAGCCAGGCCGATTGGGATCCGGACGAATGCCGGCGACCGCCGCATAGAGCCACGCTCCGACGGCGCCATAGGCGTAGTGGTTGAACGAGTTCATGCGCGGATTCTGGAACCCGGCCTCCTCCGTCCACCCATCCCATCGCTCCCAGATCGTCGTCGCGCCCTGGGTGACGGGATACAACCACGAAGGCCACGACTCCTGCAGAAGCAGCCGGTACGCCACGTCGACGCGCCCGCCCGCTGTCAGCACGTGGAGCAGGTAGGGTGTCCCCACGAAGCCGGTGGTGAGGTGCATGTCGTTTTCTTCGATATCGCGAACCAGCTCACGCAGCGCGACGGGGCGTAAGTCCTCCGGCAGCAAGTCGAAGTGGAGCGCCAGGACGTACGCCGTCTGGGTCTGACCGGCGATCAGCCCCGCCGGGGTGACGAACCGCTCGTTGAAGAGTCGTCGCATCGCCCGGGACCGCTCGCGGTAGCTCGCCGCCGCCGTCTCCTTGCCAAGCGCAGCAGCGATCTGGGCCATCAGATGCGTGGAATGCGTGGCGAAGGCGACAGCGATCAGGTCCTTGGGCGTGGCGCCGACGCGCTGATCTCGTGGAACGTCCGTAGCCAGCCAGTCGCCGTAGCCGCCCGGCATCGATTCACCCCCATCGATGGGAAACACCCCGCGTGAGACCTTCTCGTCCAGATAGTCGGCGAAGCGGGCCATCGCCTGGTAGTGCGTCTCCAGCAGACGGCTATCGCCATAGCAGAGGTGGATCGTCCACGGGCAGATGACGAAGGCATCCTCCCAGGCCGGTCCACCGGGGGGATGGGTCGTATCGAACTGGAAGCGCTCGCCGTTGGGGGCAAACGGTGGAATCGCGCCCGATTCGTACTGGGCGTCGACCAGATCTTGCTGCCACTTTGTGAAGAAAGGCGCCACGTTCATATTGAAGGCCGCCGTCTGGACGAAGACCTGTGCGTCACCGGTCCAACCCAGCCGCTCGTCGCGCTGAGGGCAATCGGTGGGCACGTCGACGAAGTTCCCCTTCTGGCCCCAGATGATATTCTGCTGCAACTGGTTTACCAGCTCATTGGAGCACTCAAAAGCACCCGTACGCGGCATGTCAGAATGGAGCACCACGCCCGTCAGCGTATCTCGCGTGGGAGGATGGGGCAACCCGCCGAGCTCCACGTAGCGGAAGCCGTGGAACGTGAAGTGCGGCTCGTAGACCTCT
>Ga0207797_1001014_pt1 | contig 20910 bp, 17 predicted proteins | sample PRCRCaboRojoPR_6_FD_187275 | JGI IMG/M metagenome (GOLD analysis project Ga0207797, IMG submission 187275) | Marine sediment microbial community from Cabo Rojo, Puerto Rico - PR CR 10% Liquid 1 (SPAdes) | ecosystem: Environmental > Aquatic > Marine > Coastal > Sediment | place: Cabo Rojo, Puerto...
TACCGACAGCAGCCCCGCCGCTCCCCGCAGCAGCTTCTCCTCCGCCACGCCGAAGCCGTTGCTCTCCTCCCTCTCCAGAAGCAGCACGCCGGCCACCTGGCCGTTCATTATCAGGGGTGCGGCGGCGCAGCTGCCCACCCGGCGGTCGGGGTCGTCCTCGGTAGACAGCGACCGGATGGCCTTGTTGCCCCGACGCATCCTGTTGCGGAACATCGGCCGGCCGTAGGCCAGGACCCATCCCGCCACGCTGGTCTCGCATTCCATGGACTTTCCCCCGCGGCCGGCTGAGAAGGCCCCCATGGACTCGTAGATGCTCAGGACGCTGCCCTCGCCCTCCAGAAGGCCCACTGTCACAGTGGCCCCCTCCATCAGGCGGTGGAGGTTCAGCACCACCGAGTGTATGGCGCGGTCCACGGTGGAGGCGGAGGCGGCGGAGCCGGCCACCGCCTCGAACCACTCCACCTCGGGAGATACGCTCTCCCCGCCTCCGGGGAGCCACACCTCCTCCAGGACGGAGGCGGCCTCCGAAAGGACCTTCAGGGCCCCCTCCCCGGGGCCTGAGAGGACGAAGTAGGCCTCGGCCCCGTCATCCCCGCTGACCGGCCGCACCGCGTAGCGCCCGCCCGCCGCCTCCTCCGGCAGCCAGGGCGGGGCCAGCCCACCGTCCACGTCCTCCATCTCCACCCCCTTGCCGGGCACCGACAGCAGCGGGTGGCTGCCGCGCACCAGCGACCGCTGCGCCTCCCGGGACAGACCGCCCAGGGCCTCCACCAGACGGAAGAGCCTCTCGTCGTGCCGGACCAGCAGGTAGGCGCCCTCCGCGGAGGTGGCCCGCCTCACCACCGGCAGCAGCGCCCGGGCGGCGGCCACCGGAAAGGCAGGCCTCTGCCGCTCCCGGGGCTCATCCGATATGGGGGGAACTGCCGCCGGAGGCCGGCGCCGGCCCTCCACCAGGGCGTCGGCGGCCAGCCCGAACAGGGCGGGCGGCAGCAGGCCCCCCAGGGCGGGGGGAAGGGAGGCCAGAACGTCCTGCAGGCTCGAAGGGCTGCCCCCGGCAACCAGGGATACTCCCTCGGCCAGCCCTATGGCCAGCCCCAGCTCCGCCGCCATCCCCCCAGCCGAGGGCAGGGCGGCCCAGAGCAGCAGCAGGAAGTAGGCGGGGAAGAGGAAGCCCCGGCAGCCCCCCGCCTGCTGTACCGCGGCGATCACTCCCAGGGAGATCCAGGCCAGGGCCAGCCTGCCCGGCCTCCAGCTCCGGAACCTGATGAACACGACAATCGCCGCGCACAGGAGCAGCAGCGCCGACGCCCGCAGGGCCTGACCTGGCTCGGGGGGCGCCTCCGCCAGCAGCCCGCCGGCGGCCAGCACCAGGTAGACTGCGGCGGCGATCATCCACCCGGCGGTGTTCAGGGCCCGCAATGCTGCTCCCTCCGGTGGGTCCGGGGTGTCATCATGATGGCTATCATAACCATCTCCGGAACCGGTGCAGAGGCGCAGGCACTTGACGCTGGGGCCCGGAGGCGGAATCTTTGCAGTGCTCACCGAGGGAAGCTCCCGGAAAACCAGTTGACCTAAGCAGCCCATAAGTTCAACGGTTACCATTAGTTGCAGGCAGATACACCAACTGGCGAGAGACGGCATTTTCGCGAACACTGAACTTCATTCATACCAAAACCCTAGCAAAAAGAGGTCTTATGGCAGCCAATCCATCGAATGAGGCGACGCTTGCGGAGCTGCAGGACAAGACGCTTGCCGAGCTCCAGTCGATCGCCAAGGAGACGGGCCTGAAGAAAGTCTCCGGCGTCCGGAAGAAGGAGCTGATCCGAATGCTCCTGGAGGAGAAGACCAGAAAGAACGGCCTGAAGTACGCCACGGGCGTCCTGGAGGTCCTTCCGGAGGGGTACGGCTTCCTGCGCTCGCCGGGCAGCAACTACCTTCCCGGCTCCGACGACATCTACGTCTCGCCCTCCCAGATCAAGAGGTTCGCCATGAAGACCGGCGACACCATCTCCGGTCAGGTGCGCAAGCCCAAGGACAGCGAGAAGTACTACGCCCTGCTCCGGGTGGAGTCCATCAACGAGAAGGGACCCGAGGAGGCCAGGAAGCGGACCGGGTTCGACGACCTGACCCCCTTCTACCCCAAGGAGCTGTTCCAGATGGAGACCGGCCCGGACAACATATCCGGCCGGGTGCTGGACCTGCTGACCCCCATGGGCAAGGGCCAGAGGGCCCTGATCGTCTCCCCGCCCCGGGCGGGAAAGACCATCCTCCTGCAGCACATCGCAAACAGCATCATAGCCAACAGCCCCGAGGCGAAGCTGCTGATACTCCTCATAGACGAGCGCCCCGAGGAGGTCACCGACATGAAGATGAACGTGGACGCCGAGGTGATCAGCTCCACGTTCGACGAGGCCCCCAAGCGCCACGTGCAGGTAGCCGACATAGTGCTGGAGAAGGCCAAGAGCATGGTGGAGAGCGGCTACGACGTAGTGATACTGCTGGACTCCATCACCCGCCTGGCCCGGGCCAACAACCAGGTGGTGCCCCACTCCGGCAAGATCCTCTCCGGCGGCGTGGACTCCAACGCCCTGCAGCGGCCCAAGCGGTTCTTCGGGGCGGCGCGGAACATACTGGAGGGCGGCAGCCTCACCATCGTGGGCACCGCCCTGGTGGACACCGGAAGCCGCATGGACGAGGTGATCTTCGAGGAGTTCAAGGGAACCGGAAACTGCGAGATAGTGCTGGACCGCAGGCTGGCCGACCGCCGCGTCTATCCGGCCATAGACATCAACCGCTCCGGTACCCGCAAGGAGGACCTGCTGCTGGAGGAGGACGTGATCCAGCGGATATGGATCATGCGGAAGATACTGGCCGACCTGAACACCGTGGAGGCCATGGAGCTTCTCAAGAAGCAGCTCACCCAGCACAAGTCCAACAAGCGATTCCTTGACGCAATGGCCCACATGTCACAATGATACGCTGGTTTTCGCCGGCGAACGAGACAGCCATGGAGGCACTGAAGTGAAGCCCGACATACATCCCGAGTACAAAGAGGTGACATTCGCCTGCACCTGCGGGAACACCATAAAGACCCGGTCCACCGGCGGAGACAGGCGCTTCGACGTCTGCTCGGCCTGCCATCCCTTCTACACCGGGAAGCAGAAGCTGGTGGACTCCGCGGGCAGGGTGGACAAGTACCTGCGCAAGTACGGAAAGACCAAGAAGAAGGCGGAGTCCGAAGAGAACCGGGACTAGCCTCGCGGGAATGCGACGAGGGGGGCCGCAGGGCCCCCCTTCTCTTTCCCCTCAGTGACGGGACGCGCCCACCTTGAGCGACAAAGTCGGAGCCCGGGAAAGCAGCGTAGGCGGCCAGGCCGTACTGGAGGGCGTCATGATGCGCTCTCCGCAGGGGGCGGCGGTGGCCGTGCGCGCGCCGGCGGGCGACATCCTGGCCCGGCGGCTGGAGACACCCCTCATAGGCGACCGGGGCGGGATATGGAAGAAGCCCGTCTTCCGGGGAGCGGCCACCCTGATCGACACCCTCCGGCTGGGCCTTGCGGGGCTGAACTGGTCGGCGGAGGTAATCGAGGAGAGCGAGGGCAGGACCTCCTCCGGCTTCTCGGGCTTCCTCTCCACCGCCGCCGCCGTGGTTCTGGCGCTGGTGATCTTCGCGTGGCTGCCGCTGCAGGCGTCCATGTGGACCGTGGGGGAGAGCTCGCAGATGGCCATACACCTGCTGGCCGGCGTCTACAGGGTGGCGGCCTTCTTCCTCTACATCGCCGCCATCTCCCTGATGCCCGACGTCCGCAGGCTCTTCGCCTACCACGGCGCCGAGCACCAGACCATACACGCCTTCGAGAGGTCCCTTTCCGCCGGCGGGGAGGACGATCCGGCGCGGCTGGCCGACGAGGCCGCCGCCCAGAGCCCCCTGCACCAGCGCTGCGGCACCAGCTTCCTGCTGCTGGTGATGCTGGCCACCATCGCCTTCTACGCCGTGCTGGACACGGCGGTTGTGCTGGCCTTCGGCCGCGCCCCCGGGGCGGCTCTGCGCATCCTCTACCATCTTCCCCTCATCCCCCTGGTGCTGGGGCTGAGCTACGAGGTACTGAAGCTGGCCGACCGCCATCTGGAGACCTCCGCCCTGGCCAGGGCGGTGACGGCCCCGGGGCTGCTGCTGCAGAGGCTCACCACCAGGAGGGCGGACCGGGACATGGTGGAGGTGGCCATAGCCTCCCTGAGGCTCTCCCTGGGCGAGGAGCCCCTTCCCGGGGTCCGGATCGCCGGGTCGGAGGGCGAAGCGGAGGAGAATGAGGGCGATGCGGAAGGGAGCGAAGACGATGGCTGAGGGCGGAATCGGCCCGGCGGACATGGAGAGCGTCACCCGGCGGATGCGGGAGATAGACGAGGCCCTCTGCGATCCCGAGACCCTGCGGGACTCCCGGCGGATCCGCTCCCTCACCGAGGAGCGCGCCCACCTCGACGAGCTGCGCCGGACCCTGGCGGAGATGGAGGAGGTGGCGGAGGGGATCGAGGAGGCCCGGGAGGTGCTGGACGACGAGGACCCCGACCTGGCCGAGATCGCCCGGGAGGAGCTCCCCGGCCTGGAGAAGAGACTGGAGGAGCTGGAGAGGCGCCGCCGCAGGCTGCTCATCCCCCCCGACCCCAACGACCGCCGGGACGTGATCGTGGAGGTCCGGGCCGGCACCGGGGGCGAGGAGGCGGCGCTGTTCGCCGGCGACGTCTTCTCCATGTACTCATCCTACGCCCAGTCCCGGGACTGGAGCCTGGAGGTGATGTCCAGCCGGGAGTCGGAGCGGGGGGGCTTCAAGGAGGTGGTCTTCGCCCTGCGGGGCAGGGGAGTCTACAGCCGCATGAAGTTCGAGGCCGGCGTCCACCGGGTGCAGCGGGTGCCCGAGACCGAGACCCAGGGCCGCATACACACCTCCGCCTGCACGGTGGCGGTTCTGCCCGAGGCCGAGGAGGTGGACGTGGACATCGACCCCGGCGACCTGCGCATAGACGTATACCGCTCCTCCGGGCCGGGGGGACAGAGCGTCAACACCACCGACTCCGCGGTGCGCATAACCCACGAGCCCACCGGAATAGTGGTGGCCTGCCAGGACGAGAAGAGCCAGCACAAGAACAGGGCCAAGGCCATGAAGGTGCTCCGGTCCCGCCTGCTGGCGCACTTCCGCCAGAGGGAGGAGGCCAAGCGCGCCGACGCCCGCAAGAGCATGGTGGGTTCGGGTGACCGCAGCGCCAAGATCCGCACCTACAACTTCCCCCAGAACAGGATCACCGACCACCGCATAGGCCTCAGCATGCACAACCTCGACGCGGTGCTGGGCGGGGATCTGGACCCGGTGATAGACGCCCTTGTGGAGGCCGAGGAGGAGAGGCTCCTGGCCGGGATCTCCTCGGAGTAGCCATGCAGGCGGGGGAGGCCAGAAGGTGGGGGGCGGAGATGCTCTCCCCCCTGGACAACCCACGCCTGGAGGCCGACCTCCTGCTGATGCACGTCATGGGCTGGCAGCGCCACCGGCTTGTGTCGGAGGCCGATCGCCCCCTGTCCCGCCGGCAGCTGGAGGAGTACCGACTCGCCCTGGCGGCCCGACGCCGCCGCACCCCCCTGCAGCACATCACCGGCCGGGTGGAGTTCATGTCCGCCGAGCTGCTGGTCGGCCCGGAGGCCCTGGTGCCCCGGCCGGAGACGGAGGTCATGGTGGAGGCGCTTCTGGAGCTCCTGCCCGAAGGCGCCCGACGGCTGCTGGACGTGGGCACCGGCTCCGGGGCGGTGGCGGTGGCCCTGGCGGTGGCTCTCCCCCGCTGCCGGGTGTGGGCCACGGACACCGACCGGACGGCGCTGGGGCTGGCCCGGAGGAATCTCGTCCTGCATGATCTGCACAATGTGGAGCTCGTTGCCTGCGACCTGGCCTCGGCCCTGGACGGAGGCTTTCACGGCGTGGCCGCCAACCTTCCCTACGTGCCCACCGGTGAGATAGCCTCCCTGCAGCCGGAGGTGCGGTTCGGCGACCCCCGGCAGGCCCTGGACGGCGGCCCCGACGGTCTGGACCTGGTGAGGCGGCTGGCCGGCGACCTTCCCAGGCTGCTGGCGGCCTGCGGCGCCGCCGCCCTGGAGGTGGCCGACAGCCAGGCGGGGCCCACGGTACGGCTTCTGGAGGCGTCGGGGCTCTCCGAGGTGGAGGTGCGCAGGGACCTGGCGGGCAGGCGCCGCGTGGTCTGCGGCAGGAAGGGGGGCTGAATGTCCTCGAAGAGGAGCGTGGACGTGGGAGGGGTCGCCATGGGCGGAGGCGCCCCGGTGGTGGTCCAGTCCATGACCAACACCCCCACCACTGACGTGGACGCCTCCCTGCGACAGGTGCGGGAGCTTGCCCGGCTGGGGGCGGAGGTGGTTCGGGTGGCGGTGCCGGACATGGACTCAGCCCGGGCCCTGCCCGCCCTGCTGGAGAGCTCGCCGGTGCCCCTGGTGGCGGATGTGCACTTCGACGCCGCCCTGGCCATGGAGGCGCTGGAGGCCGGAATCCACAAGCTCCGTCTCAACCCCGGCAACATCCGGCGGGCGGAGGACGTGGAGCGGATAGCCCGAAGGGCCGCGGAGCTGGCCGTGCCCATACGGGTGGGGGTCAACTCCGGAAGCGTTCCCGGAGACCTTCGGGAGCGCTACGGGGGCGTGACCTCGGACTCCATGTGGGCGGCGGCGGAGCGGCACGTGGCCATGCTTGAGAAGACGGGCTTCCGTGATATAGTACTCTCTCTGAAGGCCAGCGATCCCGGCCTTACCGTGGAGGCCAACGAAAGGGCCTCCCGGGAGCGGGACTATCCCATACACCTGGGGGTCACCGAGGCGGGCACGCCCCTCTCCGGAAGCGTCCGGACGGCGGTGGCCTTCACCCGTCTGCTGGACCGGGGGATCGGCGACACCGTCCGGGTGTCCCTGGCGGGCTCGCCGGCCCCGGAGCCTGTGGTGGCCTGGGAGATACTGTCGGCGCTGGGCCTGCGCAGGGGATTCGTGCGGGTGGTGGGCTGCCCCACCTGCGCCCGGGCCCGCCTGGACGTGGGCCGGCTGGCCGGCCGGGTGGAGGGGGCCCTGCGGGGCCGCAGGGGCCGGCTGACGGTGGCGGTTATGGGATGCGAGGTTAACGGCCCGGGAGAGGCCAGGGAGGCCGACGTGGCACTGATAGCCACTCCCGCGGGCTACCTGCTGTTCTCGGAGGGCAGGATGGTTCGAAAGATCTGCGAAGACGAGCTTCTGCCGGCGGTGCGCAACGAGGTGGACAGGCTTCTCGCCGCCGGCCGCTACAACCAGGGAGGTACATCTTGACCTCGGCGAAGATGGTTCAGTCGCTGCTGAAGAGGCTATCCTCGGCGGACATCGAGGAGGTCGACATACGGTTCACCGACGTTCTGGGCTACTGGAGACACGTGACCATTCCCACCCGCAGCGTGGGCAGGAAGCTCTTCTCGCAGGGAGTCGGCTTCGACGGCTCCACCCTGGAGGCCATGACCCCCACCGAGGCCGGCGACCTCTCCGTGGTCCCCGACCCCAGGCGCGTCTACCGTGATCCCTTCACCCGGCGGCCAACCCTGGTGATGCTGGCCGACATCGTCTACCCCGAGACCGGCAAGCCCTTCTCCCGGGACCCCCGGGGCGTGGCCCGGAAGGCCGAGGAGCTCCTGAAGAGCTGCGGCGTGGCCACCGGGAGCCTCTGGGCCCCGGAGTTCGAGTTCTACCTCCTGGACAGGGCCTCCTTCTGGCAGGAGAAGGGAAGCTCCGGCTACAGGCTCTCGAGCCTGGAGGACCCGGCCGGTTCCCGTGACCCGGACAGGATGGGCCTGGTGCACCCCACCGAAAGCGGATACCACGCCGCCACCCCCCTGGACAGCCTGCACGACGTCAGGGCGGAGATAGCGGGACTGATGAACGAGGCCGGTATCCGCCTGAAGTACCACCACCACGAGGTGGGGCAGATGGGTCAGTCGGAGGTGGAGGTGAAGTTCGCCCCCTTCCTCAGCGCCGCCGACAACGTGATGATCGCCAAGCACCTGATCCGCGGGGTGGCCCTCCGCTACGGGCTGGCCGCCACCTTCATGCCCAAGCCCATGGCCGGGGAGCCGGGCAGCGGCATGCACTACCACCTGCTGTTCCAGAAGGCCGAAGAGCACGTCTTCTACGACGAGGACGGCTACTGCTGTCTCAGCCCGGTGGCCAGGAGCGCCATAGCCGGAATGCTCCACCACGCCCCGGCCCTGTGCGCCCTCACCAACGCCAGCACCAACAGCTACCGCAGGCTGCAGCCCAACCAGGAGGCGCCGGTCTATCGGTTCTTCTCCGGGGCCAACCGCAGCGCGGCGGTGAGGGTACCGGCCTACGCCCGCTCCCCTGAGTCCATGCGCTTCGAGTACCGGGTGCCGGACGCTACCGGCAACCCCTACCTGTCCATGGCCGCCATGCTCATGGCCGCAATCGACGGGGTGAAGCGGGAGATGGTCCCCGAGGAGATGGGTTTCGGACCCATAGACGAGAATGTCTTTGCGCCGGACTACGACAGCTCGGGGCTGCCCATGCTGCCCCGGACGCTGGACGAGGCGCTGGACGCCCTGGAGGAGGACAGGGACTTCCTGCAGGAGGGCGACGTGTTCGCCCCCGACCTTGTGGACGCATACCTGGAGGCCAAGCGGGAGGAGACCCGACGGTTCAGGGGCGCGCCCCATCCGCTGGAGCACGTCCTCTACTTCGGCCTGTAGAGAGGAAGGCGAGATGAGACAGTACGTGACCGCTCTGGCAGGGGCAGCGCTCCTGGCGCTGGCCTGCGGAGGCGGAGACCAGGGCCCCCGGACCGCCGAAGGCGGGGGAGACGGCCAGCGGGTGTATCCCGATCTGGACGGAATGGAGTACGACGTCACCCTGACGGTGGCGGACAGCATAGGAATGGAGCTGGGGGACAGCAACTACGTCTTCGGCCAGCCGGCCACAGCGGACTTCACCCCGGAAGGCGACATCGCCGTGCTGGACATGCAGCTCTTCGAGGTGCGCATCTTCGACGGCGAGGGGGAGTTCCTCCGCAGCTTCGGCCGCCAGGGCAGCGGTCCCGGCGAGTTCCAGATGGCGTCCATGCTGGACGTTGCCCCCAACGGCGAGATCGTGATCTGCGACGCCATGGGGCAGAAGCTGGTCCACTTCGGTCCCGACGGCGAGTACCGGGACGCCCTGGAGGGGTTCTTCCCGGCGCCCCCGGTCATGATCGACGCCCTGGACAGCGCCGTGGTGGGCATCCAGCCGGCATTCGAGCAGACCGAGGACGGGATCCTCAGCGGCATGGCCCTTCGCCGCTGGGAGAACGAGGTCACCCCGGTCGTCACCTACCACCAGGACCTCAAGCCCTTCGACCCCGAGAACATGATGACCGACATGATGGAGGACATGATGGTCTTCGAGACCGCTCCCGATGGGAGGGTCTTCCGGTCATCCATAGGCTCCTCGCGGTTCGTGCTGGTGGGCTACGAGCCCGACGGAACCGAGTTCCTGCGGGTCGAGGAGGGGATCGAGCCGGTGCCCAAGACCGAGGAGGAGATTCAGGAGGAGATAGACCTGATGCGCACCCGCATGATCCAGGGCGGCGCCCCTCCGGAGATGACCGAGGGCTACCAGCCTCAGCCCAACAGGCCCTCCGTGGCCAGCCTGCTGATGGACGACCAGGGGCAGCTGTGGGTGCAGCTGGGCACAACCGAGACGCCCACCTTCTTCGTCCTCGACCAGTCCGGGCAGCGGCGGTTCATCGCCGGACTGGACTACGGGGGTGACGCCAGCAACTGGACCTTCAGCGACATGCAGGGCGGACGGATGCTGGCCGTGGACATCAACCCCGAGATCTATCCCAAGGTCTATATACTGGAGGTAGAGGAGTAGCCGCGAGATCGCAGAGCGGAAGGATGGGGCCCTTCGGGGCCCCTTTCTCTATGCAGGGGGAAAGAGCAGGGCCCTGACCGGCGCCCCGTCTCCCCCCTCAATACGCAGCGGCAGGCAGACCATCACGTAGCAGCCGGGCTCGGCTCCGCCCAGCATCAGGTCCTCAACTATCGGTATCCCGGCTTTCAGGAGGGTCCGGTGCGCCGTCTTCCCCGACGGGGGGTCCACCGAAAGGCAGTCGGTTCCCACCAGCAGTGCGCCTTCGTCCCGAAGCAGCTCCGCCGCCTCCGGCCGCAGGTAGGGGTAGCCGGGCCTGAAACCGTCACGGGGAAGCTCCGAGCCCCTTGTCCGCAGCAGCACTGCCCGTCCGGACACCTCCGTTTGCGCCAGGTCCTCCGGCCCCACCGTCTGTCCCGGGCAGCGGACCACCGTGGCGGGAAGCACCAGACGCCGCGGGGGAATCCGGTCCACGGTGGTCCCGTCGTCCATCAGGTGCGCCGGAGCGTCCATGTGGGTGCCCGTGTGGCTGGTCATCCCTACCGTGGTGACCCTCCAGCCCTGGCTGCGACGGCGGTCCAGCGACAGGGGAGGGGCCCCGGGCCAGGCCAGCGTCTCCCGTCCCAGGGGCCTGGTTACGTCGATGGCGCAGGCCGGGTCGATCAGAAGGGACCCGGACGCGGCAGCGCCCGGGCCCCCTTCCGCAGCGGTCAAATCGCCTATATGCCGGCTGAGCCGGGGGTGGGGCCCGGCGGTGAAGCCACGTCCGGAGCCGCGTCTTCCACCGGCTCTGGCATCTCGCCGGCCTCCATCATGCTGGCTCCGGGGGTATGCTCCGCCCGGACCCTGATCCTGCCCTCGCCGCCTCCGTAGGTGGTGACGTGCAGTGTCCATTCGCCGGTGTCCTCGGGGGCCACCTGCACCTCCAGGCGGGAGTTGAAGTCCTCGCCGCCGTCGTCGTCGCTGTACGCGGCGCCGTCCGGGCTCCAGAGGTCGATGTAGGGGTCTATCCCGTCCGTCACCGCGTCGGCGGTGACCACCAGCTCACCGGGCTGGTCCACCTCGAAGGTGTAGTAGACGTCGGCGGTCTCGTAGGTGAACATGGCCTCCGCCGCCCTGCCGGGCCGCAGACTGCGCATCTCCTGCTCGGCCGGCTGCCAGCTGAAGCCCAGCTCCCCTTCGGGGAGGCCTCCGGAGTAGGTGTTGACCAGGGCCATGTACTCGCCTTCGGGCAGCATTACCACCATCCTGGCGTCGGTCCCCGTCCCTGCGCCGTCGTCGTTGTACTCCATCATCATCGGAGGCTCCGTGCCCCGGTCCCAGATGGAGAGGACCACGTCATCGGTCTCCGAGAAGCCGTCCAGCTGGTATATGCCCATCTCCTCCACGGAGAACTCCAGGGCGGCCACGGGAGTGAACCCGCTGAGACCGGGGACGTAGTAGTCATCGCCTCCGGTGTAGGCGTAGGCGATGGGGGTCTGCTCCGTGACCTCCACGCTGTAGCTGACTCCCGGCTCCTCCGCCGGTGCCGGGTCCGGCTCCAGCAGCTCCTCGTCCAGTGTCTCCACCTCGAGCAGGTAGTCGCCGCTCTCGCCACCTGTGTAGCTGAGTACCACCGCCAGGTAGCCGCCGGCCTCCAGGTCGCTCATCAGAGAGGAGTTGGTGCCGGTGCCGCTGTCGTCGTTGTAGTCGATGTAGTAGAGGTCGTCTCCATCCACTCCCAGCAGCACCAGGTAGGTGTCGAAGTCATCGGACTCAACCGTTATCCGGACCGGGCCGTCGGCATCCAGTCCGAAGCCGTGCACGGAAGCGTTGGAGAAGTCCTTGTCGTACACATGGTCCTCCAGGACGTCCTCCAGGACGTCCTCCAGCAGATGGTCGTCCTTTTCGTCGGGCTTGTAGCCCTCCAGGACCCCGTCAGAGAGGTCGCAGGCCAGGGCGAACTCCTCCAGGTCCTCTTCGGATGCCACGGTGCAGGAGAGCTCGAACTCGCCGTCCTCGCCGGCGGCTCCGAACAGGATGAGGGTGGCCCCCTCGGGCACGCTCTCCAGGGCAACTGCCGACTCCTCCAGATCGCCGTCCCAGTCGTCGCAGAGGGCCAGCACCTTCCCGTCCTCTCCGAACACGGCCAGCACCGGATCGAAGTCGTCGCTCTCCACCTCTACCAGCACCGCTCCGTCACCGGAGAGCTTCCAGGTCATGCAGGGCCAGTCGTCCTCCACGGGACGACCCATGGCCAGCAGCTCCTCCTCGGCGTCGTCCCACTCGTCACCGATCTCGGCGGCATCGGACCCTATCTCCCCCTCCACGTCGGAGTCGGGGGAGAGGCCCCCACCGCAGCCGGCCGCCAGCATCAGCGCGGCGGCCATCATCAGCACCAGCTTCCGTCTCATTCCGTCACCTTTCTCCTTGGCGTCACCCATCACTCGCTCTCTTTCGAAGACGGGCACCATCCCGCAAAAGGGCAGGTGCCGCAGTCGGGTGTCCTGGGCCGGCAGACGTTCTGCCCGAACCTGACGAAGACATGGTTTATTCCCGTCCACAGCCTCCGGGGAAAGAGCCGCTCCAGCTCCCTCTCCGTCTCCTCCGGGCTTCCGGTGCTCACCAGGCCCATCCTGTTCGATATTCTATGCACGTGCACGTCCACGCACACCGCCGGCTTTCCGAAGGCCATGCCCAGAACGTAACCGGCGGTCTTGGGGCCTACCCCGGGCAGGGACAGAAGACCCTCGCGGGTGGAGGGAACCCTGCCGTCGTGCTCGAATAGCAGGATGCGGGCGGTGCGACGGAGCTGGGCCGCTTTCTGCCGGAAGAAGCCCGCCGGGCGAAGCACCTCCTCCAGGCCGGCCGTGTCCATGGCGGCCAGGGCCTGGGGATCGGGCGCCCGCTGCAGGAGCCTGCGGGACACCTTCCGGGTGACCGCGTCCCTGGTCCTGAGGCTGACCACGGTGGACACCAGTACGGCGTAGGGGTCCCGGCGGCCGGTGCTCACAGGGGCCGGAACACCCAGCTCGCCCAGCCTCTCCCGCATGGTCTCCAGAAGCTCTGCAGGCGACGGGGGGGCGACGGCGCTCATTAGTCGCCTTCGCGCTCCACGAAGTCCATACCGCCCTTTGCCGAAGGATCCAGGACCAAAGCCAGCCTGCCCCCGAACATCCGCAGTATGCTCTCCCCCAGCAGGTCGGCGCGCCAGCCGGTCATTCCCTCCACGCGACGCAGCTCCTCCATGTCCCGGGGCGGATCGGCCGCCAGCTCCCTCTGGGCCGCCTTGGGAAGCAGGAGGGGCCTGGCGATGCCCAGCCGCTCCGCCTCCCGGCCCAGGAAGATCCGCAGCATGTCCCTGCGGGCCGGGCTGCCCCGGCTGCTGCGGGGGTGGCGGGGAGAGGGCGGAACGTCCTCCGGCGGGTTCTCCAGGGCCCCGGCCACCACCTGCAGGACCTCGTCACCGTACTTCTGCAGGAACCCCGAGGGGATGCCGCGAAGGGTGTTCATGCTCTCCCGGTCCCGGGGGGCCATTCCCGCGATACGGGCCAGCTGGAAGTCCCGCAGTATCCGCTTGCGGGGCCGGTCGGACTCCATGGCCCTCTCCTCCCGCCACTTCACCAGAGCCCACAGGACCGGCAGGGAGTGCTTCTTCAGCTTGCCCGACGACCTGACCCTGCGGAAGACCTTCTCCAGGTCCACGCCATACCTGTCCGGGTCGCAGAGGTCCCGGGCCTCGCTCTGGAACCAGGCCAGTCGTCCGCTCTGCTCCAGCCTGTCCCGCAGCTTGCCGTAGAGCTCCAGCAGCCAGCGTACGTCGTCCAGGGCGTACTCCACCTGCTTGCGGGCCAGGGGGCGGGAGGACCAGTCGCTGAGGCTGAACCGCTTCTTCGGCGAGATGCCGCACACCTTTCGCAGCAGCTTTCCCAGGCTGCACTGCTGCCCGTAGCCCAGGAAGGCGGCGGCCAGCTGGGTATCGAAAACGTTGGTCAGGGGTCCGCCCACCTCGCGGTTGATGATCCCGATGTCGTTGGTGGCGGAGTGGATCACCTTGACTGTGCCCGGGTCGGACATCACCGCCGCCAGCGGAGAGAGGTCCTCAAGGGCCAGGGGATCCAGCACCGCCGGGCCTGTGCCGTCGGCCACCTGAACCAGGAACAGCTCGGGCCAGTAGCGCTTCTCCCCGTGGAACTCGGTGTCCACGGCTATGGCGGGCTGACCGGAGAGCCTGTCCACCAGTACCTGCAGCTTCCCGGCGTCGTCCACCATCGCCAGCTCGGTATCGGCCCCCCCGGGCCTCTCCCTCTTCATGGCGCCACCGGTATCGGGGTGGCCCGGTCATGGAAGGGGCAGTATACGGTGGAGTCGGGGCGAAGCAGGTAGTGGACCGTGGCGTCCGCCGGGCAGGTGTAGCCCACCCTCTCCCAGGGGGACAGTTCCAGGCCCTGGTACATGGCCCCGAACCCCGCAGGCAGGCTGTCGTGAACGGCCAGGTAGGAGCCGGCAAGTACCGCCAGGCTGTCCCTGCGGGCCGAGCAGGCGTCTGTGCTGAGCACCACGCCGCCGCCCAGGTGACCGGCGGGACAGACCAGGCGGCCTCCGTCGGAAGAGAACCCGTAGGCAACGCCTGTCACCGGGCAGCTGAAGTCCTCCGGCGAGGCTCCCTGCAGCACCGCCGGCGCTACCGTACCCCTGGCGTAGCGCACGCACATGTCCCCCGCCCGCCCCATCAGCCCCTCCAGGCGGGAATCGCCGTGGATGACGGGTCCTTCCCCGTCCACCGCGACGCGCAGCGTGCGGGTGGTGCCTCCGGCGGTGCGGAAACCCACCAGGTAGCGGCCGCCCTCCCGGCCGGACAGCCGGGCCCCGGGAAGAGGCTTCTCCGGGGCGATCTCCCCCAGCAACCTCGGAGATATGGACCTCTGCAGGCTGTCGGAGAGCATGGCGTGCGCCAGCTGCAGGCTGTCTTCGGCCAGGGCCTGCAGGTAGGAGCTGCCGGCCTGCCGGACCTGGACGCCCCTGCTGTGTGGCCGGGCCAGCAGCGCCAGCAGCACCGAGGCCGCCAGGAGGACGGAAGCCGGCAGCAGCCTGCGGATCAAGACCGCCCGCCGGAGGGGGTGCCCCCGAAGAGGTCTCCCAGACCCAGGCCGATGCCGGACACCATCAGGCCCCATTCCTTGCCCACGTTCTCCCCGTCGAGTCTGTAGTAGAGGTCGAAGCTGAGGGGCATGTCAGAGCGGCTGAGGGAGAACCCGGCCCTGAGATCCAGCGTGCGGCGGCCGGTGTTCTCCAGCTCGGTGGTGCCCTCATTGGTCCGTACGTCGGAGTCCCCCCTGGTGGCGAACTCAAGGCCGCCCCGGAGCTCCAGCTCGGGGTTGGCCTGGAAGGCCAGGAGGCCCTGTAGGCGGACCTCGGTGGCCGGTCTGACGTCCGCCGAGTCGGGCAGGTCCAGGGAGTTGGAGGGGACTGCGCCCCAGCTCCAGAAGCTGTACCGTATCCCGCCGGTCCCCCGAAGGCTGGCGCCTCCGTAGGCCCGGGAGATGGGAGCCTCCACGGTTACGGACCCGTCCAGGGCCAGGTTCTGCTCCCCCTCCCGGTAGGAGCCGGACTCCAGGGCGCCCTTGAACGGTATCCTGATGGCTCCGCGAAGCAGCACCTGGGGGTCCCGCTCCATCCATCCGTCCAGGCTCACCCAGACGTTGGGGATCCCTCCTCCGGTGCTGTCGCCGGGTGATGACAGCAGGAAGTAGGCGGGGAGCAGCGCGCTGACGGTATGGCTGCTGGTGAGGCCGTAGCGGCCGGTGGCCAGCAGGCGCAGCGAGCTTACTCCGGATTCGAGGTCGTAGTAGGTGCTCTCACCGGTGGAATCGGTCCTCCATGCGCCGCCGGTGGAGAAGTAGCCGATGGCCACGTCTCCGTCGGTTCCGGTGGAGGGCAGAACCTCGGTGAGGTTGTCGTGGAAGAGGGGGTCGTAGCAGAGCGCCGCGGGGACCGCGACAGCCAGAAGCAGCAGAAGCGTCTTTCTCATTTGGCAGCCTTCCGTAGCAGTATCAGGGCACGATCAATGACGTATCCGGAACTCCCCTGCCGAGAACCCGCCGTCCGGGCACGGCTGGCGGCTGACCTCGTCGACCCTGGCGCTCCAGGGCCCCTGGTGGCACCGGCCCGCCAGCCGGTCTACGTCTTCGGCCTCCCCGGCGGCCACTATCTCCACCCTGCCGTCGGGCAGGTTCCGGACGTAGCCTCCCAGGCCCAGCTCATCCGCCTGGCGGACGGTCCAGTAGCGGAAACCGACGCCCTGGACCCTGCCGCTTACGAAGAGTCGTTCGCACTTCATCGGCATCACCTCTAGGATAGCAATAGGCTAAGCTCCGGGGAAGACGTCAACTTCGCCGCTCAGGCCCTGCGGTGGCGGATGTTGACATGGTTGACGCTCTGGTTTCTAGTTAGTGCAAGCATTGTGCAATCACCATAAAGGAGGGGTTCATGAGAAAAACCACGCTATTCGCCGTAGTGGCCGTGCTGGCCGTTACCTCATTGTCCTTCGCCATGCCCTCGATGTACGGTTTTCGGGGCGTGCACAGGGTAATCAGCGGCAAGCCATTGGGAGGCAATGAGATCTCCTTTGGGCTCATGTCCAAGTACTGGGCCAGCACAGTGGAGCTGGACGACATGCGTTTCTTCACCACCACAGGGCATACCGGCTTCGTCGACACCCTGTTGGATGTGAACGACAAGGAGCACTACGCCCTGGGCAGCTTCGTCCTGTCCTACGGGGTCACCGAGTGGCTGGAGCTGGCCACCACCCTCAACTACCGGGCGTCCTACTACGAGAGGGACCTGGTTCAGCCCAGAGGATTCTCGGCAGGCCGCTGGGACGGTGTGGATGGCCTCGGAGACACCCGTCTCGGATGGAAGGTGGGATTCAGCCCCACCCCCGAGAACCATCTCATCTGGCTGGGACTCGACCAGTGGTTCGCCTTCGCCCCGCCCTCCAACGACCTGGTGATGGCGGAGGACGACTGCGGCAGGTGGTTCGACAACGAGCCCATGTACCAGATGCGCAACCCCACTCTGTCCACGGGACACACCACCTACGGCGTTGACGGTCTGATCACCTTCGACATGGGGGGCATCTGGCCCGGCACCCCTCTGAAGCTCCATTCGAACGTAGGCTACGCCCACTACAAGCAGACCTTCGGGATGACCGACTTCACCTACGAGTACAACGACTCCACCCAGACGGTGGACTTCGCCGACAGCACCGAGGTCAGCCTGCTGGTGGAGGACAACGTCCTCAACCTGGGCTTCGCCCTGGAGTTCCCCACTCCCTACGCCACGGTCTTCACCGAGTACACGGTGAGCCACTACCTGGACCGCGAGGGCGGTAACGACGTTGCCTACTTCTCCCCGGGAATCCGCTTCCACACCAGGAGCGGGTTCATGATGGACGTGGTGTTCGACCTGGGCCTCACCGACTTCGACCAGGACTACTACGACCTGGGACACGAGCTCTACCAGAACAACCAGAACCTCACCGATGAGGAGAGGGCCAAGCATGCGCCGCTGCCCACCGGGGGCACCCACGACTGGGGCATCGGCTTCAACCTAGCCTTCTCCAGCGACCTGATCGTGGAGGAGGTCGGCCCGACCACCGGCACCATCTCCGGCATGATCACCGACGTGAACACCGGCGAGAACCTGGCGGCGGTGCTCACCTTCCCCGGCATTGCCGTGGACAGCGTCACCTCAGACCCCGCCACCGGCTTCTACGAGGCAGACGTTCCGCCGGGCAGCGTTCCCATCAACGTGGCGGCCGAGGGCTATCAGCCCGCTTCCGCCACCGTCGTGCTGGACGCCGGCCAGAACGTGGTCAAGGACTTCGAGATGCGTCCCGAGGCCGGTACCGGCATGATCACGGGAACGGTAATCGACTCCGAGAGCGGCGAGGCCATCGTGGCCAACATCTCCATCTCCGACATGGAGGAGCCCATAAGCGTCGAGACCGACAACGACGGCGTCTTCCGCATCGAGGTCCCGGAGGGAACCTGGACCATCAAGTGCGAGGCGGAGGACTACATCACCCGCTCCAAGCCCATCGTGGTGGAGGCCGACGGCTCCACGGTGGTGGACTTCGAGCTCAGGCCCGCCCTTCGCGAGGGCCAGGTCCTCAGCTTCAGCAACATCTACTTCGAGGTTGCCAGCTCCACCATCCAGCCGCAGTCCTACGGCGTGCTGGACCAGATCGTGGAGATGCTGAAGGAGAACGAGAGCGCAAGAGTCCAGATCGCCGGACACACCGACTCCGACGGCAGCGCCTCCTACAACCAGCAGCTCAGCGAGCAGCGCGCTGCCTCGGTGTTCCAGTACCTGGTGAACCACGGAATCTCCGCCTCCAGGCTGGAGACCATCGGCTTCGGCGAGAGCCAGCCGGCGGTACCCAACACCAGCGCCGCCAACAAGGCGCAGAACCGGCGGATCGAGTTCACCGTCCTGGAGGTGGGCAGGTAGGCTAGGCCTCCAAGACGGACGTATCAGGGAAGGGGGCGGCTTCGGTCGCCCCCTTTTCGGTCTGGGAGGGAACTCTCCGCATTGCAGCCTCCCGCAGCCGTACGGAACTCAGTCGCGCCCGTGAGGGTTATGAGGCAGGCACAGGCAGGGGTCTGGGAAGGTAATGCCATAGATGCTTGACGGGAATAAATTTGCGTTCTCGGTGGCGGCGGCGCTGCTGCTTCTTCCGGCCGGGGCATCGGCCCTTCCGGGCCGGCTGGGGCTTTCGGGCCTCGACCGCGTTCTCAGCGCAGAGGTGCCGCCTCGGAACACCTACCGTACGACGGTCTCCGCCACGTACGAGTTCGCCGAGGTCAGCGACTCCGTGCATCTGGTCAAGGAGGATTACGGAGTCGATACCGTTCTGGCGGTGGGCGACTCCGAGCACTATCTGGACGCCCGGTTCCTGTTCGGGCTGGGAATTGCCGAGAATGTCGAGGCAGCTGCCGTCGTAAGGGCCTCCGCCCTGGGATTCCGATACGACCAGGTCCCTCCCAGGGACCAGTTCGTGGGCTACCTGGACGCCTCCTGGGCCATGGCCGACGTCTCCATCTCGGCGAAGTACTCCCGGCCGGTGCTTCCCTGGCTGCAGGCGGGAGGGGCAATGTGGGTGAGCATACCCATCTCGAATGCGGAACCGGACACGGCGACCGACCACGACGGCTACTGGGACGCCGGCGAGGTTAGGCTGGGGGTAAGGCGCCCCTTCGTGTCCGGGGGCAAGACCGGCTTCGGATTCGCCGCCCTGGCCACGGCCTCCTGGCGGATGGTGAAGGGCCACCTCAACCTGGGCTACGCCTCCCTGGGGCAGACCTGGGAGGACTCCCTGTTGGGCAGGATCGACGAGAGGGCCGGCGCCCTGGACTTCGGCCTGGGGGTGGAGGCCTCCACACAGCTGGTCACCGGGTACCTGGAGCTGTGGACCCGCTCCTTCGGCTCCCGCTCCGGCCCCGGCTACGGGTCACCGGCTGTGTTTACCGGCGGCATGCGACTCTACGAGGGCACCGGTGCCTACATGGACCTGGCCGGCCATCTGGGTCTCTCCTCCTTCGACAGGCGGGAGGCGGACCCCGGAGTCTCCGGGGAGCTGCCGGTCCCTGGAGGGATCCCGGGAGATCTGGGCATAACCGTGGCCCTGGGATACGACATGGCCATGGTCAGGCAGACGGGGGCCGACTCGTTGGGGACGCTGTCCGGAACAGTCACCGACGGCGAGACCGGCCAGCCCCTGGAGGCGACGGTGAGCTTCCCCGGCACCCCGGTGACTCCGGCGGTGACCGACCCTTCCACCGGCTTCTTCACCACACGGATGTTCGCCGGCACGGTGGTGGCGCGGGCCGAGGCCGAGGGCTACCGCCCCCTCTCCAGGACGGTGGTGGTCCCCGCCGGGGGCCAGGCCGCGCAGGACTTCGTCCTTTCCCCGGAGGGCGCGGAGTCCGGCACCGTGGCGGGAACCATCTCCGACCACGGCACCGGGGAGCCGGTGGCGGCGTCCATCACCGCAGCCGGGGTGGAATCCTCCGCTGAGGCCTCCGCATCCGGGGCCTTCACGCTGGACCTGCCCGCCGGCACCCACACCATCGAGGCCTCGGCGGAGGGCTATCTGGACGCCACCAAGGTGGTCAGCGTCCCCGCGGGAGGAACGGCCACCGTGGAGCTGCAGATGCGGCAGGCGCTTCAGCAGGGCCAGGTGATGAGCTTCGCCAACATCTACTTCGAGTCCGGCAGCGCCACCCTCCAGCCCCAGTCCTACGGGGTTCTGGACGGAGTGGTGGAGCTGCTGCGGGACAATCCCGACGTGCTGGTGGAGATAGCGGGCCACACCGACTCCGACGGCTCGGCCTCCTACAATCAGGGCCTGAGCCAGCGCAGGGCCGAGAGCGTCCGCAGCTACCTGGTCAGAAAGGGAATATCCGCTTCCAGGCTCACCACGGTGGGCTACGGCGAGTCCCGGCCGGTGGCCTCCAACGCCACAGCCGACGGCAAGGCCCGCAACAGGAGGATAGAGTTCCGGGTCCTCTAGCGGTCACTCCTCCACCGAGGGGCGGTGCCCGGTCTCCTTCCAGCGCAGGAACTGCCTCAGTATCTTGCGGTGGTCGAAGGCTATCCTCTCCGGAAGTGAGTCCGGGGGAAACGCCCTGGCAGTGCGGGCGTCGCTGCCCCCGGTGGGCGTGCCGGAGGCGGTGCAGTGGTAGACGGCGCTGACGGTGTCTCCCCGGGGGTCGCGCCAGGGCCGGGAGTAGACGTGGAACAGCTCCCGGACATGTACCTCCAGGCCGGTCTCCTCCGCCGCCTCCCTGCGCACGGCCTCGGCCAGGCTCTCGCCGGGGTCCACGAAGCCTCCGGGAATGGCCCAGCCGGCGGGGAAGTTCCTCCTCTCGATCATGACTAGTCCGCCGTCGTCCAGCTCTATAATGGCATCCACGGTGAGCTCCGGGGTCTTCGGTCTCATG
>Ga0207797_1001015_pt1 | contig 20902 bp, 28 predicted proteins | sample PRCRCaboRojoPR_6_FD_187275 | JGI IMG/M metagenome (GOLD analysis project Ga0207797, IMG submission 187275) | Marine sediment microbial community from Cabo Rojo, Puerto Rico - PR CR 10% Liquid 1 (SPAdes) | ecosystem: Environmental > Aquatic > Marine > Coastal > Sediment | place: Cabo Rojo, Puerto...
CATCGAGATCCCCTACCCAACCCGAGACATCCGCGTCGATTCACCCGCCGCTCAAGCGGCCGAATCCGGTGGCGACGTCGAATCCCAGGTAAGCTAGCGTCGTCAGGCGGTTTTGAACCGATCCAAGTGAGGAACGTTTATATAGAAGTATAATCAATCATTTGGTGACCATGAGCCAACGCATGCAAGGCCAGCCCATGCTGATCCTCGGAGAAGATTCCCAGCGCGTCAAGGACAAAGACGCCCAATCGCACAACATCCGAGCGGCACGGGCCGTCGCCGACGCCGTCCGGTCGACCCTCGGGCCGAAGGGCATGGACAAGATGCTCGTCGACTCGCTCGGGGATGTCACCATCACCAACGACGGGGTAACTATCCTCGAGGAGATGGACATCGACAACCCGACGGCCTCGATGATCGTCGAGGTCGCCGAGACACAGGAAGACGAGGCCGGCGACGGGACGACCACCGCCGTCGCCATCACCGGCGAGCTCCTCAAGAACGCCGAGGAGCTCCTTGAGCAGGACATCCACCCGACGGCGATCATCCGCGGCTATTCGATGGCCAGCGAGTACGCCCGATCGGAGATCAACGACATCGCCCAGACGATCGACACGGACGACGTCGAAACACTCCGGAAGGTCGCCGAGACCAGCATGACCGGCAAGGGGGCGGAGACCAACAAGGAACTCCTCAGCGAGATCATCGTTGACGCCATCCGTCAGGTCACCGTCGAGGGCCCGGCGGGCGAGCCGGTCGTGGACCTCGAGTACATCAACATCGAGACCCAGACCGGCCGCGGCGTCAACGAGTCGACGCTGCTCCAGGGGGCCGTCATCGACAAGGACCCCGTTCACGACGACATGCCGACTGAGGCCGAAGACGCCGACATCCTCCTCCTCCGCGAACCCATCGAGGTCGAAGAGGCCGACGTCGACACGCAGATCAGCATCGACGACCCGAGCCAACTCGAGAAGTTCCTCGATCAGGAGGAGGAACAGATCCAGAACAAAGTCAAGCAGATCGCCGACGCCGGGGCGGACGTCGTCTTCTGCCAGAAGGGCATCGACGACCTCGCTCAGTACTACCTCGCCAAGGAGGGTATCCTCGCGGTCCGTCGGGTCAAAAAGAGCGACATCGAGTTCCTGTCGGAGGTCCTCAACGCGAGCGTCGTCTCCGACCTCGATGACTTCACCGCCGGCGACCTGGGCCATGGCTCGGTCCGGCGTGATTCGGAAGACGAGCTGTTCTACGTCGAGGGCGGGGGCGTCCACGGCGTGACGCTCCTCCTCCGTGGCGCAACCGATCACGTGGTCGACGAGATCGAACGCGGCGTGAACGACGCCCTCGATGTCGTCTCCCAGGCCGTCACCGACGGTCGTGTGCTCGCCGGTGGTGGCGCGATCGAGGTCGAACTCGCCGGGCGGGTCCGCGACTACGCCGACAGCGTCGAAGGGCGTGAGCAGCTGGCCGTTGAGTCCTTTGCTGACGCTCTCGAACTGGTTCCCCGGGTGCTCGCGGACAACGCCGGGCTCGACCCAATCGATACATTGGTCGACCTCCGGTCGGCCCACGAGGACGGCGAGATGCTCGCGGGTCTCGACGTGTTCACCGGCGAGGTCCAGGACACCTTCGAGGCGGGCGTGGTCGAGACGGCCGCCGCCAAGGGACAGGCGCTCGCCTCGGCTACGGAGGCCGCCAACCTCGTCCTGAAGATCGACGACATCATCGCCGCCGGCGACCTGTCCACCGAGGGTGAGGAAGAGGAAGGCCCCCCCGGCGGTGGCATGGGCGGTATGGGCGGCATGGGTGGTATGGGCGGCATGGGCGGCGCGATGTAAGCCCGGCCACCGCCTTCATCGCCATCTCATCGAACCGCCTCTATTCCCGTTTATCTGCGTTTTCCAGCCGACCAGTCTCGAGTTCGTATTCGGTCGTCAGCCCGCGATCGACGAACGTCTCGACGATATCCTCGATGCCGGCCGCGTCCCGAACCGGCTCTACGAGCGTCGAGGATTCAGCCACGGACTCGGGTCTGAAGTAGAAGGTGATCATGCTCGTCGGCGTGAGCTCCAACGATCGGTTTCCCGACCTGATATCCCGCGGGCCGATGGCGCCCCGGGCGGCCTCGACCGGGAGTCGGCTCGCCTCGGTCTGGACGGTCTCGAGGACCGCCTCCATCTCGTCCCTGATCCGCGGGGTGAGACCCCAGGCGCCGAGCAGGCCATCGCGCTCGGCCGCCCGAGCGATCCCGGCGTTGAGCTCCTCGATGGTGAGCTCCCCGTCGGAGCCGAACCCGAACACCCCGAGGGCGGTTTCTACTGCGAGGGCCTCGAGCGTGACCAACCCCATCGCGTCCGACACCGGGCTCTGCAGGCCCGGTTCGTCACCCCGCGCCAGGGCATCGCCCCCGGAATCGGTCCCGATCACCAGATCGATATCGAGGCGCTCGCAGGCTGCCTCTATCCCCTCGACCATGGGGCGGATCCCCTTCGAGGCGTCGATGAGGATCACACGGTCGTCGAGCACGTCGGCGACCCGTGACTCGCTGAACGGGACGCCGTCGATCGTTGTGGTCTCGGGCGTGGCCCAGCCGACGGTCTCGGTGAGTCGGTCGAGGCCGGTCACGCCCTCGAACGGCCGCGGCCCGACGATCGGATCCTCCGGCGCCGGTTCCCAAGCAACCCCACCGAGGACGGCCTCGACCCCGTGAGCCTCGAGGAGCCGGGCGGTGGGGATCGCCCCGACGACGTCGCCGCTGCCACCGATGCCCCAAACCAACGCCCGGTCGTATTCGAATGCCTCCTCAAGGGTGTGCATCGGGGCGAAATCCGACGGCGAGCCACTTAGACCACGCGGCCCGGTCGGGGGGGCGACCCGTTCCGTTTTAAGCCCGCACCCCGTTTCCGTCGTGTATGTTCGAGGCGGTTCACGTCGCACCCGAGGGGCAGAGCACGCTCGCCCGGGTTGCGGCCACGGCCGCCGACCACGGCTTCGAGGGGCTGGTCGTCCGGAACCACGGCGACCGCCCGGCCGCCCCACCGCCCGACGAGCTGCTGGATCAATCCGACGTCGACCTCGTCGCCGGCGTCGAGATCCGGGCCGAGGATCCGAGCCGGGCGTCCGGATTCCTGGGGTCCCACCGACCGGAGACCACCATCGTCCTGGTCCATGGGGGCGATCCGGCCATCAACGCCTTTGCGGTCAGGCAGGAAGCCGTCGACGTCCTCGCCCACCCGATGGCCGGCGACGGCGACCTCAACCACGTCCTCGTCCGACAAGCGGCCGAAAACGGCGTCCGGCTCGAATTCGACCTCTCGACGGCCATGCGTTCGGTCGGCAACGATCGGAGCCGCGCGATCAGGAAGCTCCGGAAGTTGGCCGAACTGGTCGAGAAGTTCCACGTTCCGTACGTCGTGAGCGGCGATCCCTGGTCACATCTCCAGCTTCGATCACCCCGTGACCTGCGGTCGGTCGCCGAAGCCATCGGCTTGGCTCCGGCGATGGTCGAGACCGGGTTAGCGGAATGGGGCCGCCTCGCCGAGCGAAACCGGGATCGGATGGACGAGTCGTTCATCGCCCCGGGGGTCCGGAAGCGGCCGGGAGATGAGCCATGAAGCACCTGCCGAAACACCTTCAACCGCGCTACCGATATCTGGCGGTCGCGCTCGAGGCGTGGCCGGATACCGACGTCGACCGATCCAGCCTGGAGACACGCCTCAGGCGATCGGCCCGTGACCTCCTCGGCGACGTTGGGGTGGCCGCGACCGACCTGTCGATCGTCCGGTTCGACTACGCCGACGGCCGTGGCTCGGCGATCGTTCGCACCCGACGCGAATCCGTCACCGAAACCCGAGCAGCGATCGCGTGTGTGTCGACACTCGAAGGGGCGCCAATCGGGCTCTACGTGGCCGGAATCAGCGGAACCGTCCGTGCCTGTTCGGAAAAGTATATAGGCGAACGACCGGAACCCGTAACCGAGAGAAACGTCGTGTACGGGAGCGCGGAGCGAACTGCGTGGTGCCGTGACGACCGGGTCGACATCCGGACCGATGGCGCGTTCCTCGGCGCGACAAACCTCGATCTTGAGTAACTATGCAGGGACAAGCCCAACAGCAGGCATACGACCGCGGGATCACGATCTTCTCGCCTGATGGTCGGCTGTATCAGGTAGAGTACGCCCGTGAGGCGGTCAAACGTGGCACGGCAAGCATCGGCATTCGAACGAACGAGGGGGTCGTCCTGGCGGTCGACAAGCGGATCCGCTCGCCGCTGATGGAACGCTCCTCCGTCGAGAAGATCCACAAGGCCGACGACCACATCGGCATCGCGAGCGCTGGCCACGTGGCCGACGCCCGCCAACTCATCGACTTCGCCCGCCAGCAGGCCCAGATCAACCGGCTTCGCTACGAGGAACCGATCGGGGTGGAGACGCTTACGAAGGCCGTCACGGACCACATCCAGCAGTACACCCAGCTGGGCGGCGCCCGGCCGTTCGGCGTGGCGCTGATCATCGGCGGCATCGAGGACGGCGAACCCCGGCTCTACGAGACCGACCCGAGCGGGACGCCGTACGAGTGGAAGGCGCTCGCCATCGGGGCCGACCGGAGCGACATCCAGGAGTTCCTCGAGGAGAACTACGAAGACGAGTTGACGCTCGACGGGGGCGTCGATCTCGCGCTGCAGGCGCTCGCCTCGATCAACGACAACCAGCTCAGCCCGCGAAACGTCGGCGTCGCGACGATCGACGTCGAGACGACCACCTTCGAGGAGCTCTCCGACGCGGTCGTCGAGGAGCATCTGGCCGACCTCGGCATCCTCGAAGAGTAACCGTCCCTGCGAACCAAGCGTTTTCCCATCCGCGGTCGAAGGAATGCCATGCCGGGCTCATTTCTCCAGGGCGAGCGGGTCTCCCTCCGCCCGGTCGAGGAGGACGACCTCGCGTTCATCCGGGACGGGGTCAACCACCCCGACGTGTGGAAATCGGTCGGCGGGCAGGCCGTCCCGACCAATCTCGAGATCGAGCGCAAGTTCTTCGACGACGCCAACCGCGATGACGAGACCATCCAGCTGCTCATCACCGTGGATGGCGAACGGGCCGGGCTGGTCGAGCTGTCGCCGATTGACTGGGTCCGCGGCGTGGCCGAGATCGGCTACTGGGTGCACCCCGACCACCAGGGCCAGGGAACCGCGACGGATGCGCTCGACTCGGTCGTCCAGTATGCCTTCGACGAGCTCAGGCTGCGGAAGGTCACGGCCGAGGTGGTCGCCACGAACCAGGCCTCCCAGCACGTCGTCGAGCGCGTCGGATTCGTCGAGGAGGGCGTGCTTCGATCGGAGGATTACGTCGGCGGTGACCCCATCGACGTGGTTCGGTATGGGCTACTCGTGACGGATTCGTAATCGGGAAACACCTTTTTACGGCGCGGCTATACCACGACCCATGATCTCCCTCGATGAGGCCGTGACGGCGCGCCTCGAATCCCATGGAACCCGGTTCGAGGTACTGGTTGACCCCGATGCCGCCCTCGCGATCAAGCGGGGCGAGTTCGAGGGAGACTTGGAGGACGTCATCGCCGCCGAGGACGTCTTCGAGGACGCCTCCCGGGGCGACCGCCCGGCCGAAGAAGACCTCGAGAACGTCTTCGGGACGACCGATCCCCTCGAGATCATCCCCGAGGTCATCGAACGGGGGGAGATCCAGATCACCGCCGAGCAGCGGCGCGAGATGCAGGAGCAGAAGCGCCGACAGCTGATCACCCAGATCGCCCGGAACGCGATCAACCCCCAGATGAACGACGCGCCCCATCCCCCCGACCGGATCGAGTCGGCCCTCGATGAGGCGGGGTTCCGGGTCGACCCGATGGAGCCCGTCGAGACCCAGATCGACGATGCGTTGGATGCCCTTCGGCCCGTTATTCCGATCCGGTTCGAGGAGATCAAGGTCGCCGTTCGCATCCCGCCCGAGTACGCGGGGAAGGCCCAGGCACGAGTGCGCGAGTTCGGGTCGCTCGAGAGCGAGGAGTGGCAGGGCGACGGCTCGTGGATCGGCGTGATCGAGTTCCCGGCGGGGATGCAGGACGACTTCTACAGCCTCGTCAACGAGGTCTCACAGGGCGAGGCGGAGACCCGGATCGTCGAAGACGGCGACTTCTAACGGCATTAAAACTCCTCGACGTGGGGCCTGAGATCGAGTTCGAGCGTCCAGGCCGATCGGTCCTGTTCGACCAGGTGCCAGTAGGTCTCGGCGATCTCGTCCGGGTCGAGGTAGGACTCTTCGGCGCGGTCGGGGTCGGCCTCGACATGGTCGGGCGTGAGGATCTGGCCATCGATCACGACGTGGGCGACGTGGATGCCCTGCGGCCCGAGTTCGCGGGCCATCGATTCGGCGAGGCCCCTGACGGCGAACTTCGCGGCAGAGAACCCGACGGCACCGCCACGGCCACGGATCGCCGAGGTGGCGCCGGTGAAGATGATGGTGCCGTCGCCCGCTTCGCGCATGTCACGGACGGCCTCCCGCGAGCAGAGAAAGCCACCGTACGGCCCGACGAGCATGGCGTCCTCGAAGGCGTCGATCGAGATGTCGGCGATGCCCTGCCAGGTCCCGCCGCTGGCGTGGTTGACGAGGATGTCTACGGGACCGAGTTTCTCACGGATGAAGGCGAATCCCTGTTCGACCTGCTCGGCATCCGAGATATCCGTCGGCGCGGCGACCGCGTCGATCTCGTCCCCCGAGAGGTCGGTAGCGAGTTCGGTCAGGTAATCGCCCGATCGGGCCAACAGGCCCAGATCACAGCCCTCGGTGGCGAATTTACGGGAGAGCGACTCCCCCAGCCCCGGGCCGACGCCCGCGATAACGGCTGTTCGAGACATGCTGGACCGGGGTAGGACCCGTCTTGAGAAGAAGGTACGTGCGGTGGCAAGCGGTGCGGCCTATCCGCGCTTGAAGCCGAGGAGGAAGCCGCCGGTGAACCCGACGCCGACCGAGAGCGTCGAGAGGATCGACATGACCCACGAGGGTGGCTCGCCCTGTCGGGCGATCTCGCCGGCCTCCAGGAAGCTCGCGCCGAGCTTGTCCCAGTTGACGTCAAGGATGCCACGCGATTCGAGGAACTTGAACAGGGCGAGCTCGATGCCGACGAGGACGGCGATGAGCTTCGCCACTTTCTTCGCCGCAAAGCCGATGATCCCCCCGATCACCGCCCCGCCCCCGAATTCGAGGCCGAGTTGCTGGGGGTCTATATCCATTGCCATACCACCCCGGAGATGCCTCGCGGTTATGCCTTTTGTGGCTGCCCGGCCCGGTTTTAAGTAGGCTGACCACCTAACCCCCTTCGAGTGCACGAGAGGGACAATCCGCCGGTCATCATCGTACAGCGCGTCGATTCGAGCGAGCCAGAGACCACCGAGATCCGGGACCTAGCCCGGGCGGCCGGCTTTCGGATCGCCGGCGTACTCACGCAGGCCCGTGTCGAGGATCCAGAGTACAACATCGGGGCAGGCAAGGTTGAGGAGCTCCTCGAGCTCGTCGATGACACCGAGGCGTCGGCCGTCATCTTCGACAACCGCCTCGGCCCCTACCAGACCTACAACCTCGGGACCAGACTCCCCGAGGGCGTCGAGGTGATCGACCGATTCACCCTCATCCTCCGGATCTTCGGCCAGCGGGCGGATACCCGGAAGGCGCAGCTCCAGGTCGAACTGGCCGAGCTGCGATACGAACTCCCGCGGGTGGAGGCCAAGACCAGCCTGGCCAAGCGGGAGGAGCATCCCGGGTTCATGGGGCTCGGTGAATACGACGAGGGCCGCGAACAGGACATCAAAGCCCGCATCTCGCGGATCCGTGACGAGCTCGAACAGCTGGAGAAAACCGATCAACAGCGCCGCGACCAGCGACGGGCGTCGGGGTTCGACCTCGTGGCGCTCGCCGGGTACACGAACGCGGGGAAATCGACGCTCCTCCAGCAGCTCGCCGACGACCTCGAGGTCGGCCAGAATGCTGACCTCCACCCGGATCTCGACACGACGGCCGAGGCGCAGAACCGGCTGTTCACGACGCTCGGGACCACCACCCGCCGGATGGAACTCGAGAAACGCAACGTCCTCGTCACCGACACGGTCGGGTTCATCTCTGATCTGCCGCACTGGCTGATCGAGTCGTTCAAGTCGACGCTCGATTCCGTCTACCGTGCCGACCTCGTCATGCTCGTGGTCGACATCACCGACCCCCTCGACGAGATCCGGGAGAAGCTGGTCACGTGTCACGACACGCTGTATGAGCGGAACGAGGCGCCAATCGTGACGGTCCTCAACAAGATCGATGGCGTCGACGCCGCCGAGCTCGAGGAGAAGAAACGGGCGCTGTCGGCGCTCGCGCCCAATCCCGTGGCCGTCAGCGCGCTGGAGGGGACCAACATCGACGAGCTGAAGGAGCGGATCCACCGCTCGCTCCCCGGGCGGACCCGAGAACGGTTGGTGCTCCCCATGACGGACGACACGATGAGCGTCGTGTCGTGGGTGCACGATCACGCCTTCGTCGAGGAGACCGATTACGGCAACGAAGAGGTCGTCCTGGATTTCGAGGCGCGCGAAGCGGTCGTCGAGCGCGCCCGGTCGAAGGCGAGCGACCTGGCCCAACCGCCGGAGCCCTGAGGCTTATCGGCGCCGCGAGCGTACACGGGGTATGCCCATCGACCCCGCGTGTGGCGTCACGGTCGACTCGGCGACGGCGGCGGCAACCGTCGACCACGACGGCCAGACCTACTACTTCTGTTCGGCGGGCTGTCGCGACCACTTCCTGAGCGATCCCGACGGCGCACTCGCGGATCCCCAACCGCACCTGATCACCGCCGGCGGGATGCTCACCCAGCGGGTTCCCTTCGATACCGCCCAGGGGGAGTTCGACCTCGAGGTGTCGACGGAGGGCGAGCTCGGCGTCGGTGACCGGTCGACCTTCACGAAAACCCTGACTGACGAGGACGTCCGGAAGTTCGCGGATGCCTCGGGCGACACCAACGCCCTGCACCTCAACGAGGCGTTTGCCAAACAGACCCGGTTCGGCCGGCGGATCGTCCACGGGACCTTGGTCGCCGGGACGATCAGCGCGGCGCTGGCGGCGCTCCCCGGCCTGACGATCTACCTCTCCGAAAACCTCGAGTTCAAGCGGCCGGTCGATATCGGCGACACCATTACCGCCAGCTGCGAGATCGTCGAGGAGCTCGAAGACGACCGGTACCGGTTGATCACGCGGGTCGAGGACGGCGACGGCAAGATCGCCATCCACGGGACGGCGACGGTCTTGATCGATCCGCTGCCGGAGCTCGCGGTGGCCTAGTCCAGCTCGCGTTTCGTCTTCTCGAGCACCCGGACGTTTTCGATGGCCGTGTCTGGGTACTGGCCGTCGGTATCCTTCTCGGCCGCCTTGACCATGTCCCAGACGACGTTCAGGCCGGTGGTCACGCCCTGGAGCGCCTCCATTTCGCAGCCGGTCTTCCCCACGGTTTCGACGGCCACCTCCAGCTCGACGACGCCGTCGCCGACCGAAAAGGCGGTCTCGACGTTGGTGATCGGGATCTGGTGGCACATCGGGATGGTCTCCCAGGTGTGCTTGACGGCCTGGATCGCCCCAATGCGGGCGGTGGCGAGGACATCGCCCTTCTCGACCGCGTCGGCATGGATCGCGTCGATCGTCGCGTCGGCCAGGTGGATCTCGCCCCGGGCGACGGCGCGGCGGGCCGTGTCGGCTTTCTCGCCGACGTTCACCATCTGGACGTCGCCCTCGTCGGTCGTGTGCGTGAGCTCGTCGGTCATCGGTCCCTCCAGAGGACGGGGGGGAGTTCGGGGAGCAGGTCAGAGGCCAGCAGCCCGTAGCCGACCTCGTCGACGATCTCGTCCCCGGCCCGGCCGTTGGCGTAGGCGGCAATGGCGGCGGCCTGGAGTGGGTCGAGCCGGGCGAGCAGCGCCCCGGTGATTCCGGCGAGGACGTCGCCGGTCCCGCCGACCGTCATGCCGGGGTTGCCGGTGCGGTTGACCCGTGTTTCGGCGCCGTCGCTTACGACGTCGTAGGCGCCTTTGACCAGGAGGGTGTGGCCGAGCGAGGCGGCGTAGTCCTCGACGGCGGCCGCCCGCTCGCGCCACGCGTCGGCCGATGGACCCCCCATCTCCCGGAGTTCGCCCTGATGCGGCGTACAGACGAGCGTCGCTGCGGTCTCGACTTCAGGCACCACCTCGATGGCGTCGGCGTCGACGATCGCTCGGCCGTCGAAGCCCGCCAGGAACTCGTGGACAGCGGCGGCCGTCCGTTCGTCGGACCCGAGCCCCGGGCCGATGATGACGACGTCCATGGCCGACGCTCGATCGAGGAGGGTGGGCACGGGCTGGGGGGTGAGCCGGTCGCCGGGGACCGGCTCCACGATGAGGTCCTCGCTGTACCCCTGGATCCTGTCCGCCACCGATTCAGGCGACGCGACGAAGGCCAGGTCGGCCCCAGCCCTGAGGGCGGCCTGGGCGGCGAGGGCCGGGGCCCCGGTGTAGGGACCGCCGCCGATGACGAACACCCGCCCGAAGTCACCCTTGTGGGCGAGTGGATCCCGGGTCAGCACGCCGAGGTCGCCGGGGCCGACGAACGTCTCGGCGGCCGTGGGAATGCCGATCTCGGCGACGGTGACCGCCTCGTGGTCGGCGAGGCCCGGCTTGAGATCGTGAAAGGTAACGACGTGATCGGCCTCGACGGCGACGCCGGCGGCCTCGCCCGTATCGGCGTCCAGCCCGGAGGGAACGTCCACGGCGACGACCGTCGCCTCCGTGGCGTTGATCGCCTCGATGGCCGACCGTTCCGGTTCCCGCGGTTCCCCCGACACGCCCGTGCCGAGAACCGCGTCCACGACGAGGTCGGGCGACCCGAGGTCGAGGGCGGCCGAGTCCTGACAGATTTCGGTGTCGTATTCGGCGGTCTGGAGGGCTTCCCAGTTCTCGCGGGCGATGGCGGTCGAGATGGATTCCGGGCGACCGAGGAGGGTGATCGTGAGGTCGAAGCCGTCGAGGAACCGGGTGGCAACGAAGGCGTCACCGCCGTTGTTCCCCCGCCCGGCGACGATCGCGACCCCGTCACCGGGGGACGCCACCTCCCGGACGGTTCGTGCCACGGCGTTCCCGCTGGACTCCATCAGCTGCTTCTGCGGGACCCCGAGGGCGGCGGCGTTCCGGTCGACGGCCGCCATCCGCGCCGACGTGATCATGGCTCGGCGTTCGACCGGGGTCCGGTTAAGTCTCGCCCCGTTCAATACCGGATTTCGAACCCATCGATGCCCGTCGGGTCGTCGAACTCGACGCGGACGTCGTCGACGCTCGCCCGGGGGCTCCCGGAGTGACACCACTCGATCATCTCCTCGACCGCGGCTTCGGGCCCCTCGAAGACGGCTTCGACCCGGCCGTCATCCCGGTTCTTCACCCAGCCGTCGACCCCGAGCTCGCTGGCCGTGTCGCGCGTGTTCGCTCGGTAGTAGACCCCTTGGACCCGGCCGGAGACGAAGACGTGGGCGTGCGTCCGGTCGCTCATACCCGGACGGACTGGCGCGACGTCAAAAACTGTGGCGGAGGTGGTGGAAGACGTAAGTCTGAGCGTAGCCGGCATACGGCCCGAACCGCTCGCGGATCGCCCGGGAAGTTTCGGCATACGAGCCCCGATCGCAGTCGGGATAGTACTCGTCGATGGCCGTCTGGATCCACGTGTCGAGCGGGACCGCCTCCAGGTAGCCGAGCGAGAAGAGCAGGACGCAGTCGGCCACCTTGTCGCCAACGCCAACGAGCACCGTCAGCGCCTCCCGGGCCGCCTCGTAGTCGTTCGGGAGATCCTCGGGGACGAGTTCGCCATCGGCGAGCATGGCCGCGGAGGCCTTGACATAGGGTGCCCGGTAGCCGAGTTTGAGGTCCCGGAGGGCCGCTTCTGAAACGGTGGCCAGGTCGGCCGGTTCCGGAAACGCGTGATAGGTCCGTCCGTCGACGGTGTGTTCCCGGCCGTACTCCCGGGCGAGTGTGTGTTGCATCTCGTAGATCCGCTCGACCCGCATCTGTGCCGAGCAGATGAACGAGACCAGACACGGGAAGAACGGGTCGCGGACGATGCGCATCCCCCGGTAGGTCTCGTAGGCCTCGTCGATGAGGGGATCGGCTGGCGTGGCATCGACGATCGCGTCGAGGTCGTCATTCAGGCGAAGGAGCCGGGTGAGCAGTGGGACCGCATCGGTCGTGGCTGTCCACTCGAGGTGAGCATCGACTTGTCTGGCCCGGATGAATTCATCGTCAACGACCGTGTGGTACCAGGCCGTGCCCCCGTAGGCGCCGGTCCGGTCGTAGATGTGGCCGTCGTCGCGGTCCCACCGATAGGTCTGGCCGGATTCGAGCGTCGACTGGAGGTCGAACCCACCCGGAATCGATTCGATCGGAATGGCCCCGCGTTCCACGGTCTCGGGTGGTCGCTCCCGGGCCAAGAGCCGTTCGTTTCGCGACCCGAAATCGGGGCCTTACCCCGGCGAACCCGTCAAGGGGCCAACTTTCTTACCATTGGGCCCGTAGGTAGAATGGAACCATGGATTGCAGAGTTGTCGTCGAAGCCGCCGTGCCGGTCTACGACGTGGAAACGGCTGACGAGGCGGTTCGGATCGGCATCTCGAAGACCGGCGAGATGCTCAATCCCGACCTCAACTACGTCGAGATCAACATGGGAGCGCGGGCGTGTCCGCACTGTGGTGAGGAGATGGAGCCGGCCTTCATCGCGGCCGACGAGGGGTTGGTGGCCCTCGAGCTGGAGATGACGGTCTTCAACGTCGAGCGCGAGGAACACGCCTCGCGCATCGCCCGCAAGGAAATCGGTCAGCGGCTGGACGACATCCCCCTCAAGGTCCTCGAGGTCGAGGTCCTCGAGGAGGACGAACCCGAGGAGGAGGAAGAGGTCGAGGTGACGGAAGCTGACGAGCCCGACCCCGATCCACAGGTCACCGACGAGGACGAGGTCCTCCCGGACTTCGACGACCTCATCGAGTAATCAGCGGCGGTCCGGTTCGTCTTCCGGCGGTACCTGTCGCTGGGCGGTTAGCGTACCCGCGTATCTACGGTGAAGAATCAGTCGGCGCTGGCGGGAACCGTCTCGGCGTCGGTGGTCGTGATCGTTCCGGTGATCCCGTCTGCGAGGGCAAAAACAGCGGCCTTGTGGTCGGTTTTACTCTGGTGAATCGATGTCGGTCGAATCCCGAGATTGTGATAGTCGTTGAGATCGACTGTCGTGCTTTCATACTCCTCACAGTGCGATGTTACCTCTGCGAGCAGGCCGTGGAGGTGAATGAGCTCCTGTTTCTTCATGGGCAGATAGGCGTAGCGATTGGAGGGTTATAGTATTATCTTGAGTCCCGTTAACACGGCCCCTAGCCCCCAATAACCCTTTTATCGGGGGCTGGACATGGGCCCAACATGGGCGATTACGACGAGCTATTGGACCGAGCGCTCGACGAAACCCCTGATATCGAGGGGTCGAACGAGCGGTTCGATCTCCCCGAGGCCGTGGTCCGCCAGGAGGGGAACGTCACGGTATTCGAGAACTTCCAGGAGACGATCGAACGCCTCGACCGGCAGGCGTCTCTCGTCCTGAAATTCCTCCAGAACGAGCTCGGGACGAGCGCCCACATCGACGAGAAGGGCCGGGCTCGCTTGACGGGGGCGTTCAACGCCCGCCGCATCGACGATGCCATCGAGGCGTTCACCGATACCTACGTCCGGTGTCCGGAATGTGGGCTGCCGGACACGCGACTGGTCGAAGAGCAGGGGGCGACCGTCATCAAGTGCGATGCGTGCGGCGCACTTTCACCGACCGGCTAAAGCCGGTGGCGTCAACTGAGCCGTTTGAGAACGTCCAGGTCACGGTCGGTTCGCATGAATTCCGCGACCCGCCGGCTCGCATGACAGTTCGGACAGTGAAACATATCTGTCGGGGTTGGCAGCTCGGACGGGGTGGATTCCCACGCCTTCACGCACTCCGGGCAGACTAGCCGTACAAACGCCTCTGCCATGCGATAGCATACCGTCGAGCCAGGGCAAAAAGGTTCGCTCCGATCAGGCGGGACTGACGGCGTCGGCGGCCTCGAGGAGCTCCTTGTAGCGGTTCCGGATGGTGACCTCGGAGACGTCGGTCACGTCGCTGACCTCGCTCTGGGTCACCTTCTCGTTCGTGAGGAGGGCGGCGGCGTAGATCGCGGCGGCGGCGAGGCCGACCGGGCTCTTGCCGCTGTGGACGCCCTGGCGCTTGCCGGATTCGAGGAGTTCGCGTGCCCGGCGCTCGGCCTCCTCGGAGAGGTCGAGCTCGGACGTGAACCGGGGGAGGTAGCTCACGGGGTCGGCCGGCTGGACTTCGAGCCCGAGCTGCCGGATGATGTACCGGTAGGTCCGGGTGAGCTCCATCTTGTCAACCCGGCTGACGGCGGCGATCTCGTCGAGGCTCCGGGGGGTCCCGGCCTGCCGGGCGGCGGCGTAGAGGGCCGCGGTCGCGACGCCCTCGATCGACCGGCCCGGGAGGAGGTCCTCGTTGAGGGCCCGGCGGTAGATCACGCTCGCGGTCTCCCGGACGTTCTCCGGGAGGCCGAGTGCGCTCGCCATGCGGTCGATCTCGCCGAGGGCCTGCTTGAGGTTCCGCTCCTTCGAGTTTCGCGTGCGGAAGCGCTCGTTCCAGGTCCGGAGCCGCTGCATCTTCTCCCGCTGTCGGGGGCTGAGGGACTTGCCGTAGGCGTCCTTGTCCTGCCAGCCGATATTGGTCGAGAGCCCCTTGTCGTGCATCATCGTGGTGGTCGGGGCGCCGACGCGACTCTTCTGGTCCTTCTCCGCGGCGTCGAAAGCGCGCCACTCGGGGCCGGGGTCGATCCCCTCCTCTTCGACCACGAGCCCGCAGTCACCACAGACCGTCTCGGCGCGTTCGTCGTCGTGAACGAGCTGTCCGCCACATTCCGGGCACTTGAGCTCCTCGTCGGCCGTTTCCTCCTCCGTTTCGTCGCGTCGTTCGCTGGTGTAGGTTCGGATTGATGTGTCGCTCATGGTGTGTGCCACGGCGGCCTCACCGGGAGGGATCAAATCACCCCGAAAATCCCCGGAGGCGCACCGCAGTGCTCCTAACAACTTGTTAGTCCGTAAAGCTTATAAATGTTTCGGGCGGATTTCACCGATCTATCATTGTCGTTAGTGGCATAGCCCACCCCGCCGGATGCGGATTTCCGGCGGGACTTGCCGGTGTGACAACAGGTCACATCGTCAGTCCCAGGTCACCCACAGCAAGAATATAAGGGCGACGGTTGTGAGGACTCTGAGCAACATCATCGCCAGCTCCGGCGGGCCCGGCATGTGGGTGAACCAACCGCTCAGCATCGGGTCCATGGTGAAATAATAGAGGGCGAGTCCGTTCTCGGCCAGCATCAGGGCGGCGAAGATCGACAGGCCGAGGGCGTGTTTCGAGCCGAAGCGGCGGTAGTTTCGGACCCAGATCCCGCCCAGCACGAGTAAAAGTAGCACGTTCACCCCGGCCGCCGCCTGGGTGACGTCGAACCAGAGGCCCATTGATTCGCAACCGTTGGGAGTGCCTGTCAATATACTCTTTCCCAAATCCGACCCGGCTTGGGGTCAGTCGAGCCCGGCGATGATCTCCTCGATCGTGTCCCAGTGGTGTCTGGCCCGGTCGCTCGGGAGGTAGATCGCCCCGTACTCGTCACCGCTCGACTCGATGATGTCGTTGTCCATGAGGACGTCGAGGTGATGACGAACCGTCTTGTAATCGAGGTCGAGGGCCTCGGCGAGTTGGTTGGCGTTCCGGGGCTGTTCGTCGAGGGCCTGGAGGATGCGGGCCCGGTTTTCGCCGCCCCGGGTGCCGGTCAAAACGTACCAGAGGACGGCCTCCATCAGCCTAACCTGACACTCCCATTGGATGTAAGGTCACCGCCGGGGGCTCAGGCGGCGAACAGCTCGGTCTCGGGCACTTCGAACAGGCCGATCCGGGCGCCGGCATCTAGCCACGCGTGGCCATAGGAGAAGGCGGCGAGGGCGTTCACGGGGTCGTCCGCGTCGAGGAAGTGCCGGCCGTCGTCGAGGTAGGACCGGGCCATCGACTCGAAGTCCGTTGCGATGTCCCGCAGGGGCGTGTCGGGCGGGATCACGACCTCCGCAGCCTCGAGCGCCTCGGCGAGCAGCCGTTCGTAGCGATCCGTTTTCTCGTCGAGATCGGCGGCCATGCCCGGACCGAGTGCCGGACGGGCCCTAAGGGCTCCGACCGGGCCGGAGGGTTCATCTCCCGCGGCCCTCATGCTCCGAGAATGCCCGTCAAAGCCTACGGCGCGGCCAACTCCCCGGACCGCTATCGGTGGGACGGGGGCTTGTCGTGGATCGCCCACCCCGAGGAGTCCATGCAGCGGGCGAGCCACGCGGTCGGCGTCGATTCCACGGGGGTCCCGGTCGTCGACCGAGGGGCCGAAATCGAGTCGGTCTGGGTGATCGAACCGGTAGACTTCGAGGGCCTGGACGACGAGTTGGCGACACTCGGGCCGGTCGCGGGGATCGTGGTCCTGGCGGGTCTGCATCGACGGGACGCCGCGGCCGTCGCCAGCCGGCACGGCGTCGAGGTCCACCTGCCGGCGACGATCGGTGGCCTATCGAAACGAATCGCGGCCCCGACGACCGTGTTCGAGGACACGCTTGCAGACACGGGCTTCCGCTCGATTCCGGTCCTGACGGGGATTCCCTGGGCGGAGGCGATGGTGTTCGACGAACGGACGGGTACGCTCGTCGCAACGGAGATGCTCACCGCGAGCGATCGGGGAACCGGGCCGGGCGAGCGGGTGGCGGTCGCCCCGTATACCCGGTTGATCCCGCCCCGCGAGCAGCTCTCGGGCCTGTCGGTCGAGCGGGTCCTCCTCGGCCACGGCCCGCCGGTCACCGACGATGCCCAGGCTTCGCTCGATCACGCGCTCGCCAACAGTTATCGGGGCCTTCTGGGGTACCTGGGCCGCCACCTCGATTTCATGCTCAAAGCGGCCTACGTGGCCCTCCGGGACTAGGGCACCAACCGGCAATGGGGTGTCCGGGCACAAGCTAAATACCCGCTCATCTCGAAGTTCCGGTAATGACAGAGACGGATGAGTCAATCGTGGAGCATCGACGGCTCCTCATCGCCGGCAGCGGGATCGCGGGATTGAGCGCGGCGATCTATGCGGGTCGGGCCAACAACGAACCGCTCGTGTTCGAGGGAACGGAACCGGGTGGCCAGCTTACCTTGACGACCGAGGTCGAGAACTACCCCGGCTTCCCGGAGGGAATCAGTGGGCCGGAGCTCATCAACGAGATGAAAGAGCAGGCCAAGCGGTTCGGGACCGAGATCCGGAACGGCGTGGTCGAGACGGTCGACGCGGCGGACCGGCCCTTCCGCGTCACGCTCACGAACGGCGACGTCTACACCGCCGACGCGATCATCGCCGCGAGCGGGGCGAGCGCCCGGACCCTTGACGTCCCCGGGGAGGACCAGCTCATGGGCTACGGCGTCTCGACCTGCGCAACTTGTGACGGTGCGTTCTTCCGGGGCGAGGACATGTTGGTCGTCGGTGGTGGCGATGCCGCGATGGAGGAGGCGCATTTCCTCACCAAGTTCGCCGACACCGTTTACATCGCCCACCGGCGAGAGGAGTTTCGGGCGGAGGACTACTGGGTCGATCGGATCATGGAGAAGGTCGATGCCGGCGAAGTCGAGCTCATGCGGAACACCGAGCTCATGGAGATCCACGGATCGGCCGAGGAGGGCGTCGACCACGTCGATTTGGTCCGCCACCCGGAGGGCCATCCCAAGGAGAAGCTCGAGGATGCCGATCACGCGGACGAAGTCGAGGCATTCGAGTTCGACGTCGGGGCGGTCTTCCTGGCCATCGGCCACATCCCGAACACGGAGTACCTCGAGGGGACGGGCGTCGAACTGGACGACGAAGGCTACATCATCACCGAAGGCGGCCGTGGCGGCGGACAGACCCGGACGGACGTCGAGGGCATCTTCGGGGCGGGCGACGTCGTCGACTTCCACTATCAGCAGGCCGCGACCGCGGCGGGCATGGGCGTCGAGGCCGCCCTCGATGCCGATGACTACCTCGACGAGGTCGACCGGGGTGTCGTCACCGCGGCCACGTCGGCGACCGCGGAGTCCGACGACTGACCGGTTCGGATGTCTCCGCGCCCGGCCACGACAGCGGCTTAAGTGACGGGTCCGTCGATGGGGTATGGTTGATTCCGTCTCCGTGACGATCGACGTCGACGGCGAGCAGGAAGAGATCGACCTCCCGAGCGGGCTGATCGACCGGCTGTCCGAGCCCGGTGAGTCCCCGGCGACGGTCGTCGCGGACGTGGCCGTAATGGCGTTCGCCGGCCGGGCCCACGCCCTCTTGCATCACACCGAGGGCGAGCCCGATGAGGCGATGGCCGAAATCGAGGACGACATCATGGCGACCTTCGAGGACCGGTTCGGCGTCACCTACGCCGAGGCGACCGGTCACGCCCACTGACCGACCAGGAGAGTACCACTCCGGAATCCAGGCGTTCGACCGACTCGTGCGACAGCGCCGGGAATCCGTCGACGAACCCCTCGCCATCGACCAGGGTCGGGGCGTCCCGCCCGCCGATGACGACGTCGCCGACGTAGACCGATAGTTCGTCCACCAGACTTGCCTCGAAAAGGGAGAACAGGAGTTCGCCACCGCCCTCGACCAGCACGGAGGCGATGTCTTCGTTTTCGAGGTGGCCCAGCGCTGCCACGAGGTCCACCCGGTCGTCCCCCGCTTCGACGATCGTGGCCCCCGCCGAGTCCAGGGCCTGGACGTTTTCTTCAGGAGCGGTCTCGCTCACGAGGACGTAGGTAGGTGCACGTTCGTCCAGGACGGTCGCCTCGAGCGGCGTTCGCGCCCGGGAGTCGGCGACGACCCGCGCGGGCTGGTCGGACACGCCACGATCCGCCCGGGCGTCGATCCGGGTTCGGTCCTTGACCGTCAGGCGGGGGTCATCAGCGAGCACGGTCCCGATCCCGACCATGACCGCATCGGCCTCGGCCCGCATCGCGTCGACGCGATCGAAGTCGGCGGACCCGCTGATCGCAACCTGCTCGCGCCGGACGGTCGAGAGCTTCCCGTCGGCGCTCATCGCGGCGTTGACCCGCACCTCCATGGGCGGCACTCGGGTGGGCGGGGAAAACCGGTTTCGGTCGCTCAGGCCACGAGGGCCGTGGGTGGCCCGCCGGGCAGCCGATCGCGATCGTGGGGCGCGGTGAAGTCGAGGGCCGGCCCTCGGGGCACGATCCCGGTCGGGTTGATGCTCTCGTGGGTCCGGTAGTAGTGCTCCTTGATGTGGGTCATGTTGACCGTCTCACTGACGCCGGGGAGCTGGTAGAGTTCCTTGGAATAGTTCCAGAGGTTGTCGTAGTCGACGAGTCGTCTGACATTGCACTTGAAGTGCGTGTGGTAGACCTGGTCGAAGCGGACGAGCGTCGGGAAGAGCCGGAGGTCCGCAAGTGTCAGCTCGTCACCGGCGAGATAGCGCTGGTCGGCGAGGACGTCGTCCCAGTGATCGAGCGCCGCGAAGAGCGCGTCGACGGCCTGGTCGTAGGCGGATTGCGATCTCGCGAAGCCCGCCCGATAGACCCCGTTGTTGATCGGGTCGTAGAGCCGCTCGATGATCGCGTCGATGTCGGCCGCCGTGTCCTCCGGCCGCAAGGTGATCGGCCGACTTTTGTAGTCATGGAAGGCCGCATCGAGCATCCGCATGATCTCCACCGACTCGTTGTTCACGATCGCCTCCGCCTGTTTGTCCCAGAGGACGGGGACGGTCACACGGCCGGTGTAGCCGGGGTCCGCGGCGGTGTACACCTCCCTGAGGTAGTCAGCGCCGGTGACTGAATCCGGTGTACAGCCCTCCTTGTCCGGGGAGAACTGCCAGCCGTTCTCGAAGCGGAGCGGGTCGACGATGTCCATCGAGATGACGTCGTCGAGGCCCGTCACCGACCGGACCAGCGCGGCGCCGTGGGCCCAGGGACACGCCCGGGCGATATAGAGGTGATAGCGATCGGGTTCGGCGGTAAACCGGGCCGCGGGATCGGCGACGATTTCGTCGCGGAAGGTCGTCTCGCCCCGTTCGAATTCGCCGTCGTCATTGGTCGACTCGTAGCCGTCGGGGTGCCACGTGCCATCGATTACGACTCCCATTTTCGAAGGCGGATAGGCGGTCGACGGGAATAGGTCCTTGGCCACAGGCAATCATCGCAACCCGCCAGCTATTTCCCCGAGATGGCCGGACAGGATTCCATGCGTCGGCCGGCCCTCGGGCGGGATCGCCTCCTCCAGGCCGTGCTCCTCATCACGGGGCTCGGGCTGGGAGCCAAGCTGCTCTGGCTGGGGCGGCGGATCACCCACTTCGACGAAGGCCGGGTGGGATACTGGGCGCTCAGGTACTTCGAAACGGGCCAGATCGAGTACCGGTTCATCGTCCATGGCCCGTTCGTTCAGTATCTCGACGCGGTCGCCTTCGCCCTGCTCGGGCCGAGCGATTTCTCGTTACGGCTGCCCGTGGCCCTCATCGGCGGGCTGCTTCCGCTGGCCGTCCTGCTGTTCCGCGATCACCTCGGGGAAGTGGAGCTCGTCGTGGCCGCCGCGTTTCTCGCGTTCAACCCGGTCCTGCTCTACTACTCGCGGTTCCTGCGCAGCACGATCATCGTCGCGGCGGTCATGTTCGTCGCGTTCGGCTGTTTGGTGCGGTATTACCGGGCTCGACAGGTCCGGTACGTCTACCTCGCCGTCGGGCTGACCGCGATCGGCTTTGCGGCCAAGGAGAGCGCCGCCGTCTACATCTTAAC
>Ga0207797_1001016_pt1 | contig 20896 bp, 24 predicted proteins | sample PRCRCaboRojoPR_6_FD_187275 | JGI IMG/M metagenome (GOLD analysis project Ga0207797, IMG submission 187275) | Marine sediment microbial community from Cabo Rojo, Puerto Rico - PR CR 10% Liquid 1 (SPAdes) | ecosystem: Environmental > Aquatic > Marine > Coastal > Sediment | place: Cabo Rojo, Puerto...
CACGCCACTGGCACGTGGACTACCTGCTCGGGGACGAACACGCCCGGATCGACGGCGTCTGTCGGAGCCGGGGCGTCGACGCGGAGTGCCGGATCAGCGGGCGAATCGCCGGCCGGCAGGTGCCCGGGTTCGGCGCCTCCGACTGCGACTGTGACTCGCACCTCGTGTACAACCCCTCCCGGGAACCGCTCCTGTCGTCACTCCGGACAGTCCACGACGGGTGCTCGGTCGGCGCGGACGGCGAGGGCTGAAGTCGAGTTGGCAGCGAGGCTCGAACAAATCCGCTGACCCCGAGCGTGGGGCTGGTTATCCGTTCCTCGACCCCTGCCCCTCCCGGGTCCCCGCCGCGGCGCTGGCGTTCGACTCCCTGACGTACAGCGAGTAGGTCATGCTCGCGAAGCCGGCGGCCATCAACGTGCTGTTGATGCCGATGCCGAGGGCCGTCGACCCGCCGACGAGGGTGTGGGTCCCGCCGGAGAGGAGGGCGCCGAGGGTGAGCAATCCGAGTCCGACGGACAGGGACCGCAGGGCTGGCGAACCGGTCCGGCGGAACGCGCGGAACGTATAGAACGTGATAATCCCGCCGAAGACCAGCGTCACGGTCTTGGCGAAAACGACGAAAGTCTGGGCGTCGTACATGGCCTCCACCGGTAATCCAGGGTTGGGGCTTCCGGAGCAAATAAGCGGCCGAACGTTGTCAACCGGTGGGAATCGAACTTACGGACCCCCAAGGATCGAGATTTCGCGTTAAATTCAAGACCGTCGAGACGCCCCGCCGCTCCGGAACGGCGATTGGCCGGGCCGGACCGCGCGATCGAAAGCGATGCGTCGACGGGAACCGGCACGGAACGGGTGGCGTCCGAGCGGCGCGTAGCGGGCAGTTGCGGACCGCGCGCCCGTTTCCGGGTGCGACGATGCTTCCGCCGGGACGCGAGGGATCGGACTCCCCGGGGAACGTCCCTTCGGGGGCGGTTCAGGACCGGTCCACTCCGTCCGGTACGGGGAAAGGCGCCCGTCCGTCGCGGCCGTCCAGGCGGATGGGACTCCCGATCGGTCACTCGACGTACAACGAGTAGAGGATGACCGCGAACCCGACGGCGGTCAGCGCGCTCTCGACCACGATCGCCGACTCCCGACCGAGGTCCGCGATGAAGCGGTCGACGACGCCGGCCAGCAGTGAGCCGAGGGTGACGATGCCGAAGCCGATCGTCAGGGCCCGGAGCGCCGGAACCTCCGTCCGGCGGTAGGCCCGATAGGAGAAGAACGTGATCGTCGCGCCGATCAGGAGCGTGATCGTCTTCAGCGCCGTGAGCAGGATCGGGTGGGTCATGTCTCCTTTCGCACCTCCGACCAGAGTTCCGCGAGGCGTTCGTCCGGGGACCGTTCCGGCCGCTTGATCCCGACCTCGAACTCGCGTTCCTCGTCCAGCTGCACCCGCACCTCGTCGAAGTCGACGGCGTACCGGGTCGTGTGCTGCCCGTCGGTCCGGATCTCCGTCGATTCGGTCAGCAGCGAGGCGTCGCTCAGTAGCTCGAGCTTGCGGTACGTCGTCGAGAGTGGCACGCCGCTTACCTCGGAAATCTCGCTGGCGGTCATGGGTTTGTCGAGTTCGCGGATGATCGTTCGACAGTCCTGGTCGCCCAGTGCGTCCAGCACCGTCTGCAGTTCCGGGGTATCCTCCCCAGCGAACGGGTCCCGGACCATCAGTTCTACGGGGGAGAGGGAGCGGTATAATACGTTCGACTTGTGTCCGCGAGCTGACCGTCGAATTTCCGCCGAACGACGGACATGGCAACGCCCGATTACCGGGGTTTTTCAGCCGGTGGGAAACGGATGCGCGACGTTCCCAGGTCCCGGTACCGCCGTTCAGTCTGTCGATTCCTCGCCGACCCTTCCCCGGCAAGCGGAGGGGCTACCCGGCCCGATACCGCCGACGCCAGCGCGGGACCGCCCGCCGGTACAGGCCCACGCCCGCCCCGCCCAGCACGGCGGCCAGGAGCGCCAGGGCCGCCAGCGCGACGGCGTCGACCGGCGCGAGCACGAAGCCGACGATCAGCACGGGGACGATCCCGGCGGCGACGGCGGCGGTGAAGGCGGCGAAGAGGACGGTGTCGAAGAGGAACTCGTTGGGTCTGAAGCCGGCGAGATAAACCGTGAGCCCGAACAGGTACAACTGCAGCCCCACGAGGAGGACGGCACCGACGGCGACCTCGCCGGCGGGACTTCCCCGCCACGCGACGGCGATCGCGAAGTATCCCAGCGCGGTCGGCAGGCCCAGCACCAGGAACGCGCGGAACTTGGCCCCGAAAACCGCCCGCAACGAGATGGGATAGAGCAGGTAGATCCCGAGCGCGTCGAACTGCGTCAGCCAGTTGTAGGTCGTGAAGGCCGTCAGGCCGAGGATGGCGCCCATCGAGACGGCGATCGACGGGTCGACCCCCGCGAGGCGGCCGGCCAGGTCCACCATGCCCACGCTCACCAGGAACAGGATGCCGGCCGAGAAGGGGACCTTCGTGAACCCGCCGCTGGAACGCGCGACGTCGAGCAGGCTCTTGGTGACGAGGCCGTCCGCGTCGAACCACAGCCGGGCGCGCCAGGATTCGAAGGCGTTCCCGGCGGTCCGCGACGGGCTGGTCGTGGTCGCGTCGTAGGTCGCGATTCCCAGGACCGACAGCGCGACGATCGGGACGACCGCCCGAACCACGGCCCCCAACGACGGGGCCTCGTACACCGCGTAGGGCGTGAACCCGACCGGATCGACGCCGGCGGTCCAGGCGAGGCCGGCGGCGACGGCGAGGCCGAGCAGGACGCTCCAGCCCGGCGCGCCCCGGGTCGACAGGGCGATCGCGGCCATCGTGACGGCGATCCCGAGCAGGAACGTCGCCGTGATCGTGGCCCAGAGGAGGGCGACGTGGAGGCCGAGGCCGACCGCGAGGAAGCCGACCGAGAGGGGCGCCAGGAAGAGCGCGGCGTAGTAGACCGCGTCCTTGACGAGGAAGACCCCGAGCAGGCGTCGGCTCGAGAGCGGGAGCGTCCGCGCGGAGAACACGAGGAGCGTCAGGTCGCCCAGCAGGTCCCGCATGGCGTCGCGGCCGACCAGCCCGATCGAGCCGGTGTGGAGGCCGAACGCGAACACGAGCGCGTGGAACCCGGCCGTCGTCGCCTCGGGGTCGATCCCGGCTTCCACGAGGAGCCGGACCGCCCCGGCCCCGACGAGGGCGACGAACAGCGGGAACGCGGCGAACCGACGGCCGCCGAACAGCCGGGCGTGCAGCCGGAACTCCTCGCGGAACATCTCCACGAACAGTCGCCGCGAGAGCGTCCCCGCCATGGGTCAGTCGGTCGCCTCCGCCGTCGCCTCGATCGAACCGCCGACGCTGTCGAGGAAGGTGTCCAGCAGCGACTCGCCGCGGCCGAGTGCCCCGGGTTCGCGTTCGCCGACGAGGCGCCCCTCGCTGACGATCCCGACCCGGCTGCAGATCTCCTCGGCCACGTCGATGTCGTGGGTCGAGAGGAACACCGTGTTGCCGTCGTCCCGGTAGCGCGCGAGGAACCGCTTGACCCGCTCCTGCACGATCGGATCGAGGTTCGCCAGGGGCTCGTCGATGAACACGAGGTCGGGGTCGTGGAGGAACGCCTGCGTGATCATCACCTTCTGCTGTTGCCCCCGGGAGAGGTCGGTGTTGAGCGTGTCGAGCTTCTCGGTATACGAGAGGCGCTCGGCCCAGGTTTCGACGCGATCCCGGAGGGGGGCGGGGTCGAGGCCCCGGACGCTGCCGACGAAGTCGAAGTACTCGCGCGGCGTCAGGAAGCTCGGCGGCGATTCCTGCTCGGGGAGGATCCCCACGCGACGCCGCGTTTCGACCGGCTCGGCGGTCGGATCGGTGTCGACCACCTCGACCGTTCCCGCGTCCGGAACGAGCTGCCCCGTCAGGATCTCGATGGTGGTCGTCTTGCCCGCGCCGTTCGGGCCGAGCAGCGCGAACAGTTCGCCGGTCTCTACGGTGAACGAGAGGTCGGCGAGGGCCGTCACGTCGCCGTACGTCTTTCGGAGGCCCTCGGTCCGGATCGCCGTCATTGGCGGGGCGACGAACGGCACCCCCTAATAACTGATCGCCGCGGCAGGACCCCGGGAACCGCTCACTCGGCCGCCGCCGTCTCCGCCCCGCCCTCGCGCATCTCCGCGGTCAACTCCGCCTCGAACAGGCGCGCGCCGCAGTCCTCGCAGCGCATCGCGACGACCTCGATCTCCCGGCAGCAGGACTCGACGACCTCCTCGCCGAAGGCGATCGGGCCGTCGCAGGTCGGGCACCGCTCGAGGAACAGCCGGAGCCCGCCGACGAGTTCGAACTGGGCGTCGAAGGTGTAGGTGTCCCACTCCTCGTACCGGTCGTGGAAGACGTCGGCCGCCGAGGCGTCGGCGATCAGCGCGGCGTCGGACTCCCACTGGGCGACGAGCGTCCCGTCCATCCGCGCCATCACGGCGTCCTCGCGGACGTCGAACTCGAGGTCGGACACGTCCACCGGGAAGAAGTCCCGGAGGAGTTCCGGGCTGACCTCGTCCTCGCGGACGGTCTCGATTCGCGCGCGCCAGGCGTCGGCGAACGCGTCGTCGAGACAGAGGTCGTCGACGTTCTCGCACTCCTCCAGCACCCCGGCGTCCATCAGTTCCCCTTCGACGTCGATGTCGGCAGCGGTCCGCTGTGGTTCCGGGGCCTTGTCGAACCACCGGAGGACCCGGTCGGGGAAGTACCGCTTGGTCAGGGTCGGCGTTCCGGGCACGAGGTACCCCCGGAGCCAGATCGAGGCGATCGAGACGACGAACAGGGCGGCGGCCGCGGGGACGCTCCAGGCGCCGAGGCCGGCCGGGAACGCGAGCACGGCCCAGAGCGCGACGCTCGCGACCATTGCGATACCCGTATTCGCGACGGTGCACGCCCAACAGCGGTTCTCGCCGGTGTATTCCGGCTGCCGGACCGTCGAGAGGAGGCGGTCGACGAAGGTCATAAGTTTTCGTAACGGACTTCGCAAAGTAAAGTATTCCCACGTTGCCACCGGTCAGGCCGGGCTTGCGGGACATCGCCGGACGACGGGCGCGAATTTATTTCGTCGGCCGCGGCCCACAACTACAAGCCTTTATGTTAGGCCTTCGAATTGGGGGTAGGCCCGCCGCAGGGCGGGAATGCACCAGCCACGAGGTATCTCCGGGGGCGCACCCCGGACGCGACCGCACCACACTACACGATGATAGAATTCGACGCTCCGACCGAACCGTGCGATCCCGTCCTCCGCGGGGAGGACGAGAGCGATCCGGCCCACGACCCGACGAACGTCGTCGCCGCGGTCGAGAACCGCGACGACGGCCCCGACGAGTGTACGCTCTTCCCCTGCAACGTCGAGGGGGTCGACCTGATGACGACCTGGATCACCGCCCACGGCGACGCGTTCGTCGACCTCGAGTCGATGCGGTGACGGTTCCGTCGCCGGGGCGACCCTTTCATTCTCGTTTGTTGCCGCCGAGGACGTCGAAACCGCTCCCGAGAGCGATCCGACTCCCGAACGCGACGGATCGACGGTCCGAGAGGAGGAAATAGAACTCGTTTTCGGGAGCCAGGCCGCGAGCCGAGAACCCCGACTCCCCCCGCACCACCGACCGCGCATCGACCGTCCATCGAACCCGCATCGACCGTGCATCGACCAGCGAGCAAAACGGGCGATACGGCCGGCGATTCGTCCGGATCGAGCGATTCGCTGCCGCGTGCTGGGGACCCGACACCGGCACCGGACTCGGCGACCGCCGCGTCGGGTGTGACGCCCGTGAAATAGCTTCCTCCATTCGGAAGAGGTTCGTATAAGGTCGTCGTCCGCCTTGGTCAACAGGAGAGAGTACTATGAAACTGGTACAATGCGTCCCCAACTTCAGCGAGGGACGGCGCGAGGACGTCATCGACGAGATCGTCGCCGAACTGGACGACCACGACGTCACCGTCCTGGACGTCTCCCCGGACGCCGACCACAACCGGACGGACGTCACGTTCATCGCCGAGCCCCAGGTCGCCAAGGACGCGGCCATGGACCTGGCGCTGAAGGCGGTCGAGTTGATCGACATGCGCGAACAGGAGGGCGAACACCCGCGGATGGGTGCGATCGACGTCGTGCCGTTCATCCCGCTCATGGACGCCGAGATGGCGGACTGCGTCGCACTCGCCGAGGAGTTCGCCGAGGAGTTCGCCGAGCGGACCGAGGTCCCGACCTACCTCTACGAGGAAGCCGCCCGCAAGGCCGAGCGCGAGAACCTGGCGAACGTCCGCGAGGGCGAGTTCGAGGGGCTTCGCGACGAGATCGGCTCGAACCCCGAGAAGGAACCGGACTTCGGCCCGAACCACATCCACGAGACGGCCGGCGCGACGGCCGTCGGCGCGCGCTTCTTCCTCGTCGCGTTCAACGTCAACCTCGACACCGACGACCTGGAGGTCGCCCGGGAGATCGCCCGCAACGTCCGCCACTCCTCCGGCGGGTACCGCCACGTCAAGGCGATGGGCTTCGAGATCGAGGAGCGCGGCATCGTCCAGGTCTCGATGAACATGACCGACTTCCGCGGCACCCCGCTGTTCCGCGTCTTCGAGACCATCAAGGACGAGGCGAACCGCTACGGCGTCGACGTCGTCGGGAGCGAACTCGTCGGCCAGGTGCCGATGGCGGCCCTGATCGACGTCGCCGACCACTACCTGCGCCTCGAGGACTTCGAGACCGAACAGGTGCTCGAACAGCGACTCCTGGAGGAAGGACGATGAGCTTCGCCGACATGACCGTCCGCGAGTTCGTGGACGAGCTGTCGACCGACAGCGCGACGCCCGGCGGGGGCAGCGCCGCCGCCGTCGCCGGCGCCATGGGGGCCGCCCTGGGCGAGATGGTCTGCAACCTCACGGTCGGCAAGGAGGACTTCGAGGACGTCGAGGACGACATGGAAGCCGCCCGTGAGACTCTGGAAGACAGCCGGGAACGGCTGTTCGAACTGGCCGACGAGGACGCGGCGGCGTTCGACGAACTGATGGCGGCCTACCGAACGCCCGAGGACGAGGGCAAGGCCGAGGCCATCGAACGGGCCTCGAAGACCGCCGCCGAGGTGCCCGTGGAGACCGCCGAGGAGTGTCTGACCGTGATCGAGGAGTCGGTCGACGTGGCCGCGAAGGGCAACCCCAACGCCGTCACGGACGCCGGCACCGCGGCGCTGCTCGCCCATTCCGCGCTCGAGTCGGCGCTGTACAACGTCGAGATCAACCTCGGGAGCATCGACGACGAGGCCTTCTGCGAGGCGATGCGGGAGCAGACGGACCGGCTGGTCGAGGACGCCGACGCCGCGCTCGCCGACGTCCAGGACGCGGTCGACGAGAACCTCTGAGGCCCCGAACGGGCGACCCCGAGCCAAGACAGGGAAGAGACGGACCCCCGACGCGTCGGGGCGAACCACGCGAAACCGGCGGCGACGGCACCGATCGCTGACCCCCTCGCCGCCACGCGACACGCGAACCCACAACCGATGACCGACTACACGATCGTTCACGATATCGGAGAGCTCGTCGCCGGGCCGGGCGCGGACGCCCCGCTCGAGATCCACGAGGACGCGGCGCTCGTCGCGACCGACGGCACGGTCGAGGCGGTCGGCCCGAGCGACGAACTGGCCCGGGAGTACCCGCCCGAGGACGCCGAGACGGCGGTCGACGCCGCGGGCCAAGCCGTCGTCCCGGGCTTCGTCGACCCGCACACGCACGCGCTGTTCGCGGGCGACCGCTCGGACGAGTTCGAGGCCAAGCTCCGCGGGAAGACTTACCAGGAGATACTCGAGGAGGGCGGCGGCATCCTCCGGACCGTCCGCGCGACCCGCGAGGCGAGCGAGGAGACGCTCCTCGAGAACCTCCTCGGACACCTGGACGTCATGCTGGCCCACGGGACCACGACCGTCGAGGTCAAGTCCGGCTACGGGCTGGACGTCGAGACCGAGACGAAGATGCTCGACGTGATCGCCAGGGCCGACGAGGAACACCCCGTCGACGTGATTCCGACGTTCCTCGGGGCTCACGCCGTCCCGGAGAACGCCGACACTGACGAGTACGTCGACCGGGTGATCGACGACCAGCTGCCGGCCGTCGTCGACCAGGGGATCGCCGAGTTCGTCGACGTGTTCTGCGAGACCGGCGTGTTCGACGTCGAACAGTCCCGGCGAGTGCTGGAGGCCGGGATGGACGCGGGCCTGACGCCGAAAGTCCACGCCGAGGAGCTGTCCCACATCGGCGGGACCCAGCTCGCGGCCGACCTCGGGGCGGCCAGCGCCGACCACCTGCTGTACGCCACCGAGGAGGACATGGACGCGGTCGCCGAGTCGGGCGTCACGCCGGTGCTCCTGCCCGGGACGGCCTTCGGCCTGGGCGAGGAGTACGCCGACGCGGGGGGCTTCATGGACGCCGGCGCGCCGGTCGCGGTCGCGACGGACTTCAACCCCAACTGCCACTCCCAGAGCATGGGCTTCGCCCAGTCGCTCGCGTGCGTGGGGATGGAGATGACCCCCGCCGAGGCGCTGGTCGCGGCGACGAGGAACGCCGCGCTGGCCCTCGACCGCGAGGACGGCCTCGGGACGCTCCGCGAGGGCGCCCCGGCCGACCTGGCCGTCCTCGACGCGCCCTCGTACGCCCACGTGTCGTACAGCTACGGCGTCAACCGCGTCGGGACGGTCCTCAAGGACGGCGCGGTCGTCCACGAGAACGGATCCGGGGCACGATACACATGACCGACGTACTCATCGACGGCGAATCGCTCACGCCGGAGGACGTCGCGGCCGTGGCCCGCGAGGGCGCTACCGTGGCGCTCTCCGACGAGGCCCGATCGAAGATACGGGCGTCCAGGGACCGCATCGAGGACATCCTCGAGCACGACGAGGCGGTCTACGGCGTCAACACGGGGTTCGGCGACCTCGTCAGCGAGCGCATCCCCGAGGAGGACCTCGAGACCCTCCAGGAGAACCTCCTCCGGAGCCACGCGTCCGGGACCGGCGACGAACTCGACCGGGAAGTCGTCCGGGCGATGATGCTCGCCCGGGCGAACACGCTCGCGAAGGGGTACTCGGGCATCCGCGAGCGGGTCGTCGAGGCGCTGGTGACGATGCTGAACGAGGGGATCCACCCGGTGGTCCGCTCCCGGGGGAGCCTCGGGGCCAGCGGCGACCTGGCGCCGCTGGCGCACATGGCGCTGGTCCTGATCGGCGAGGGGCAGGCCGAGGTCGTGGACGATCCGCCCGCCGCCGGCGGGGCGGACCGGCTGCCCGGCGACGCCGCGCTCGCGACCGCCGGCCTCGAACCCCTCTCGCTGGCGGCCAAGGAGGGCCTGGCGCTCATCAACGGGACCCAGCTCACCGTCGGGATCGGCGCCCTCGCGGTCGTCGACGCGGAACGGACCCTTCGCGCCGCCGACGCGGCCGGGGCGCTCACCACCGAGGTGACGATGTCGACAACGGCCAACTGCGACCCGAAGATCCACGGGATCCGGCCCCACGCGGGACAGGCCGCGAGCGCGCGGAACGTCCGGCGGCTGACGGCGAACTCGGGGATCATCGAGTCCCACCGCAACTGCGACCGGATCCAGGACGCCTACTCCATCCGCTGCCTGCCGCAGGTCCACGGCGCGGCCCGGGACGCCGTCGAGCACCTGCGGGAGGCCGTGGAGGTGGAACTCAACAGCGCGACGGACAACCCGCTCGTGTTCCCCGCGGACGGCGTCGACGACCGGGCCAGCGGGACCGGGAGGGCGGCGGTCCTCTCCGGCGGGAACTTCCACGGCGCACCCCTGGCCCACCGGCTCGACTACTTCGTCGCCGCCATGGCCGACCTCGCGTCCATCTGCGAACGCCGGACCGATCGCCTGCTGAACCCGCACGTCCAGGAGCCCCACCTCGAACCGTTCCTCGCGGATCACGGCGGCCTCGAGTCCGGCTACATGATCGCTCAGTACACCGCCGCGGCGCTGGTGAACGACCTCCGGTCGACGGGGCGGGCCGGGACCGACAGCACGCCCGTCAGCGGGAACCAGGAGGACCACGTCAGCATGAGCGCGAACGCGGCCATCGAGGCCCGCGAGGCCGTCGAGACGGCGGCCACCGTCGTCGGGATCGAACTCCTGAGCGCGACGCGGGGGCTCGAGTTCGTGGACGACGACCTCGCGCCGGGCGTGGGTACCGGCGCCGTCGCGACCGCCGTGGAGCCGGCGCTCCCCGACGCCGACGGGGACCAGCCCCTCCACGGACCGATCGACGACGCGACGGTGATGGTACTGGGCGGGCTGATCGAGGAACGGACCAACGCGGTGCTCGGGGAGGACCTCGAGTGACCCCGGGTCGGGGTCCGGGTCCGGCCGCTCCCCGATAGCCGGGTCGACGGAGAAACGCGCCGCTGGTCGGTCGGTGCGGTCGTCCGGAGAATTCGATCAGTCCGCCGTCGTCGTGACGGTCCGGTTTTCGTGCTCCGCTTCGAGGTTCTGGACGAGTTCGTCGGCCAGCGTCATCACCGCTTCCTTGTGGGCGGTTTTCGACTTGTGGATCGATGTCGGCCGGGTTCCCTGTTCGTGATACGCGTCGAACTCGATCGATCGGCCACGGTCCCGGAATTCGGTCGTTACCTCAGCAAGCAGTCCATGAAGGTGAATGAACTCCTGTTTCCTCATGAGTGACCGTGCTTAGTAGCCTGGGGGATTAAACCGTTGTGCTGGTTCTTGGTACCGTATAACATAGTCCGGGACGGGCTTCCGCGCCCTCGTGCGCGGGGTTACTGTCGTCCGGCTGTCGTCCGGCCGTCCGGACGGCGGACGGGGTGTATTCTTAAAGGAAGTCCTGTTCCTCGAGCTGGTCGATGACGTCGTCCACGAACGACTCGACGTCATCGTAGGGGAAGTTCCCCCCCGACAGTTTGGTGTTCAGTTCCATCGCCGTCATCGAGAAGTCGCCCGACTCGAAACGCGTCCCCGGTCCGTCCGGCAGCGCCGGGACGAGATCCATCGGGCTCGAAATCGGATAGTCGGCGTCCTCGAACGCCTCGACGAACTGTTCTCTGAGGTCTTCCTTGTCGACCATGTCGTCCGTAGCATGTGGAACCCGCGCAGATAAATCATTCGAGTGCCACAATCGAAAACTCGTTATCCGTTTCTCCGCCGCGGAGCGACCAGTCGCCGGATTCAAACGGTCGCCCGCCGAGGTGGCCCGTAGATGCAGATCGAGGACGTGCGAGCGACGATCGTCGGGTTCCTCGCGGCGGCCGTCGTGTTCGCCGCCCTGTTCTGGTTCGTCGGCGTCGACCGGATCCTGCGGGCGCTCGGGCGGGCCGACCTCCGGATCGTCGCCGTCGTCGGGGTCATGATGCTGGGCTGGCTCGTCGCCTGGAGCCTGGCGCTCGGGACCGTCCTCGACGTGCTCGGCACGAGGCTCTCGGTGACCGACAGCTTCCTCGCCTACGCGAGCGCGGCGTTCGCGAACAACGTCACCCCGTTCGGGCAGGCGGGCGGCGAGCCGATCGCGGCGTTTCTCATCGCGGACGCGGCGGACGAGTCGTTCGAAAAGGGGCTGGCGGCCATCGCCAGCGTCGACACGATCAACTTCGCGCCCTCGATCACGCTGGCGACGATCGGGCTGGGATACTACGCCACGACGACCGCCCTCGGCCCCCGGCTGGAGGTCGCTGCGGTTTCCGTCGCCGTGCTCGCCGTCGGCGTCCCGACCCTCGTCCTCGCCGCCTGGCACCGTCGATACGCCCTCGAACGCCGGACCATCCGGGCCCTGACGCCGGTCTTGCGGGGCCTGGGCCGGGCGTTACCGAGGGCATCCCCCCCGGATCCGGAAACGATCGACGAACGCATCCGGCGCTTCTTCGGGTCGATCGAACGCGTCGCGACCGACCGACGAGGGCTGGCCAGGGCGCTGGCGTTCTCCACCCTCGGGTGGGGGTTGCAGGCGGGGGCCCTCTGGGTGACCTTCGTCGCGCTCGGACGGCCGATCCCGGCCGCCGTTCCGCTGATCGTCGTTCCCGTGGGGGCGATCGCGTCCGCGACGCCGATGCCCGGCGGCCTCGGCGGCATCGAGTCGGTGCACGTCCTGCTGTTGGTCGCGACGACGGGCGTCGGACTGCCGGTCGCGACGGCCGGGGTGATCATCCACCGGGTCGGCGGGTTCTGGCTGGCGACGCTGGTCGGTGCCGCGGCAATGGGGATTCTCCGAGCGCGATCCCGAGGGGTCGCCTGACCGTCCACGGGGGCCGGTCGTCGATCGTTCCCGACCGGGGCGCATTTCTCGCCGGGCCCCGTACCCCCGGACATGTCACGCGAAGCGGTCGCCGACGCGCTGGCGGCGAGCGAGCACGCCGTCGCCCTGACGGGCGCGGGGACGAGCACGGCCTCGGGCGTCCCGGACTTCAGGAGCGACGACGGCCTCTGGCGCGAGTTCGACCAGAGCGACATCACCATCGGCCGGTTCGAACGCGATCCGGGCGGGTTCTGGCGGGACTGGACCGCCATTCACGCGGACCTGTTCCAGGACGATCCCGTCGAGCCGAACCCGGCCCACGACGCGCTGGCCGACCTCGAACGGGCCGGGATCCTGAACGCGCTGATCACCCAGAACGTCGACGGCCTCCACGAGGCGGCCGGGTCCGAGTCGATCATCCGCCTCCACGGCACCGGGGCGACGGCCTCGTGCCGGAACTGCGGTCGGACGGTGGAGACGACGGCGGCGGTCGAGGGGCTCGACGAGGCGGAGTTTCCACCCCGGTGCGAGGACTGCGACGGCGTGCTCAAACCCGACACCGTGCTCTTCGGCGAGCAAATGCCGCTCGGCGCCATGCGCGAGGCCAGGCGCCTGGCCGAGGAAACCGACGTGCTGCTCGCCGTCGGCTCCTCGCTGACCGTCGATCCGGCCGCCAGCCTGCCGCGGATGGCCGGCCGCGGCAACGCGACCCTCGTCGTCGTCAACCTCGACGACACGCCGGTGGATCCCCTGGCCGACTACGTCCTCAACGAACCGGTCGAGGAGGCGCTGCCGTCCATCGCCGCGCAGGCGATCGACGGCGAGTAATCGCCAGCGGGCGATTTCGAACCGTCCCGTGGGGCGGGATCCCTTCCGGATTGGAAAGGGCCCGCACTCATCTGAAACGAGTGACAGGACCGGCGGGGCAGCATCGGGGGTCGTTTTTTGATAGTAAGTTCGGCGACTGAGGGGCCAAGACCCCCCGTCGTTACGTTCCCAGATGCTGGGAACGCCCATCCTGTTTACTACGGTCCCAGACTGAGAAACTGGCTGTATTGAAGATCCCTTACAAACTTTGCCACCCACTATGACAACCGAATGGACGATCGTCGTGTGCGTGAAGCAGGTCCCCGACGCGGACGAGGTTTCCATCGATCCGCAGACGGGAACGCTGAACCGCGCCGACGCGGCAGCCGTGATGAACAAGCCGGACCTCAACGCCGTCGAGGCCGCACTCGCGTTGCGCGACGAGGTCGGGGGCGAAGTGATCGCCGTCACCATGGGCCCGCCGTGGGCCGACGAGGTGCTGCAAACGGCCGTCGGCCTGGGCGCCGACGACGGCGTCCTCCTGACGGACAAGGCCTTCGCCGGTAGCGACACGTGGCCCACGAGCCTCGCGCTGGCCCGAACCGCCGAGGAACTCGACGCCGACGTCGTCATCTGCGGGGAGGAGAGCACCGACTCCTCGACGGGCCAGGTCCCGCCCGGCATGGCGGCCCACAACGGGTGGGCCCAGCTCACCTACGTCGAGGACCTCGAACCACGCCCGGAGGACGGCGAGCTCGTCGCCAAGCGCGACGTGGAGGGCGGGTACGAGCGGGTCGCCGCCAGCCTCCCGGTCGTCGTCGCCTACGAGTTCGGCGAGAACGAGCCCCGCGTCGCGGGCCTGCACCGCAAGATCTACGCCGAAACCGAGTTCGAGCCCCGGACCTGGTCGGCCGCGGACATCGGCGTCGAGGACGAGGTGGGCCTCGACGTCTCGCCGACGCAGGTCGGCGGCATGGACACGGCCGATCCGGTCGAGCGCGAACGGGAACGGGTCGAGACGCCCGAGGAACTGTTCGAGGCGATGGCCGAGGACGTCGACCGCCTGCGAGGCGAGGTGACCGCCGATGACTGACGTCGACCCCGACGACTACTCGGACGTCTGGGTGTTCGTCGAGGTCCACGGCGACGAGGTCGCGTCGGTGTCCTGGGAATTGCTCTCGGAAGGTCGACGGCTCGCCGACGAGAAGGGCGAGGACCTCGTCGCGCTGGTGATCGGCGAGGACGTGACCGAAATCGCCGAAGAGGCGGTCGCGTACGGGGCCGACCGCGCGCTCGTCGCGGACGACCCGGTGTTCGAGCCGTACCGCGCCGACCCCTACGGCGAGCAGTTCCGCCACCTCGTCGAGGAGTACAAGCCGGACGTGGCGCTGATCGGCGGGACCCACACCGGCCGCGACTTCGCCGGCCGCGTGGCGGTCCCGACCCACGCCGGGCTGACCGCCGACTGCACCGAACTCGACGTCGACGACGACGGGCTGTTGCTCGCGCGACGGCCGACGTTCGGCGGCGACGCGATGGCGACGATCAAGTGCGAAACGCACCGCCCGCAGATGGCGACCGTCCGCCCCGGCGTGTTCGACGCCGACGAGCCCGATTACGACCGGGAGGGCGAGATCGAGGAGACCGAGGTCGTCGTCGAGGAGGCCGACACCCTCTCACGCGTGCTCGAACGCTCGGTCGGGGACGTGGCCGACATCACCGACGCGGACGTCGTGGTCGCCGGCGGCGCCGGCGTCGAGGGCGACTTCGGCCCGATCGAGGACCTGGCCGACGCGCTGGACGCGGAGGTCGCCGCCTCCCGCGCCGCGGTCGACGAGGGCTGGATCGAGGCCGCCCGCCAGGTGGGCCAGACCGGCAAGACGGTCCGGCCGGACCTTTACGTGGCGGCCGGCATCAGCGGGGCCGTCCAGCACCTCGAGGGCATGAACGACAGCGAGACCGTGGTCGCGATCAACTCCGACCCCAACGCACCGATCTTCGAGCACGCGGATTACGGCATCGTGGGCGACCTCTTCGAGGTCTGTCCCGCGCTCGCCGAGATGATTCGCGAGGAGACGCGACCGGAGGTGACCGCCTGATGTCCGCCGACACCGAACCCATGGACACCGCGACGCCCACCGACGCCATCGACTACGACGGCGAGTTCGACGCCATCGTCGTCGGCGCCGGCCTGGCCGGGTCGGCCGCCGCCCTCACGATGGCGGGGGAGGGGCTGAACCCGATCGTCATCGAGCGGGGCCAGTCCCCGGGCACCAAGAACGTCTTCGGCGGCGTCCTCTTCACGCCGACCATCCGCGAACTGGTCGACCTGGACGACGCGCCCCTCGAACGCTACGTCGCCGAGAAGCGCTACGGCTTCCTGAGCGAGCGGGACGAGACGGCCGTCTCGATGCGCCCCGGCGAGTGGCTCGACGAGCCCCACAACGACGCCTACACCGTCCTTCGCGGGGACTTCGACGAGTGGTTCGCCGAGCAGGCCGAGGAGGCCGGGGCGACGGTCATCACGGAGACGACCGTCACCGACGTCCTCCGCGACGACGAGGGCCGCGTCGTCGGCGTCGACACCGACCGGCCGAACGGCGACCTGCGGGCCCCGGTCGTGATCCTCGCCGAGGGGGCCAACTCGCTGGTCGGCGAGGGCGCCGGCCTGCGGGACCACCACGAGCGCGACGAGGTGGCCGTCACGGCCAAGGAGGTCCTGAAGTTCGACCGCGACACGATCGAGGAGCGGTTCCGCCTCCACGGCGAGGCCGGCGCCGCCTACAACTACTTCGGCGAGGGCGCGGTCGGCGACGCCGTCGGCGGCGGGTACGTCTACACCAACAAGCGCACCGTCAGCGTCGGCGTCGTCTACCGCATCGAGGACGCCGCGCAGGGGCAGTCACCGGACGAGGTGCTGGACGAGTTCAAACAGCACCCGGCCATTGCTCCGCTCGTCCGCGACGGCCACCTCGTGGAGTACTCCGCCCACGCCGTGCCGGAGGGCGGGGCCGACGCGATGCCCGACCTGGTGCAGGACGGCGCGCTCATCGTCGGCGACGCCGCGGGCCTCGTGCTGAACAACGGCGTCCACCTCGAGGGCACCAACATGGCCGTCGAGAGCGGCTACCACGCCGGCCGGGCGGTGGCCTCGGCGATCTCGGAGGGCGGCGTCGACGACCGCGCGCTGGCGACCTACGAGACGGAACTCGAGCACTCCTTCGTCGTCCAGAACCTGGAACACTACGACTTCTTCCAGGGACTGATCGCCGAGGACCGGGAGTTCATCTTCCGGGAACTGCCGCGGGCGCTGGCCGACGCCGAAGCCGAGTACTTCCGGATGGACCGCCAGCCCAAGGAGGAGCACGTACAGAACGCCAAGGACCGGCTGCTGGAGGCCTTCGGCGGCCGGCTCGGCGCGCTCAAGCGCGCCTGGAAATACCGCAAGATGCTATCGTAACCATGAGCACCACCCAACACCCGGACGTCCCGACAGTCGAGAACGCGTCGATCGAAGACCGGCTCTACGCCGACAAGTACACCGACCACGAGGAGTCACACCTCGGGGTCAAGGTCGAGGGCTTCTGCACCGACCGCTGTGACACCAACGACTGCGTGTCGGTCTGCCCGGCGGACGTCTGGCACGTCGAGGACGACGACAGCGTCCCCACCATCGCCTACGAGAACTGCCTCGAATGTGGTAGCTGCCGGTTCGCCTGCCCCTACGACAACGTCGTCTGGGAGTACCCCGAGAACGGCGCCGGCGTCTCCTACAAGTACGGGTAAGGGGCGGAATTCATTCTCGAGCCTCGTTCGTCGAACCGCCCGACCGCACGCTCTCGAACACCCGGTCGTGGAGCCGGCCGGTGACCGCGTCGAGCAGCCGCCGCAGGTTGACCGCGTCCTCGCGGTTGTACTCGACCAGGGTGTCCAGCGCCGACTCGTCGCCGCGCTCGTAGGCGTGCCAGAGCCGGACCGCGTCCCGGCCCGTGACCTCGGGGCCTTCGCGGTCGAGGCCGAGCTCGCGCTCGATCGGCTTCAGCCCGCCCGAGAGGTCCAGCTTGCGGCAGGTGTACATGGCGTCGAGGTGTGGCGTGTCGACGTCGAGGTCGAACGAGGTCTCGAGGAACGGGACGTCGAACCGTTTGCCGTTGAACGTCACGAGGAGCGACGCGTCCGCGAGGTGAGCCCGGACCGCCTCGCGGGTCAGATCGCGGCCGCGGACGAGCGTCGTCGTCTCGCCGCTCCGGTGGAAGCTGGCGGTCGTCACGACGTCGCGCTCGTGGTCCAGCCCGGTCGTCTCGATGTCGAAGAAGCAGGCGTCCTCGCGGAAGTTCTCGTAGAGCCGCCAGCGCTCGCCCTGCGGAAGCGCCTCGTCGAAGAAGCGGGCGTCGCCCTCCGAGAGGTGGTCCCGGGCCTCGTCGATGAAGTCCTCGAGACGCCGGCCCCGTTTCCCGCCCAGGACCGACCGGTCGAAGTCGTCCCAGTGGGTGACGCCCCGGCGCCAGAGGTCCCGCTCGGTCCGCTCGCCGACCCCGCGGGCGCCGACGAACGTGTTCTCCAGTCGCACGAGCGATGGAGGGACTGGAACGGCCTAAAACGTCCCGGTCGACGGCCGCCCGGTTGGCCTCACGCGTCCCCTTCGGGGAGTCCCTCGTACTCCCGGATGGTCTCCCGCCAGTCCTCGGGCATCGGCGTCGCGTCGCCGTCCTCGTCCACCCGGACCATGACCGTCTCGGCGGTGGCGACCACGTCGCCGTCGGCCCGGATCTCGTAGGCCATCGTGACGCTCGACCGGCCGAGGTCTGTCACGCGCAGTGCCACCGTGACGGTCTCCTCGATGGTGACCGGGCGACGGTAGTCGATTTCCAGGTGCGCGACGACCGCGTTCAGGTCGTCGATCCCGGCGTCGATCACCTCGCGAAGGTACCGAACGCGCGTCAGTTCGAGAAAGGAGACGTACACCGCGTGGTTGACGTGGCCCTCCGGATCCAGGTCGCGGTATCGGACCGGTATCTCGGTGCTGAACGAGAACGCGGGGTCGGTCATCACCTGGAATGGTCGGCCCTCCAGGGTTTGCCTTTCGGTTCCGGCGAACCGGACCCGCCCGGGAAACGGGCGTTCGGAACGTGAGAACGGCGGGTAACTTGCCATTAATTATTATGCTACCTTGTGACACACACGCTGCAATGTCGATGCAAGCAGCGGTAATGGTCGACTACGGCGAACCGCTCGAGGTCCAGGAGGTCGACCGACCCGAACCCGATCCGGACGGCGTCGTCGCCCGCGTGGACGGCTGTGGCGTCTGTCGCAGCGACTGGCACGCCTGGCAGGGGGACTGGGACTGGTTCAACTACCGGCCCGACCCCCCTCACATCCTGGGCCACGAACCCTCCGGCACCATCGTCGAGGTCGGCGACGAAGTGGAGAACTTCCGGGAAGGCGACAAGGTCGCCATCCCGTTCAACTTCGGGTGCGGCAAGTGCCAGCAGTGCCGCCGGGGGAACGAGAACATCTGTGAGAACCACGTCGGCCTCGGGTTCATGAACGAGGCGCCGGGGGCCTTCGCCGAGGAGGTCCACATCCCGACGGCCCACATCAACGCGGTCCCGCTGCCCGACGAGATCGACACCGAGACGGCGGCCGGGATCGGGTGCCGGTTCATGACGTCCTTCCACGGGATGGCCCACCAGGCCGACGTCGGGAACGGGGAGGACGTCGTCGTCTACGGCCTCGGTGGGGTCGGCCTCTCGGCCGTCCAGATCGGCAACGCGCTCGGTGCGAACGTCATCGGCGTCGACCTGATGGACGAGAAACTGGAGAAAGCCGAGGACGTGGGCGCCGTCGCGACCGTCAACGCCGAGGAAGTCGACGACCCGGTCAAGGAAGTGAAGGACATGACCGACGGCGGCGCGGACGTCTCCGTGGACGCCCTGGGCATCCAGGAAACCACCCAGAACGCCGTCAACTCCCTCGGCAAGGGCGGCCGCCACGTCCAGATCGGGCTCACGACCTCCGACGAGGAGGGGATGATCCCGCTTCCCACGGACGAGTTCGTGGCCAAGGAGATCGAATTCGTGGGCTCGCTCGGGCTCCAGCCGTCCCGGTACCCCGAGATGCTGAACATGATCAAGACCGGCAAGATCGATCCCACGGAACTCGTCTCCGAGACGATCGACATCCACCAGATCGGGGACCGGCTAGACGCGATGACCGACTTCGGGACCATGGGCATCCCGGTCTGCAACGACTTCACCGCGTAGGGTCGATCGTCCCACCCCGGGTTTGCCGCGACCTCCCGGTTTCACGCGACCTATTTCATCGACTTCGCGACGAACTCCTGCGGACGGTTCGGGTTGACCCCGTGGAACAACGGTTCGACGTCGCCGGTCTGGGTCGGATCCTCGAGCACTTCCGCCATCAGGTCGTCCTCGAGGTCGTGGAGCGGGTGCGTGGAGTCCATCCGGGCCTCGATCAGCCGGTCCACGTCGTCGGCTTCCACGTACCACACCAGATACTCCCCGTCGGCCGCGTGTTCGACGAACAGCGACATCGTGTGGAGCCCCTCCTCGTCCCAGACCTCACGAACCTGCTCTTCGTCCGACGACGCGCGTTCCAGAAGCTCCGACAATCGTTCCTTGAGACGTTCGGTCCGGTTCGGTTCGATCTTCTGTCTCATGACGAACGGTTCCGGCATGGACGACGAATGGGTAAGGGTCGATGTGACGTTTGGGACGGCATCGACGACAGCGCCGTTCCCTCATTCGGCACCGAACTCCTCCCCCTCTCTCGATTCGGCGTCCATCCGGCGGATCGCCGCCTGTGCCGTCCCGGCGTCGTAGCCGAACCACACCCCGTCGGCGTAGGCCTCGGCTACCTCGGCCGCGTGGACGAGGGCGTCCACCTCGACGTCCACCGCGTAGAGTTCGACGCTGAACGGGGCATCGAGCAAATCGGCGAACCCGGCGGCGATCGTCTCGAGCCAGTATGTCGTCCCGTAATTGGTGTCGTACAGCGTGACGACGAACTCGTCGACGTGCTCGGCGATCGCGTCGAGGTCGAGCCCGTTGCGCCGGTAGAGGTGCCCCGGGTACGGGTCGGGATAGAGCGTGAAGTAGGTCCGGCCAGGGATCCGGCCGGCCGCCTCGGCCACGAACTCGGTGATCTCGTCGGCCCGCCAGGCCATCCTGTCGTCGACTGCGCTGGCCTCGAACCGGTCGTCGCAGACCTCGCAGTGGCAGTACTCCGCGCGCGGGAACCCGACGTCGTCGAGACGGACGTCGGGGGACGCCCCGACCGCCTCCTCGACGGTCTCCAGGAGGCCCTGACGATAGCCCTCGCGGGTCGGGCAGACGTAGTCCCAGTCGAAGTACGGCTGCTCGCGGGTCGCCCGCTCGCCGTCCTCGCTCACCGCGGCCAGCCCCGGGTTGGCCTCGACGGTCGCGTTGTCGCCGAAACAGGAGATCATGTTCACGCCGTCGGCGACCGGTTCGGTGGCCCGGCCGGTCACGTCCTTGACCTGATAGAACCCCCGATCGAAGGCGTCCCACGAGAGTTCCGCCCCGTTACGCGTGACGATCCCGTACATACCACTCGCTCGGGGAGCGAACGGCCAAAAAGGCGCGGTTCGAGGCGATTCGACGGGCGGCAGTCGGACGTCGGCGTCAGTCGCTGGTCTCGTACTCGACGACCTCGGTGTCGCCCCCGACGAACATTCTGTACGCGAGGACGATGAGGACCAATGCGAGCAGGAGCTTGAACTTGCGGGACATGTCAGCGTCTACGGGTTCGGCGCATATAGCCTTTGTTGAC
>Ga0207797_1001017_pt1 | contig 20887 bp, 20 predicted proteins | sample PRCRCaboRojoPR_6_FD_187275 | JGI IMG/M metagenome (GOLD analysis project Ga0207797, IMG submission 187275) | Marine sediment microbial community from Cabo Rojo, Puerto Rico - PR CR 10% Liquid 1 (SPAdes) | ecosystem: Environmental > Aquatic > Marine > Coastal > Sediment | place: Cabo Rojo, Puerto...
TCCCGGAGCGGCCCGCCCCGGGCGATTACGTCGTCATCGACGTCATTCACTTCTCGAATACCGTCATCGAACTCCTGGCCAACGGGGCCGAACGCGTGCACGTCACCGACGAGCGCGGCGAGGAACTCGACTATCTGGAGTCGAATCCCGAGGCACTCATCGGCGGGAGCAGCACCGACGAGTACGACCCCGAACCGGGATACGACTTCTTCAACTCCCCCAGTTACGTCCAGCGCCTGGACCTGGACGGCCGCCCGGCCAGCATGACCTCCTCCAACGGCGGTCGGGCCGTGGCCACCCTCCGTGCTCGGGGTGACGACGACGTGGAGGTGTTCGTCGGGTCCACGATGAACGCCGCCGCGCTCGGCGAGTACCTTCGCGGCCGGGACCGCCCGACCTACCTGGTCAGTTCCGGGTCCCGGGGCGATCTCGCGATCGAGGACCACGTCGGCGCCACGCTCATCAGCCGTCGCATCGACGGCGTCCCCGTCGCCGAGACCGAACTCGACATCTTCCGCCGGCAGGTCGAGCGGGCCAGGGGCCAAGACTACGTCGAGAAACACGATATCCGCCGCCGTGACGTCCTCGAATACGCCACGGACTTCGACAGCCGTCGCGTCGTCCCCAAACTCGTGGGCGATTCGCTCGTCGACATGACACGGATGTCCGAACCGGGAGCTGCCGAAGCCCGGGCGGCGGATTGAACGGCCGGGTTCGATTTTCGCCTGCCGTTCGACCGTGAAACCGTTCCCATCCGGAGACAGGTTGATACCGGTTCCTCGCTGATCGTTCCGGAGCGACTGGGATCTGGGCCGGTCGGCCAGGCAACCTCATGAACACGAACTTCGGCGCTTCGCTCGGCGTCGGGGTGGGGGACTCGGTCGCGGAATACGCGAATTTCCTGGAATCGCTCGGCCTCTCGCACGTCGAGATCAGGTGGAACTACCCCGACACGCGCGAGGAGCGGCCGTCAGATCGGCGACTCCGCGACCTCCGGGAGTCCCGCGACCTCACCCGTACGATCCACGCTCCCTACGGCGACGCCAACCCCGGGAGCCTCAACGAGGGACGCAGACGCGCGACGAGGGATCGGATCGTCGAGGCGCTCGACACGGCGGCGGCCATCGGGGCCGGGGCCGTGGTCGTCCACGGCGGGTCGGTCACCCGGAGCTACCCCGACCGGGTAAAGAGCTACGCCCGCGAGCAGGCCATCCGGACCATTCGCGAGGCCGCCCGGCACGCGGACGACGTGGGCGTGCCCCTCCGCGTCGAGAACCAGCCCGTGAAACGGAAACCCCGGTACAACACGTCGACGCCCGAGAACCTGGTCGCCTTCCTCGATGACGTCGGTCTCGATACCGACTACCTGGGCGTCACCCTCGACGTCGGCCACGCGACGGCCAGCGGGGTCGATTACGAGTCATTCGTCGAGACCTTCGGCGACCGCATCGTCGTCGCTCACCTCCACGACAACGACGGAACGGCCGACGATCACGACCCGATCGCGGCGTACGAGGCTGTCGCGGCCGACGTCGGGGCTCCGTATAACGTCCTCGAGATGAAATCGAAGGCCGACGTCGAACGCTGTGTCGAGGGATAGGGGAGCCGTGGGATAGCGAGGTGCACCGTCAGTTCGGCTCCCGGAACGGGAGTTCGTATCGTTTCACACCCCGTACTCGATCCGGGTAGCGCGCTCGCACGGTGATCTGTTCCCGATACGAGCGGAGAATCGCCCGGACCCTACCGGTAGTGCTTGAACAGCAGCGCCCGCACGTCGTCCTGGGTCTGGACGGTTTCGGTGTCGCCGTCGGGGAGGTCGACCTCGTATTTCGTCTCCTCGGTGTCGGCTTCGGTCCACTTGTCGTCGTGGGTGTCGAGGAGGCTCATCATCTCGTCCAACATGTCGTCGCCGTTCCCCCCCTCGCCGGCGTCCGCCTCGGTGTCGTCCCCCGTCGCTTCCGCGCCGTCGGCGTCGCCGTCTTCGGCCTCGGCCGGTTCGTCTTCCGGTTCCTCGCCGTCCCCCTCGTCCGCTTCGTCGTCTGTCGCCTCGTCCTCGCTCGCGTCGGCGTCGGCGCCTCCGTCGTCGTCCGTGGGTGCCGTCCCCCCGTCCGCCGATCCGCCGGGTTCGACCCCGTCGCCCAGGTCGTCCGGAGCGCCGAAGTCGTCGATGAGATACTGGAGGGCGTCCTTCCGCCGGACGGTCCCGTAGGGACCGACGAGCTCCGATTCGATGGCGTCGCGGAGGTCGTCGAGATACGCCGCCTGCTCCTCCGTGATCTCGAGTTCGGGCATACGATCATCTCCGAGGGGGTGGTACATAAGCGTGGACCACGCCGTCGGACCGCGGGCGAGTCGTTCGACGCCGGCGCGAGTGGGGGTGCGAGCGACGGGCGCGCCCCTCCCCCGACGGTGACTGTACCGGATGTTTGCAATATTTGAAATCCCGGCCCCACCAACCAGACGCCGCTGTTCCATCGACAACCCACATTCCTGGCTTTGGGCTGTATTTCCAGCCGGCGAGAATCGCATCCTGGTATTTATGCTTCCGAGATAGTAATGTGCGATAATGGCAACATCGAGCGACACCGCTCCCGACGACCGCGAGTTCGAACCGACGACGAGCGTCTGTCCGTTCTGCGGGGTCGGATGTACCCTCACCTACGACCCCGACACGGGCAAGACCACCGGGGAGGCCGGCCCCGTGAACACCAGGGGCGAGATCTGCCCGAAGGGCGCCGCCGCCTTCGAGATGGTGGACGACGACGACCGTCTGACCACCCCCCTCGTGCGCGAGGACGGGGAACTCGTCCCGGCGTCGTGGGAGGAGGCGTTCGACCGCGTGGAGGGGGAATTCGGTCGCGTCCTCGAGGAACACGGGCCCGGGGCTCTGGGCTTTTTCTCCTCGTCCTCCTGCACGAACGAGGAGAACTACCTCCTGCAGAAGATCGCCCGCGTGCTGGGGACCAACAGCGTCGACAACTGCGCGCGGCTCTGTCACTCCTCGACGGTCGCCGCGCTGAGCGACCGGTTCGGCGCCGGCGCGATGACGAACACCCTCGACGACCTCACCGAGGCGGACGTGTTCCTCGCGACGGGTGCCAACCCGGCCGAACAGCACCCGGTGATCTTCCGGTCGTACATGCTCCCGGCCATCCGCGACGGGACGACGTTCATCCACGTCGATCCCCGGGCGAACGCGACGACCGAGGCCGCCGACGTGCACCTCCCGGTCAAACCCGGCCACGACATCCCCCTCCTGAACGCGATGGCGAAGGTCGTCCTCGAGGAGGGGCTGGTCGACGAGGAGTTCGTCGACGAACGCGTCGACAACTTCGAGGTGTACGAGGCGTTCCTGGCGGACGTCGACGTCGAGGAAAACGCCGACCTCGCCGGCGTGGATCCCGACGACCTCCGGGCGGCAGCGAGGGCGTTCGGGGAAGCGGACCGCGCCGCCGCCTTCAGCGGGATGGGCATGAGCCAGCACCAGTCGGGCACCGACAACGTCCACGCCCTCATCAACCTCGTCGTCCTCACCGGAAACGTGGGCAAGCGTGGGACGGGCGTGAACCCGCTCCGCGGCCAGAACAACGTCCAGGGGGCCGGCGACGTCGGGGCGCTCCCGGACGTGCTCCCGGGCTACGAGAGCGTCACCGACCCCGAGGCTCGCGAACGCGTCGCAGAGGTCTGGGGGGTCGAACCGCCGGCCGAACCCGGCCTCACGGAGGTCGAGGTCACGCACGGGATGGGTGAAGAGATCCACGCTGCTTACGTGTTCGCCGAGAACCCCGCAGTCTCGGAGCCTCACCTCTCCAAGGTCCGCGAGAAACTCGACGCGATCGACTTCCTCGTGGTTCAGGACATCTTCCTCTCCGAAACCGCCGAGCACGCCGACGTCGTGCTCCCGGGGAGCGCCTGGGCCGAGAAAGCCGGGACGTTCACCAACACGGACCGGCAGGTCCAGCGCGTCCGGCCGATGACTGACGCCCCGCCGGGGGAGGCGAGGCTCGATCTGGAGATCCTCGCCGAGTTCGGCAACCGCGTGGCCGACTACGAGTTCGACGACGATCCGAAGGCCGTGTTCGACGAGATGACCGAAGTAAACCCGCTCTACGCCGGGATCAATTACGCCGACGTCGACGACGGGAGCGTTCGCTGGCCCTATCCCGAAGGCGCGGACTCCGGCCGGCAGGTCCTTCACGAGGGGACGTTCGCGAACGGCGAGCGGACGACCGACCTCCACCTCGTGGACCACGTGGCCCCGGCGGACGAGGTGGGCGAGGACCAGCTCGTCCTCACGACTGGGCGCGTCCTCCAGCACTTCAACAGCGGCGCCGTCACCCGACAGTCGGGGACCCTGATGAAGTTGCGGAACGAGAACGCGCTCCAGATCCACCCACGGAACGCCGAGGAGCGGGGCATCGAGGACGGCGACACCGTCGTGGTCGAGAACGACCGGGGACGGACGCAGGTGACGGCCGAGGTCACGCCCGCCATCCGCCCCGACACGGTCTTCATGACGTTCCACTGCGCGGACCCGCTGGTGAACGACCTGACGGGTGACCACCTCGATCCCGTTGCTGGCATTCCGGAGTACAAGCACACCTCGGTCCACGTCACCGTCGCCGGTGACGGAGAAAGCGGCTGAGGGACGAGGCCTCCGATTTTCGACGGCGCTCCTCAGACCTGGTCCCAGTAGTCGGGTTCGTTACCGGGCTTCCACTTGATCGTGCACCCGCGGGACGGCTTGAACTCGTCGTCGACCGACTCGCCGGCCAGGACGGCGTCGATGGCTTCCTCCACGTCGAACTGCGTGGGTTCGTCGTCGGGGTTGAGGGCGTCGTCGAGGCGGCCGTGGTAGGCCAGGCGGAACTCGCCGTCCTCGCGCCGGAAGAGGAACGGGTCCGGCGTGCAGACCGCCCCGTAGGCCGCCGCGACCTCCTGTGACTCGTCCCGGAGGTAGGCGTCGTAGGCGATGGTCCCGTCCTCGACGAGTTCCCGCATGCGATCGAAGGAGTCGTCGGGGTACTCCTCCGCGTCGTTGGGGTTGATCCCCACGACGGCCACGTCGTCGTACCGGTCGGCGTACCCGTTGAGCAGGTCGAACTTCGCCTTCGCGTACGGACAGTGGTTGCACGTGAAGACGACGAGGAGCGCCTCGTTGTCGGCGAAGTCCTCGAGGGCGTACGTCTCCCCGTCGGTTCCCGGTAGTTCGAAGGTCGGTGCGGCGTCGCCGACGGTCAGCTGCTGAACGGATTCTCCGGCCATGACTGGGCGGGCGTATGGGCGGGACGCCCAAAACCGTTCGTGCTCCGGCGGGAATTCGAACGAAGTCGGTCGGAGCCGTCGGACGGCGGACGTCCAGTCGCTTTATACGCTGTCCCCACCTCGCCACGCCACGTGCCAACCGACTTCATGCCACGGTTCGATCACGAGTCGCCGATCATCGGCGTCGTTCACCTGCCGCCCCTGCCGGGGGCGCCCGAATCGGACGGCGATCGAACGGCGATCCGCGACCGTGCCGTGACGGACGCCGGCGCCCTCGAGAACGGGGGCGTCGACGGGGTGATCGTCGAGAACTTCGGCGACGCCCCCTTTTACCCGGACGAGGTACCGCCACACGTCGTCGCCGAGATGACGGCGCTGACCGACGCCGTGGGCAGCGCCGTCGACGTCCCGGTCGGCGTCAACGTCCTGCGCAACGACGCGACGGCGGCCGTCTCGGTGGCCGCGACCACCGGGGCCGACTTCGTCCGGGTGAACGTCCACGTCGGCGCGGCCGTCACGGACCAGGGCGTCATCGAAGGCCGGGCCCACGAAACCCTGCGCCTCCGGGAGCGTATCGACGCTGACGTCGCCGTCTGCGCCGACGTCGGCGTCAAACACGCGACGCCGCTGGCCGACCGCGACCTGGCCGCGGCGGCCTCGGACGCCGTCGGGAGAGGGCTGGCGGACGCCCTGATCGTGAGCGGGGACCGGACCGGCGATCGGACGCCGCTCGACGACGTTCGGCGCGTCAGTGAATCGATCGGCGACGAGACCCCCGTCCTCGTGGGGAGTGGCGTGACGGCCGACGCCGCACCGGACGTGCTCGACGCGGCCGACGGCGCCATCGTGGGCACGGCGTTCAAGACCGACGGCGTCACGACGAATCCGGTCGAGGAACGGCGGGTCCGCGAACTGGTCGACGCCGCAAAAAACCGGGGCTAGTTGCTCAGTCGTCGGCGGTCACGGGTTCGCCGTGCGTGACCTCCGTGCCAAGCAGGTCGAGGAACTCGGCGATCCACTCCGGGTGGGCCGGCCACGCGGTCCCCGTCACGAGGTTGCCGTCCCGGGTGACCTCCTCGGTGAAGGTGGCCCCCGCGCTCTCGACGTCGGCCCTCAGGGCCGGATACGCCGAGCAGGTGTAGCCCTCGAGCACGCCGGCGGCGGCGAGGATCAGCGGGCCGTGACACAGCGCGGCGACGGGCTTGTCTTCCTCGAAGAAGTGCCGGACGGCGTCGAGCACCTCGTCGTAGGTCCGGAGGTACTCGGGCGCCCGGCCACCCGGCACCACGAGCGCGTCGTAGTCCGCCGGATCGACGTCCGCCATCGTCGCGTTCAACTCGAAGTTGTGGCCGCGCTCCTCGAGGTAGGTCTGGTCGCCACGGAAGTCGTGAATCGCGGTCTTGACCGTTTCCCCCGCTTCCTTCTCGGGGCACACGGCGTGGACCTCGTGGCCCACGGCCTGGAGCGCCTGGAACGGTACCATGATCTCGTAGTCCTCGACGAAGTCGCCCGCGAGCAGCAGGATGTTCTTGGCTGGCATCTGGTGTCACCCAACAACGGTAAGGGGAGCAGCCCGTATAACCTTGACTCGCCAACATGGGGAAGAGGCCGAAACGCCCGTCACTCCAGGCTCAATCGTCCTGACAGCACCCGCCGGCTTCTTCGCCGAAATCGACCGCGAGGGGCTCCGAGACCGTCCGGTTGATCGTTTCGAGGCGGTCCTGGAGTTCCGACCGGGCGGCCAGGAACTCCTCCATCACCGGGAGGGAGTGCAGTTCCTGCTGGGCCTCCCGGAGTCGTTCGACGTCCGCCTCCGTGGCCTGCCCGGTTTGCCGGGCGAGGTGGTACTCCTGGCGGAGTTGCTCGAAGCGCTCGATCCGCTCCTGGGCCGTCCCGTCCGCCTCGACGGCGCGGGTCGCCTCGACGAACCGCTCGTGTTCCGGCAGGTTCGCGATCTCCTCCCCGAGGCTTCGCGCGAGTCCCTCGACGTCGGTCAGGTCAGTGCTCATCGGGCACCGCTTTGAACTTCCTAAGTATGAACCCATCGACGCTGGCGACAGGATTCATCAGCAAAAAGGGGCATCAGTCGGTCGTCGTCGACGCTACGAGGGACGAACTCCTCGGCTATCCCGGAGCAATGCGCAGTGCAGGTGGCGGGACGTCCTCCGACCGGTGATGGTGAGGGAGGGCGGCGACTTTGAACCCGAGGTCCTCGATTTGTGGGTCCGCCGCCCGGACCCGGGGAAACCGGCGGCTGACGGCGGTCAAGCGTCGGCGTTTTACGTTCCCGACCGTTACGGAGGGTCGATGACCGACGACGCCGAGTTTTCGCCGGGGGACCTCCGGGCGACGGGAATGGCGCTCAAGCACGACCGGGAGTGGGACTACGAACTCGACAGGATCGTCGAGGCGGTCGAGGAACGGGACGCGACGACCGTCGGCCTGCAGTTCCCCGAGGGCCTGAAACGGCGCGGGCCGCGGGTCGCCGACGACCTGCGGGAACTCCTGCCCGACGAGGTCACGGTCATGATCTCCGGCCAGCCGTGCTACGGCGCCTGCGACCTCGACACGTACCTCATGCAGCGCACCGACGTGTTCGTCCACTTCGGGCACAGTCCGATGAAGGAGTCGGACAAGATCATCTACGTCCCGCTGTTCTCGAACGTGGAGGTACTCCCGATCATGGAGGCCGCCCTCGACGAACTCGAGGTCGGCGACGTGGGGCTGGTGACCACCGCTCAGCACATGAACCGGTTCGAGGAGATGCGCGAATGGCTCGAGGAGCGTGGCTTCACCGTCCACACTCGCCGGGGGGACGAACGGTTGACCCACGAGGGCCAGGTGCTGGGGTGTAACTACGCCTCGGCCGAGGTCGACGCCGACCAGGTGCTCTACGTCGGCGGCGGCAAGTTCCACCCGCTCGGCCTGGCGATGGAACACCCCGACAAGCACGTCGTCATCGCCGATCCCGTGAACAACGTCGTCGACGTGGCCGACACGGAGAAGTTCATGAAACAGCGCTACGGCGCCGTCCACCGGGCGATGGACGCCGAGACCTGGGGCGTCATCTTCTCGACCAAGATCGGCCAGGGTCGCTGGGACACCGCGACGGACATCGTCGACTCGAACGACGACGCCTACCTGCTCACCATGGACGAGATCACGCCGGACCGCCTGCGGAACTTCGGCCTCGACGCGTACGTCAACACCGCCTGTCCGCGCGTGACGACCGACGACGGCCCGCAGTTCGACGCGCCGATCCTCACCCCCGGCGAGTACGAGATCGCGATCGGCGAGAAACCCCTCGACGAACTCGAGTTCGACACGTTCCACGGCACCTGGTGATGGGGCCCACCCCGTCCGCTATCCACCCCCAGGAGAGACGCCGCTAGTCCGCCGCGTCGGTCGGGCTCGTGTCCGCTTCCTCGGTCGTTGCTTCCGGTCCGTCGACCGCCCCCGACTCGTTCCAGGCGGGGAGCCCCCCGTGCTCGCGCTCGTATCGATGCAAGTGTCTTTCGTGGAGGTCGTCGACGCTCGCGAGGAGTTCCGGCGTCTCGATCCGGTAGTAGTTCGGACTCCGCTCGTCGAGGAGTTCGAGCAACGCCGCCTTCAGGTCGTCGGCTTTGCCGACGTAAACGAGGTTCCCGAAGGACTTCACCTCGAAGACGCCGGCCTCGTGGGGGACGTTCAGCCTGACGTGCTCGGCGCTGGCCGGCCGCCACGAAGAATGGATGGGCATGGTGGAGGCAACGCCCGACCGGTAAAAAGGCGTGTCGGCCCCGATCGATCACAGGCCGATCGCGGTCACGAACGGGAGCCCGCTCGCCAGGGCGCCGATCAGGTATCCCAGGATCGCGCCGCCGTTCAACAGCGGGAGCCCGGCGTGCGGTCGACCCTTCAGGACCAGGTACATGAGCACCAGCAGCCCGGCGATCGTCCCCATCATGGCCGTGAGGGCGGGGAGGTTGATGAGGACCCACGGGACGTCGAGGGTCGCGATGGACCCGCCGTTGGCGGAGAGGAAGTACGCCGCGGACGCGACCACGATCGCCGGCATGACCGCGTCGCCGAGGCCGACGAACAGGGCGCCGCGCTCGACGGGGGTGCCCTCCGCGAGGTCGGTATCGTCGCCCGTCCGAGCAACTGGGTCGTCCTCTCCCTCGTCGGCAGGGGCGTCGTCCTGCCGGCCGTCCGCCCGGTCCTCGTCCCGCATGTCGTCGGGCGTCGACCCGTCCTCGAGGAACGAGTACGAGAGCGAGGTTGGTACGACCAGGACGACGGGGACCTTGAGGTCCATCACCCCTTCGGCGAGGTCGAGCATGTGTTCGGTGCCGTAGACGCTGATGGCGTCGTACACGGCCAGGACCGACAGCAGGAGGATCGCCGGGAGGATGCCGAAGCTGATCCCGAACAGGCCGGCGGCGCCGGCTCCCATGATCACGCCCGCGCCGTCGATGACGTACCACTCGGGATACACCAGCAGGGCGAGGGCGACGACGGCCGCGAGCCCGACCGCGACGAGGGGGGCGACGAACACCGAGAAGACGTACAGCGAGATCAGGCCGCTCACGAACACCAGCAGCCCCCGGATCAGGCGGTCGAGGCCGTACTTGAACGCCGCCAGCAACGCGCCCGTCATGACCAGGATGAGGGCGAGATACAGCAGGCTGTTCGCCGGGTCCTGGGGGTTCTCCGTCTGCTGGAAGCCCGCGCCGGCGAACGGCTTCACCAGCGCCAGCGCGCCCAGCTGGACCAGCAGGAAGATCACCACGACCAGCGACACGGCCCCGGCGACGCGATAACCGTCCTTCATGTAGCTCCCGTTCGGGGTGCGCTCCCCAAGTGGTTTCTCATTCGCGAATGCGTCTGCAAAAGCGGAGTCAGCGAGCGTACAGCGTCGCGCCGACGAACGGGGCCGGCCGTCGGTCGTCGTCCATCGAGACGGCAAGGTACGGGCGGTCGACGGGGCCGAACACGTCAACGAGCGTTCCGACCGACGTCAGCGACTCGTCGACGATTTCGCTGCCCACGTCGGGAAACTCCTCGTCGCCCGCGCGGAGGATCAACAGGCCCTGGGCCGTCCGGACGGCCTCGCCGGCTCGTTGCATCACTCCCTGAGGGCGGCGACGTAGGCCGCGGTGGCCTGGACGATGTCGTTTTTCGTCGCGTCCTCGGCGTTCTTCACCAGGACCCGCCCGCGTTCGCGCCACGGTTCCCTGGAGTAGGCGACGTCGCGCTCGATGACCGCGTCGTAGCCGACCTGCTGGACGGCCTTCGCGATCTCGTCCACCTCGGGCTCGGACACGGCCAGGTCCGACGGCACGCGCCGGCCCTCCCCGCGCGTACACTCGGCGTCGAGGTACGCGGGGTAGATCACGTTCTCCACCATGCTCGATACTCGGGAGAGGCCGACTTACAATCCTTCCGGTCAGCGCCGGCGGTTCAGGAGCGCCAGGGCGCCGACGATCGCCAGGAGACCGACGACTGGCGTGAAGCCGGGCATCCCGCCGTCGGTTCCGTCGGGGGTGGTTGTCGTCTCGTCGAAGGCGGTCGTCGCCGTCTCCTCGTCGCCGTCGACCATCGCGGTCGTCTCCGTGCCGTCCGCCGCGGTTGTTCCGTCGGCCGTCGTCGTGGTCGTCTCCGGGGGCGCGCACGCCGGGCGCACGTCGCCCGGTTCCTCGATCTGCGAGGCGGCTTCCTCGTACGCGTCGGGATAGAAGGCCTTCGAGAGCGTCGCGATCGGCTCGACGATCCTCGGGGCGGGCTGGCTGACGTAGTTCGCGTCGAGGACGACCGTCTGGTTCTGGCGCACCGCGATCGTCCCCTGGTACGCTTCGCTCCGCGGTACCGTGGGCCCGTTACTGTTGAGCAGGAGCCACTCGACGGTCCGGTTCGCGACGACCTCCCCGCTGATCTGCTTGTAGCCCGTGATGCCGGCCTCCGCGGCCACGTTCGTCCCGCCGGCCGCGGCGATGATCTCGTCGATGAAGGTTCCCTGCCCGGACGTGTAGCCGAAGAAGACGTACAGGGCCTGGGGCGATTTCCGCCCCTCGGCCGCGCGCCGGGCGATCCGAACCTCGTACTGCATCTCGGCGACGGTCTCGGCGGCCGCGTACGGCGCGTCGACGAGCCGTCCCGTCCGGTTCACCTTGTCGTAGACGTCCCCGAGCCCGGTTGCGCCCCGGAACTTGTACACCGTAACCCCGGCCGACCGGAGCTGGTTCACCGTCTCGTTCGGGACGATGTTCTCGGCGATCACCAGGTCCGGCTGCTGGGCGACGACCTTCTCGACGGACGCGAACGTCCGTCCCGGTCCGGAGACGTTCTCCCAGCCGTCAGACCCCTCGAGGTAGCTCGCGTACTGTGTCGCGCCGACGATCCGGTCGCCGGCCCCCAGTTCGACGAGCGTCTGGGCGGCTCCGGGCCCGAGCGTGACGATCCGCCCGGGACGTTCCTCGACCGTTACTTCCGTGCCCGTCGCGTCAGTGGCAGTGTACGGCAGATCACAGTCCTCGGTCGTTTCCTGGAGCGATTCGACACCCTCAGCGCTCGGTCCCGCCGTCGCCGCTCCCGTCGGCACCGCCGCCACGGCGGCCGCGACCAGCAGGGCGGCGAGCAGCGTTGCGCGAGTCTCGTGCATCGGTGGAACGTCGCGGCGTATTCAATAAATATTTAACTAAAGCAAACGAGATTTCATACCACATGCGAACCGGCACGCGTGCCACCGCCTGGTCGGCGGCGCTCACCGGAGCTCTCGTGGCTGCCGTCGTCGGATGCACGACCGTCGGCGCGGTCAGCCTGGACTCCGTCGCCGTCGCGAAGGCGATCCTCGACGCCCTCCCGATGCTCTCGTTCCAGGTCGAGGCCACGACGCGGACCATCGTGGTCGACCTGCGCCTGCCGCGCATCCTGCTCGCCGCGGTCGTCGGGTTCGCCCTCGGCGCCGCCGGGACCGTCATGCAGGGCTTCTTCCGCAATCCGATGGCGGACCCGTCGATCATCGGCGTCTCGACCGGAGCGGCCGTCGGCGCGGTCGCGGTCATCGCCGTGCCCGCCCTCGCGCCCCCGAGCCTGGCGGTCGCCGGATTCACCGTCGCGTCGGGCCTCCAGCTGGCGGCGTTTACGACCGCGCTGATCACCGCCTTCGGCGTCTACCTGATCGCGACCGAGGGCGGACGGACACCCGTCGCGACGCTCCTGCTCGCGGGCGTGGCGGTTCAGACGTTCCTCGGCGCGGTCATCTCCTATCTCATGCTCCACGCGGGCCGGAGCCTCGAGCGCGCCGTCTACTGGATGATGGGCCACCTCCACGCGAGTTCCTACGACCAGGTGGCGTTCGCCGGCCTGTCGATCGCCGTCGGGTTTCCGGTCCTGCTCGCGTTCGCCTCGGACCTGAACGTCCTCCTGCTCGGCGAGGAGGACGCTCACCACCTCGGCGTCCCGGTCGAGCGCACGAAGGCGATCCTGCTCGCCGTCTCGACGCTCGTGACCGCGGCCGCGGTCGCCGTCTCGGGCGTGATCGGGTTCGTGGGGCTCATCGTGCCCCACGTGATGCGGCTGATCGTCGGCCCGGACCACCGGATCCTCCTCCCGACCAGCGCGCTCGCCGGCGCCGTCTTCCTGGTCCTGACCGACACCGTCGCGAGGGCGCGCGTCGAACAGATGCCGGTGGGGATCGTGACGGCGGCCCTGGGCGCGCCCTTCTTCCTCTTCCTGCTTCGCCGTCGGGAGGTGACCGAACTATGACACTGATCGACGTCGACGACGTTTCGGTATCGCTTGCGGGAACAACCGTCCTGGACGAGGTCTCGACGGCCGTCCGGGAGGGGCAGTTCGTGGGCCTGATCGGTCCCAACGGCGCGGGCAAGACGACGCTGTTGCGAACGATGAGCGGCGTCCTCGACCCGGACGCCGGCCGGGTGGGTATCGACGGCGACGACGTGGCCGACCTCTCGTCGAGGGAATCGAGCCGACGCGTCGCCGTCGTTCCCCAGGACACCACCGTCTCCTTCGACTTCAGCGTCGAACAGGTGGTCGAGATGGGGCGCCACCCCTACCGGTCCCGGTTCGGCGGCGGGAGCGGTGACGACCGGCGGATCGTCCGGGACGCCATGCAACGGGTCGACGTCGCCCGCTTCGCCGACCGGTCGATCGGGTCCGTCTCCGGCGGCGAACGTCAGCGGGCTATCCTGGCACGCGCGCTTGCTCAGGACACGCCCGTCCTCCTGCTGGACGAACCGACGGCGAGCCTGGACGTCACCCGACAGGTGGAGACCCTGGCGCTCGTCCGGGAACTCGTCGAGGACGGGAAGACGGCCGTGGCCGCGATCCACGACCTCGACCTGGCGGCCCGGTTCTGCGACGAACTCGCGTTGCTTTCCGGGGGCGAGATCGTGGCGAGCGGGCCCCCCGAACGCGTCCTCGACGGCGACACCGTCTCCGACGCCTTCGACGGGCGTGCAGTGGTCGGGCGCGACGCGATCACGGGGGCGCCGACGGTCCGCGCACTGCCGGAGCGAGCCGCGTCGCGGGACGGTCGCGTTCACGTGATCGGGACGGGCCACGAGGCGGCGGCCACGCTCGCCCGGCTGGTCGAAGCGGGCTTCGAACCGACGATCGGACCGATCCCGGAGACGGACGTGGCCGCGGAGGCGGCGCGCGCCCTGGGGGTCGAGACGGTCGTGGCCAGGCCCTTCGAGTCACTGGACGCCGGAACGCTCGCCGAGCTCGACCGGCACGTAGAGGCGGCCGACACGACGGTTTTCGCGGGCGCCGGAGCGGGGTTCGAGGCGGTGATCGAACGGCTCGATGCCGATCGCCCGGTCGTCGCGGTCGAGGACGCCGTGGCGGACGGTCCACGACCGCTCGGTCGCTTCGAACGCGTCCGGACGACCACGCTCGATAACCTGACCGACGCCGTCGCTGGTGCGATGGTTTCTCGATCGAAAGGAGCCGACTCGACCCTCACTCCGGTGGAGTGATCAGCTCGATCCGGTCCCGTCGCCGGCACCGTCCGGCGCCGTGCCGTCGTCCGCGTCGTCACTCGAACCGTCGGCCGTCGTTTCCTCCCCGGAGCCGTCGCCGATGGTGTCGCTCTCCGAATCGCCCGCGGTGGTTCCGTCGGCCGACTCGTCACTGCCCACGTCGTCGGTCGATCCATCGGCCGTCCCGCTGTCTTTCGAACCATCCGGTGGGGTTTGGTCGCCCGGTTCGTCCGATGACGTCCCGCTGTCGGGCCCGTCCGTGGTCGCACCGGTACCGGGGTCCCCGGTTGCCGTTTCGTTCCCCGCACTGTCGGTGGTTCCGTTTTCCGAGTCGTCAGTCGCGGGTGCGCCCGCCGGTTCGCCGGACGACGTTTCGTTCCCGGATCCGTCGGCGGGGACTTCCTCTCCGGTCCCGCTATCCGACGAATCGCTTCCGGAAACCTTGCTGGTTTCGTTCCCTGCGGCGTCGGGCGCCGAGGCATTCCCCCCGGCGTGGGGCGCCGTTCCGTTCTCGGTTCCATCGGCCGCCGTTTCGTTCCCGGAACCGTCCACGAGGGTCCCGTTTCCACTGGCGGTACCGTTTCCGTGTCCGTCGACGGCCGTCGCGTTCCCGGAGGGGTCGGTTTCGTTCCCGGACACCTCGGTGCCGTTCGCCGATCCGTCGGCAGGATCCGTCCCGTCCCCGTCACTCCCTGCGAGGGATTCGGTAGCGGTCTCGTTCCCCGACCGATCGGTTCCGGCCGCTAGCGAGGCGGTGCCGTTCTCCTCGGTGGCGGTTTCGTTGGGGGCGTTGCCGGCCGTGTTGCCGACGGTCGCCGACGCCGTGAACTGGATCCCCACGGATTCGCCGTCGGTGAAGAGAGCAGTGACGTAGAAGCCGCCGGTCACCGTGGCGGCGAGGACGACGACAACGACGACGTAGAGGGTCAGGAGTTTCCGACCCTGTCCGGGGCCGGTCGTCATGGATCCCTCCGCGGTCCGCCGTCGGCGGTCATCCGCCGGTTCGTCGTCGACCCGAAGAGCGCCTCCCACGGGTCGTCCTCGACGGACGCCGTCTCGGAGGTCCCCTCCTCGGCAACGGGGCGCGTGGCTCCGGAATCGATCCGGGAGGTCGGTTCGCCGTCGTGGACGTACTCCACCGGACCGCCGACGGTGCGATACAGACGCCGTCCGGCGTCCCAGACGACCTGCCGGCCATCGACGCGGGCCATCGCGAGCAGATCCTCGACGGACGCCACATGGACGCTGGGCGGGGCGATCGGGGTTGCCAGCGCTCGTTCCGCCACTTCGGTACCCGCCTCCCCGCCCGGCGCCCCGGTCGGTTCGCCCTCCCACCCGGCGCCGACGTAGAGGAGCAGCGACAGCAGGAGCAACAGGCCGGAACCGACGGCGACGGCGATCGAAACCGGACTGAACAGGCGCGTCACCGTCCAGACGCTGTAGGCGGCGAACGCCGCGAGGGCCGGAACGACCAGCGCGAGTCCACCGCGTCCGATCCTGATTCCGGTCCCGCGTTCGGTTCCGCTTTCGGTCGCCGTCTCCGAACCTCCATTCGCATCGACGGCGGGGACGGGGCCGACGGCCGTCGATCCCTCGTCGTCCGTGGCCCGACTCTCGGCGGCCCTCGTCGACGACCGCTCCCCGCCGGACCGGGTCGATCGCACGAAGGACCACATCTCGGTGAGCACCAGCAACGCGATCGGGAGGGCGACGAGCGTCGCGAAGCCCACCGGCGTCTCGATGAAGAGGATCACGTGTCCGATGTAGGGGATGACGAGGAGGTGTCCCTCGACGCTCATCACGCGGCCGATCACCCGCGCCTGGGGCACGGCTTCCGGATCGGTGTCGGCGTTGGCGTCACCCTTCGTTACGAACTCCAGCCCCGCGTCGGATCGCTCGACGCTCACGACCCTGTGGGTCGTGGGAACGCCGTCCTGGCTCGTCTGGAACGCGATGACGTCTCCGGTGTCGATCCTTGCCGCCGCCACGCTCTCGACGATGATGGCGTCCCCGGGGCTGGCGGTCGGTTCCATGCTGCCCGAGAGCACCACGAACCCGTGGTCGGCCCCGACGACGCCGGGGACCGCGTAGATCACGAACGGGACGACGATCGCCACGAGCACGAGCAGCGCCAGGAGGTGGGCGCCCAGCCGAACGATCCGTTTCGAAGTAGATTTAATCGACATGATGGTTCACCCGACCCTCACCGTTCCGGCGACGGTGTCGGTGCTCCCGCCCGCCGTGACGGTCGCCTCGACGGCGTACTGTCCGGCGTCGGCGGGGTGTGTGACGGCCCCGTACTCGATCGCGAGCGGGGTTCCGGCGACCAGCGTGGTCGTCCCGTCGAACTCGAGGACGAGTTCGGTCTTCCCGGCCGTCACGGTGGAAACCGTGGCGGTCTCACCAGCGGCGGCCGTCAGCGTCGGCGCTGCCTTCCGCAGGTCGAAGTCCCCGGCGTATTCGATCTCGAAAGCCTCGAGGGGCTGGCCGTCGAGGAAGTCCGGGATCGAGATCGCAACCGAGTGCGTGCTGTCGGCACCCGGCGTCTCCGGGTCGGCCCGGACCAGTGGCCCGTCCTCCGGTTCGAGGACGAAGGCGGCCGTCCCCTGGTCGTACTCGTACTTGAGCCCGGTTTCGCCGTCCGGCGCTGGACTGGACGGCGTCTGTCCCGGCTGCTCGGGGTTCCCGCTGCCGACCGTCGCGATGCCCGACGTGCCGCCGTCGAAGTTCTCGAAGACCGGGCCGGAATGCGTCCCGTAGTACAGGACGACCGTGCTCAACTCGACGGCCGAGTCCCACCGTATTTCCACGGGCTCCCCTTCGCCGTCGTTCCGCCAGGTGAAGTCGACGTCGTCCGGAGCGAGCGCGGTCCCGTCCGGGACGCAGAACGCGACGAAGCTGATCGCCGGCCCCTCGTCGCAGGCGCACTCGTCGGCAGTTTTGCACACCACGTTGCACGCGTCCGACCAGGGACGCTGCGGCCCGCCGCTGTGTCGGGCCTGGTGGGCGAAGAACTCCAGTTCGACCGTCACGGCGTCGTCCTCGCAGAGTTCGCCGGCCAGCCGCCAGGATATCTCGAAGCAAATCCGTTCTCCGGGCTGGACCGGGTCCCGTCGGAGCAACTCGCCCGATCCGAACTGATTCAGCACTTCACAGAGGGATCCGCGGGCGAGGACCGGATCGTACCGGTTCGGCTCTCCATTGCAATTTCGATCCTCACGCACGGTCATCCTGAGGGCCTGTTCGAGCCCGCAGCGACCCGTCGGACAGTTCGTGCGGAACCAGACGTAACCCGGGTTGTTTCGCCCGTCGTCCGGTATTTCCACCCGGACCGTGGCCCGGCCTTCCTCGCCCGCATCGAGGTCGATGGGGAGCGAGGCGGTCCGCCCGGGTCCCGGGTCGCAGTCCCCGTCGCCGACGCACACCTCGAGGTCGAGCGCGCCGGCGACGAGTTCGTTGCCGGCGGCCTCGCTGTCCTGGAGGATGGCGCTCGCCCCCGCCCCACTCATCGCCCCGAGCGTCCCGACGGTCGCCAGACTGCCCAGCACCCGTCGCCGCGATAGTTCCTGTCGAGTCATTGGGTTCGTCCCCCCGCGGCCCCCTGTCGGTCCGGTTGGACCGGCCACGGCCGCGTCCGAAGATCGGTAACGAACGGTCGAGTCTTCGGAGACTCCCCCGATCGAACCCCCCGATCGTCGGGAAATAATTCGCTGGCAGACAGCTTAACTGTATCTCTCGGTGATACTGTGGCGAGACGTGTCCAAAGGGTTTCGGCGCACCGGGTCCGCGTCGGCCGGGTCGGGGCCACCGTCATCGCGCCTCGCAGAGCGACGGGGCGAAGGCCAGGGTGAACGTCGCACGGTCGGACTGTACGTCGTTCCCCGTTCCGGGCGGGAGCCGCCAGCGCAGACCGAGACAGTACGTCCGCGCGTCGGTCCCCAGGCACTCCACGAGTGGAACGCCCTCCTGGAGTGCACCGAACACGGTTTCGAGCGTCCCGCTCTCGATCGTCGACTCGCCGAGTCCCTGCTCGCCGTCGCAGGCACCGACCCCCCCGAGCAGGTCGATCCCGGTGTCGCCCCAGATCGTCACCTCGAGGTTCGAGGCCAGTTCGCCGACGGCCGAGACGTCACCGGCGACCAGTTCGGGCTCGGTGAACCCGTTTTCGTCGTTCGCGTCGAGCGATCCCGTCATCGTGACCGTCACCGGATCGTCGGCGACGGCCTCCAGGCCGACGTGGAGCGTCCCGCTGTCGCCCGGGAGGACGTTTTCGATCTCGATTACGGGCCCCGGCGCGTCGGCGATATAGAGCGGTTCGGTGTCCGGATCGAGCGTCTCAGAGACGTTGGCTGCGGTATCCTCGCCTTGGTTCTCAACCGTTCGGCCGTTGTACGTTTCGTACCACGCGACACGTAGGGCCTCTCGGTCCTCCTGGGTGGTGGCGTAAGTGTACTTCGTGTACGGCGGCCGCCCGCGAGTGACAAGAGCGGACACCCCGAGAGTGAGACCGATCGCTCCTGCCCCCAGCCCGGCCAGGATTGTTCGTCGCGTGAATCGTTGCTGTTTCATTGTTTCGTCCCTCGTGATGCCGATACCCCTCGACGTGCTCGATGGGAAAAACCCACCGACGGAATCGAACCGTCAGGCGACCGTCTGGGAGCCCGCTCGCGTCAAGACCGGACGGAGAGGACCGGTGGTCGCTGTCCACCGTGGGTCGAACGATTTGCAGGCGGTTCGATTACGGGAGTTGCGGAGTCGTGGTCTCGGTCTCCTCCGGGATCATGCCGGCACCGTCGTTGTGGCGGCACTGCTCGGTGTAGAAGCCGAGATCGAACGCCACGGTGTCGGTCTGGATCTGGTTCGCGTGGTCGATCGGGAGCCACCACTGGAAGCCCAGGTAGTGGGTCGTCCCGAGACCGGCGAAGCAGTCGCGGTCCGGATCGTTCTCCATTCCGTTGACCTCGTCGAAGGCAGTCATCCGGTTGCCGTCGAGCGGGATGCCGCGGCCGTCGTTGCCGGCCAGGGCAGTCAGCGCCTCGCGGAGGGTGCCCTGGAAGAACACTTCCTCGGGCACCGTGACGAGCGCGACGATGTCGTCGGCCACGCCGGAGAGGTCGCCGAGACCCACGACGTAGGCGAATCCGGAGGACGCGATCTCGTCTTCGAGGTACTGCTGGAACGGCACCGACAGGCCGTCACCCGCAGCGTTCGGGTCTTCGGCGACGTTGACGGTGACGATTCGGGTCGTGCTGTCGCGGATCGACTCGGCGACGAGTGCCGTCTCGTTCTCCTCGGAGTCGATGATCTGGCCACTCGCGTCAGGTCCGCCGCCGCCGTCGTACTGGTTGTTCGTATCGTCCTGGGAGAAGCCGGTGGTGTCGGGGCTCCCGCGCGGGGCGGTGTAGCCACCGGCCGTGTACTCGGTGTTCTCGTAGTTCGGTCCGCCGTCAGTGATGACGACGATGACCTTGTCCGCAGCGGCCCGGGCGTTCGTGCCGTTCCGGAGTTCCTGGTCCGCGATGTCGAGCGCGGCGGGCAGCGGGGTGTTCCCGCTGAAGTCGAAGTCAGCATTGGTGAACGTCGGGAGGGTGCTTGGGTCGGTGAGTCCCAGGAAGTTGTCGATGCTGTTGTCACCGAACGTGAGCAGGCCGGTCTGGATATCGGCAACGGCACCCTGGAGCTCCGTGATGAGGGAGTTGACGCCAGCGATGAGGTTGTCCTGCTCCTCGCCGTCGATGGACCCGGAGTCGTCGATAGCGAGCATGAGGTCGATTTCGCCCGCCAGAACGTCGACCTGGTTGTTGCCGTTCGGGTCGTACCAGACTCGCGTGACGATCTCGTCGAGGAGTTCGACGTCCTCGGGGTTCGTCGAGTCGGACGCACCGAACTCGTCGGGGTCCTCCGCCTCGGGTTCGGTGTGGCCGTTCTCGGCGGCACTCACGAGTTCGCCGTTCAGCCAGACGTAGCCGGGATTGTCACACAAGTGGAAGCTGAACGTGACTTCACCGAAGTCGCCCGGCTTCACGTCGGAAATCTGGATCAGCGGGTCGTCGGCCTGGGTGGTCTGGCCTCCGAGGGTTACGCCACCGTCTACGGTCGCACCCGTCCGGAACGGGTGGCTCAGGACGGCGTCGAGGTCGGCCGGGAAGTCACAGATCGCTTCCTCTGGCTCGAGCACGTCCTGGAGACCGTCGTAGTCCTCCAGGGCAGGGTCTTCCGACAGAACGTCCGGGAAGGCTTCGATCGCGGTAGCCTCCCAGAGCCCGTCCTTCGCGGCCTGCTTGTCTGCGGCCGTCTCGCCCGGGAAGACCAGTTCGATCGGCTTGGCGTCCGGGATGAGTTCGCCGTTCGAGTTCAGGGGCGGGAGGACGTAGTCCGGTTCCTCGTCACCCATGGGCATGTACGCGAACTCGCTCTCGTCGTCCGACCAGTCGGAGTAGTGCTCCTCCCAGTCGACCTTCATGTCCAGCGATCCCGCGACCAGGCTGTTGTTCGTGAACGTTTCCACGTCGCTGAAGTACGCGCTGGTACCGAGACCGGCGCCCGCGGACGCGAGACCGATCGTCCCGAGACCGGCGAGTACTTTGCGGCGCGACAGTTCGATTGTCTTCTTGTCCGTCATGGTTGTTCGTATCCCC
>Ga0207797_1001018_pt1 | contig 20884 bp, 16 predicted proteins | sample PRCRCaboRojoPR_6_FD_187275 | JGI IMG/M metagenome (GOLD analysis project Ga0207797, IMG submission 187275) | Marine sediment microbial community from Cabo Rojo, Puerto Rico - PR CR 10% Liquid 1 (SPAdes) | ecosystem: Environmental > Aquatic > Marine > Coastal > Sediment | place: Cabo Rojo, Puerto...
AGAAATAATAGCTATCTTTAACATATACTTTATGTTCTGTATCTTCAACTACATTCTTAAATGTCAACTCGATATTTGATCCATAAGTTCCTTTTTGGAATATCTCAAAAGGAGAGTCCATAACCAATTGAAACTTCCCACATATGCCACCAACTCTTTTGCTTTCTGGTTTTGGTATGGTCGCGCATGAAACAATAAATATTAGTAAAATGAGAATCAATAAAGCTTTAAAAGGGCACATCGTAAGCATTAATGCTTTAATTCCACGTTCTCTTTGATGCATAAAACCTCCTCATCTTGATAATTATACCTCTGTGTAGCTGTGTACCGGTCAACAGATCCTTGGACACATTGAATCACAAATTCAAGCTGCCTCTTCTAACGTAAGGGCCTGCTGCTCTCTGACCTGATTTGGCGTTTTGTAATTGTGCCTGGCAATCAGCCACTGGCTGTTATAGCGCTCCTTGAAATCCTGCAAGGCCCGGTTGAGGCCATCGAGGTCCTCAAACTCCCGGACCCAGAGCAGGTTCTCTTTCAGGGTTCGAAAAAACCGCTCTATACAGCCGTTACATTCCGGTGAGCGGACAAATGCCGGCGAGGCCATGATGCCCAGGAACTCCAGCTCATCCTGGAAATCATCCGAATGTCAATTTTTAGCCTTTCCCTATGCTCTTCTTTGGGCTTGAGGTGCTTGCCTCGCTTGTGGCCCAGCCGGGGGATGGCTGAAAGTAGGGCCTGAGTGTAGGGATGGCGCGGGTTGGAAAAGAGCTCGGAGGTTTCGGCCAACTCGCAGACCGTGCCCAGGTACATGACCGCCACCCGGGTGGAGATGTGCTCGACCACCGAGAGGTCGTGGGCGATGAACAGGTAAGTCAGACCCCGCTGCTCCTGGGCCTCGAGCATGAGGTTCAGGATCTGGGCCTGGATGGAGACGTCCAGGGCCGAGATGGGCTCGTCGGCCACGACGAACTCCGGATCGACCACCAGGGAGCGGGCGATGCTGATCCGCTGCCGCTGCCCGCCGGAGAACTCGTGCGGCAGGCGCGAGAGCCACTGCGGATCGCCGCCGACCTGGAGCATGACCTCCTCCAGCCGGTCCCGGGCCTCGCCGCTGGACAGCTCCGGGAAATGGAACCTGAGCGGCTCCTCCAGAATCTTGACCACCCGCTTCCTGGGGTTGAGCGAGGCGTACGGGTCTTGAAAGACCATCTGCATCCTGCGCCGGTAGGGCAGCATCTGCCTTGGGGACAGGGTATCGATGCGGGCCTGATCGTAGTCGACCCGGCCGCTGTCCGGAGTATGCAGGCCGATGACAGTACGGCCGAGGGTGGACTTGCCGCAACCGCTCTCGCCGACCACGCTGAAGGTCTCGCCCTCGAAGATATCGAAGCTGACGTTGTTGATGGCCTTGACCACGGTCTTGACCCGCCGCAGGCGACCGTCGCTCCAGGCCAGCTGCTCGAGCAGCCCTCCAGAGATGTCGAAGGTCTTATACAGACGATCGACCCTCATTAGCGGGGTGCTCGTGTTTCTGGCTGCGTGCTCCATATGGCCATTATTCGGGTTACTGGTGCAACATATGGCAGGCCACCAGACGTTCTCGGGCCTGACCGGGCTTGAGGGCCGGGGTCTGCCGGGAGCATATCTCCCGGGCCTGGCTGCAGCGGGGATGAAAGGAGCAGCCGGCCGGAATGCTGGTCAAGGTGGGCATGGTTCCCGGAATCTGATTGAGGCGCGTTCCCCGCTGATCGCCCTGGGGCAGGGCGGCGATGAGCCCCTGGGTGTATGGGTGCATGGGGCTGCTGACCACTTCCTCGGTCGGTCCCTGCTCCACGATCTGCCCGGCATACATGACCGCGATCTTTTCCGTGGTCTCGTAGACCACGGCCAGGTCGTGGGTGATCAAAATCAGCCCCATCTCCTGCTGATTGCAGAGCTCCACGAAGAGATCCATGATCTCCGCCTGAATGGTCACATCCAAAGCGGTGGTCGGCTCGTCGGCGATGATCAGCTGCGGATTGTTCAACAGGGCGATGGCGATGATGATCCGCTGGCGCATGCCGCCGGAGAACTCGTGGGGGTACTGCTCCAGACGTCTCTCCGGCGAGGGGATATGCACCTGGCGCAGCTTGTCCACGGCAATGTCGGCCGCATCCCTGTCGCTGATGCGCTGGTGCGCCTGGAGGGTCTCGATCATCTGGGTCCCGACGGTCAGCACCGGATTGAGGGTCATCATTGGGTCCTGGAAGACCATGGTGATCAAGTTGCCCCGGATTCCCCGCAGCTGGGCAAAAGGCAGGACGCTGATTTCCCGCCCCTGAAAAAGGACCCGGCCGCCGGCGATGTAGCCAGGCTTGCTGATCAGGTTGATGATGGAGAACCCGGCCACGGACTTGCCGGCCCCGCTCTCGCCGACCAGGCCGAGGCGCTCCCCTTGGTTCAGGGAGAAGCTGATCCCGTTCAGGGCCGTCAGCTCACCGCCGCGCAGGGCGAAGTTGACCACGAGATCCTTGACTTCGAGGAGTGCAGCCATTGTCGCCTTCTCACCCCTTGTAAAGCTTCGGGTTCAAGGCATCCCGGAGAAAATCCCCCAGGAGGTTGACCGCCAGAACCAGGACAACCAGCAGGATGCCCGGGAAGGCGGTGATCCACCAGGAGCCGCTGAAAATGTACTCGAACCCAGAGTTAATCAGCGACCCCAGCGAAGGCCGGGTCACCGGCATGCCCAGCCCGAGGAAGGACAAGGCCGCCTCGCTCATGACCGCATTGGCCACCTGAATGGTGGACAGGACCAGGATCGGGGACATGCAGTTGGGCAGGATGTGCCGCCACATGATCCGCTGGGAGTTGAACCCGGCCACCCGGGCCGCCTCGACGTACTCCTTCTTCTTCTCGGCCAGGACCGAGGCCCGGACCGTCCTGGCGTACTGCGGCCACTGGGCCAGGCCGATGACGATGATCAGGAAGGGCACGGCGATCTCCCCGAATCGGCCCACGCCGATGGCCGCCTGGAGCACGGCGCTGATGAAGATGGCCACCATGAGATAGGAGAAGGACAGCTGGACGTCGGCCATGCGCATGAAGAAGGAGTCCAGCTTGCCGCCGAAGTACCCGGAGATCAGCCCGATGACGATGCCCAGGAAGGCCTGGAGGAGCACAGCGAAGACGCCGATGGTTATGGATATCCTCATGCCGTAGATCATGGTCGAGAGCAGATCCCGACCCTGGGCGTCCGTGCCCATGATGTACTCCTGGGTTCCCCCGTCCATCCACATGGGCGGGGTCTCGGCAGCCAGGATATCGATGTTGGCTGGATCGTACGGGTTGTAGGGCGAGATCCAGGGAGCCAGAAAGGCGCAGACAAAGAGGATAAGGAAGGTGGCAAAGCTGACCATGGCCACCTTGTCCCGCTTGAAGCTGTACCAGAGATAGGAGCCTGTGAAGCGCCGCCACTGTCTCTTCATTTGGCCGTCCCCGTGATGCGCACCGTAGGATTGACCATGCCGTAGATAATGTCCACCACGGTGTTGACCACGACCATGACCAGGCCGACGAACATGAGGTAGGCCACCAGCAGGGAGGTATCCGAGCGCTCCACAGCCTCCATGAACAGGAAGCCCAGCCCCTGCCACTGGAAGACGGTCTCGGTCAGGATGGTGAAGGCGATGGTGATGCCGAGCTGGACCCCGCCGACGGTGATGACCGGCAGGAGCGTGTTCTTGAAGGCGTGCAGGAACCAGATGCGGTACTTCCTCAAGCCCTTGGCCCAGGAGTACTTGATGTACTCCGTCTCCAGGACCTCCATCATCTCCGAGCGGATCAGCCTGATGAACAGCGGCAGCATGATCGAGGACAGGGAGATGCTGGGCAGAAGGAGGTGCAGCCAGCCGTCCAGGGTCAGGAACCCGGTCTGCCAGCCGCCGAGATCCACGGTGGCCCCCCGTCCGAAGGACGGCAGCCAGCCGAGCTGCACGGAGAAGAGGTAGATGCCCATGATGGCCGTCAGGAAGACAGGAATGGACACCCCGACGATGCTGGCGCCCATGACGATTTTGGAAAAGACATGTTTGGGCCTGATGGCTGCAAAGATGCCCAGGGGAACGGACAGGGAGATGACGATGAAGGCGCTGACCAGAACCAGCTCGATGGTGGCCGGGGCCTTGGACAGGATGACGCTGGTGGCCGGCTTCTTGTAAAAGAAGGAGGTTCCCAGGTCGCCCTGCACGGCATTTTTGAGAAACCGCCCAAACTGGACCGGAACCGGATCGTTCAGGCCCAGCTCGTCCCTCAGGGCCTCCCGCTCGGCCTCAGACACCGAGATGCCGGTGATCTGCCTAACCGGATCGCCAACATTGTGCTTGATGGCGAAGCCGATGACGCTGATGACGAACATGACCACCAGGGCCTGGAGGATGCGGCGAATAATGAAGGCAACCATATGGCAACTGTTGCTCTTACCCCTGCGGGGCTGCGGGCGGACAGGGGCTGATTCCAGGTTCCTTGTTCACGGCCATCCCTTCCTGGACGAAAAGAGGGCAGGCCGTACTGCGTAGACCTGCCCTACATTATTTCCCTTCCGGGATGCAAGGAGCGGTTTAGTCCATGACCAAGTCGCCGAAGTACGGGAAGTTCATGACGTTGACAATGGGCTTGATGTGCAGGTTCTCCTTGCCGGCCCAGGACAAGTGCTGCCAGTGCAGCGGGACGAAGGCCGCGTCGTTATAGAGGATGCGCTCGACCTCCTTGAGCATCTGGGTCCGCTTGGCCTGATCGGTCTCGCTCTGACACTTCATGATCAGCTCATCGACCTTGGGGTTGCAGTAGTTGCCGCTGTTGTACTGGCCATAGCCGGTCTCTTTGTTCGGGCACATGAGCAGGAACTCGGTGTAGTTGGCCGAGTCCTCGGTGTCCGGGTGCCAGCCGATCATCTGGATATCGGCCACCTGAGCGTCGAACTGGTCCCAGTACTGGGCCTTGGGCATGGTCTTCAGGTTGACCGTGATGTTGATGCGGCCCAGCATGGAGACTGCGGCCTCGGCGATCTTCTCGTCGTTCACGTAGCGGTTGTTCGGGGCGATCATGGAGCACTCAAAGCCGTCCTCATAGCCGGCCTCGGCCATGAGCTCCTTGGCCTTGGCCAGGTCGTACCTGGGCTCAAGCTCTTCCACGTAACCCAGGTAGCCCTCTGGAGCCTGCTGCCCTGCGGCCGTGGCCTTGCCCTTCATGATCTTCTCGGCAATGCCCTCGTTGTTGATGGCGTGGACGATGGCCTGTCGCACCTTCCGGTTCTGGAACTCAGGCCGGCGTTTCTGATTGAGCTGAAAGGTGATGATCCTGCTTCCAGGCAAGGTGACCAGCTTGATGCCGTCCGTCTTGCTGATGCGGTTGTAGTCCTGGGGCGGGACGGGCATGATGAAGTCCACGTCGCCGGACAGGAGGGCGGCCACCCGGGTGGCGTCCTTCTTGATCGGAGTAAAGATGATTGTGTCCACATTGCCCGGGGACTCGGTGTCCCAGTAGTCCTCGTAGGCCTCGAAGACCACCCGGACCCCCTGCTGCCTCTCGGTGACCATGTACTTGCCCGTTCCCGACTCGTGGGTATTGGCGAAGGAGTAGCCGGTCTTGACGATGGCGTCCTTGGGCTTGCCCTGCTCATCCGTGCCGCTGTAAAACTCGCTGTCCATGGGGAATATGTAGGTGGCCATGTTCAAAAGCAGCGGATAGGGCTTCTTGGTGATCAGGTCCACGGTGTGGCTGTCCACCGCCTTGGCCCCGACGAACGGTTCGAACAACCCCTTGAAGTCCTGACTGCGCTTGAGGCGCTCCATGGACCAGACGACGTCCTTGGCCGTGAAGGGATTGCCGCTGTGGAAGGTCACCCCTTTACGCAGGTGGAAGCGGACCGTGTTTTCATCAAGGCGCTCCCAGGACTTGGCCAGTCGGGGCTCGAAGCCCATATCCTGGGTCCAGCGGATCAGGGGATCGAAGACCATGTGCGAGTACTGCAGCATGCCCCCGGAAAGCTGGACCTGCGGGTCCAGGGAGACCGGATCGGCATCCATGGCCAGCTTGAGCGTCTTGGCCTGGACCAGACCTGCCAGGCTCAAGACCAGACAGGCCGCGAAGAAAAAGGATACAACTCGTTTCATGCCGCCCTCCTTCTGTTAATCGTCAGGGACAAAGTCCTGGCCGGCCCTACCACCGGCCGAAAAAGGCTGCCAAGCTCCAAGCATATCAATAATCCCCCGCAAGCGGGATGTCTTGCCGATCCGGCCGCCTCAAAAAAAGCTATACCGAATGTCCGGTAAAAATTCAAACCTCGAATTGAGAGCTCTTTCCTAATCCAAATCCAAATCGCTATCGGGATCGGGATCGAAATCGTCCGGCTTGAACAAAAAAACGGCCTCCCCCCGACAAGGGGGGGAGGCCGTTTGGGCAGCTGACACTGGGCTCGCTTGTGAGCTTTCTATTGGGCCTGGGGCTGGTAGTCATCCTTGCGCAGGTTCTGCACCAGCGGCGGGCAGGTGCGATCGCCGCAGAAGATCTCATCAGGCTGCATGTTGACCAGGGCCAGAGGCAGGACCTCGTCGACGTGGCCGACCTCGACGATGTCCAGATCCTTGAGAATGGCCTGAGGAACATCCTTGAGATCCTTGTCGTTCTCCTTGGGTATGACCACCTTGGAGATCAGGCCCCGATGCGCCGCCAGGAGCTTCTCCCTGACCCCGCCGATGGGCAGGACCCGTCCCCGCAGGGTAATCTCTCCGGTCATGGCCAGGTTGTTGTGCACCGGCATGTTCAAGAGGGCCGAGACCAGCGAGGTGACCATGGTAATGCCGGCAGAGGGTCCATCCTTGGGCGTGGCCCCTTCGGGAATGTGGATGTGCACGTCGATGTCCTTGTAGAAGTCCGTGCGCAGTCCGAAGAGCTCGGCCCGTGATCGGACGTAGGACAAGGCCGCCTTGGCCGACTCCTGCATGACGTCGCCGATGGTGCCGGTGACCTCGATCTTGCCGCTTCCGGACATCAAGGCCACTTCGATCATCAGGAGCTCGCCGCCCATCTCGGTCCAGGCCAGGCCGGTGCTCAAGCCCACCTGCGAGGTCTCCTCGCGCTCTCCGTATCGGTATCTGGGCACTCCGAGGAGATTGAAGATGCTGTTCTTGGTGACATGGTGCTTCTTGCCGTCATCCTTCCCTTCGACGAGCTTCTTGGCCACCTTGCGGCAGACCGAGGCCAGCTCGCGCTCCAGGTTCCGGACCCCGGCCTCCCGGGTATACTTGCGGATGATCTCCTGCACGGCTCCGTCGGACACCTGGATGTACTCCTCGGTCAGGCCGTGCTTCTTCTCCTGCTTGGGCAGGAGGAACTGCCGGGCGATCTTCAGCTTCTCGTACTCGAGATATCCCGGCAGGGTGATGACCTCCATCCTGTCCCGCAGGGCCCAGGGGATGGTCTGCAGGGTATTGGCCGTGGTGATGAAGAAGACGTTGGACAGGTCATAGTCCATGTCCAGGTAGTGGTCGTTAAAGGCCACATTCTGCTCCGGATCGAGCACCTCCAGAAGGGCGGCCGACGGATCGCCGCGGAAGTCGGTGCTCATCTTGTCCACCTCGTCCAGGCACAGGACCGGGTTGTTGTACTCCAGCCGCTTCAAGGACTGAATGATCTTTCCTGGGAGGGCCCCGACATAGGTGCGGCGGTGGCCCCTGATCTCGGCCTCGTCCCGAACGCCGCCCAGGGACAGCCGGGTAAACTCCCGGTCGGTGGCTCTGGCGATTGACTTGGCCAGGGAGGTCTTGCCCACGCCCGGAGGACCGACAAAGCAGAGGATCGGTCCCTGAATCTTGTCCACCAGGCTCTGCACGGCCAGGTACTCCAGGATTCGTTCCTTGGGCTTTTCCAAACCGTAATGGTCCTCTTCCAGGATGCGGTGGGCCTCCTCGATGTTCAGGCCGGAGGCCTTGACGGCGTTCCAGGGCAGCTCGAGGATGACGTCGATATAGTTCCTGAGGACGGTGTACTCCGCAGACGAGGGGGTCATCTGCTTGAGCTTCTTGATCTCTTTTCGCGCCCGCTCCTTGGCTACCTCGGGCATGTCCTTGGCTTCGAGGCGCTCGAGGAGCTCGTCCACCTCTGCGCCGGGCTCCTGCTCCAGGCCCATCTCCTTGTGGATGGCCTTGAGCTGCTCGTTCAGGTAGTAGTTCTTCTGGTTGCTCTCAATCTGCTCCTTGACCCGCTCGTGGATCTTCTTCTCCGTCTCGGAGAACTCGATCTGGCCCATGAGCAAGCCGTAGACCTCCTCCAACCGGGTCAAGGGATCGATGATCTCCAGGACTTCCTGCTTCTTATCGAACTCCACCTTGAGGTGGGGCATGATCACATCAGCCAGATGACCGGGCTTGTCCACGCCGGTCACCGTTTTGACCGTCTCCTGGGACATCTTCTTGTGGGTCTCGGCGAACTTCTTGATCCCTTCATGGGTCATGCTGACCAGGGTATCAGGGTCCTCGCCCTCGGGCTCCTCCTCGGTGATGGTCGTCACCTGGACCAGAGGGAAGGCCTCCGGCTCGCCGAAAAGCGGCTCCTCGCCATGCCAGCGGGCCCGGCTGAGCCCCTCGAAGAGAACCTTGACCGTTCCGTCCGGGAGCCGGAGCAGCTGCAGGATCCTGCAGACTACACCAATGGCGTAGAGGCTGTCCGCTTCCGGGTTCTCTATTTCCGGATTCCTCTGGGTAACCAGAAGGATCTTCTTGTCGTACTCGCTCAGAGCCTGCTCCACGGCTTTGATCGAGGAGGCCCGGCCGACATAGAGCGGCACGATGGCCTTGGGGAACATGACCACATCGCGCAGGGTCATGAGCGGTAAGGAGGTGCCGTTCATGTGCACCTCTTCGTGGGTATTGTGATACTCTGTCATATATCCTCCTGCATATATGGTGGAAGCAGCCGGCCAGCCGGCCCGGATCGCGCTCCAGACAGAAGCCGATCAGGCGGATTTGGCCTGCTGCTGATAGAATAAGAGCGGCTCTGCGTCGTTTTCGATCACGGACTTATTGATCACGCACTCTTTGACTCCCTCCAAAGACGGCAGCTTGTACATAATCTCCAACATGTTCCCTTCCATGACGCTGCGCAGGCCTCTGGCCCCGGTCTTGCGCTCCAAAGACTTCCGGGCAATGGCTTTCAGTGCGTTGTCTGTAAACTGCAGCCGGACGTTATCCAGCTCGAAGAGCTTCTGGTATTGCTTGGTCAGAGCGTTTTTCGGCTCGGTCAGGATCTTGACCAGATCGTCCTCCTCAAGCTCATCCAGTGAGGCAACCACCGGGATGCGTCCGACAAACTCCGGAATCAGGCCGAACTTGATCAGGTCCTCCGGCTGGTTGAGCCGAAGGAGATCGCCGAGGCTGGTATCCTTCTTGCTGGAGAGCTCCGCGCCGAAGCCCATAGCGCTTCCTTTGGTGCGCTGCTGAATGATCTTGTCCAACCCGATAAAGGCGCCGCCCATAATGAACAGGATGTTGCTCGTGTCCATCCTGATGTACTCCTGCTGAGGGTGCTTGCGGCCGCCCTTCGGGGGGATGTTGGCCTCGGTGCCTTCGATGATCTTGAGCAGGGCCTGTTGCACGCCTTCTCCTGAAACATCCCGGGTTATCGAGGCACTGTCTGACTTTTTGGAGATCTTGTCGATCTCGTCGATATAGATGATGCCCTTGGAGGCCTTTTCCAGATCGTAGTCGGCATTCTGCAGCAGCTGGACCAGGATGTTCTCCACGTCCTCCCCGACATAGCCGGCCTCGGTCAGGGTGGTGGCATCGGCCAGAGCGAAGGGCACGTTCAGGATCCTGGCCAGGGTCTGGGCCATGAGGGTCTTGCCGCAGCCGGTCGGACCGATGAGCAGAATGTTGCTCTTGTCCAGCTGGATATCGCGGCTGGCGGCATCATGGTAATGGACCCGCTTGTAGTGGTTGTACACAGCCACCGAAAGCACGCGCTTGGCCCGATCCTGCCCGATGATGTAATCATCCAGGGCCTTCTTGATGTCTGATGGTGGCAGCAACCCGCCGCCCGAAGCCTCCTCGCTGATCTTGTCCTGGGTAAGAATGTCGTTGCACAACGAGACGCACTCATCACAAATGTAGACATCCGGCCCGGCAATGAGCCGTTGGACGTTGTCCTGGGCCTTGCCGCAAAAGGAGCAGCAGAGCTGCCTGGTATTCCCGTTCTCCTGACTCATAGCATAACCTTGTATTCGAAATCCTTTCTGGCCATCCATTCAGGCCCACCGACAGCGCCCTGCGCGGGCGCTGCGCAGCCACGCCGGTCAAAAGGCCTGCTCAGCTCACACCGGCATCAGCCCGCGAGGTCAGCACCTGATCGACAACCCCGTAATCCATGGACTCCTTGGCCCCCATAAAGTAGTCGCGATCAGTGTCCTTCTCCACCTTGGCAAGCTTTTGCCCGGTATGCTTGGCGATGATCTCATTCAATGTACTCTTTAAACGAATAATCTCTCTGGCCTGAATGTCAATGTCCGTGGCTTGGCCCTGGAAGCCGCCCATGGGCTGATGCAGCAGGATCCGGCTGTGTGGAAGGGCGTAGCGCATCGACGGCGTGCCCGCAGCCAGAAGCACGGCGGCCATGCTCGCAGCCTGTCCCAGGCAGAGGGTGGCCACTGGAGCGGAAATGTACTGCATGGTATCGTAGACGGCCAATCCGGCTGTCACGGACCCACCAGGGCTGTTGATGTAGAAGTTGATCTCCTTCTCCGGGTCTTCCGACTCCAGAAAGAGGAGCTGGGCGCACAGAAGATTGGCCACGTAGTCGTCAATGGGCGTTCCAAGCAAAATAATTCTGTCCCGGAGCAGCCGGGAGTAAATATCATAGGCCCGCTCTCCGCGGCCTGTGGTTTCGATGACTATCGGTACGGCTGTCATGCTCTGCTCCTTAACATTGTCTATGCATTTTCCTGGTGTATTGTTCTGAATCCCTCATGCCAGTTTCGGCACAACGAATCATGAATCCAACGTTGAGCAGCCAGGCGCTAAAGACACCTTCCGTGGCCACCCATCGAGCTGGAGTGGGTACGACCCACCTCGATGGGGTATCAAACGGTCGTCTGATCGAGGTTCTCATCAGAGCCGCCCGGGTCCTCGCCGACCTCTGATGCCTGCCCTTCCTGACCGTTTTGGCTGGGCTCGGCCGCTTCCGGCTCGACCTCGTCGATGTGAGCATGCTCGTAAATGTGCTCCATAGCCTTGTCGGCCAGAAGGCTATCACGGACGGCGAACATGAGGTTGTTCTTCTCATAGTAGTCCCGCAAGCTCGAGGGGTCCTGGCCGGAACGGACGGCCGTGGAGTAAATGTACTGCTCCACCTCCTGATTGCTGACGCTCAGGTCCTCCTTTTTGGCCACGGCCAAAAGAACGATCTGCCCCTTGACCATTTCTTCGGCCTCGGGGCGGAGCTGCTCGCGGATCTCCGCTTCGCTGCCCTCAGACTCGAGGCTCTTGCCCTGCTGCTCGAGCTTCTGACGCTTGTTCTCGAGCATGCTGTCAATCTGAGACGTGACCAGGCTTTCGGGCAGCTCCACCTCGACCTGCTCGAGGAGCTGATCCAAAAGGGCCTTTTGCGCTGCCGACTTCTCCATGCTCTTAAAGTAGCTCTCAAAGTTCTGCCTGATGGTCTGCCGCATGCCCTCGACGCTGTCATGGCCCCCGGCCTTCTGGGCGAGCTCTTCATCGACCTCAGGCAGCTGGCGCTCTTTGATCGAGTTGAGGGTTACATTCATGGTCACACTCTGACCGGCCAGGTCAGTGTTCAAAAAGTCTTCCGGAAAGGCCACCTCGCCGTGACCTGTCTGGCCCGGGGTCAGCTCCTTGACGATCGACTCGAAGCCTTCCAGGGCCTGCCCCTGGCCCAAGCTCAGCTCGAAGCTCTTGGCCTGGATGTTCTCCAGGGGCTCGCCGTTTTGGTAGGCTTGGAAGTCAATCACGGCCACATCGCCGTCCTGTGGCGGGCGATCCTCCTTGACCGGCACGAGACGGCTGTTCTCCTGCTGAATTCGGGCAATGGCCCGATCCACGAGGTCTTCGCTGACATTCGGCTTGTTCTGGGTGGCTGACAGGCCGTGGTACTCGGGCAGATCCACTTCCGGAAGGACCTCGAAGGTCATGCTGTACTGCAACTCCTTGTCCCGCTCAAACTCGCCGACATCTTCGAGATTGACGCCGGAGATGGGCTGCAGCCCGAGCTCTCCGAAGATCTGATTGAAATGAACATTCAGAAGATCCTGATTGGCCTGTTGGTATATATCCTTCTTGAATCGCTGCTCCACGAGGGACGACGGGACCTTGCCCTTGCGGAATCCGGCCATCTTGAGGTCCTTCTTGAACAGGGCCAAGGTTGTATCCAGGGACGCATTGACCTCCTCAGCCGGGACCTGAACCCTGACTCGCTTCTTGACGCTGGAAAAATCTTCGACTTGATAATCCATATGCTCATTCTCCTTCTGAAAATAAGAAAGCCTGGATGGTCCAGGCCTTTGATGGGTCACTGGTGCGAGAGGGGAGATTCGAACTCCCACGGACGTTGCCGCTGGATCCTAAGTCCAGTGCGTCTACCAGTTCCGCCACTCTCGCAAGCCGCATTGCGGCAATCCCGGTGAAAGATCGGCCATCTGCCGCGCCTCACGAAAAGGTGATCGCCATACTCCGCGCGTGCTGCTCCCGTTGACCCGCATGATCGGCTGACTGTGCCGGGAAGACCCGCAAGGCATCGTGGAACAGTAAACAGCCCGACTGAGGTTGTCAATAGAGCCTCTGCCCGCTCTGCTCATCCCTCTCGGCCGAATGGGCAGGAGAAACCGAAAAGGTCTCCCTGAGCCTGAACTCCAGGTGGGTGTAACGGAGCTCCTGCTTCCTGTTCTTGATGCCCATGGCCAGGGCCTTCTTGTCGCCGACAAGCACAGCCAGCCGCCTGGCCCTGGTCAAGGCCGTATAGATCAGATTGCGCTTGAGCAGAAGGTAGTGCTGGGTTACCACCGGCAGCAGCACAGCCGGATACTCGCTGCCTTGCGACTTGTGCACGCTGATGCAGTAGGCCAGGGAGAGCTCGTCCAGCTCGCTCTGCTCGTAGCGCTTGGTCTCCCCGTCGAAGTCAATCAGCAGCTCGCCTTCCTCCAGGTCGACGCGCCGAATCAGACCGAGGTCTCCGTTGAAGACCTCCTTTTCATAGTTGTTGCGCATCTGCAGCACCCGATCCCCGACGCGGAACAGGCGATTTCCGCTGGTCAACCCGGGACCGGATGGGTTGAGCCGCGACTGGAGGAGGCTGTTCAGCTCGAAGGTGCCCACGGCTCCCTTGTGCATCGGCGTGAGCACCTGCACGTCCCGGATGGGATCGAGCCCGTAAATCTCCGGTATCCGGCGGCAGACCATCTGCAGAATCAGCTCTTGGACGCGCTGAACGTCGGTCTGCTCGACCCAAAAGAAGTCCGCCTCCGGGGGCTTTTTCTGGCTGGCCAGGGGGAACTCCCCCTGGTTGATCCGATGGGCGTTCATGACCACCATGCTCTCCCTGGCCTGGCGGTAGATCCTGGTCAGCTTGGCTGACGGAATGGCTCGGCTTTCCAGCATATCCTCGAGCACATTGCCCGGTCCGACCGACGGGAGCTGATTGACGTCACCGATGATGATCAGCCGGCAGGTCAGGGGCAAGGCGCGCAGGAGATGCACCAGAAGCTGGCAGTCCAGCATGGAGGCTTCATCCAGGACCAGGGCCTCGGCCTTGAGCTTCTTTTCCTCGTTATAGGCGAAGTCTCCGCCCGGCTGGAATCCAAGCAGCCGGTGAATGGTCGAAGCGCTGTGCCCGGTGGCTTCTGCTAAGCGCTTAGCCGCCCGACCAGTCGGTGCCGCCAGCTTGACCGACAGCCCGAGGGACTTCAAAGCGCTCACAATGATCCGGGTGATGGTGGTCTTTCCCGTGCCTGGCCCTCCGGTAATAATGGAGACCTTGTTCCGGCAGGCCTCATGCACCGCGGAGCGCTGCTCCTCGGACAGGGCCAGGCCGAAGGCCCGCTCCTGCTTGGCAACGGCCCCGGCCAGACGTTTGCCGGAGATGCCCTGGGGATGGCCGGCCAGACCGGCGAGCCGTTCGGCGATCTCCATCTCGTAGCGATAAAAGTGACGGAGGAAAACGGCTTGATCGATATCCTGCTCCGGCAGGGGTTGAACCTGAACCTGCTTTCGCTCGCCCAGCCGCGCCAAGGCCTGCTCCAGCAGCTCCTCGCCCAGCCCTTCGGCTTGGCTGCCGGCCTTGGCAAAGAGCTCGTTCTTGGGATAGAAAATATGGCCCTGCTCACTCATCTGAAACAGGAGGTATACGATCAGGGCCTCGATCCTCTGCGGGCTTTCCGGGGTGAAACCGAGCTTCAGGGCCATGCGGTCGGCCGTCTTGAAGCCGATTCCCCGGATGTCGTAGGCGAGGTCGTAGGGGTTCTCCTGCAGCTTCTCCACCGCTCGCGTCCCGTACCGCTGAAAGATCCTCCCGGCGTAGGTCGGCGGGACCTCGTGGCTCTGCAAAAAGAGAATCAAGGACCGGATCTCCCGCTGCTCCCGCCAGGACTCCTCGATCTTCTCGAGCTTCTTCGGGCCGATGCCTTCGACCTCGAGCAGCTTCCGGGGCTCCTCCTCCAGAATGTCCAGAACCTGCTTGCCGAAACGCTTGAGCATCCGCCCGGCCAGCTCCGGGCCGACCCCCCTGATCATGCCTGAGGCCAGATACCGCCTGATCCCGTTGAGCGTCGCCGGCATGGTCTGCGAGCAGGTGCTGGCCTTGAACTGCCGGCCGAACTTGGGATGCTCCGTCCACTCGCCGGTCAGGGAAACCCGCTCGCCCGGGGCGATCCAGCCCAGATTGCCGACGATGGTCACCTGACCGGGCTCGCCGGGAGAAGAGATCCGGGCGACCACGTAGTTGTTCTCAGGGTTGTGGAACAGTACGGAGATGACCTCTCCGTCGAGACTTTCTGGCATGGATCGACTGTGTGCTCTGAATGCCGGCATCTCGATCGCTGCAGGGCCGCAGCATCACTCCGGGCTTCCCGGCTCGCCGGGAAACCGGCCTTACGGCAACGGTTGCCTGTAGCTGAAGGACTGCCTGAGTGTTTCCTGGTCCATGTACTTAAGCTGAGAGCCAACAGGTATACCCTGGGCCAGCCGAGAGACCCGAATGTGGGGGAACTCGCTCTGGATCACGTCGGCGACGTAGGACTCGGTCGTCTCGCCGTCGCGGGTCGTCCCCAGAGCCAAGATAACCTCCTCGATGTCGCCCTGCCGGAGCCTCTCCCGCAGGCGGCCGAACTCGAGCTGGCTGCTCTGAATGCCGTCAAGGGGCGAGAGCAGGCCGCCCAAAACTAAATAACGCCCTCGAAACAGACCGGCCTCATCGATGACCAAGAGGGAGTCGAGGTCGGCCACGACGCAGAGGACGTCCCCGCGTCTGCCCGGGTCGGAGCAGATGGAGCACGGGTCCTCGTCGGTCAGGCAGCCGCATTGACTGCACAGGCAGAGGGTTTCGCGGAGCTGGATGAGGGATTCACCCAGGCCGCGCACCTTGTCCTCCGGCCATTGCAGCAGGGTCAGCCCCATGCGCAGGGCCGACTTCGGCCCTACGCCGGGCAGTGCCGCCAGGGAATCAACAACGCGTTGCAAGGCTTGGGGCAATGTCTTCACAGGTCCTCCGGGAAATCAAGCGGCAGTCCTCGTAGCAGGCACTCCAGAGCCTTACAGCTCCCTACATCATGCCCATACCGGGGAGCTTGACCCCCCCGGTCACCTTGGACATCTCCTCTTCCATCATCTCCCTGGACTTCTTCAGGGCCTCATTCGTAGCGGCCACGACCAGGTCCTGAAGCATGCCGACATCGTCTGGATCAACCACGGTTGGGTCGATCTGAATATCGGTGACCTCCTGCGAACCGCTGGCGGTTACCGTGACCATGCCCCCGCCGGAGCTGGCCGAAACAGTCCTGTTGGCCATCTCTTCTTGGATCTGGGCGATCTTCTTCTGCATTTGCTGGGCTTGTCGCATTATCTCCTGCATTCCCATAAGGCTCTCTCCTGCCGTAATTGAGTCGTTGTGTAGGGTTCCTCGTCGGGGTTGCCGGTTTCACGGCCCGCCTCGTGAATAGCCGCCGCGATCGGGAAGATCTGCAGCTCAAGCCCGAAAGGCTTCGGGCCTCCGGCCGACCATCAATGCCCTCTGCTGACGGATCGGGCCGATCGAGGCCAGAGCATGGCCGAGCGTGGTTTACTCAGCTCCCCCGCCTCCTTTGGGCCTGACCTCGACGATTTTGGCCTGAAAACGCTCCATGACCTCCTGAACATTCGGATCATCCATGACTTTTTTTTTCAGCTCCGGGCCACTCAGCCCGCCGTTTTTCTGGTCGATCTCCGGGCAGACCTCCACCCGCCGGCCGAAATGCTCTGCGGCTAAGCGTTTCAAGGCCTCGAAGCCGCGCTTCTCCCGCATTCGTGAGTACCAGAAGGCTGGGCAGCGGATGACCAGCCTGTCTCCATCAAGACGTCCCTCGGCTCTGGCCAGGCTCGGCAGCTGCTGGCCGTTGCCGCTCTTTTTGACAAAGTCCACGAACTCGTTCCAAGCGGCGCTTCCCGTCGAAGCTGCGCCCCCCGGCTCGTTTGAGGCCGCCTCAGCTGGACGCCCATCAGGCTGGGGGATCTCCTCCGAGGTGGCGGGAGCCGGGCCATCTCCTGCCCCCGGTCCCGGCTGTGGGCTTCCTGACTGCACCGATCCCTTGTGCGTATGCACAAAAACGAGCTCCGGAAGATGGGCGATGTTCAAAAGCAAGAGCTCCAGGGCCAACCCTGGGTCGACGCTGTGCAGCACCCGTCGCTGGCCTTCCAGGGTCATCTGCCAGGCAGCGTGGATCTGCTCCAGTGGCAGCCCCCGGGCCAGCTCTGCCCAGTCATCGATCTCCTCTCGGCTCGCTTCCATGAGGCTTTCGGCCTCAGAGCCCAGCTTCTTGAGCAGGAAGAGGTTCCGCCAGATCGCGGCCAGCTCCTGAAGGAAGTGGCCCAAATCGAGCCCGCTGTCCAAAAGGCTTTGGCTGAGCTCAACTATGCGGCGGCTGTCCTGGGCGGCGAAGGCGGTGATGACCTCCCGCATCAGCTCATGCCCGGCCACGCCGAGGATCTCTTTGACCGCCTCTGCCTCAATGCGTTCCTGGCCGAGGGCCAGGATCTGGGACAACAGAGAGAGCGCGTCCCGGACGCTGCCACCCCCTTTGCGGGCCACAATACCCAGGGCGGATTGCTCAAAGCCCACGCCCTCCTTGTCCAGAACATCCCGCAAAAAGCACTCCAGCTGGGCTTGAGGGATGCGCTTAAAGCTGTAGTGCTGGCAACGGCTGACGATGGTGGCCGGAAACTTATGTGGCTCGGTGGTGGCCAGAATGAAGGCTGCATGACGCGGCGGCTCCTCCAGCGTCTTCAACAAGGCGTTAAAGGCTGAACGCGAGAGCATGTGCGCTTCATCGATGATGACCACCTTGTACCGGCATTCAACCGGTGCGTAACCAACCTCCTCATTGAGCTTGCGCACGTGATCGACCCCGGTATGGGAGGCCCCGTCTATCTCCAGGACATCGAGGCCGCTGCCGCGGGTGATTTCCCGGCAATGGCCGCAGTCGTTGCAGGGCTCGGCCGCTGGACCGTTCTGACAGTTGATGGCTTTGGCGAAGATGCGGGCTACGGTTGTCTTGCCGACCCCCCTGGTTCCGCTGAACATATAGGCTGGAGCGATCTTCTGCTGCTCCGCGGCACGGGAGAGTATGGTGCAGACGGAGGTCTGCCCGACAACCTGGGCGAAGGTCTGCGGCCTGTAGAGGGAGGTCAAATGATGCGTGCTCATGAACGAAGCAGAACCTTTGAAAGAGGGCTCATTGGGTCCGGCAGGTCTTCAGCGTCCCGAATGAAGGCTGCCGAGGCTCCAGCCGCCCCAAAGCCGGCTGGGCTGGTCCCCAGCAAGGCCTTGCGCATTCCTGGACGGCTATGGGGTGCGCGCTGCAATGCGGGAGCCGCAGCCCTGGGAGCCCAGCCAAAGAAACGTGCCTCCGCCTGATGCAGTCGAATCATGCAGGGCATCGAGCCGCCGGCACCGGGATCACTCCGGGAGGTGGGTCAGCCAGCCGGCGTACTTCAGGTTGTCGCCGTGCACGACATTGAAGAACTCGTGCTGGAGGAGCTTGGTGACCGGTCCGGCCTCACCCTGCCCTATGCTTCGGTGATCCAGCTCCCGTATCGGGGTCAGCTCTGCGGCAGTGCCGGTCAAAAAGGCCTCGTCGGCTATATAGACCTCGTCCCTGGTGAAGCGTTGCTCCACAACCGCATAGCCCATATCTCTGGCCAAAGTGACCACGGAATCGCGAGTGATCCCCGGCAGAACCGGTCCCAGGGGAGCCGTCTTCAGCACGCTCTTTTTGATGATAAAGATGTTTTCGCCGGAGGCTTCAGCCACATAGCCGTCTTCATCGAGCATCAGGGCCTCCTGATACCCGTCGGCCATGGCCTCGCGCTTGGCCAGGACCGAGTTGACGTAGTTCCCGCAGATCTTGGCCTTGGTCATCATAACGTTGACATGGTGGCGGGTAAAGCTCGAGGTCTTGACCCGAATCCCCTTGGCAATGGCATCATCCCCGAGATAGGCACCCCAGGGCCAGGTCGCGATGATCAGGTGGACCGGGTTCTGGCCGGGATAGACCCCCATGCCTCCGTCGCCGATAAAGGCCAGGGGTCGAATGTACCCCTCCTTGAGGCCATTGACCTTGAGGGTGTTGATGATGGCCTCCTGGACCTCGCTCTCGGAAAAAGGGATATCCAGCTGGACGATCTTGGCCGAATCAAAGAGCCTGGTCACGTGCTCTTCAAGACGGAATATGGCCGAGCTGCCATCGGAGCATCGGTAGCAGCGGATCCCCTCGAAAACCCCCGCGCCGTAATGCAATGTGTGCGTTAGGACATGCACCCGGGCTTCATCCCAGGGAACGAACTCGCCGTCAAACCAAATCTTTTCGGCTTTCTGTACCATTCACCCAACTCCTTTTCGTCTGCGCCTCGTTTCCGGGAGCCTTGTGCCATGGGCAGGCACCATGTCTCTGGTGTGATGCCCGCGCATTTCTAAAAAAACACCCTACCCCCGACTGGTGCGGAAGTAGAGCTGAATCGGAGCCATGCTGAACTGAAAGTGTTTGCGAATCTGCTTTTCCAGAAACCGCTCGTACTGCCTTTTGAGCAAGCTCCGGTCGTTCATGAAGAAGACAAAGGTCGGCGGCGTGCTCTCCGCCTGGGTCACGTAGTAGAACTTGGGGCGCCGGCCCCTGACCACCGGCGGCTGATGTTTTTTGGTAACCGCTTCCAAGGCCCGGTTCAGCTCGCCGGTGCCGATGCGGCGGGTGCACTCGGCCCACAAGCGCTCAGCCAGCGGCAGAAGGCCTCCCAACCCAGCCCGGGTCACGCTGGATGTGTAGATGATCGGGATGTGAGCGCAGAAAGCCAGCTCCTGCTCGAAGAAACGCTTCAGCTTCGGCCTGTCCTGCTTGGGAATCAGGTCGATCTTGTTCACGGCAATGATCAAGGGCGTTTTCTCCCGGTCCAAATGGGAGAGCAGCCTCTTGTCCTGAGCGGTGAGCCCCTCGGCCGCATCGAGGGCCAGAATGGTCACCTGCGCTCTCTGGCTGTTCTTCAGGGCCCGCAGGACGCTAAAGCGCTCCAGGGAGTCGCTGATCCTGCTCCTCCGGCGGACCCCGGCGGAGTCCAAAAAGCGGTACCAAACCCCTTCGCGGCAGAGATCCACGTTGACGCAGTCCCGGGTCGTTCCAGCCTCGGAGTGGACGATGAGCCTCTGCTCGCCGACAAGGGCGTTGATCAACGACGATTTTCCCACATTGGGACGCCCGAGCAGGGCCAGGCGCAAGCCTTCGGGCTCTTTTCCCTCCCGAGGCCGGTCAGCCGAAGGGGGGAGCCGCTCGGCAATGTCGGCCAGCAGCCCCTTGACCCCATAGCCGTGCTCCGCGGAGACGGCGCTGAGGCTGAGCCCCAGGCTATGGAACTCCGCAGTCAGGGTTTCGTCCAGCTCCGGGCCATCGACCTTATTGACTGCCAGATGGACCGGCACAGAAGCCCGCCTGGCAAACTCGGCCAGCTGCTCGTCCAAGGGGGTCAAGCCTTGCCGTCCATCAACCACGAGCAGGATCAGCTCGGACTCCTCCATGGCCTCCCTGGCCTGCTGAAAGATCTGCTCCTCGATGCCGCCTTCGGCCTCCAGGTCCAGCCCGCCGGTGTCCACCAAGGCAAAAACGCCATCAGGCGATCGGACCCGGCCGTAAATGCGATCCCTGGTCACCCCAGGCTCGTCATGGGTCAGGGCCAGATTGCTGCGGACGAGACGATTGAAGAGCGTCGACTTGCCTACATTGGTGCGCCCGATCAAGGCCACCACCGGATGATCCTGGGTGCCGCTGCCGTCGACCATATTGTGGAGATCAGGCTTTGCCCCTTTCGCTGGCCAACTCGTCCGCAATGGAACGGTCGAACGGCGGACGCAGCACGCCTTTTTCCGTGACCATTGCCGTGATCAGCCTGCCGGGGGTGACGTCGAAGGCGAAGTTATACACCGGCACTCCCTCCGGGACGAACCGCGTGGTTCCCAGACAGGCGACCTCCTGCTCCGGGCGCTCCTCTATGGGTATGTGCTGGCCACTCGGGGTGTCCATATCGAAGGTGCTCAGCGGAGCGGCGACATAGAAAGGAATGCCCTGCTGTTCGGCCAGGAGAGCCAAGCCGCAGGTTCCGATCTTGTTGGCCAC
>Ga0207797_1001019_pt1 | contig 20882 bp, 22 predicted proteins | sample PRCRCaboRojoPR_6_FD_187275 | JGI IMG/M metagenome (GOLD analysis project Ga0207797, IMG submission 187275) | Marine sediment microbial community from Cabo Rojo, Puerto Rico - PR CR 10% Liquid 1 (SPAdes) | ecosystem: Environmental > Aquatic > Marine > Coastal > Sediment | place: Cabo Rojo, Puerto...
GCGACCCACGGGTCGATCGTGGCCCGTGGACGCGTTCCGATCGGAGCACAGCGGCGCGTCCGTCGACCAAACCGTCCTCGACCACCGACACCGCGTCAACGGGGGTGATCGCCGTGCGACGTAGCGACCTGTTCCTGCCCGCGAGTCGCGAGGATCGCGGATCGGGCACCGACGCGACGAAGCTCCTCGTCCGGGCCGGCCTGATCCGCGAGTTCGGCAGCGGACGCTGGGGGTTCACCCCCGCCGGGCTCCGCGTCCGCGAGAAGATCGCCGACCGGGTTCGGGCCGGCATGGACGCCATCGGCGGGCAGGCCGTCCACCTCCCCGGCCTCCAGGGGAAAGAACGATGGGCCGAGAGCGGGCGCTGGGAGGCCTTCGAGGGCGAGATGTTCACCCTGGAGAACCGCGACGGGCAGGCGATGTGCCTGGCGCCCAGCCACGAGGAGGGGATGGCCCACCTCGTGGACGGCCTCGTCCGGTCCTACGACGACCTGCCCCTCCTGCTGTACCAGATGGGGGCGAAGTTCCGGGACGATCACGCCCGGAACGGCCTCGTCCGGTGCAAGGAGTTCTCGATGAAGGACGCCTACAGCTTCCACGTCGACGAGGAGGGTCTGCTCGAGACCTATCGCGAGGCGCGGGAAGCCTACATCCGAATCCTCTCGGATCTCGGCATCTCGTTCGCGGTCGTCCCCGCCGAGGACGCCGTCATGGGCGGGCCCGCCTCCGAGGAGTTCGTCGCCCCCGCCGAGCGCGGGAGCGACCGGCTGACCTACTGTCTCGCCGACGGGTGCCACTTCGGCGTCACCGACGAGCACGAGGACTTCGACCACCACGGGGCGGGCGAGGGCTGTCCCGACTGCGGCGGCCGACTCGACACCAGGGACGGCATCGAGGTCGGCCACGTGTTCCAGTTGGGCACCCGCTACTCCTCGGCGATGGGCCTCACGATCGACGGCCGCGACGGCCGCGAGCGCGATGTCGTGATGGGGAGCTACGGCCTCGGGATCGACCGTGTCTTCCAGACGATCGTCCAGCAACACGCCGACCTGGGCGGGGACGACGACGCGGGAACCGCCGGCCTGCGGTTCCCCGTCACCGACTGGGGCAGCGTGGCGCCCTTCCGCGCCGCGATCGTGCCCGTAGGCTACGAGGGCGAGGTCCGGGAGGTCGCGGACCGCCTCCACGAGGATCTGGGCCGCGACGACGTCCTGCTCTTCGACGACCGCGACCGGTCGGTCGGCGAGCGCTTCGCCGAGAGCGACCTGCTCGGGATTCCCGCGAAAATCGTCGTCGGGAACCGGTATCGCGAGACGGGATTGGTCGACCTGGAGACCCGGGACGGGACCACTCGGCACCTCGCTCCCGGCGCTATTCCCGAGACCGTGGGTGCGTTTGCGGCCGGCAATGCCGAGCCCTAGTCGGACGCGTTCCCCGATATCGAACGCGATCGCCCCGTCGATCGACGGGGTGGCGCCGCCGGTCGGCCCGGCCCGGTGTCACAGGTCCTTCAGGCTGATGCCGTCCTCGACGAGACGGGCGTGGCGCTCGCGGTCCAGGTGGTCGGCGACGTCCTCGTGCTCGTACAGTTGCTGGATCAGGTCGGCCATGAGGTTGCGCCAGGCGATGGCGTAGATGGGCGACTGGCCCCACGCCCGGAGTTCGGGGACGAACTCGTCGTAGGTCTCCATCCGATCCTCCATGTGCTCGATGGCGTCGAGGATCACCCCGGCGGCCTCGCTGTCGTCCTCGGTCTCGTCGACGACCCGGTTGAGACGGTCCTCCCAGGCCGCGACGGCTCGTTGCATGTCCTGCGCCGCGTTCCCGTCGTCCTCGGGCAGGCGGTCGAGGATCGGTTCCGGAACGCCGAGCGATAGCTCGTCCATGGTTCCCTGTGCGTCGTCGGGGGAGAAAAGGATACTCCCGACGGATCGCCGGCGACGCCCCTCGATCAAAACCGCCGCCGACGGAACCCTCTTGATCGCGCGACTGCGATGAGCGTGCGTGCACCGGATCCAGCTGGCAAACGCCCTCTTCGAGGGCCGGAACGCGATCTACCTGTTCGGCGTCGGCGGAACGGGGCCGACCACGCTCGTCGACACCGGCGTGGCCACCGCGTCGGTGCGCGAGGACCTCGAGGCAGGCCTGGCCGCCCACGGCGTCGCCGTCGCTGACCTCGACCGGATCCTGCTCACGCACTACCACGCCGATCACGCCGGGCTCGCCGGGGAGTTACAGGCCGAGAGCGGGGCGACCGTGCACGTCCATCGCGCTGACGCCCCGATGGTCGCCCGCGAGGCTGGCGCGTGGCAGGCCCTCCGGGATCGGCACCTGGCGGCGTTCGACGAGTGGGGCATGCCGGAGGAGCCGCGGGCCGAACTCCTGGCGTTCCTCGACGCCCACGACGACATCGCCGGCGGCCCCGCCGACGCCGAGACGTTCGATGACGGCGCGACCTTCGAGGCCGGGTCGACGACCCTGGAGGCCGTTCACCTCCCGGGCCACACCGAGGGGCTGTGCGGGTTCGCCGGGACGATCGACGGCGAGGCGACGCTCCTGAGCGGCGACGCGTTGCTCCCGAGATACACGCCGAACGTCGGGGGCGCGGACGTCCGGGCCGAGAACCCCCTCGCGAAGTACCTCGACAGCCTCGCCCGGATCGTGGACGGGGACTACGACCGCGCCTATCCCGGCCACCGGGATCCGATCGACGATCCGACCTCCCGGGCCCGAACGATCCGCCGACACCATCGGGATCGGACGGCCCGCGTGATCGAGGTCCTTCGGGAACACGGTCCGGCGGACGCCTGGTCCGTGAGCGCCCACCTCTTCGGCGACCTCGAGAACATCCACATCCTTCACGGCCCCGGCGAGGCCGCGGCCCACCTTGACCACCTGGTCGCTCACGGCCCCGTCAGACGATCCGGCGACGACTATCGGCTGGTCGATCCGGGTGTCGACCTCGACCCGCTGTTCCCGCGAACGAGGACCTGACGCGGGCCGTCGCTCGCGAGCGAAATCCACCCAGTGATATTGTTGTATTGATGGATTACTGCCCGCTGAACGAGCGGAACCCTAGTCATAAATCTTCCAATTCTTTCTACGTCGAAGACCGTATCAAATCAGAAAGAATAATTAGTATCCGAATCGGAGGAGCAAACGAACCCCCCACGAGCGACCACGGAGTGGACCGGGCCCGGCCGCGCCCGCATGCGTTCGTGGGGGCGAGTGAACGTACCGAGCCGAGAGACGGTACCCACGTTCCGGCGAAGGACTGCGGGCGTTCTCGGGTCGCCCCGCGTCTCACTGGACACCCGGGAGGCCGATCGGGAGCGTCGCCGGCCGGGCCGGCGACACTGTCACGGTTTTTAATTATAATAAAAGAAATACGATTATTATACTGAAAGTGATATATTGCGAGAGGACGCTCTATTGCGGCCGACAGCTATCTATATAAATTCCCCGGGAGACGGCGGAGTAGTTGTGTATCTAAACTACAATACTAACCGCCGAATTCCGAACCGATTAAGGAGGAGGCCTTGGAAGATCACGAACGGGGCAAACAATGCAGGCAATCTGGCTGGTACTTTTCGTCCTCGTCCTGTTCACTGTGGCGTACCTCGGGTACTCGAGGTATCTCGCGGGGTTCGTCGAACTCGACGAGGACAACGAGACACCGGCGCACAAGTACGAGGACGGGCAGGAGTACGTTCCGGCGAAGAAACCGGTGCTGTTGGGGCATCACTTCTCGAGCATCGCGGGTGGCGCACCAATCGTCGGCCCGATCACGGCGGGCGTCTGGTGGGGGTGGGTCCCGGCGCTGATCTGGATCGCGGTCGGGAACCCGATCCTCGGGTCCGTCCACGACTTCCTCTCGTTGTCGACCAGTCTCCGGCACAAGGGCAAGTCTATCGGGTACGTGATGGGCCAGTACGTCGGCGAACGCGGCAAGGACATGCTGCTGTGGTTCGCGTTCCTGACGATCATCCTGGTCGTCGCGGTGTTCGCCCTCGTCGTGGCCATCGTGTTCAACGCGTACCCGAGTGCGGCGACGGCGAGCATCCTGTACATCGCCCTCGCCCTGGTGTTCGGGATTTACCTCTACCAGCTCGACCTCCCCTTCATTCCCGGGACGGTCGTGTTCGTCAGTCTCGTGTTCGTGAGCGTCGGCGTGGGCATGCAGTACCCGCTCACCCTGGCGACGGGCGAGACCGCGCCCGCGTTCCTGCCGACCATCGCCGGGTCGGCGAACATCTCGGTGTGGGTGCCGGTCATCCTGATTTACTCGTTCGTCGCGTCGGTCCTGCCGGTCTGGACGCTGCTCCAGCCGCGCGACTACCTGTCGTCGTTCCTGCTGTACACGGGCGTCGGCGGGACGCTGCTCGCGGTGATCGTCGGCACGTTCCTGGCCGCCGATCCGGGCACGCTCGAGATCGGCATTCACGCGTGGAACGGGTTCATGGCCGGTTCGTTCGCCAAACCGCTGTTCCCGCTGTTGTTCGTGACGATCGCCTGCGGGACCATTTCCGGGTTCCACTCGCTGGTCTCCTCGGGAACGACCGCGAAACAGCTCAACCGGGAAACTGACGCCCGCCTGATCGGCTACGGCGGCATGCTCATGGAGGGCCTGCTCGCCACCACCGCGCTCATCACGCTCGCGGTCGCGGGCATCACCGTCGAGGGCGGCGGCGTCGGGCAGGCGCTGCCCAACTTCGCGACGGGTGGCGGCATCATCCTGAGCACGGTCGGCATCCCGGAGAGCTACGGGGCGCCGTTCATGGCGCTGGTCATGGTGAGCTTCCTGCTCACCTCGACCGACACCGCGCTGCGGCTGGGCCGGTACATGTACGAGGAGATCGTCGGGACGCCCGAGACGGCCGTGCAGGAAACGACGACGAACAAGTACGTCAACGCGGGCTTCCAGAGCGTGCTCGCGTTCGTCCTGGTCGCGAGCGGGACCTGGGGCGACCTCTGGCCGTTGTTCGGCAGCGCGAACCAGCTGCTCGCGTCGCTGGCGCTGCTGACCGCCACCGTCTGGCTCGCCAACTGGAAACCGACCAAACAGCTCATCAGCTCGGGCGTTCCGTCGGTGCTGATGGCGGTCATCACGGTCTCGGCGTTGCTGTACCTGGCCTTCTATCAGAACCTGTACCTGAAGTTCGTACAGGGCGAATGGGCCGGAGGCGGGAGCCTCACCGCCCAGATCTCGACCGGAGTGCAGATCGTCGTCGCGCTGGTGTTGATCTACCTCGGCGTGTCGCTGCTCTGGATGGCCTACAAGAACATCAGTTCGGTTCGCTCGGAATCCCCGGCGGCCGTCGCCGACGGCGGCGAAGCCGACGACTGACCGGGGCACGGTTTTCCAGTATTTTTCGTCGTCCAGCGACGGCTGTGCGTTCCGGTCGTCGTGGGAGGTACCCCGGAACGGCCCGGACGCACGGACGGGGGTCCGTGCCCAGCGGCGACGGCGCCGGGTCAGCTTCGCAGTTTGCGCGCGATCCGCCGCAACAGGCCGCTGTTCTCGACCGGTTCGATCGGCTCCCACGTCCGGAACGCGCGCCCGACGTCGGCGTTTTCGCTCGCGACGAGGGTCTCGGCCTCGGGGGCGGCGACGACGAGGTTGATCTCGTAGTGACCCCCGAACCCCCACCGGACCAGCGTTCGCCCCGAGAACGCCTCGACGTAGTCGGCAACGTCGCTCGGCACGTCGGGGACGATCACCGCGAACGTGACGTCCGTGCTGAAGTGCTCGTCGTGTACCTCGAAGCGGTCCTCGGCGAGGTCCGACCCCGCCTCGGCGAGGCGTTCGAGTTCCGACACGGTCACCGACTCGTCCCGCCGGGCGTACAGGTACTCGCGGGACTCGTGGTTCGCGTAGTTCAGCGACGGGTGCAGGAAGTGTTTCTCCCGCTCGATACGTAGTTCCCCGCCGAGATCGAACCGTTCGCCGCCTGCCGAGACGTCCTTCTCCAGGTCGAAGTTGTACATCAACCGTTCGGCGACGCGGTCGAGATACGGATCGTCATCCCAGTCGGGCCTGTCCGGACGGTCCGAGGTTTCGGTGCTACTCACGACTCGACCACCCCCGGGCGGGCGGAGTCGAACGCGAGCGCCGGCGGGGGCGTCCCTCCGTCGAAGATCCGGGGACGCTCTCGACCGCTCCCCACGGTTCCGCACGATTCCACATGGTTCAGCGGAGGGGGCGAGCCTGTAAATGACTTCCTCAATGCCGTGACCGGCAACGGATCGAAGGCCCCTCGGGCAGTCGGGCCACACCCGACGACGCCGGATGTCTCTCGTTGAACGAAGATCGTCGCTGTCAGCGGGCGGGGCGTCGTGTGTTCCAGCGGTCTCGCCGCCCGCCTGCCGCGACCGGTGCGGGCGTCCGACGGGTCACACCACCCGGTTGTGCATGGCTTCGTCCGCGGCGATACGATCGAGGTTCGTCTCGACGAGATCCGCGATGTCCCGGTAGTAGTCGCGAGTGAAGGCTGCACAGTGGGGCGAGACGATGACCTCGTCCACGTCCCACAGCGGCGATTCTGGGGGGAGCGGTTCGTCTTCGAAGACGTCGAGGGCGGCGCCGGCGAGGTCGTCGGACTGCAGCGCCGCGACGAGAGCGTCCTGGTCGACCACCCCGCCACGGGAGACGTTCACCAGGTACGCGTCGTCGCGCATGCTCGACAGTTCGTCGGCGCCGATCAACCCGCGCGTGTCTGCGGTCAGCGGCACGGCGAGCGCGACGAAGGCCGCTTCGCCGATCGCCCCCTCGAGTTCGTCCGGCGTGTATACCGTCTCCACGCCCTCGACCGGATCGCCCGAGCGTCGAACGCCGGTGACCGTCATGCCGAGCGCGTCCAGGCGCTCGGCGATCCCACGTCCGAGGGTGCCCAGTCCGACCACGCACGCCCGTTCGCCAGCCAGCGTGAACGGCTCGTCCCAGGCCGGGGGCCGCCACTCGCCGTCCCGCTGCGCGTCCCTGACGCGATGCAATCGCCGGGCGAACGACAGCAAGTAACCCGTCACCGTCTCCCCGACGGTGGCGTCGTGAATCCCCGTCGAGTTCGTCAGGGCGACGCCGGCCGCCTGGAAGGCGTCCAACGGGAACCGATCCACGCCCGCCTGGATGGAGTGAACCCACGAGACGGCGTCGAGGAAGGCGTCCCGGTGTTCGAACGTCACCACGGCGTCGCAGTCGTGGAGGGCGTCGTCGCCCGCGATCGCGACGTGTGGGTCGCCCACTCGGTCGGCGTCGTCGATCCGGTCTGCGAGTTCAGCGCGGAGCGTGTCGGGCGGAAACACCGCCGAAACGGACTCGTGGATCCCGATTCGATCGATCTGCATGGATCCCATTTCGGGGATGGGGGGTTTCAGCGTTCCGCCGATCCGGGTACCGGTCGAGGGAGGCGTGCCGGCGACGGAACGGGGCGGCGTGAAAACGGGATGACGTGCCGGTACGACGGCGGTCGGGTCCCCCACCCCCGGACGTCGTGGAGAACGATCGCCCGCGGCCGATTACAGTCGGTCGCCGTAGGTCAGTCTGGTGGCGACCCGGTTGACCCGTGTCTTCACGCGCGAGAGCCAGACGGCCGGAAACATGACCCGGCGGAGTTCGGTTTCCGGGACCTCGATCCGTTGCTCACCGAACGGATGGCCGTCGCCCTTCCCGTCCTCGCCGTCGGACATGTCGACGACGCTCGAGAGGCCACAGCGGCCGCAGGCTTCCTTGATTTTTCCACCCATCGTTCTGGCCTGCCAGTGAGTGCCACACGGACTTAAGGATTCCCCGTCGCCCCTCGGGTGGCGTCCCGGCGGCGAGCCTGGATCTCCCGGACCTCCCTCGAGTCGTATCCCCGGAACGGACCGTTCTGAGCCGGCACACGCGTTCTTTTTATGACCGGGCAATCTATTTACGGACGGACACATGCCGGACGAGACCACGACCCTCGCGGACCGGATCGAGCGGTTCCGGGAGCGGATGGAGGAGTGGCTTCACGGCCTCTATCACGGGATGATCGAGGGGCCGGCCTACGAGAACATCGAGAAGGAGGCCGAGGACAGCGAAGACGCGCTGTTCTTCGCGCTGTTCGCGGACGCGTTCGGGATTCCGAGCCCGGTCGCGTACTACGCGGTCGAACTCCTCCCGTACATGGCCGAGGACTTCGAGAAGTGGGAACGGCGGATGTGGGACCGCGACTCGTTGATCGAACGCAAGGGACAGCAGTACCACTTCTAACATGAACAAGTTCGTCTTCTTCGGCGGGAAGGGTGGCGTCGGCAAGACCACCGTCGCCAGCGCGTACGGGGTCAAGTGCGCCCGGAACGGCCTGCGGACGTTGATCGTGTCGACCGACCCGGCCCACAGCACCTCCGACGTGTTCGACCAGGACCTCGACGACGAGCGGCAGTCGATCGACGGGATCGAGAACCTCTGGGCCATGGAGATCGACCCGGACGAGGAGGTCGAGGCGCACATGATGGAGATCAAGCGCCGGATGAGCGACCAGGTCAGCCCGGCGATCGTCAACGAGATCGACCGCCAGATCGAGCTGGCCCACCGGACACCCGGCGCCTACGAATCGGCGCTGTTCGATCGGTTCATCGACGTGATGCGCAACTCGGAGGACTTCGACCGGGTGATCTTCGACACGTCGCCGACCGGCGGCACCCTGCGGCTCCTGTCGCTCCCCGAGTTCCTGGACGACTGGATCGATCGCCTGATCGACAAGCGCGCCGAGAGCATCGACCTCTTCGAAAAAGCCGCCATCGGGGACCGGGAGGCCCGTCGACGAGCCGAGGACGATCCGATCATCGCCCACCTGCAGGACCGGAAGGAAACCTTCGAGTTCGCGGGCGACGTCCTCCGGAACGACGCGGCGTTCTTCCTGATCCTGAACCCGGACGAGTTGTCGATCCGGGAAACGGACCGGGCGATCGACCAACTGTCACACCACGACATCGCCGTCGAAGGCCTGGTCGTCAACAAGGTGACGCCGGAACCGGACGGCGACGAGACCGGACGGGGCGCCCAGTTCCTCCGCGAACGGGTCGAGACGGAACGGGAACGACTCGATACGATTCGCGATGAGTTCGCGCAACCGATCGTCGCGGTCATCGAAACCCGGATCGAGGAGGTCAAAAGCGACCTCCTCGAGGACGTCGCGAGGGAACTCGACATCGAGGTGACGGCCGAACCGGCGGCGTAGCGGGGCGTTGCCACTACGGGACACGACCAGGAGCGCCGACAACTATGGAACCCGTATTGTTTCCAGGAACTATCGAACTATAGGGATATGTGTTGGGGGCACACGAGGGGCTATAGCGGACGTTTCGAGAAACTCGCGAGTTACGGTACGGGAACCCTCGCGGACGAGCGATGATTTAACTAATTAGAACTATATTTAAACGAAGTTTTAATATATTCCGTTCAGGGCTATTGTAGTGGAGGTGGGAGACAATGGCATTCGGAGTAATCTGGCTCGTACTAGCAGTCCTCGTCATGTTCAGTGCCGGGTATCTCGGGTATTCCCGGTACCTCGCACGGTTCGTCGAACTTGACGACGCGCAAGAGACGCCGGCACACAAGTACGAGGACGGGCAGGAGTACGTGCCAGCGAAGAAACCAGTACTGCTTGGACATCACTACTCGAGTATCGCAGGCGGCGCCCCGGTCGTGGGTCCGATCACGGCCGGCGTCGTCTGGGGTTGGGTACCCGCGCTCCTGTGGATCGCCATCGGGAACCCCCTGATGGGGAGCGTTCACGACTTCGTCTCGCTGTCGGGGAGTCTCCGGCACGAAGGCAAGTCGATCGGGTACATCATCGGCCAGTACGTCGGCGATCGCGGCAAGGACATGTTGCTGTGGTTCGCGTTCCTGACGATCATCCTGGTCGTCGCGGTGTTCGCCCTCGTCGTGGGCATCGTGTTCGACGCGTATCCGCAGGCCGCCACCGCGAGCCTCATCTACATCGCGCTGGCGCTGATCTTCGGCGTGTACCTGTACCAGTTCGACCTCCCGTTCATCCCGGGCACGGTCGTGTTCGTCGCCAGCGTCTTCGCCGGCGTCTGGTTGGGCATCCAGTATCCGCTGGCGCTGACCCCGGCGGCGCAGGGTGCCTCGTATCCGGACGGCACCATCGTCCTGCTCGAAGGAGCGGGCTTCTTGCCGACGATCATCAACGCGAACATCACCGCCTGGGTGCCGGTAGTCATCGTGTACGCGTTCATCGCGTCGGTACTGCCGGTGTGGATGCTGCTCCAGCCGCGCGACTACCTGTCGTCGTTCCTGCTGTACACGGGCGTCGGCGGTGCCCTGCTCGCGGTCATCGTGGGCACCATCTTCGGGACGGCACAGGAGTCGCTGGTGATCGACCTGGCCGCGTACAAGGGCTTCATGGGCGATCCCGGGTTCGCTCCCGCGGAGACCGGCATCATGCCGCTGTTCCCGCTGTTGTTCGTCACCATCGCCTGTGGGACGATCAGCGGGTTCCACTCGCTGGTGTCCTCGGGGACGACCGCGAAACAGCTCAACATGGAGACCGACGCGCGCCTGATCGGCTACGGCGGCATGCTCGGCGAGGGGCTCCTCGCGACGGTCGCGCTGGCGACCGTCTCGGTCGCCGCCGCGACGCCCGCCGCGGGCGGCATCGGCCTCGCGCTGCCGAACTTCGCCGCTGGCGGCGGGATCATCCTCACGAGCTTCGGCATCCCGACCAGCTTCGGCGCGCCGTTCATGGCGCTCGTCCTCGTGAGCTTCCTGCTCACCAGCACCGACACGGCCCTCAGGCTGGGCCGGTACATGCTGGAGGAGATCATCGAGACCCCGGAGACGTCCGTCCAGGAGGTCGGCGCGAACCGGTACGTCAACGCCGGGATCCAGTCCGTGCTCGCGTACATCCTCGTGTCCTCGGGGAGTTGGGCGGACCTGTGGCCGCTGTTCGGCGGCGCCAACCAGTTGCTCGCCGCGCTGGCGCTGCTGACCGCCACCGTCTGGCTCGCCAACTGGAAACCGAGCAAACAGCTCATCAGTACCGGCGTTCCGATGGTCATCATGGCGACGATCACGGTCGTAGCGTTGCTGTACCTGGCGTTGTACCAGAACCTCGTCAACAAGCTATTGAGTAGCGAGTGGATGGCGGGCGCTAGCCTGGCCGATCAGGTATCAATCGCCGTCCAGATCGTCATCGGCTTGATCCTCGTGGGACTCGCGTTAAGTCTCACGAAACTGGGCTACGAGAACGTGAGCGAGATCCGCGACGGTCTCGACCGGGACGCCATCGTCGGCGAACCCGGGGCGGGCGGCGAACCGAGCGACGACTGAAGTCGCATCGGGCCGACGTCGGGTTTTTTCGGGGACACTCGCCGGTCGATCAGCATGGAGTAGCGCGAACCCCCGTTCCTCAAAGCTGGAACCGCCGCTTGATCAGGTCCCAGAGTCCCGGCTCCTCTCGCTCGATCGGCTCCCACAGGGCGAACGCTTCGGCGACCTCGGCCGACTCGCTGGCCACGACGTCCTCCTCGGGTGGCGCGACGACGAACAGGTTCACCTCGTAGTGACCGTAGAAGCCGTACCGGAGGAGCGTTCGCTCCTTGAAGCCCGAGACGAAGTCCCTGACCTCCGGGGGGATCGAATCGGCGATCACCCCGAAGGTGAAGTCGGTGCTGAAGTGCTCCTCGTCGGCGTCGATCCACGAATCGGCCAGGTCGTGACCCAGGTCGACGAGTCGCTCGAGGTCCGCGCGCGTGACCGCGTCGACGCGCCGGACGAACAGGTGTTCCGTCGCGTCGTGTTCGGCGAACTTGACCGACGGGTGGAGGAAGTGTTTCTGGTTGTGGACTCGCATCCGGCCGTACAGCGTGAACGCGACCCCGTCCTCGCGACGATCCTTCTCCAGGTCGTAGTTGTACATCAATCGATCGCTCACGCGGTCCACGTACTCGTCGTCCCAGTGGGGGATGTCGTCCCCGTCGACCTCGACGTCCGCGCCCGTCCCCGTCGGTTCGGAATCGGCGGTCATGGGTCCGGCTCGTATCGGTGGACGTCGTCGACCCGTGGCGCCCCGATCGCGATCGCGCGGACGGTCCGGTCCGCGTCCTCGGGGTTGTACGCCAGGTGTGGGTGGTCCGGTTCCGCGACGAAGAACTCCCCCGCTTCCACGACGTACTCCCCGTCGGGCGTTCGAACGTGGAGGTCCCCCGCGGCCACGTAGAACACCTCCTCCTGTTCCTCGTGATAGTGATACGCCAGGGGCCCCCGTTCGCCAGGCCCGATCTCGTAGCGGTTCACGGCGACGCGATCGAGCCCGACGTGATCGGCGATCGGCCGTTGCGTCGACGGTCGGTCCGGCGCCGGCTCGACGTCGGACGGATCGACCACGTGATATCCCATGTCACGCCAAAGCGGACGGACGGTCAAATACCCACCGGGGATTTCGGATCGGTCGGCCCCCTCAGCAAGCGCAGCCGGTCGATCCCGTCGAGCGTTCGAACGTCATCGCCTCGCCGCACGACGGGCAGTCCGGCGGCGCCTCGCCAGTGACGTCGAGGTCCAGGATTCGTTCCTCGCAATCGTCACACCAGTAGGCCCCCTTCGACTCGGTCGTCCCCGAGCCCCGGTTCGGGCTCTCCGTGGAGGCCTCGATGACGTCCCGGACCGTGTCCATGATTCCCATAGTGTCCGGACCCAGGACGGGCCGAACAAAAAGGTATCGTCGGTCTGGCGGTGCCGGCGCACACCCGGTTCCAGTGCGGGGGGAGCCGACCGCTACTCGACCGCTTCGGCGAGGTTGTCGAGCGCGCGCTCGATCTCACCGCGGCGCTTCCAGGCCGCGATCCGGTCGGTCACGCCGGAGAGGGGCAAGCCGAGGCTGACGCCCGAACGTGCCGTCACCCGACTCCCCTCGTATTCGTTCTCCCAGGACAGGTTCGTCCACATCGAATCGAACGGTCCCGATTCCCCCTCCTGTTCGTAGTAGATCCCGTCCTCGCGGGGTTCGAACCGGAACGTCATCCGGAGCCCGCGGCCGCCCGCCGTCACGAACGTTCCCTCGTCCCGCTCGTCGACGTCGAACACGTCGAAGCTCCCCTCGAAATCGACCACAGACGTCGGATCGACGGCGCTATCGATTTCGTGGGGTCGGGCGGCCACGAACCGTGACACCTCGATTTCGCGCATCCAGTTGGAGGATCGACGCTGTGGCCCTTCAAGGTGGTGCCCACGAAACCCCCGCTAGATCTCTCCGACGACGTAGAGCAAGGCGAGCAAGAGTCCGATCAACAGGACGATCCCGATCAGTATCGCGTAGTAGAGTTGGGCGAACCTGACCGATCCGGGAACCTCCGCCTTCTGCTCCGGACGCGCTCGCCGGATCAGTCGATGGTAGGCGACGGCCGTCGTCCCGGCGAAGAGGACGGTGACGACCAGCAGCGCCTCGGAGAGGCTGAACCCGAGTTCCAGCAGGTAGCCCGGGCCGAACGAGTAGAGCACGGCAAACGCCAGTGAGACGGTGACGGCGAAGGGGGCCGGGTCCACCGGCGTCCCCTGGTCGTTGCGGAGGCGCATGGGAACGTAACCGGGTGCCGTTAGGACCACGGCACCAAAAGCTAAGTCCCAGGGGCCCACCTTCCGAATCGATGGCTTCTCAGGGCGATCCGCGTGTCCTGTTCGTGATGAACCTCGTCCTGTCCGGACTGTTCAGCACCGTCGTCGTGTGGGGCCTCGCGTTCCTCGACATGCTGACCTTCGAATGGCGGACGGTCGGGATCGCGACGCTCGGACTGATGTTGCTGACCTGGCTGATCGTGATGCGATAGCGGGAAGCGGGAAGTCCGGGACGCGCTCGCGTCGAGGACGGGAGGATCGCAAGGTTTCGGACGGAACGTACCCTTTTGTGAGTGGGGCCGTACCACCAGCCATGCCATCCGCGCTGTTCGTCGTCAGCGAACACGGCTACTGGGGAGAGGAGTGCGTCGAACCACTGACCACGCTGGAGGCCGCGGGCGTCGACGTGACGGTCGCGACGCCGACGGGAAACCCGCCACAGGTCGACGAGCGCTCTATCGACCCGGACAACGTCGGCGAGGAGACCGCCGAGCAGGTCCGGGACGTGGACGAGAACCACCCGGGGCTGAACGATCCCCGGCGAGTGACGACCGTCGCCGCCGCGGACTACGACGCGGTCGTGTTCCCGGGCGGCCACGGGACCGTCTGGGACGTCAATCAGGATCGACACGCTCGAGGGCTACTCCGGGACGCCCTCGCGGGCGATAGCGGCAAGGCGATGGCGGTCTGTCACGCGACCGGGATCCTCGCGTTCACTCGCGAAACGGACGGCGAGTTCGTCGCCGCCGGCCGGGACGTCACGGGGTTCCCGAACGAGTGGGAGGAGGGCATCGTCGACGAGTACGACCTGATGCCGGACGGCCGAAAACTCCCGTACTGGGTCGAGGACGAAGTGAAGGCCGCCGGCGGGAACTGGGACGCCGAACTCGACCGGGACACCAGCGTCAGCGTCGACGGCGACCTGGTGACCGCCCGCGGGCCGGGATCCTCGGCGCGGGCCGCCAGGGTGCTCCTGGAGGAACTCGGGGTCGAAGCGCCCGCCGGCGACTGATCGGGGCCGGACCCCCGGTCCACGGAGCGACCGCTTCCGAGGACCGACGCGAAGACGAGCGGATGCGCCGTGGGCACGACGACGTCGTAGTCATCGAGACGACGGGACCCTTGGGCGACAGGGGAGACGACCGACGTAGGCCCGACGAAACGGGGATCGCGAAGGTCACTCCCGGGCCGTCCCACCGTGACGGTACCCTGTCGATTCGATAGCAAACGATTACTTGCTGGCCCTGCTGGACCGGCCCATGTCCGGGGATAGCGGTCGCCCGCCATGGCCGTTGTTGGTCCTGGGCGTCGTCCTCGTCGCGAACCCGCTCTTCGTCCCGTTCGCCGACCTGTCGAGTCCGGAGTACGTCTACGAACGGGCGACGATTTCGGCTGACGGCGAGCGCCTGGAGTGGAACGGGACGCTCCGCCGCCCGATCGACGGGATCGACTGCTTCGAGGCCCCGACGCGCGCCTGCGGCGAACTCGAGGCACTCGTCGGACGTTCCGTGACGGTCGAGAGCCCCGACCGTGCGGGCGGACCCGAGGACCCGTTCGTCGCCCTCGAGGACGGGTGGTATCGACGCGTCGATAGCGACGCGGACGGAGGGTACGAACTACGCCTGCGCCCCGTCTCCGTCGAGACCGTTTTCCGCGAGATCTCGATGTCGCCGTCCGCCGTCCCCGAACGTCTCCGACCGGCGGCGAGGGGCGGTCGCGTCACCCTCGACTCGAGGATCGAAGAGACCTACCTCGTCGAGGACGGCAGGTACTACTACCTCACCCGCGTCCGGACCGACTATCCGCCGTTCCATCCCCGCTTCACCGACGCGTTCTACCGCCTCCTCTCGGGCGTTGGCGTGCTCTCGGGCGCGATCGCCCTCGTCCGTGCCGGACGACGACGCGAGCGGTTCGACCGGCGACGTGAGTAGCCGTCGCCGGGTCGCGCGATCCTACTCCAGTCAGGTTTCCTCGACGTGGCGCACGTCGCAGGCGACGCCGCGCGTGGACTCGACCATCGCCCGACCGTGCATCCGCGCCCGGCCGACCGCGAAGGCGTCGGGCCCCTCGATCACGACCTCGTCGCCCGCGCGGATCCCCTCGCTCGCGTCGACGACGCCCGGCGCGAGGACGCTGCCGTGGGGGACGAACGCGTCGATCCCGACCCGCTTGGTCGGGACGTCGCGCTCGGCCCAGCGCCGCGCCCCGGCCAGGGTCAGCGACAGGGTGCCGTAGCTGGGCACCATCGCGGCGAGTTGCTCGCCGTCCGCGTCGTGCGCGCGGAGTTTCGGGTACCGGGACTGGATCGAGAGGTCGTCGAAGAGAACGTCCCCGGCGCCCTCGCCGAACTGGTAGTCCGCGATGGCCCGGATCGTGTTGTGCTGGCGCTCGCGCTTGCCGTACTTGAGTTCGCCCTGGAGGGCCGCCGAGAGGTTCGACAGCGAGTCCTCGGTCGTCGGGTGGTCCTCGACGGTGTACTCGACCGGTACCTCTCGGTCGGCCGTGGCGCGCTCGACGATCGGGCGGTAGTCCCCGGGAACGTGCGCGACGATCCGCGAGTAGTCGGCCCGGTCGAGATACCGCCCGAGTACCTCGGCGACGAACTCGATCTCCGTCTCCGTCCAGTGGCCCGTGACGACGGCGTCGTAGTGCTGGGCCGGGTAGGTCGTCTCGAGTTCCTGGGGCACGACGCCGATCGGGGAGGTGATCGAGACCAGGTGGCCGCGGTACTGCACGGCGTCGTGGAACTGCGAGTGGCTCTGGGACTCGCTGTATGGTTTGTGGGCCGAGCAGGGCACCAGGACGAGCGGGTCGTCGAACCGGGGACGATAGCGAGACGTGACCCGGTCGGCGAACCGCCGGATCTCCGGCCGTCGGAGGACGTCGTCGGACGCGGCCTGCATGTCGGCGGTCCGCCACAGGGGCGTGCGCTCCTCGAGGTAGGTCCACTCCTGGTCGAACTCGCGCATCGCGGCCGTGCACCAGTTCTCGTGGCGGGCCTGTCCCTCGAGGTAGTCCCGGAGGCGACCGGCCCGGACCCGCTCGCGGACGGTCGAAATGGCGGCCGCCAGGGCGTTCAGGTTGTGGGTCACGCAGTCCTCGCGGTCGAACTCCTCGAGGGGGGTTCGGCAGGCGGGACAGGCGCAGGGGAGTTCGTCGAGGTCCTCGACGCGAGTCTCGCCGTCCGTCGTCAGGTACCGGCCCTGGGTCCCGCGGACGACCGCGAGGTGCGGGTCGAACAGGTCGACGCCGGCGTAGGCGAGCGTGGCGACGTTCGCCGGCGTGGCGACGCCCGGGAACGCCAGCGCGGCGTCGTCGGGGATCGCCTCCCGGACCGAAACGATCGTCTCCCGGAGTGCCCGGCCGTGGCCGACGGCGCCACGGGCGTCGGAGAGGAGATAGACGTCGGCGCCGTGATCGGTCGCCGTGGCCGTCGAGACGACGACCGCGTTGGGGTAGTCCACCTCGGGATAGTCCACGGCGAAGGTCTCGGCCACCTCGTCGGCCGTCCCGGGGGGAAACGACCGGTGGGGGAGGACGGTGAGTCGGTCCTCGCTCCCCGCCGGCACGTCCCGCTCCTCCGGCCACAGGCTGCCGGCGTCCTCCAGAATCGGCTGGGCCCGCCCGCCGGCAGTTTCGTCGTCGACGTCGGTCACGAGCGCCGGGGTCGTCACGGACTCCGACAGGCGGAGTTCCCCGAGACGGGCCGCCCCGTCGCGCTCGTGAACCTCGAAGTACTCGGTCATGGCTCCCCGTCGGACCGGCGCGGTGAACTATCTTGTCCTTGGGACTGGCGTCGGTCACGGCCGCTACCCGGTCGGGTTTCGACCACTTCTTCGAATCGACCCCGTGGTTCAAGTCACTGTAGGAAAGTAATGGTGTACATGGGAATCGTCCGCGACTCGCAACACAGTGACGGTGCCCCGACCATCGAGGGGACGGGCATCCGCGTGAAAGATGTCGCCGAGGCCTACGAGCACAGCGGGTACGAACCGGACGAGATCACGCAACTCTACCCCGACCTCTCGCTCTCCGACGTCCATCGGGCTCTGGCGTACTATTACGATCACATCGACGATTTCCGGTCGACATCGTCCGAATCTGCGTCTGCATGACGAAATCGTTGTACTGCGACGAGAGCATCTGGATTCCGGTCGCGGACGGCCTTCGTCGCCGCGGCTGGGATGTTTGTACGGCGAGAGACGAGGGGACGCTCGGCGATCCAGACCGAGAGCAGTTACGGTCCGCGCTCGAGAACGACTGGATTCTCCTGACGTTCGACGACGACTTTCTGTCCCTCGTCGAAGGAGAGGGGTTAGAGCATGCCGGATTGATTTACGTCCAGCAAAGTGGCCGCAAGATCGGAGATGTCGTGAAAAGAGTCGATTCGCACCTCGACGAACGGGACGAAGAGGATCGATCTACCCAATACCTGTAAGCTCAGCCCATCGCGTCCAGGTCGATCAGCTCCACGTCCTCCGGCACCTCGGCCAGCACGTGATCGGGCCACCCTCGATGCGCAACGGCGAGGTCAGTCCCCGGATTCGCCTCTGCAAGCCGATTCACGCCCTCGGCGGCCACTTCGATCGCCGCCGAGTCCGTCCGACTCGGGACCTCGGCGTTGAGCGGATAGGTCGTCGAGAGGTCGCGCGGGACGGGGCCGAAGGGCGGAACGAGCCGCCATGAGGTTTCGAACCGGTCGACGTGTGGGCCCTCGGTCAGCAGGAGTTCGTCGGGGATGTCCAGGCGATCCAGCCTGTCGTGATGCCGACGAACTTCCGGTCGGCGAGCGCTCTCGCTGGAACAGTAGAAGAATGTCCCCTTCGAGGCGGGGTCGTCCTCCTCCAGCCACTCGGCGTACTCCAGCAACGCCCGGTACCCGTCCAGCATGGCCGGGTGCGAGCGGGCGCGCTCCTCGACGAGTTCCAGCAGGTCGCCGCTCCGGATGGCCGCCTTGATCCGGCGCATCTCTGCGAACGTGACGTGGAGGTTGTGCCGGGCGAGCGCCGTCTCGCGGTCCTTCTCGTCCAGATCGCGGAACGAGTCGGCGTCGTGCTCCGTGCAGACCGGACAGGAGCAGGGGAGGTAATCGAGGTCGTCGAGGTGCTCGGTCCCGCGAACCGTGAGGTACCGGCCGTCGCGGGCGTACAGCGCGTAGGCCGCCGAGTCGAACAGGTCACAGCCCATCGCGACCGCCAGGGCGAACATCATCGGGTGGCCGGCACCGAAGAGGTGCACCGGGGCGTCCCGACCCAGCCCGCGCTTGGCGGCGGCGACCACGTCCACCATGTCTCCGTAGCGATAATCGTTCATCAGCGGGACGACCGCGCCGATCGGAAAGACGTCGAGGTCGGTGGCGTCCGCGTGCCGGGCGGCGTCCTCGCGGAGATCGGCGAAGGTCGAGCCCTGGATCGGTGCCGAAACGAGCATGTCGCCCACGTCGATTCCATCGGCGATGTCGAGGCGCTCCTGGGTCCGTTCCAGATCCGCTTCGGCACGGTCGCGGTCGGCGCCCGGCGGGGTCGGGACGTCGACGGGCGTGCCCACGTCCGACCCGATCTCGTGCTGGAACGCCAGGATCTCCTCGGTCGTGACGTCGATCTCGCCGTACTCCGCCAGCTGGAACGACCCCGAGTCGGTCATGATCGCGCCGTCGAACCCGAGGAGGTCGTGGAGGCCCTCCTCGAGCGCCCGGTCGCGCAATTCGTCGTTCGAGTGGACGATGTAGGAGTTCGTGATCAGGATCTCGGCCCCGAACGTCTCCGCCAGGTCGGCGGGCGGGATCGTCTGGAGGTTCGGGTTGACGACCGGCAGGAGGGCCGGCGTCTCCACGGTAACGTCGGCCCGGGGGATTTCGAGTTCGCCGATCCGGCCGGCGGCGTCGGCGTCCCGGATTTCGAAGCCCTCGCGCATTGCCCCGGCGTATCCGCGGCGCGGCCCTAAGCGTTCCGTTCGCGGGCGGCGTAGGCCAGCAACGCCAGCGCCATCCGCCCGTCACGGACCTCGCCGGCCAGGACGTCGGCGTAGAGGTCGTCGAACGGCGCGGTCGTCACGCGGATGCTCTCGTTCTCGTCGAGGTCCTGCTCGCCGGTCGGCGTGCAGTCGCGGGCCACGAAGTGGTGGTGGACCGCGTCGGCGACGCCGTTGGCGGGTTCGACCGTGTCGAGGGGCTCGACCCGACCGGCCTCGTAGCCGGTCTCTTCCGCCAGTTCCCGGCGGGCGGCAGCCGCGAAGTCCGCGTCCTCGGGTTCCGTGGTCCCCGCTGGCAGCCCGCGGTTCACCCGGTCGACGGCCTGTCGCCACTCCTCGACGAGGACCACGTCGCCGTCGGGGGTGAACGGGAGGATCACCACGGCCGGCGGCTCCGAGAGGTAGTCGAAGTCGGTTTCGGTACCGTCGGGCAACCGCACGTCCTCGTGAACCACGTCGAACCCCGGACAGGTGTAGGCCGTCCCCGAGGAGAGCGTCTCCCACGCGAGCGGATCGTCCGTCATGGCCCAGACTACTCGCCGCCCTCGCAAAAACGGCCCGCCGGAATATCGAAGGGAAACGGCCGGCAGACGTCCTCCCGGCCGGCCGTGGAGCCACGAACCACACACCGGATCCCCCTTTCTTGCGGTTGCGACGCACCGATCCGATTCCGCCAAGGTTATTACGTCTTCATAATAAAGGCTGTACGACAATGACTGGCCGATCGAAAGACGAAGACGAGAAAGACCCGGCCGCGAACCGAGGAATCGATTCGCTTCGACGTTCGTCCAGGCGGGCGTTCCTCTCGACGGGCGCGGCGCTCACCATCGCCTCGCTCGCCGGGTGTTCCGGCGACGGTGGCGACACGACCACGTCCGGCGGCGGCGAAACCGACACCACCGAGGAACCCGGCGGCGGAGGGGCGACCGACACGCCGACCGAACCCCCGACGCAAACGACGACTACGGGGAGCGCGAAGGACTACCCGGACGAGGTGTACGTCGGCTCGATCCATCCATACACGGGGCCCACGTCCTACGTGGGCGACCGGCTCCACAAAGCGATGGAACTGGCCGCGACGATCAAAAACGAGAACGGCGGTATCGAGTCGATGAACGGCGCCGAGGTTCGGTTCCGCAGGGGGGACCACAAGAACCAGCCGGAGACGGGCGCCGAAGTCGCACAGGAGCTCATCGACGACGGGGTGTCCGTGCTGACCGGGACGTACTCCTCGGCGGTGACCAACGCCATCACGCGCGTGGCCGAGTCCAACGGCGTGCCGTTCGTCATCGACATCTCCGTCGCGGCCAGC
>Ga0207797_1001020_pt1 | contig 20873 bp, 17 predicted proteins | sample PRCRCaboRojoPR_6_FD_187275 | JGI IMG/M metagenome (GOLD analysis project Ga0207797, IMG submission 187275) | Marine sediment microbial community from Cabo Rojo, Puerto Rico - PR CR 10% Liquid 1 (SPAdes) | ecosystem: Environmental > Aquatic > Marine > Coastal > Sediment | place: Cabo Rojo, Puerto...
GCACCTATCATACACTGACAGAATCCTTCGAAAACTACCACCTGGAAGACATTACCATCACCAACAAACAGGTCAGCGGGCGCCAGGTCAAAGAGTTGCCTTTCCACAAAGACGGGGAACTCATCCTGGTACGCAAGGGACAGAAGGTGGAGATACCCCACGGCGACACCTATCTGCAACTCCATGATATTGTTACCGTCATGGGGACCGAATCAGCCCTTCAGGATTTCCGGGTTAAATTCAAATCCTCATTGGCACCACCGGAAGAAGGCAATCAATGATCATACCGTTTGGTGAATTGAAAAAAATTACCAATATTTATTCAGCCAAACTCGTGCCGTTATGAATCAATATGCCCAGGAGACGCGCTGTGTTCACAGCGGAACCATCATCGACCGGGAGGATGAAGGAGCCAACACCCCCGTTTATACCTCCACCTCATTTGGATACCTGGACCGGGAAACACCGATGTATCCCAGGTATTTCAATACCAAAAACCAGCAGGCCCTGAGCCAGAAGATCAGCTCCCTTGAAAAGGCTGAAAATGCGCTTGCCTTCAGTTCCGGCATGGCAGCCATTACCAGCACCCTGTACGCTTTTTTGAGTCAGGGAGACCACATCGTCTTTCAAAGCGCCTTGTACGGGGGCACAATCAACTTTATTTTGAAGGATCTCGAGCGCTTCGGCATTGAATACACCCTGGTGGATGGTACCCACACCAAAGACTATGAACGGGCTGTTCGAAAAAACACCAAAGCCCTCTACATAGAAACACCTTCCAATCCACTGCTCAAAATCATCGATCTTGATGATATCTCCCGGATGGCCAAATCCAAGAACATCATCTCCATCATAGACAATACTTTTGCTTCACCGGTGAACCAAAACCCCATCGACTGGTGGATGGACATTGTCATTCACAGCGCCACCAAATACCTTAACGGCCACAGTGATGTGACGGCAGGTGCCGTGGCCTCCACCAACGACAAGATCAACCGCATCTGGGAAACAGCCAGGAATCTGGGGGGTAGTTTGAATGCCCAGACATGCTACCTGTTGGAAAGGAGCCTTAAGACCCTTCATATCCGGGTTAAAGCTCAAAACGAAAATGCCATGCAGCTGGCCCGGTTCCTGGAAGATCACCGTAACATACAAAGGGTCTGGTATCCCGGACTGGAAAACCACACCGGTCATGAAACGGCCAAAAAACAAATGAAAGGCTTTGGAGGAATGCTCTCCTTTGAACCCAAAAGCAACAATGTCATCGAGATGCAAAAAAGGCTCGATTTGATCCGTCCTGCCGTCAGCCTGGGCGGCATTGACTCCACGATCTGTTCACCTGCGCTGACTTCTCATAAAGGACTTTCCCAGGAGGAAAGAGTAAAACAAGGCATTGGCGATTCCCTGCTCCGGCTGTCCGTGGGCATCGAACACCCGGATGACCTGATGCAGGATCTGGATGAAGCTTTGGGTTGACAAAAACCCGGGCAACATTCATCCCTTTCTTCAGTGCTCTGTGGACCATCTGCTGGCCGGGTATTCATATCACCGCGCTTCACCACCAGCCCCTCAAATTCCAATATAAGGTATGCCGGGAAAAACTCAAAAAACCACCCTCCCCCGGAAAGAGCCTTTGCCGGAGCCGGCGTGCTTCCCCTCGAAATAATACTCCTTTTCCCCGTTTTGCTGTTTATACAACTGCACCTGTTCCCCCGGAGGAGTTTCCTTCATATAATTGACGATCAGCCGGGTAGGGTAGTGATCCTGGTGAAACTTGAAAGAGAAAGTATCCATCATCCAGTCCACATAACGGGTGGCGGTGACATGTTTGTTGAGGTCGAAGTCAAAGTAGGAGGGATGAATATCGAAGCGGTTTCCTGATTGCAACGCGGAAATCCGCTCGGGAGGATAATCGAGGCCGTGTCGGTCCCTCAGCCTTTCAAATATTTCAGCATCCACACCCACCAGCTTCTTAGGCCTTTTGGTAGTCAGGTCAATGGCCAGCCAGCCCGAAGTGCCCCGGGCCACCACCTCTTTTGTGCCATCGCGTACAATATAATCCCGGAGATAGATCAGCTTTTCCACATCTTTGGCCCAGGTTTCCACCTCCAGGTCCTCGTACCACCTCAAGGGCTGGTAAATCTCAATCGTCATGCGGCTTAACACCCAAAACAACTGATGCTCCCGAAGACCCTTTAAACCATAACCCAGATCGTCGGCCGACTGGATGGAGGCCTGGATCAAAAAGTTGACAAGGGCACCGGGCCGCAACCTTGTATACATGTCTGTATCGGCAGAGGTTACGGAAAAAGCGGCTGTGCGTACAAGATCTTCGGGGGCGGTATTGTTGTTCGGCATGGATATCCTTTTTGGAGGATAAAGATGGTTATTTTTCCCCGAATATCCAAAATGAAACCACCCGGGGATGCCATCCTGCATAGGGCGCTCATAGGGTATTCCGGCAATCATTTTTATAGTTGCTGATTCGCCAGTTATGGTGGGCCATGACAACAGACAACAAAAGTCTTTTTTGTATTCCCGGCGGATTGATTAACTTTATTGATCAAATTCTGGAACATGGGATTGTCACTGGCCATCATGTTGTTTTTGTTCTCCACCCTGGTGATCGGGGTAGCAGGCACCAAGCTCACCCGCAAGGCTGATCAGCTGGCTGATCTCACCGGATGGGGCGAGGCTTTGTTTGGGGCCATTTTCCTGGGAGGCACCACCTCCCTGCCCGGCATTGCCACTTCGGTTGTAGCTGCCTACAACGGCCACCCCCAGCTGGCCATTTCCAATGCCATTGGGGGAATTGCCGCCCAAACGCTTTTCCTCTCGATAGCCGACATAACCTATCGCAAGACCAACCTGGAACATGCGGCTGCTTCTTTTGCCAATCTGATGCAGGGGCTGCTGCTGATCGGTCTGCTTGCCTTTGTATTGATGGGCATGTCGGGCCCGGATATCACGCTACTGAATATTCACCCCCTTTCCCTTGCGATGATCGTTTTGTATATCGGAGCCTCTAGGCTGATATCAAAAGCCAAGGACCGTCCTATGTGGAGTCCTCGCATAACCCTGGCTACTGTTCAGGATATTCCAGACCGGCGCAACATTGACAACCTGAATGTTAAAAAGGTGGCCCTGAGCTTTGTTGTGCTGGCAGTGGTGGTAACGGGTGCCGGCTATGCAGTGGCCAAATCCGGGATAGCCATTGCCAATCAAACCGGTCTTTCTGAGAGCCTGGTGGGTGCACTGTTCACCGCCATTTCCACCTCAATCCCCGAACTGATCGTTTCCCTGGCAGCAGTAAGACAAAAAGCCCTCACCCTGTCGGTAGGGAACATCATTGGTGGCAACACCTTCGACGTACTGTTTGTAGCCTTTGCCGACATGGCCTATAACAGGGGCAGCATCCTCCATGCCATCAGCAGCGATCAGGTGTATGTGGTATCGCTCACCATGCTGATGACCAGCATACTCATCCTGGGGCTGTTGCACCGGGAAAGAGAGGGTATAGCCAAGATCGGATGGGAAAGCCTGATGATCATCATCGTGTATATAGCAGGCAATGCATACCTGTTCCTTTGATCCTCCCGGAGCACCCGCCAGGGTGGCCCCTTCCAAATAAGCAAAAACACCAAACAGCTGTATTTCAGTTCACTGAAGCCTCCTGGTGCTTTTGTTCTAAATAGCATTTCTTTTCCCACCTTATTGCCCATCCATTCGTCTCCCTAAAAGAGGATTACTATAAACCAAACAAAAGAAAAACACCATGAAAATCAATGTTTTGCTAATAGCCGTTTGGAGCATGCTGGTGGTCTTTACCTCATGCGAAGATGACCAGAAAGTGCGAGACGCCAAGCTGTCTCTTGGATTCGAGGCAGTACAGAGCACGAACACCTTGAAAGCCACCGACACCCTGGTCGTGGATAGCGCCACGATGACCCTACAGGAAATTGAACTCGAAAGCGAAGAGGAATACGAGATGGAGAATGATTCAATGGAGGTAGAAAAAGAGGTTGAGAGGGAATATGAACTTGAAGGCCCTTATCAGCTGGATCTGCTGGCAGGAACCCGGATTACAGACTTAGCCGATATTGAACCGGGCCTTTACAAGGAACTGGAAGCAGAAATTGCCCCGGCCGATGACAATGGCCATTCGGTTTACATCAAAGGCCGGTATACCAACCCGGATGGCGCAACACACGAGCTGATCTACCACACCAATGAATCTTTTGATTTTGAGGTTGAAAGTGAAGAAGGCATTCAGGTGAGCGATCAGGAGATCAAAGAGCTGATCGTACGTATTGATCTCAACATCCTGTTCCAGCAGGTGGATCTGTCATCAGCCGCCCTCGATGATGACAATCGAATCCTCATCCATGAAGCGCACAATGAAGCATTGGCCGAGCAGATCAAGACTTACCTGGAAGAAGTCTCGGAGATAGAGGAAGAGGACGATGAGGATGAGGATGAGGACGATGAGGACGATGAGGACAAATGATCCTTGAATCCGGATCCAAAAACAAACCCAAGGCCATGCCTGTCACCCCTTAAGGGTGAGCAGGATGGCCTTTTTGGCACCCAAGGCAGACGCCTAACTATCAGGTTTTTCGATCAGAAAAACATGATGCGCACCCCGGTATTCATAAGAAATCTCCAGTCCGCTGACCTGACAGATCTTTTTCACGATGGACAGGCCCAGACCCAGGGTCTTTTGCCCCCTTCCCCTCCGAAAACGATCAAAGATCTCATCTCCACGAACATCCGGCTCGCTGCCCTGGTTCACAAAACGCATCTTCCCGTCTCCTGTCTCTATTCTCAGGGTGGATCCGTGAGGCGCATACCGGATGGCATTTTTCAGCAGGTTCCTAAGCATCACATCCAGGAGCCCGGGGTCAATGATCAGGGTATGTTCCGGGTCCAGGTCCTTCCGGATGCTGAGTTCCTTCATGTCGGTCATCTCCCTGATCTTGTCCAGATGCACCTCTATAACCGGGGCCGTCTTCATCTCCCGGATATTCTGGAACTCCTGGTTCTCAATCTGCGTTATCAGGTTCAGCGCCTTACCCAGCCTGGAAAGCTGCTGGGTCTCTTCATAAATGGCCCTAACCTGTTTGATCTGCCGGGAGTTCATATTGTTCATAGAAAGCAATGATTCGGTCTTATTCTGAATGATGCTCAGGGGAGTCTGCAACTCATGCGACATGTTTTCAGTATACTCCTTCAGCTGGAAATAATCGTTTTCTATGCGTTGTTGCATGCGCTCATGCAACTGTTTCAGACGGTCAAACTCATAGGTGGAGGTCTTGATCTCCCGCAGTGAACCCGATTTGCCAATCTTGTAAGAGTCAATTTGACGGAGGATTCGCCGGAAAGGCTCAAAAAGATAACCGGACAACAAATAATTGGCAAGCAGAATGGCCAGGGCCAATATCACAAAAACGGGCAACACGATGTGAAAGACATCGTCCTTGAAACGATACAGCTCATCGGCTTCTTTGGTCATCTCGACACGGTAATGCTTCCCGTCCACCGTCATATAAGTGGTCTTCTTCCGGTAAGTGTTCTTGCGCCGGGTGTGCTCATTGAGCATGACCGTATCGGTGTAGGACGGCTCAAAACCTGAAGGGATCCGGTCCACTCGAACGATCCGGGCCGAAGAAAAGTCATTAAGCTTCTCCGGCTTATGCTCGAGGACATAACGGATCCGGTGTTCCCGGTGACGAAGCCTGCTCTCTAAAATGTTGTGCATGTGTTTGTTGGCCTCGCTCTGCAAGATCAAAGCACTGATGATAAAAGAAACCAATGTAAACAACAGGTAAAAGAATACCGCTTTGGAGAGCAATCTGAATTTGCGTCTATTCATGTGGGATCGGTTACAAGTTTATATCCCATGCCGTACATGGACTCAATATAGTTCCTTCCTCCGGCCTGTTTGATCTTACGGCGCAGGTTTTTGATATGGTTGTAGATAAAGTCAAAATTGTCAGCCTGATCAATATGATCGCCCCACAAATGTTCCGCAATGCTCTCCTTGGTCAGCAGGCGATTCTTATTATACACCAGAAACAGCAGAAGATCATATTCCTTGCGGGTAAGATTCAACACCACGTCTTTAACGCTGGCAATACGGGCGCCCAGATCAATGGTGAGCTCATTGATCGTGATATGCGAACTGCCTCCTGAAATGCGTCTTCTGAGAATGGAATGTACGCGAGCATTGAGCTCTGACTTATGAAAGGGCTTGGTCAGGTAATCATCGGCTCCCTGTTCCAGCGCATGCACCTTCTCATCCAGGGAATCTCTTGCAGTTAGCACCAGTATGGCTGTGCGGGGGTGCTCACCCTGAACGACGGGGATAAGATCAAGACCATTCCCATCCGGCATGCCCAGGTCAAGTATCACCAGCTCGTAATGGTATATCCCGAGCTTCTCTCTGGCTTTTCCCAGGGTTAAAGCTGTTTCTGTAATGTACCCTTCCTCACCGAAAAACATGGCGACATCTTCGGCAAGCTGCTTGTTATCTTCAATCAACAATAGCTTCACAAGACCATAACTTTTATTCAAGCTCAAAATTTCAGTATGCCAAATTTCAAAAAAATTTGGCGCAAGCCATTGTGAAACCCGCATCTTTATTCATCCTATTGAGGTGCGGGCTCCTGCGTGCAGGTTTTATGAAAACTTCCCTGTTTGGTGAAAAAATAAACGGGAATTCTGTAGGAAATTTGTTCATCGCTATATCACCGGTATAAGCTTCCTTTGTATAAAATTCAATTAAAGCTCTGTTATCTAGAACAATAACGAAGCATGATTTGCATGTTCCGGCAACTTCTGCCATAGAACCCGCATGCTTATTGCCTTCAGTGAGCTCACCCGCTACCCGGGGTTCGGTTCATGGCCTTGTTATGCAGGTTCCTGCATGCGGGGTTCACAATAGTTAAAAATTATTAAAATGCATAACATTGGGGTTCCACCACACGTTATGCGTTAGGCAAAAATTTTTTGAATATCTCTGTTGGATTGGTACCGGGGAATAATTAAGGTCCAAACCCATCAAAAAGATGCTATGAGAAAAAAATCAGTGCTTATCGTTGCTTCAGTACTCTTTATCCTGGCAGGATGTGAACGGGCCAAAGAGTTCAGGTATTACGTGAAAAACAGCACGAACAATAACCTCACCGTCTTTGTGGATTACAGCATCAGTGCCAGGGGCAACAGAAAGTCCGATACCCTCAACATACTGCCGGACGACAAGCAACTGATCTACACCCATTCGGGCCTGGGTGGCTTTTATACCGGGGTCATTGAAACAATACGCTTTTCGGGCAGGGACACCCTGAAGCAGGAATGGAGGAACAGGTCCCAGGCAGACATCAGCAAACATTTTTTCAGACGCAATTCCTGGAAGCTCACCCACCGCGACGATGATGAGGAGCGTTATCAGTTTGTCGTAATGCCCGGTGACCTCAAAGGCGACAAATAACCGGCAAGGCGGCAACAAAGGGCGGCTGCCCGGTTCCATTTCAGGTGATAGCCGCTGTCAGCCCTTCATTTTCCGCCATAGCAATACAGCAAGCACCAGGATAATGGCCCACCAAAGATAACGATCCCAGCAGGCAAAAACGCTTCCACCGGCATCCTCTCCCGGATCTTCCACCTTTACGGTATCGCGGCGGACTTGGTATATGGTATCGGGCACCGGCTTTGCCTGACCTGTAGCCTTTTCAGGAGAGGAAGTCTTTGCCTTATCCTCACCGGGGCTGCTTACCAGCTCAAAAAGCGGATAGTCCAGGTCCCTGTAATCCAAAGTCTCAGTCCTAACCCTTTTTCCGTCTGCATTATAATGATTCAGCCGGAGGGCCTCACATTCTCCCGCAGCTATTACAGTGGCGATCAATTCGTTGCGGACAGTTCTCAGCTGATCGTCACTCAAATCGTACCCCAGGGCAACCTTCAGGGTATCATAATATTCCCGGTGGTTGTCATTTTTTATCCTGTTGTTATCCAGCTGTACCCGGGCGTAGAAATCATGATGTTCTTCCAGTCTTTGAAGAAGTTTTTTATAAAAATCCTCCTTAACGGTACCGAACAGATCGGTATATTGATGGGGATAGAGAAAAACCCCGCCATGCTTGAAGGTCATTTCGGCATCTTTCCAGTATCCCTGGGGAAAATATGACTCTACATACACAAAATAGGTCAGATGGTGTGTAGCCTGAATATTTGAGGCAACAAGCAGCAAAGAAAGGGCCAGCAGAATCTTTTTCATCTTTTCTTCCATTATTGGTTCATCAGGCGAAGGCTCAGGGCTTTTGCTTTCTCGTAGGCCTCCAGGGCATAATAGTGGGTATAGTCGGTAAGGTATTCCAGGGCTTTTTCCGGATCCTCCTGATACAGCCGCTGAGCTTCTTTTTCTATCCGGGGCTGCATCCGGATGGCGTGGTTTTCCATCCGGTCAAAGGCTTCCCGTACAATTTGATGGTTATCGGCATAATGGGCGTCGACCATTTTTCCCAAAGCATGAAACACTCCTGAAGCCGTTTTTACGTCGGTTTCCCGGTGCTTCCAAAAGGGATAATTGAAATGGTAGGCGGCAAATGCCGCATTGGTAGCCTCGTCGTCAAGCAGTTCGGTTTTGGATTTGCCGGTTCGTTTATAATCCTTCCGGGTATAAACCCCGGGAAAGGACTGGGTACCCAGGTACCAGGGCACAAATACACTTTGGCAGGGTTGGCCCAGTGCTCTCCAGACCACTGTTCCGATGGCGGTGGGCATGTCGCTTCGCTGCTGAACCACGGTGGATTTGTGGGTAGAATAACGGCAAATGGTATGGGGTGAGTGGTGGGGACTATAACGATGTCCTTCCGACTTATCCAGTTTAGTACCCTCGTAATGGTTGCGCAGGATATCCATCACATCCCGCAGGCCAATTTTTTGGGCAGGTTCAACCGAGACGGGCATCCGGCCCAACTCGGCTTCTTCCAGGCTGACGGGAAAACCGGGATTCAGCACCCTGGCCATGATCCATTGGCGGTGGTTGTTTGAGTTGGCCTCATGTGCGTCGGATGTGGCATAGGCTTCGGCAAAATCAAAATCTCCGTCGATCTCGGGGTCATACCATCCCCTTTCGATGGCATAATCAATAAGATCGGGGGAGGCAATAAAATTATCGCGGTCGTTCAGGTCCACCTCCCTAATACTAAAGGTGTTGGAGACCACCGCCACCTCATCATCCCTGACGCGGCGGGCAACATAATGCTTGCCCCGTGCCATCTGCAGCTGCCAGGCTTCTTCCGGACCAACGATGTTGAGGTTTCTGCCGGAAGCCCTGTACCCATAGCGGTCGATCAGGTCGGCTGCCATCAGCACGGCCTGCCGGGCCGTCTTGGCACGCTGTGCAAGGATGATACGCAGCATAAAACCAATGCCGCCATCCTCAATTTGATCCCGCTCTTCCAGTACCTCCACGGGGTCCTCCTTCGACTGACAGCCATTGCTGCCAAAAGCCACCCCCCACTCATTGATCACCATATTGGAATAGTGGGTGGGGGGACATTCGTCCAGCCAGTATGAATAGGTCTCATCGCGCTGGGGGATCTTCAAACCCTGCAGGTTGGCCTGTAAGAAAGCGCCCTGCTGGTAGTTCTTGCGGGGAAACCGCCACAGATAATCCATTTGCATGCCGCCATCATCCTCCGTCTTGACAAAAAGGATGGAGCCATCCTCGGTGGTGTTCTTACCGGCGATCAATACCGTGCAGGAATAAACATGAACGGCCGGAAAGAGGCTCGCTAACACCAGGATGCTGATTAGTACGGGTTGAAAAACTTTCATTGATAGATCGATTTGATTGGTATTTTGTGCTTCCTTCTCCTTTGCTCCCAATATGAAATGATGTGTTTTCTCCGCCATGGAACCCGCATTTTCTGTCCATCTTCTTTTGGTGTGAAGCTCCGGGTGCGCGGGAGTTGCCCATGGCAGGATCCGGTCGTTCAAAATTACAAAAAATGTACTTCACCGCAATCTTTTACCATGGTGGACCAAACCGGTTGCTCATCTACTCCACTTTGGAAAAATAGCTCCGGTCATTCACATAAAAACCCTTGATATCACCGCCGGCATCCATCTTAAAATGAACGGTCCAGTCCTTTTCCAGGTCGAAAAAAATGCTGTCGCTGGCGGGATAAAATTCAGCCTCAACGCCACTCCATGAGGGCAGGATAGTGAGATGATCTCCCTCTAACTCAACCTTTACCTCCACCTGGGGATTCATCCGGTATTTGCCTAGATAAACGGCAAGTTGTTTTTGGGGGAGGTTAACCCTTTTCTTTTTCTCTGTTTTGAAATGGTTCCATCCATAGGCACGGTCAATGCTTCTCATCAGTTCAGTGATGAGGTCACCTCCATTGTCCGAATTGGTCATAATGGCCACCCCCTGATCTTTACCTGCAAAGGCAAAAATCCGGCACCGGTAGCCTGCATTGGCACCACCATGCTGAAACATAAGGGAATCCCCCTTGCCATCCAGGGCAGGTCCGAGGCCCCAGTCCCCCTTGTGGTTGGAAAGCATCCGGCGAGTCATTTCCCGGCTGATCACCCGGTTGGAAGCTCCATCCAGTGATTGCTGCACTTCCATGATATAACGGGCCAAATCGGATGGAGTAGTCCACAAGCCTGCGGCTGCCTTTTCGGGATAGACGTGCCACCGGCCGGATATTTCCCTTCCCTGCTCATCATGGGCTATACCGGCCTGATGATGGTATTGCTCGGGCAGGGGTTGGACATAGGTGCTGTGGTTCATGGTCAAAGGCTCAAGTACCCGTTCTTGCATGATCCCGGCAAAATCTTTACCCGTCGCCTCTTCCATCATCAGCTGCATCACGGTATAGCCTCCTCCTGAATACCTCCAAATGCTCCCGGGTATGGTATCCGGATATACCGCACCGGTATTGGCCGGCGCAGAACCCTTTAAAACACCGGTAACTGAGGGGACGGTATCATCCGCCTCATATCCCGGGAAACCGTGAACGGTAAGTCCCGCTGTATGGGTCATCAGCCTTCGCAAGGTAACCCGTGATGTGTCGGTGAAGCGGTTATCAGGAACCTGCCAGCGCTTCAGGTAACGGTTCACATCTTCATCCAGGGCGAGCAGGGAATCTTCCACCAGGCTCAGGGCAGCCAGGGCAGCCACCGGCTTGCTGATCGATGCCGCCTGAAACATGGTCTCAGGAGTTACTTCCACCACACTGTCAAAGGAATGATAGCCGTATCCTCTGGCCCAGGCTAATTGCCCGTTATCTATAAAAGCAATGCTCAATCCGGGCACCTTGTAATGACGCATCCGCTCATCCAGCCGGTAAGTGGGAACAGGCTCCCCTTCAAAGGCAACGGCAGGCATCAAATGGGTCTCCACCTCCCGGATATGTTGTGTGGGATCGCTTTTCTCAGAGGTACACGATAACTGCACCACCATGGACAAAAATAAAACAATGGTAATTGTGATGATCCGGATCATAATCTATGTTTTTGGGTTAGATGATTGGGTTGTTGTTGCATTGAGATAAAACATCCTTAAAGCTTAAAACACCATAAAGATAAGATGTCCTTCAACAGCATGGTGCTTTGATCCCGGTTAAATCCTAAAAGTTATACACCTTTTGCCCGGCGAATTGATGAAGCATTTTGACTTCTTCTGCCCAGCGCTCTCTGTCGGGAGTCTCAAGGATAAGCGGGATGTCGTCCATCCTTTCGTCCTGCATGATCCGCCGGAAAGTCTCTGTTCCAAGATAGCCCTTGCCGATGCTGTTGTGGCGGTCGACACGTGCGCCCAACTCCTTCTTTGAATCGTTCAGATGGAGGCCTTTCAGGTAATGTAAGCCGATGATGTCGTTGAATTCCTGCCAGGTCTGATGATAACCCCCCTCCGAGATCAGGTCATAGCCGGCAGCAAAGGCATGGGCTGTGTCGATACACACCCCGATGCGTTTCTTATCCTCGATGTGATCGATGATGAACCGTATCTGCTGAAAAGTATGGCCCAGGTCAGTCCCCTGACCCGCGGTATTTTCAATGACGGCGCAAACCCCGTTGGTACGGTCCAACGCCATGTTAACCGATTCCGCAATACGCCTGAGGCATTGTTCATCCGATATCCGCCCCAAGGGATTGCCCGGGTGAAGATTCAGCCGGACCAGTCCCAGTTGCTCACAACGCTCCATCTCATCAAAAAAGGCCTGTCTCGACTTCTGGAGGGCCTCTTTTTCCGGGTGGCCCAGGTTGATCAAATAGCTGTCGTGGGGCAATATGTGTTCGGGTTGATACCCATACTGGCGGCAATTCTTCTGAAATTCCTCTATGTTTTTATCCGTCAGGGGCCTGGCCTTCCACTGGCGTTGGTTCTTTGTGAAGAGCCCGAATGCTGTCGCCCCCAGCTTACGGGCGTTCAGGGGAGCATTCTCCACACCGCCGGCGGCGCTGACATGGGGTCCTATGTATTTCATTTCTGCTCCTTTAAGTTCAATGTCAAATGCCGGAAGCCGGCACATTCGCTTCTTATCATCAGAATTCTGAGGCTTCTCCTTTTTTGGGATAATCCAGGGTATAGTGCAAACCCCGGCTCTCCCTCATGGACTGGGCCATCTTGATCACCAGGTATCCTGTATTGATCATGTTTCTCAGTTCGCAGAGTTTTTGAGAGAGGGTGGATTTCCTGTACAGCTCCTCGGTTTCCTTGTAAATGATCTCCAAACGCTTTCTGGCTCTCTCGAGTCGAAGATTGGAGCGTACAATACCCACGTAATTGCTCATGATCTGATGGACCTCCTTGTAATTCTGGGTGATCATGACCATCTCTTCGGGGTAGGTGGTACCGGAATAATCCCAGGCAGGAAGCTCTTCCTTGAAAGCCAGTTCCGGCATTACATGAATCGAATGTTTTGCGGCCCGGTCGGCATAAACGGCAGCCTCCATCAGGGAATTGGAGGCAAGACGGTTGGCCCCGTGCAGGCCGGTGCATGAAGCCTCACCAATGGCATAAAGTTGGTTGATGGTGCTGCACCCGTTCTTATCCACCTTAATGCCCCCGCAGCTGTAATGGGCTGCCGGGTTAACAGGAATATAATCCCTGGTGATGTCGATGTTCAGGCTTAGGCATTTCTCATAGATGTTGGGAAAATGCCGGGTCAGCGCCTTTGAATCCAGGTGGCTGCAATCGAGGTAGACATATTCATCGCCCCGCTTCTTCATCTCGTTGTCGATGGCGCGGGCCACAATATCGCGCGGAGCCAGGCAGCCGCGGTCATCGTATTGTTTCATGAACTCCTCTCCGGCTGTATTGCGAAGGAGGGCTCCAAAACCCCTGAGGGCCTCTGTAATGAGGAAAGCAGGCCTTACGCCGGGCTCATACAGGGCAGTGGGGTGAAACTGCACAAATTCCATGTTTTCAATGATCCCTTTGGCCCTGTAGACCATTGCTATGCCGTCACCGGTGGCAATCTCCGGGTTGGTGGTGGTATCATACAGGTTCCCTATACCACCCGTGGCCATCACCGTGACCTTAGCCAAAAGGGTATGCACCGTTGAAGTATCCAGATCCAGGACATAGGCCCCGTAACATTCAATGTCTTTCATCTTGCGGGTAACACGCTTGCCCAGGTGGTGCTGGGTGATCACCTCCACGGCAAAATGCCGCTCCAGAACCTCAATATTGGCATGGCGCTTTACCTGACGCACCAGCTTGTCCTGGATCTCTTTCCCCGTATTGTCGCGGTGATGGAGCACCCTGTATTGGGAGTGGCCCCCTTCCCGGCCCAGATCGTAAGTGCCATTCTCCCTTCTGTCAAACTCCACACCCCAGTTGATCAACTGTTCGATCTGCGAAGGGGCTTCTCTTACTACCATCTCAACCACTTCGCGGTCGCACATGCCATCTCCGGCAACCAGGGTATCGTGGATGTGCTTTTCATAACCATCAGGGGGATACATCACCGAAGCTATCCCGCCCTGCGCATAGCGGGTGTTGGACTCTTCCAGGCCATCCTTGGTAATAACCGCTACTTGACCATACGGGGCAACCTTTAAGGCATAGCTCAGTCCCGCAATGCCCGAACCGATAACAAGGAAATCATAACGACTTTGCATAACCATCCTGTTAATACCCCACAAAGATAATCATTTAAATGAACATGAGGGGCCAACGGTGGGGGTAGCTTTTATTCTTTAAAGGGGTTGTAGGAGGAGGATGACCCCTGTTTACCGGTTCTCTGTTTACTTTATCCCCACCAAAACCCCCTGGAACCAAACAAATGTTTGTCTACGGGGTGGATCTTGGTGGCTTAAAGATTGGGGGGCTAAATTATATCTTCCCATCGGCTTTTTTCAGAAATTGAAACACCTGCATAGGGTCCCGGAAGATTTCATCCCTGCCGGAAAATCTGAATCCTTTATAAAAACAAAAAAATTTATTTTCTGTACTTTTGTGAACGCTAAATACAAAAAGAACCTTTTATGGCTCAGGAAGACCTGTTTAAGAAGATCATCGCCCATGCGAAGGAGTATGGCTTCATCTTTCAATCCAGTGAAATCTATGACGGTTTGAGCGCTGTTTATGACTATGGCCAGAACGGGGCCCAGTTGAAGAACAACATCAAGCAATACTGGTGGGATGCCATGGTGAAGCTCAATGAGAATATTGTAGGGCTGGACTCGGCCATCTTCATGCATCCCGACACCTGGAAAGCCAGCGGTCACCTCAGCGCCTTCAACGATCCGATGATCGACAACAAGGATTCCAAGAAGCGCTACCGGGCCGATGAGCTGATCGAGGACTACATGGACAAGCAGCAGGCCAAGATCGACAAGGAGGTCAACAAGGCCCAAAAGAAATTCGGCGGGGACTTTGACCGGGAAAAATTCCTGGAGACCAACCCCCGGGTACAGCAATACAAGGAAAAGATCGAAGCCACCCGTCAGCGGCTGATCAAAGCCCTGGAAAACGATGATTTGAAAGAACTGCGACAGCTTATTGAGGACTGTGAGATTGCCGACCCGGTGTCGGGTTCCAAAAACTGGACCGATGTGCGGCAGTTCAACCTGATGTTCGAAACCCGGCTGGGCAGTCTCAGCGAAGGGGCCAACAAGATCTACCTGAGGCCGGAAACCGCGCAGGGTATTTTCGTGAACTACCTGAACGTTCAAAAGACCGGCCGGATGAAGCTTCCTTTTGGCATTGCCCAGATCGGCAAGGCTTTCCGCAACGAGATCGTCGCCCGCCAGTTTATCTTCCGCATGCGGGAGTTCGAGCAGATGGAAATGCAATATTTCATACGCCCGGGTAAGGAAAAGGAATGGTTTGATCACTGGAAGAACATCCGGGTGAAATGGCACAAGGCCCTGGGCTTCGATGAGAACAAATTCCGCCTCCACGAGCACGATAAACTGGCCCACTACGCCAATGCCGCCTACGACATTGAATTTGAATTCCCCTTTGGTTTCAAGGAGCTCGAGGGCATCCACTCGCGCACCGACTTCGACCTCTCGCAGCACCAGGAGTTCACCGGCAAAAAGATCCAGTATTACGATCCGGAGCTGGACAAAAGCTATGTGCCTTATGTGGTGGAAACATCCATCGGGCTCGACCGCATGTTCCTGGCCATCCTGACGGCAGCCTATCATGAGGAAGAAGTGCCGAAGGACAATGGCAAATCGGAGCAGCGGGTGGTTATGAAGCTGCCCCCGGCCCTGGCGCCCGTTCAGCTGGCCGTGCTGCCCCTGGTGCGGAAAGACAGCCTGCCCGAGAAAGCCCGACAGATCATCGACAGCCTGAAGCTCGATTTCATCTGCCAGTACGAGGAGAAAGACAGCATCGGCAAACGTTACCGCCGCCAGGACGCCATCGGCACCCCCTACTGCATCACCATCGACCATCAGACCCTGGAGGACAACACGGTCACCATCCGCGACCGCGACACCATGGACCAGGAAAGGGTGGAGGTCGGTCGGCTCTCCGAGATCCTCGACCGAAAAGTCAACATGAAGCACCTGCTGGAGAAAATCCTGTAAACAATACGATGCACTCTAATTGTCCGAAAACCACAGGCTGAACCCGAATATATGAAGGATGCAAAAAATATTGCCGTCATTGTGGGAGCCCGTCCTCAATTCATCAAGATAGCCCTTCTGGTAAATGAATTGAATCAAAAATCGGCCGTTAATCTAATACACACCGGGCAGCATTATGACTATGAGTTATCCCAGTCCTTTTTCGATCAGGCTAATATTCCGGAACCATCCCATAATTTGGGGGTGGGTTCTGGTACCCATGGTCATCAAACCGGTGAAATGCTCAAGGAGATAGAAAAAATATTCCTGCAGGATCGCCCGGATTTAGTTGTCGTAGTTGGTGATACCAATTCCACACTCGCGGGTGCTTTGGCCGCTTCTAAACTTCATATCCCAATTGCCCATGTCGAAGCAGGAATGAGGAATTTTGACCGCAAAAAACCCGAAGAAATCAATAGAATCTTAACCGATCACGTAACCGATTATTTCTTTGCCCCCACGCCCACTTCAAAAGAAAACCTCAACAAGGAAGGTATCCACGAGCATATTTATTTGGTAGGAGACATATCCAACGATCTTTTTGTCAGAAACATCCAGAAGGCTGAAAATGAATCATCAATCCTTGCTGATCTGCAATTGCATCCGAAGGACTATCATGTGGTCACCATTCATAAATCCATCAACACAGACAGCAAAAAAAACCTGGAGGCCATCTTATCAACCCTGTCTGCAGCAAATAACACCATCGTATTTCCCGTTCATCCCCGTACAAAAAAATTTATTGATCAATACCGGCTGAATCATTATCTGGATCGCCCCGGCATCGTAGCCATCAAACCGCTCTCCTATTTCGATATGATCAAACTCATGCACCACTCTAAAAAGATCATTACCGATTCGGGGGGAATCCAAAAAGAGGCGTATGCATTGAAAATACCATGCATTACACTTAGAAAAACCGAATGGGTTGAGACGGTGAAAGAAGGCTGGAACTGTGAGGTAGATATCCATCAGCAAAAGGAATTTCTGGATTGCATCAACCATTTTCAGCCCGCTACAGAACAATCTGATTTTCTGGGCAATGGCAACACCTATAAAACAATCGCAAACATCATATGGGAGAAAATATTGTCCTGATATACACCTATTATTGGCCCCCTGCCAGTGCTGGCGGAGTGTGGCGTTTTTTGAAATTTTCCAAGTATCTCCCCGCCTATGGCTGGACACCGGTCATCATAACCGTAAAAAACGGAGCCTATTCTGCGACCGATCAAACGCTGTTGGAAGCTGTTCCGCCCCAGGCAAAAGTCTTTAAAACGCCCTCCCTGGAACCCTACCTGATCTACAACTTTTTACAGGGAAAGTCTGGAAAGCAGGTGCCGGAAGCCATGTCGGGATCTTATGAAAATCAATCGACTTTTCAGAAAATCTCGCGTTTCATCCGGAGCAACTTTTTCATTCCGGATCCCAAGGTCGGATGGTTTCCCTTCGCTGTAAAGAAGGGCAAAAAAGTGATTAAAAAAATGCCTGTAAAGGCTATCATCACCACCGGTCCACCCAACAGCGTCCATCTCATCGGGAAGAAACTAAGGAAAAAATACAACATCCCCTGGATTATGGATTTCAGGGATCCCTGGACATCCAGCTATTTGGTAAAGGAATTGATCTCGCGCTCACGCATGGCAGAAAACATTGATCAAGGGATGGAAAACAGGGCACTTAAGCTGGCAGATTGCGTTACAGGTATTAGTCCGGGATTGCTCTCGGAATTTCAGGATCGTGCCAACAGGCTTGAAGTCATATATAATGGTTTCGATGAAGAAGAATTCCCCCCTTACCCAAAAAAGACCCAGTCAAAGTTTTCTCTCGCTTACATTGGAAGTCTGAAACCCAATCAAAACATCCATGCGTTATGGCAAGCTTTGGCAGAGTTAATCAAAGAGCGGGATGACTTCAGGAAAGATTTCGTCCTGCAATTTACAGGCAGTCCCAATCCGCATATCATTGACACCATCAAAAATTATGGTTTACAGGATCACTTGAACCTGTCCGGTTTTATCCCCCACCAGCAAGCCATAGAGCAAATGCAACAAACATCCCTCCTGCTTTTTATTGTGCCCAGAGCAAAATATGCCAAATCCATCACATCGGGAAAAATCTTTGAATACATGGCTTCGCGCACCCCGATTGTCTCTCTCGGACCTACCGATGGGGATGCAGCATGGATACTCAATAAAGCCCGCCGGGATCCCATCATCGACTATGATGATAAAGAAGGAATAAAAAAGTTTATCGGAGAGAAGTACAACCAATGGCTTAATAACCGACAACTCCTGCCCCAACATGAGGGGGATGATCATATGTATTTCAGCAGAAAAAAACTCACGGGCCAACTGGCTCAAATACTAAACGAACTCACAAATGAGCACAAGGCGGATCAATTTATCGACTTTTCAAACGGATCATTCCTTCTATAAGGACCTCACGCTTTTGGTAACCATCAAAAGCTTTGACCTGAAGGCTATCAGGGAAAGGTACCTGAAAAACAGGAACAAGCCTTCAAACAGGACAGGAAGTGTAAATCGCAGAGAAACAGCCATAGGAGGAGTAGCCTACATCAAAATTTCAAAGGGAGAAATACAAGCGGTCGACATGCTCACGAGGTTGCCGGAGCCAAGAGGGATAGACAGCAAACAAAATCTGACGGCTTTCTCCTCCGAGAACAAGGTTCATCTCATCGACCTCCAAAATCACAAGTTAAAAACCATCACCAATCCCTGGTTCAGTTATATCCATACGGTAGATATTAATCCCGACACGATGGATCACCTCCTGGTGAGCTCTTCCGGATTCGATTCCATTTTTGAATATGCTATCGGTGATGAAAAGCAAACCTATGAATGGTTTGCATGGGAAAATGGATTCGATCGGGCCGTTGATCCCGAAACCGGGGAAAGTTTTTACCTGACCAGAAATCATGACAAAGCCAACCAACTGGAAAAGGAAGGTAAAACTCACCTATTGATCAACGACCCGACGCGTCAAATCCTTCCCACAGCCAAACGCGCAGCATTCATTAACTCGGTCGTCTATGATCCTACAGACAAGGATTCTATTGTAGCGACCTTCTTCCACGAAGGGTCCATTTACCAGATTGGTCGGCGCCATGGTCGGGCAAAAAAAATTCTCAGCGGGTTGGTGAATCCACACGGAGGATACAAACTGACCGATGACGAAGTCATGGGAACCAGCACCAAGGAAGGAAAGGTAATAAAAACAAAAGGGAGCCGGCAGTACCATTATGACTTCTCCGGTATTCCGGGCAAACCGGAATCTCTCTCCGATTTTGAATGGATTCAGAATTCGATCTATACCCAGGAAGGACATATTTTATCCATCGACTCCAATCGCAACTGTTTGGTCATCTTCAATCCGGAATCCGGGAATATTGATTTCATTCCCTACGATGAAAATTGGGCGGTGCAGGATATCGTGGAATCCTCTGTCAACCTGCAAGAACTAAAAAAACTGGCAGGGCGTTTCTCCGAGGAGTAGATGGCTTTTGCCCGCTATTTAATGATCCATCGAATCACCTCAAATGCCTCCACATAGGGTTGGGAAATCTGGAGCCCCCTGAAGTTAGCCAACCCATAAACAAGACTTTCGCCGGCATAGTACCTGTGCTGCTGAGACTTGTATTCTCTAAGAGACATTAATTTATTCTGCAGATGTCGTTCTTCCACAACAATCGAACAGGTAGAATGGAATGAAAAGTTATTCCACATAAACTCATAGCCCAGGATCGAGGTATTCTTAAAAGCCCTGCGGCCTTCCTCAAAGACGGTTTTATGGTCCTGATGCACATCAAAGGAGGAAGGCATAAAAACCAGATCGGGATTGAACTGTTTTTTAAGCCTGACCAGTTCCTCAAGTATCTCCTGGCGGAATTCAGGGAACCGTCTCACCTTAAACTTATAGACAATCAGATTGTCCGGTTTTATTCCCAACACTTTTGTGGCCTTCTTCACTTCCGTCGCTAAGATATCCCCGGGAAAGCCTTCCGGAACAGATTCCTCACAAATGGAAAAAGCCACGTAATAGATCTGTTTTCCCTGTTCGAGAAATTTGGAAAGGGTGGCACCACAGCCCAGTTCTCCATCATCGGTGTGGGGGGCTAAAACAAGAATGGTTTCGTTATTGGTCATATCCGGATGGTTAATAACATTGAAAATATACGCATGGCATCACATGAAGTTCAGGAAAATATATTCATTCGTATAAAATTCAATTAAGGTTCTGTTGTTTAGTATAATAGCAAAGCAAGATTTGCATGTTTCGAAAACCTTTGCCATGGAACCTGCATGCTTAATCATGTCCTTGTTGTGCAGGTTACTGGATGCAGGTTTCATATAATGACTTTAGGATCAAAATAAAGATTAAAACAAGGTATAACCAAATTTATTGGCATTTTTATCAATAAACCTCTGAAAAATGAATATTTTTAAATATCGATTACTTTCGCCATATTTGTAGGTACAATTCAAAAGGAAAGGTCATGAAAGTCAAACGCATCGTCACCGTTACGCTTCCTCATATCATAGCCGTCGTATTATTTCTCATCATTTCCTACCTGTATTTCACCCCTTTATGGGAAGGCAAAGAGATTAAGCAATCGGATACCACGCATTGGAGGGGGATGTCAAAAGAAGTAAGAGATCACCGGGAAAAGACGGGCGAGGAAGCACTATGGACCAACAGCATGTTTGGTGGCATGCCGGCATATTTTATCAGCACCCGGTTTACGAACA
>Ga0207797_1001021_pt1 | contig 20862 bp, 18 predicted proteins | sample PRCRCaboRojoPR_6_FD_187275 | JGI IMG/M metagenome (GOLD analysis project Ga0207797, IMG submission 187275) | Marine sediment microbial community from Cabo Rojo, Puerto Rico - PR CR 10% Liquid 1 (SPAdes) | ecosystem: Environmental > Aquatic > Marine > Coastal > Sediment | place: Cabo Rojo, Puerto...
GTGCAGGATGTCCCGGGCCAGGATCTCCTGGTAATCGGTGTACTCCGGGTTTCTGATCCTGCCCACCTTCACCAGGTCCGGATTGAGTATGTAGCTGAAGGCGCAGGCGATGAGGTTGATCTCGTCGCTGTCGGTCACGGCCAGGAGGATGTCGGCATTGCGCACGCCGGCCTGCTCCAGGACCTTGGGGCTGCTGCCGGAGCCCGATACAGTCTCCACGTCGATCCTCTCCCGCACCCGGGAAAGCACCTCCGGATCCTTGTCGATGACCACCACGTCCTTGTTCTCGGCCGCGAGCCTGCGGGCCAGATGAAATCCCACCTCTCCGGCTCCGACTATGATGATGCGCACCGCGATTTTCTCCTTGGCTCCCGCTGCGGCCGGGAACCCGGACGACCCCGCCCCGGCGGGTCCAAGCCCCGACGTGCGGAAACCGTTCCGGATGCTTGCTCCAGTGCCTTCAAGCGCGGTCCCACCGCCTGCCGCCTACTCGCCGATGATCTTGACCAGGACGCGCTTCCTGCGCCCCCCGTCGAACTCGCCGTAGAAGATCTGCTCCCAGGGCCCGAAATCCAGCTTGCCGCCGGTTACGGCCACCACCGCCTCCCGGCCCATGACCTGGCGCTTCATGTGGGCGTCGGCGTTGTCCTCGGCGCCGTTGTGCCGGTACCGGTCCACCGGAGCGTGGGGGGCCAGTCGCTCCAGCCAGTCGTCGTAGTCGCGGATCAGCCCCGGCTCGTCGTCGTTGATGTAGACGCTGGCGGTTATGTGCATGGCGTTCACCAGGCAGAGCCCCTCCCGGACGCCGCTGCTCTCCACGTGCTCCGCGATGGTGGGGGTGATGTTGATGTAGCCCCGGCGGTCGGGGGTGTTGAACCACAGGTAGTCTGTGTGCGATTTCATAGCCACAAGCCCTTTCTCATTCCAGCTCCGTCTCGAAGATGTCCATTCCTGTGCGCATGACCTCCCAGCGGGGGTCGTAGAGCAGCTGCCGGGCCCTCTCCAGCAGCTTCTCCACGCCGGAGGCGCTGCCGCTTACGCATCCGGCGGCAATCCATGCGAAGCGGACGTCGCCGGTGGGGCCCACCTGGGCGGCGGACAGCCCCCGGTTGCGCAGCCTGTCCAGCAGCGACCGAACCGGGGCCCGCCTCTCCTTCAGCGACCGGCAGCCGTGGAAGCGCAGCTGCGCGGCCAGAACGCCGGAGAACGCCTTTCCGCCTCTTCCCCCCATAGTCCCCCTGAGCAGTGCCTGACGTTAACTAGTTAACTATTTCCAGTCATGGATATGATGAAGGATACCGGGCCGCCCTGCAAACACCGGATGCGAAAGTAGTTAACTAGTTAACGTCAGGCACTGATCGGAGGAAGAGGGCGGTCAGGGGTGGCAGAGTGAGGCAGACGGACCAGTCGTGGCCGTGCCAGGGCTCGGGGTCGGCGGTCACACCGCCCAGGTTGCCCACTCCGCTGCCTCCGTAGTGCTGCGAGTCGGTGTTCAGCGCTTCCTTCCAGGTGCCGCCTCCGGGAACGCCTATCCGGTAGCCCTGCCGGACCACGGGGGTCATGTTGAAGACGCAGACCACCTTCGGCTCACTCTCCCCTGCCTCGCGGACGAAGGAGACCACAGTGGCGGCCTGGTCGCGGAAGTCGATCCAGCTGAAGCCCCGCGAGGAGCAGTCAAGACGGTACAGGGCGGGGGAGCTGCGGTAGAAGCGGTTGAGGTCCCCCACCAGCCTGGAGATGCCCTGGTGCCCGGGAAACTCCGAAAGGGCCCAGTCCAACTGGCCGTCGTGGTCCCACTCGTCCCACTGGCCCAGCTCCGCGCCCATGAAGAGCATCTGCTTGCCGGGATGGGCCCACTGGTATGCAAGGAGAAGACGGAGGCTGGCCATCTTCTGCCAGCGGTCCCCGGGCATCTTGGACAGCAGGGAGGCCTTCCCATGGACCACCTCGTCGTGGGAGAGGGGAAGGAGGAAGTTCTCCGTGTAGGCGTACAGCAGGGAGAAGGTGAGGTCGTTCAGGTGGTGCTTGCGGTGAACGGGCTCCTTGGACATGAACCGCAGGGTATCGTGCATCCACCCCATGTTCCACTTCAGCGTGAAGCCCAGGCCGCCCAGGTGGGTGGGTCTGGTTACTCCGGGCCATGCGGTGCTCTCCTCGGCTATCATCATCACGCCGGGATGCAGTCCGTGGGCCCGGGAGTTCAACTCCTTCAGGAAGTCTATGGCCGCCAGGTTCTCGTTTCCCCCGTAGCGGTTGGGCAGCCACTGGCCGGCCTCCCGGGAGTAGTCCAGGTAGAGCATGGAGGCCACCGCGTCCACCCTCAGGCCGTCGATGTGGTAGCGGTCCAGCCAGAACAGGGCGCTGGCCAGCAGGAAGTTGCGCACCTCGTTGCGGCCGTAGTTGAATATCAGGGTATCCCAGTCCGGATGCCGTCCCAGCCGGGGATCCTCGTGCTCGTAGAGAGCGGTTCCGTCGAAGCGGGCCAGGGCGAACTCGTCGGAGGGGAAGTGGGCGGGGGCCCAGTCCAGTATCACCCCTACTCCGCTGCGGTGGCACTCGTCCACGAAGGCGGCGAAGTCCTTCGGGGTGCCCAGTCTGCTGGTGGGTGAGAAGTAGCCCGTGGTCTGGTAGCCCCAGGAGGCGTCGAAGGGGTGCTCCATTATGGGCAGCAGCTCGATGTGCGTGAAGCCCAGGCCGCGGACGTAGGGTATCAGCTCCCGCCGCAGGAAGTCCCAGGATACCGAAGAGCCATCTTCGGGCCTGCGCCAGGAGAGGGCGTGCACCTCGTAGATGGATACGGTGGAGGATAGGGGGTCGGTCTTCGCCCGGGACTCCATCCACTCTCCATCGCTCCATTCGTAGGGCGAGGGGTCGGCCAGAACAGACGCCGTCCGTGGGCGGAGCTCGCTGCGAAGGGCCAGGGGGTCGGCCTTCTCCACGATGCGATCATCGGCAGTGCGGATGGAGAACTTGTAGAGGTCGCCTGGAGAGGCCAGGGGCACGAACAGCTCCCACATTCCCGAAGAGCCTCGGGTGCGCATGGGGTGGCGCCTCCGGTCCCAGCCGTTGAAGTCGCCCACCACGCTCACCTGGCGGGCGTTGGGGGCCCATACGGAGAACAGTGCGCCACGGACCCGGCCCACGCTCCATATGCGGCCGCCCAGGCGCTCGTAGAGCCTCTCGTGCCTGCCCTCGCCCAGGAGGTGAAGGTCCACATCGCCCAGCTGCGGGCCGAAGGTGTAGGGGTCCGGCGTCTGCCAGCGGCTTCCGTCGCCTGACTCGAACTCCAGCAGGTAGGGAAAGTCCCTACGGCCCGGCTTCGATATCCAGGTGAACAGGCCTTCGGAATGGACCCGCGACATCTTCTCCGGATCCCCATCATCCGGGCGGACCCAGGCCCTCTTCGCCGCAGGGCAGAAGGTGCGCACCTCGGTTCTGTCTTCGTGCTCGGGGCCCAGAGGATGGCGGCCCAGCAGGGAGAATGGGTCTGCGAGGCGCAAGTCGACGATGCTCTCTATCTCGCTGCTGCTCAGTACGGTATCGCTGCTCAATGTGCCCCCGGGTCAGAGGATGATGAGCATGCCCAGCCCCAGCAGGAGCAGGTAGCCCACCGAGTCGGTGAAGGCGGTCAGCAGTATGTTGCTTCCCAGGGCGGGATCGCGGCCTATTGCCCTCAGCATCAGGGGGATGGCGGCGCCCAGGACCCCGGCCAGACCCATGTTGGCCACCATGGCCATCAGCACCACCAGCCCCAGCAGGTGCGCCTTCTCCACGCCGGGGTAGACCAGGGCGATGCAGCCGGCCACCACCCCAGCCACCAGGCCCAGCATGGCCCCCAGGGCGGCCTCCTTGAGGACCGCCCGGAGCCCGGAGGAGAACTCCAGCTCCCCGAGGGCCATTCCCCGGGTGATGACGATCAGGGACTGGTTGCCCGCGTTGCCCCCCATGCCGGCCACCAGGGGCATGAAGGCGGCTATGATGGCCATGTTGGATATGACGCCCTCGAAGCGGCTCACCACGAAAGCGGCCACGGATGCCGTGAAGAGGTTGATCCACACCCAGGGGAAACGCTGCCGGAAGGCAAGCCGTACCGGCGTGAACACGCGGTCGGCCTCGGAGAGGCCGGCCATCCTGTACATGTCCTCGGTGGCCTCCTTCTCCATGACGTCGAAGAGGCTGTCTCCCGGTATCACGCCCACCAGCCGGTGGTTGTCGTTCACCACCGGCACCGCCATCAGGTTGTAGCGGCGGGCGATGGAGGCGGCCTCCTCGCGGTCGGTGTTCTCGTTGACTGTGAAGGGGTCGGTGAGCATCAGGTCCCTGACCGGAGTGTCCTGGGGGCAGGTAACAAGCCTCCTGAGGGGTATGACGCCCGCCAGCCTGCCGGCCTCCTCCAGGACGTAAACGTACAGCGGCGCCTCCACGTCCTCGCTCTGGCGGCGGATGGTGTCCACCGCTTCCCTGGCTGTCATAGATACGTCCACGGACATGAAGCTGGTGGTCATGCAGTAGCCGGCGGAGTCCTCGGGGTAGATGAGAAGCCGCTCGATGGCGTTGCGCTTCGCGGGGGGCAGCTGGGCCAGCAGCTCCTCGTGACGGTCCTCGGGAATGGTGGCCAGGAACTGCAGGGCCTCGCTGGAATCCAGCGCTTCCAGTATGCTGGCTATGCGCTGGTCGTTGAGGGTCTCCAGGACGTCCTGCAGAATGCCCTCAGGAAGCTCCGCCAGAACGTCGCCCACCTTCTTCTGCTTGAAGAGGACGCTGACCAGGGTGGCGGACTCGGATCTGGTGAGGCTTCCGAAGATCTCGGCTATGTCCGCGGGGTGCAGCTTGCCTATGGCCAGCCCGGCGCGGCTGGTGGCTCCGCTGGCCAGCAGCTTGCGGATGTACTCCACGTGCGTGTGCGTCAGTCTCATGCCCACCCCTTTCGACGCCACTAAGCTACACAAACTGGCATACCTGTCAACGAACCGGCGGAAAGAGGCTGCGAAGAGGCCTCCACTGATTGACAGCAGGGGGGCTCTGGGCTAGCATTACGGGGAACGCCAAAGGGGCAGGAGGAGGGACAGATGGCTGATTTCAACGGGGAAGACCGCCGCGATTTCCCGCGGGCAGCCCTGCGATTCGACGTAAGAGTTGACACCGATGACATGCCCGTGCTTCCGCTACGCGCGCTGAACCTGAGCGCCTCGGGCATCTACTGCGAGAGCAGCAGGAGCATAGGGGAACTCAAGCGGGTCCAGCTGGTTCTTAAGATCGACGAGTGGGACATGGAGATAAAGGCCCGGGCAGTGGTGATACGGGAGGAGGAGTTCCCGGACGGAAACTACGGAATCGGCATGTTCTTCACCAGCATTCCCGACGACGCCCGGGCGACCATCGCCGAGCTGGTGGCCAACAGAAAAGGAAAGGCCTGACCCAGATGAACAAGCCCTTCAGAGCCATGGCGGCGGCTGCGGTGCTGGCATTGGCCGTTCCGTCGGCGGCCACCAAGTACGCCGGAGAGTTCATGTACATTGGCGCAGGCGGAAGGGCGCTGGGCATGGGAGGGGCCTACGCCTCCCTGGCAGCGGACGCCACCGCCGGCTACTGGAATCCGGCGGGGCTGGTGAGGATGACCGGTTCCGAGGCCCAGCTCATGCATTCCGAGCGCTTCGGGGGCCTGGTAACCTACGACTACCTGGCCTACGGCCGCTCCGACGGAGAGACCGGCCTGGGCGCAAGCCTGTTCCGGACGGACATGGGCGACGTACCCAACACCACGGACATGGAGTACTACGACACCGGCTCCGACGGAGTATTCGGCGAGGACGGTACCGGCGAGCCGGGGGACGCCGGCAACGATGACTACGACCCGGAAACCAACCCCGATGGCACCGAGGGCAACGGGGAGTGGGACCCGGGCGAGGAGATCATATACGACGAGAGCAGGATAAGCTATCAGAGCTGCGTGGACTGGGCCCTCTACCTCTCCTGGTCCCGCCACCTGACCGACAGGCTTACCCTGGGCACCTCGGCCAAGGTGATCTCGCGGACCATCATGGACCACAGCGGCTGGGGCCTGGGGTTTGACGCCGGGGCCCAGATGCGGTTCTCCGACGCCTTCTCCGTGGGCCTTACCATGCAGGACGTCTTCGGCACATATCTCTTCTACGACACCGGGACCAGGGAGAGCGTCCTGCCCACGGCCAAGCTGGGAATGTCGGCGCAGTGGCCCATACGGAGGTTCGCCTCCGTGCTCACCTTCAGCATGGACGGGGATTTCCGCTTCGAGGGCCGCAAGGCCTCCGCCCAGTACCACATGGGCGAGGTGAGCCTGGACACCCACATGGGCTTCGAGCTCATGGTGAAGGACAGAGTGGGCCTGCGGCTGGGAGGGTCGGAGGGCAACCTGACCGCCGGCCTCGGCCTGCGGCTGGGACTGATGGGCCGCCCGGTGAGCCTAGACTACGCCTACCTGAGCCACGAGGAACTGGACAACACCCACAGGTTCTCCCTGGGCGTGGGCTTCTAGGAGCGCGGGGCCCTACGGTTTGTACCTGGACGAGATACTCCGCAAGGCCGTTCACGTAGGATCCATCGTCTTTCCGGCTGCGGCCGTCATCTTCGACAGGACCGACCTGGTCCTGGCCCTGGCCGCCATCAGCCTGGCCCTGCTGCTGTTCGATTACCTCAAGGCCCGCAACGAGCCGTTCAAGAACCTCTTCCTGGCGGTGTTCGGAAAGATGCTGAGGCACCGCGAGGAACAGGGGGGGATGACGGCGTCCACCATAGTGGTGGCCTCCGCGGCTCTGACCATACTTCTGTTCCGCACCGAGATAGCCGTGGCCGCCCTTGTTTTCCTGAGCCTGGGAGACAGCGCCGCCGCGCTGGTGGGCAGGCACTGCGGCCGTATCCAGCTGGTGTCGGGGCGGACGCTGGAGGGCAGCCTGGCGGCCCTCAACGTCTGCCTCCTGGCCGCCATCGGCCTGATGGCTCTGCGTCCGGCAATGGGCTGGGACCTCACTCCCACCGCGCTTCTGGCCGGGGCCGTGGCCGCCACCCTGGCCGAGCTGTTCGAGCTTCCCCTGGACGACAACCTCCGCATTCCCCTGGCGGCGGGACTGGTGATGGAACTGATGGTTCCGGGCTGACATGAGCCGCCTGCAGAGCTTCTACCTCGAGGTCTACGGCTGCCAGATGAACGTACACGACGCTGAGATCATGGCCGGAGTCCTCACCGACGCCGGTATGAGTCAGGCCACGTCCGCCGAAGAGGCGGACGTCGTACTGGTGGTCACCTGCGCGGTGAGGGAGAAGGCGGAGACCAGGGCCCTGGGCAGGGCGGCGCAGCTCTGCGGCCTGAAGGGTGAGAATGGCCTCCCCCTGGTGGGCATCTGCGGATGCGTGGCCCGCGAGCACGGCCGGAGCCTTCTGCAGCGGCTGCCGAAGCTGGACCTGGTGGTGGGCCCGGACAGCTACAGAGGCCTTCCGGGGCTGCTGGCAGAGAGCGGCCGCGGCTGCTCGGTTGAGTTCCGTCCGGAGAGCTACGACGGTGTAAAGGCCTTGAGAAGGGACTTCCCCCGGTCATTCGTCACCGTCATGCGCGGCTGCGACAACCGCTGCAGCTACTGCATCGTCCCCCACGTCCGGGGAAGGGAGCGCAGCAGGAGCTCCGGAGCTGTCCTGAAGGAGGTGGCGGAGCTAACCCGTGAGGGCTACGGCGAGATAACCCTGCTGGGCCAGAACGTGAACTCCTACCGGGACGGCGACGTGGACTTCCCCCGGCTGCTGGAGTCTGCGGCCCGGGAAGGGGCGCCGGCCTGGATACGCTTCGTCACCAGCCATCCCCGGGACTTCGGCCCCGAACTGGCCCGGGCGATGGCGGAGAACGAGAACGTCTGTCCGCAGCTGCATCTCCCGGCGCAGTCCGGAAGCGACAGGGTACTGGCGGCCATGGGCCGGGGATACACCGCGGAGCAGTACCTGGAGAAGGTGGCCATGGCCCGGGAGGCCGTTCCCGGCCTGGTCCTCTCCACCGACATCATCGCCGGCTTCCCCGGGGAGACCGGGGAGGAGTTCGAGGCCACCGTTGATCTGCTTCGCGAGGTCCGCTTCGACTACGCCTTCCTCTTCCGCTACTCGGAAAGGTCGGGTACGGCGGCCGCCCGCATGAAGGGGGCGCTTCCCGTGGGGGAGCGGCTGCAAAGACTGCAGAGGCTGCAGGAGCTGCAGCGGGAGATAACCGTGGAGAGGTCGAAGGCGCTGGTGGGAAGGCGGATGGAGGTGCTGGTCACCGGTGATGCCAGGCGCCCGGGGCAGCAGGCGGCCAGGAGCCCGGGAAACAGGATGGTGGTCCTGGAGGGTACGGACTACAGGCCGGGGGAGAGGGTCAGGGTGGAGGTGGTCCGGGCGGACGGCTGGACCCACTTCGGCCGGCCGGTCCGATACTGAGGCTCAGTCCTCCTTCTCCGACTCGCCCGCGTCCAGCTCCTCCAGCACCTCGGTTACCGCCAGCTCGGTCTGGGAGAGCCTCTCCCGCAGCGCCCTTATCAGATCCGCCGCTCTCCTGACCCTGGACTCCAGCTCGTCCACGGGGCAGTTCTCGCGGCCGATCTGATCCACGATCTCCGAGAGCTCCTCCATCTGCTGCTCGTATGTCATCTCCTTCTTGTCACTCATGTGATCTCCTCCTGTCGGGACGGATCTCCTCGGCCCTTGCCGCCACGGACCCGTCGCGGAGTCGAACATCTATCCCATCACCCGGGGACACCTCCCCGATGCTGCGTATGATGCGGCCGTCCTCGTGCCGGGCTATGGCCCATCCCAGGGCCAGGACCCTCTCCGGGTCACGGCTGTCAACGGAGGCCGCCAGCCTTTCCAGTCGGAGCCTGGCGCCCCCCAGGACCGTCCTGGATCCGCGGGACAGCGACCTGACCGTCTCGGACAGCCTTCCATGCCGGCGCCGGATGCGCTGGGGCAGGCCGGCCCGCATCAGGTCCCTGCGGGCTGCTGCCAGCTCCGAGGAGCGGATGCGCAGAAGGCGTAAGCCGTCCCTGGACAGATCGCCAGCCAGCCCGTCTATGGAAGCAACCTCCGCCCGGGCCCGGCCGCTGACGGACCTCTCCAGGGCGGCGGCCATTCCACGCAGGCGGACGGATGCGGACCGCAGCGCCGGGACGGCATGGCTCTGCAGCATCCGGGCCAGGGAGTCCAGGTCGACCTCGAAGCCGGCCACCGCGTCCACCAGGACGGCGGCCGCATGGGTGGGGGTCTTCGCCCTTATGGAGGCGGCCAGATCGGGAAGCGTGGTGTCAACCTCGTGGCCTATGCCGGAGACCACGGGAACCGGGCTCGCTGCTATGGCCCTGGCGATGGACTCGTCGTTCATCCATCCCAGGTCCGTGGTGGAGCCTCCTCCCCGGGTCAGAACGATTACGTCCAGATCCTCTTCCATGCACAAACGTTCAATGGCGCGGGTTACGGTAGCACCGGTCTCCCTGCCCTGCATGGCGGCCCATGCCGCCCTGACTTCGAAGGGGTAGCGGGACTCCTGCAGCGTCTGCAAAAAGTCCCGGCAGGCGGCCGATCCCGCGGCCGTCACCAGGCCAACCTGCAGGGGCAGCCGGGGAAGGGGAAGCTCGGCGTTGGCGTCCAGAACTCCTTGGCTGCGGAGCTTCTCCGCCAGCCTCTTGAGCCTCAGGGCCTGGGTTCCCTGGCTCCAGGCGGCGTCTATGCTCTGGACCACGAACTGGTAGCGGCCCCCCTGGGGCCAGAGGTTCACCCTGCCCAGCGCCCTGATGGACATGCCCTCCCGAAGCCGAAAGGTCTCGCCCAGCCTGGCGAACTCCCGCACCACCGACGCCCTGGCGCCGGCGAAGAGGGCGCAGTCCATGGAAGCCTGCGGAAAACCGCCCTCCTGCGAGGGCTCCACCAGCTGGAAGTAGGTATGGCCCCTCCGCCCGGGCCGCGGGCTGCCGGCCACCTCTCCCCGCACCCAGACCGGATAGGGGAAGGCCGTCTCCAGCAGCGAGGATACGCGGCGGTTCAGCTCCAGTACCGAGAGGTCTCCTGCGTCAGTAGATCCTGAGGCTGTAGGAACCACCCGTCTCCCCGATGTCGTGAACAACAACGTGAGCGCTTCCGGTGTAGGGGGCATGGAGCGTGAAGCTCTCCCCGCCCCTATCGACTCCCTCTGCGATGGCGTGCTCCCGGGCCAGCAGGTAGTCCTCGTAGTAGGGAAGGTTCATGAACCGCTCCAGGTCCATGTCGGAAGAGGCCACCACCACATCGAAGTCCGCCCCATCCTCCAGGGGCTCCAGGACCACCCAGTAGCTCATGCCCTCCACCAGGGAGACGGTGTAAAGACAGGTGGCGCCGCGGTCGAGGGCATCCTCCGTCTCCAGGAGGGGGGAGGCCCCGGACCCGGAGGCCACGGTCAGGGCAAGCAGAAAAGCAGCAGTCATACAGGCTCCTTTCTCGCCGTTTACCGGGGGTATGATCGCATCTGGCACCCTGGCGGTCAAGAAGAGGGAGGGACCTGCGGGGCGCGGAGAGGGTATCCCGGGGCGGAGAATCCCCAGAAGGTGCTGCCGCGAGTGATGGGAAAAGACGCAACTCATCATCGTAAGGTGAGAAAATCCGTAACTGCCTACATTGTCGCTGTACCGTCCCACGAAATGGACCCTCAAGGAAAGCCGCCTGCGGAGAGAGAGATTATAGCAATATAAATCCTAGATATGCTACATGTATGGCCGCACAGACGGTGAAACAGCATAGGATACCTTTCCTGCGGGCCCGCGGTGGGAGGCCATGAGTCGGAGATGGGGCAGCGAAGCGGAAAAGTACCTGCATTCAGCCATGCAATGGTACGATATGTCTATACAGCTCCCCTCATTGGCCTCCGGACCCGCCCATTCCCAAGGGTGTCGGGAGCGGCCACGACCCTGCATAATCCCAGGGTTGCAGCAACCATACACCGCGCGAAGGGTGGAGCATGAGAGTAGAGGACCTTGTGGAGGAGGGCTCGGTAGCCGCGCGCAACCGCGAAGGCCTGATAGTCGGTCTGAAGACGGAGGTGGGTTCGGCCTCCGACCTGCTGGAGCACGTGCCGGCCTCAGTGGGGGAGGGCCGCGAGGTCTACAGGAGGGGCCTGATACTGGCCCTGGACTGCGCCGCCAGAAGGGCCTTTCCGGACTGCAGACTCTGGGTGGAGCACTCCCTGTCTCTGGGATACAGGTGCCGGCTGGAGGGCCGTCCGCCCCTTCCCTCCGAGGAGATAGTGGCCGTGCTCTCGCGGCACCTGACCAGGGTGGTGGAGGAGGGCCTGCCCATCGAATGGGTGGAAGTGAATGGCGCCGGCGAAGCTCCACGGGCCTGCCGAGGCCTGCTGCGGTGGGCGGAGGGAGAGCGGGCCATGCGGGTGAACGTCCTGGAGGGCTCCTGCGCCTTTGCTATGGGCCCGGCGGTTCCGGACACCTCATGGCTGCAGAGGTGGGAGCTCAAGCCCACCGGCAGGGATTTCGTCCTCCGCTTCCCCGGGTCGGCCACCTGGCCGGAGATAAGTCCCTGGGAGCCCAGGCCGAAGCTGGCCCGGGAGTTCGACCTGGAAGAGCGTCACGGAGCCAGGATGGGCGTAAGAACCGTGGACGAGCTGAACACCCGGACCCGCGAGGACGGCGGCAGGAGGGTGGTGGTGATGAGCCACTTCTACCAGACTTTCCGTCTGGTCCAGATAGTCCAGGCGCTGCAGGACAACTTCCCCAAGAAGAGGCTGATAACCATCGCCGGTCCTTCGTCCAGCGGTAAGACAACCGTGGCCAGGCTTCTGACCACCTACCTGCGGGCCAAGGGCTTCGGTGCGAAGAGCGTCAGCGTGGACAACTACTTCCGCCACAGGTCCGACACCCCCCTCGGAGCGAACGGAAGGCCGGACTTCGAATGCCTGGAGGCCCTGGAGACCGAGCTCTTCGGCAGACACCTGGGGCTGCTTCTCGGCGGGGAGGAGGTGAGGCTGCCCCGCTTCGACTTCCAGAGCGGCAGGCGCAGCGACGACGTGACCCCCATGCGTCTGGCGGAGACCGACTTCCTCATCATCGAGGGGATACACGGTCTCAACGACATGCTCACCCCGGGGGTGGACCCGGAGAGGAAGTACAGGATATACGTCTCTGCGCTGACACAGCTTAACATCGACCGGCTCACCAGGATGTCCACCTCCGACAGCCGGCTGCTGCGCAGGATTGTGCGGGACAGCACCAGCAGGGGATACTCCGCCGAGGACACAATCGGCAACTGGCCCATGGTCCGGCGGGGGGAGAGGATGAACATATTCCCCTTCCAGGAGAGGGCCGACGCCATGTTCAACTCCGCTCTGCCCTACGAGCTGCCCGTTCTGCGCAACTACGCCATTCCGCTGCTGAAGGAGGTCCGGCCGGGGTCGCGGGCCTATCACACCGCCGACCGGCTGCTGCGTCTGCTGGACCTGGTCATACCGATTGATTCGGAGATGGTGCCCAAGCTGAGCCTGCTGCGGGAGTTCATAGGCGGCTCCCTTATGGAAGAAAGCGAGAGGAAGTAGATGATGCACATTTCCATGATGGTTCTGGTGCTGCTGCTGGCCCCCCGGCCCGAGCAGTCTAACATCGCCTGGACCCGGCCGCTGAACCCGCCGGGAGCCTTCGCCCTCGATCCTCCTCAGAACTCCTTCGACGTGCTTCACTACGACCTCTGGCTGGACGTCTATCCCGACGCTTCGCAGCTCACCTGCATCGCCACCATCACACTGACCCCCACAGAGGAGAACGTGGAGGAGATAGGCCTCAGCCTCTACTCCATGGCGGTAGACTCGGTATGGGACGTCTCGGGTCCGCTTTCCTACAGCCAGCCGGGCGACTCGCTGACAGTGCAGCTGTCGGGGCCCGCCGGCACCGGGGATACGCTGGAGGTCTCCATCTCCTACGGAGGCGAGCCCTGGAACGAGGGAGCGGGGGGCTTCGGAGGGTTCTGGTTCCGTCCCAACATCCCCGTGGCCTTTCAGATGGGAGTGGGCATCTACACCGACCCGCCCTCCGTGGGCCGGGCAATGTTCCCCTGCTGGGACCATCCCTCCGACAAGGCCACCTTCGAGTTCCATGTCACCTGCCCTGACACTCTCTACGCGGTGGCCAACGGAGACCTGGCGAAGGTCTCGGCAGAAGACGGCCGGGCCCTGTACGAATGGTCCCTCGACCAGCCCATGAGCACCTATCTGGCGGCGGTGGCCGTAGGCGACTACACGGTCCTCACCGACTCCACATACGACTGGATCAAGTACTACGTCTACGAGTGGGACGTGGAGGACGCCCTGGGCAGCTTCGCCAACGTGGACCTTATCATGGACCAGCTGCAGAGCCGCTACGGCCCCTATCCCTGGGACTGCAAGTTCTCCTACGTGCAGACCCCGAAGGGGGACATGGAGCACCTGAGCCAGGTGTACCACCTGGCCATGCTGATCAACGGAAGCACCACCTACGACTGGCTCCTGGCCCACGAGATGGGCCACCAGTGGTGGGGTAACTGCGTTACGGAGAGCCAGTGGTCGGACGTATGGCTGTCCGAGGGTTTCGCCACCTACACCGAGGCCATCTGGCAGGAGCACTACGGGGATGATGAGTACGACGACTACATGGTTAACCAGATCATGATCCCCTACCTGCAGAGCGGCGAGACGTTTCCGCTGGCCGGACCGTCCACCCCCTCGGAGTACTGGAGCTACACCACCTACGAGAAGGGAGCCAGCGTCCTGCACATGCTCCGTTACGTGGTGGGCGAAGCGGATTTCTTTGCCGCGCTGGACGAGTACTTCGGGCATCACGCCTACGGTCTGGCAACCACCTACGACCTCAGGGACCACTTCGAGACCGTTACCGGGGAGGACATAGACTGGTTCTTCGACGCCTGGGTATGGGGAGAGGGCTACCCGGTCTACGAGATGGGCTACGACTGGTCGCAGTCGGGTACCGAATGGGAGCTGGCCGTGGAGGTAAGCCAGGTGCAGACCACTCCCACCATATTCACAATGCCCCTGGAGTTCCTGGTGGAGGGAACCTCTCAGGATTCAGTGGTGGTGATGTGGAACGACCAGCAGTACGACACCGAGACCTTCCTGCTGCCGTTTGAACCGCAGTCAGTGAGCTTCGACCCCTACCATCACATCCTCTCCACCCATCTCACGGGAGTCGAGGACGACCCTGCTCCTCCCCCCGGGGGAGCGGGCACCATGCTGGCCAGCCCCAACCCGGCATCCGTCTCCACCGTCATAGTCTGGGACGGAGTGGAGCAGAGGAGCGGGGAGGCACGGCTGTTCGACCTGGCCGGCAGGCGGGTACGGCAGGCTCCGCTGGTTGCCGGAACCGCAACCCTGGACCTCAGGGGACTGCCCTCGGGGACCTATTTCGTGGAGGCCAGGGCAGATGGAGGGCTGCGGCAGGTCTGCAGGCTGGTTATTGCGGACTGATACCGGGGCGCCCACATCCCTGCGCCCCGGCATGGTCCCGGCTACTCTATCCCGTACTGGTCGCGGATTCTGAAGGCCTCCTGGATGCCCTGCTGTACTCCATGGTTGAAGGCCTCCTGGTAATCGGCAAGGGCGAGCTCTATCCTTCCTGCCCCCTCATGGCACCTGGCACGGTTGTAGTAGGCGTCTCCCCGCCAGTCGCGCCTTCCGTACAGTTTGATGGCGGAGGTGAAGTCCTCGACGCCCAGGTCGAACTCACCGGACTGCATGCGCACCCGTCCCCGGCTGTAGTAGCCGCGGCCGTCGTTGGGCTGCAGCTCGATGGACCTGTCGTAGCACCGCACCGCTTCCCCGGTATCGCCCCGGCTGTCGTGTATGTTTCCCAGCGTTACCCAGGCGTCCTTGTAGCCGGGTTCCATCTCCAGAGCGCGTCTGATGCATGATATGGCCGTGTCCGTATCGCCGCCGCTGGTGTAGATGAAGTGCCCCCGATTGTGCAGGCTCTTGGCGGTATATCTCCAGGCCCTGTCGCCCTCGTACCGAATCTCCTCCTCGAACAGCCCGGCGGCCTTTTCGAACTGCAGGGCCGCTCCCGCTGCATCTCCGGCATCCGCTCTCTCCAGACCCGACGAGAAAAAGTCGGCGGCCACCTCGTCGTCGAAGATCCGCCTGCGGTCGGCCAGAGCGGTCCTGTGACCCAGCAGGTCGGACCTGCCGAAATCGCTCTTCGCCCGGTCGTCATTCCCGAGCTTATGGTGGCAGACGGCCCGGGAATGGAAGAGGTCGGAGCTCCATGGATCCGCCTCGATGGCCCTGTCCAGCAGAGCCAGACCTTCCTCCGGTCTGTCCAGGGCTGCGTACAGCGCCCCCAGCCTGGCGGCAATAAGGGAGTTTTCCGGCGCCAGCTCTGCGGCACGCGCCAGGTCGGACTCGGCATCCGCATACCCGGTGGCCTGGTAGTGGAACCAGCCGCGGCGCAGCAGGGCCTCGGCCGAATCCGGCGAGCTTTCGACGGCCGAATCGTACTGGGTCCTGGCCCTGTCATCCAGGCCGATGGCGCTGAGCCTGTCTGCCAGAAGCAGCCTCACCTGCAGCTCCCGCTCGGGGGAGAGCACGCCGCTGTCCAGAACGCCCGCCATCAGATCCGTCGCCTGGGCGCCCTGGTTCTGCATCCACATGTCCCCGGCCAGTGAGAGGCTCTCCTCGGGAGTCTGCATGGGGTAGCCGTAGTAGTCCAGAAGGTACGCCGAGTAGCTGTCGCCCAGACCCGCCGCCACTCTCAGGTCCGCCTCGCCCTCCTCCTTGCGCTCCATGGCAATACGACAGATGGCGCGTTGCTGCCATGCCACCACGTGGTCGGGGTCCAGCTCCACAGCTCTGGTGAACTCGGCATCGGCCCTTTCCAGATCTCGAAAGGCGTTGTGCAGGATGCTCCCGATGCGGTAGTGCACCTCTGCATCATGGGGGTCTAGCTCGGCCGCCCTTTCCAGGCTTCTCAGCGCCTCGTCATTCCTTCCCAGCCAATAGAGAGCCCAGCCCAGGGCGGCGTACCCGTCGGCATTCCCCGAATCTGCGGCCACGCTCTTCTCGCCGTATTTCACCGCGTCGGTGTACTGGGCCTTGCGGAACATCACATCGGAGCAGATGGCCCACAGCTCGGATTCCGCGCGTTCATCCAGACCTGAGCCTGCCAGGCTCAGAGCTTCCTCTATGACCGGATCCAGCAGATTGCGATCTCGGAGCTTCCTCACGAGGTCCAAGGACATGCACGTCCCCCTATCACTTTCTCATTCCATCAGCTGGGAGGCTGCTTCCAGCCCCGCCTTCAGCAGCGACTGCGAGTCGATGCCGCCCTCTGCCGCCGCATCGAGCTCGGCAATCTCCTTTCCGTTGAAGAATACTCGATCCCTGTCGGGAGCAGGGGCGTTGTGTTCCACAGTCACTCGCCTCGTGGAGAGGCTGACCCGGATACCAGTGGGGGAGAGGTGTCTCTGGAGGGAATCCAGGGCGTTGAGCAGTTCGCTCTCGGAAAGCGGATGGCTGGAGCAGGGCCGGCCCGAGCCGTCCACGTGCAGAACCGCGCTGACCAGCAGGGCCCCCAAGTCAGGCCCGCAGACCCAGGATCCGGGCCGTGCTGGCGAACACCGCGTCGGGCCTCTCCACAACTACGGCTCCCGCCTCCTCCAGGGCCTTCCGCTTGGCGCCGTACGCCTCTTCGGGATTGCGTATCATGGCGCCGGCGTGGCTCTGGGCCACCCCGGCCTCGGTGTACTTGCCCCCCAGGAACACCACCACCGGCTTGGAGATCTCACCGGACTCCATGGCCCTGGCCAGGTCGTTCTCCTGGCTGGTGCCGGTCTCACCGTAGACGGCCATCACCTTCGTCCTGGGGTCGGCCTCGAAGGCCCTGGCGGCGTCCAGGACGCTGACGCCGGGAATGGGGTCGCCGCCCACGCACACGACGGCGGACACCCCGGGATATTCCTCTCCCCACAGGGGGCCGAAGCTGCCGTCCTCCCGGGGGCCGGGAAGGTGGCGCCGGCAGTGGAAGGCTCCCAGCAGCTGCGACAGTCCGCCCGAGCGGGATATCACCCCCACGGAGCCGGGAAGGTAGTTACTTCTCGCCCAGCTGGCGCGGCCTCCTATCAGGCCGAAGAGGTAACCTGAGGTATCCAGGAGTCCCACCGTGTTGGGGCCCAGAAAGCGACAGCCCTTGCGGGAGGACAGCTCCTTGAGGACGGCCGCGTCGTGGGTGGGGACGCCGTCGGCGGTGAGGACCAGGAAACCGAGCCCGGCTTCCATGGCGTCTGAAGCCGCGGACCTGACCGCTTTCGCAGGGACGTAGAACACGGCCGTGTTGAGGTCCGGGTGAGCCTCTACGGCCTCGGAGGCCGAATCGTAGACGGGGGTCCCGTTCACTTCCTGGCCGCCCTTGCCCGGTGTGCAGCCGGCCACGATGTCCGTTCCGAACCTCCTCATCAGCCTGGTCCTGCTCCTGCCCTGCCGGCCGGTGATTCCGAAGACCAGGACCCTGGGCTCCTCGATGTCCGCCAGATGCTCCAGAATGCCGCCCATCACTCCACCTCCTCGGGAAGGTCCAGGACAATTCTCAGCTCGCCGTTTCCCTCCAGCAGAGATGCGGTCTCGCACATGAGACAGCCTATGCACCGCGACTCCGGGTTCGGCGCCAGGGTACGGGAATCGGCGTCCCATGCGAGGTAGCCGGTGGGGCAGGAGCCTAGAAGATGGTCGGGGCGTTCAGTGCAGAGCTCCGGGAAGAAGTAGAACCTGCCTGGCGGGACCTCCGTCTCGAAGGTGGGCTCTCCCTGCGGGAGGGGGGGAGGATCAACGCGTATCGGCTCCCTCACAGCTACGGGAGGTATGTCCTCCACCATGGCGTTGGGGAAGATCTCGGCCCTGTAGTGCCTGACCGCCACCGGCAGATCTTCGGAGACCCTGTCGAACAGGCCGTGGGCCAGGTCCTCGTCGGTGCCTCCGAACCTCAGAAGCGCCGGGAGGGGGGTGGGAGACTCCCGCAGGGCCTTCCATACCGCCGCCGCCAGGTGGTGCTGGTTCTGGAAGGCCATTCCCGAGCCCGTGAGTAGCAGGACGTGAGCGCCCTCCTGGGAGAGAATGGTCCGGAGGATCCGATAGCTCTTGAACGCCGAGAGCCCGCCGGACGTGTCCGACTCGTTCATGGTGTAGATGTCGTCGCGGCCGCCGGTGGTCATCTCCCACAGCATCTTGCCGCCCCCGCCGCAGAGGTTGGTGGCCACCCTCCAGGCGTCCTCCGGCGGTTCGCTTCGATTCTGGCGGAAGAACCCTGTACCTGAAGGGTCGGCCTCGTTTATGCGCTCCACCGCCCGCTCCAGCGGAAGCAGCTCCCGGTCGCCGCCGGCGGGTGGGGTGAAGAGCTGGCGGTCCCCCTTCGCCACGGCCCTGCTCTCGTACTCCGCCCGGCAGTCGATCACCAGGGGGGTGCCGTCCTGCAGGACGCCTATGGGATTGGCCTCCAGCACCAGCAGACGGTAGCGGATGAAGGCCCGCACAATGCCGTGCAGCAGCGCCGCCACCATCTCCGGCTCGGATAGCTGCGGGAGACGCTCGCGGATGGCCTCCTCCGAGGGTGGAGCGGTGAGGGAGAAGGGCATCCGCAGCAGCGTCTCCGACCTCTCCTCCACCCCGGAGCCCCCTTCGGGGCTGAACAGGAGTACTCCCCGGGGAAGCCTGTCCTCTCCGCCCAGGTCCAGCGTACAGGCGGCGTAGTACTCTCCGTAGAGCTCCGCCGGGCTGGTCACCAGAACGCCCTCCGACTGCCCCCACGGCCCGGGGGAGAGGAGCTCGCGCATGGCCAGGCTCATGGCCTCGCTGTCGGTGACGTGCCTGACCAGTCCCCGGCTGGCCCGGCTGGTGGCTCCGGGGATCTGCGCCTTGACGTAGGCGGGCGGGGCGGGGGGCGGTTCCGGAACGCCGGCGCCTGCGGGGAAGAAGACCCCCTCCACCACCGGAACACCCTCGCCGGCGAGGAGCTTTCGGGTTCTGTACTCGGGCAAGGCTGGCATAGGGCTCATCCCTCCTGGGAATGGATCATGACGGACCGCCGGGGGAGACTATTCCCCTCTCGACGGCCTTTCTGCGCATCTCCCGGTCGGTCCTGGCCACGGCCCGGCTCCACTGAAGCGCCACGGGCAGCTTCAGGCTGTAGAGGAAGTTGTACTCGGTGTAGCAGGAGGCGGTACAGGCCTGGCAGGGCAGCTCACAGGCGGCTCGAAAAGCCTCCTCGAATCCCACATCCAGTGCATTCTTCGCCTGGGGGTAGAGGCCGATCAGCAGGGAGCAGGGATAGACCCTGCCGTCCACGTCGATGTTGCAGTACATCCTTCCAGCCCGGCAGGATACCCCGTGGAACCGCCGACCCAGACGAGTGCTGGAGAAATCGGGCCAACCCGCCAGGCTCCTGAGGTAATGGGTGGAGTTGGCGATGGGGGCCCCGGCCCGCTTCATCTCCAGCAGCCTCCCCAGAGCCTCGCCGTACTCCTCCCGGGTGGGCATAAGGCCGGAGGTGTCGCCCCCCAGCTTCTCGTTGTGGTGGAGGGTCTGGAAGGTGGTGAGGAAGCCGTAACGCTCCGCGGTCTCCATGATGTAGTCGAGGTGGTTTATGTTGTTGCGGGTGAGGACGGTGATGGTCCACATCCGCGTCCTTCCCGAGGCCACCTCCATGGCGGCGGTCACCTTGTCGAAGCTCCCCGGCTCACGGTTGGCGTCATGGGCCTCCCGGGGCCCGTCGAAGGCCAGCACCAGATGGTCTATGTTGTCGAGTATCTCCCGCCTGGCGGGAACCAGGTAGCCGTTGCTGTCCACGCTGACGTAGATCCCCAGCGACCTGGCGTGGGCGCAGAGCTCCACTATATCCCGCCGCATCAGGGGCTCCCCGCCCCAGACTCCCAGCCTCTGGGTGCCGGCATCCCTCATCTGTGAGATCAGGTCCTTCCACTGCTCCGTGGACAGGTCCGGCCTGTTCTGCTCGGGGATCTGGCAGTAGGTGCAGCGGCTGGGACAGCGGTCGGTGACGCTGGCCATGACGTTCACCGGCCTCCTCCGGCCCAGCAGCCCCAGCACGGCCGAGACCCCCATCCTCATCTGCCCTAGGAAATTCAAGAGCCGTCACCGCCTTCCGGCATGCCGGCCCACTGCGGCCCGTAGGGGCAGGACTCGATCCAGCGGGCGGCCTGCCTGTCCTGGCCGGTAAGGCGGTAGGCCAGACGGTACCACATCTTGGCCGCACGCTTGAGGGGCCCCATGAGGGGGCCGTCCGAACCCGGACAGTCCCGGTTTCCGCGCAGTTTGCTCTCCACCCGCGCCACGAAGTTGGGGCGGGGGGGAGCGAAGTCGAACCTGGGGACCTTCGAAAGGGGAGGCAGGGCCCTTTCCTCCCAGTCTCCGTTCCCGTCCACCCGTCCCCTGGCCTTTCGCACGGTCTCTATGTCGTCGGGGTCGAACCCCATCAGGCGGGACAGGGATTCGTCCATGGCCACCCTGTCGGTGGACGCCGCCACGAAGTCCGTCTGCCTGGGAGTTCCCGGCTTGGGCCCGTTTCCCTCCAGGGATACAGTTCCGTCCGCCAGTGTGAGAACCACTGGAATCCTCTCGTTCACCGCCGTCAGGTAGTCGGCCAGACGGCAGTGGTAGTTGTGGCGGTTGTCGTCGAGGCATCCGTAGAGGTTCTTCAGGGCGGCGGATATGGTGGTGCGGTAGTGGGTCTTGACCACGGGCACCGACACCACCGGCATCCTGGTGCAGATCTCGGGGATGGAGAACTCCAGCTCTCCGGCCCTGACGGGCACCCATTCGTGCTCGGAGAAGTTGTGCCACAGAAGGCCCCGCCT
>Ga0207797_1001022_pt1 | contig 20851 bp, 16 predicted proteins | sample PRCRCaboRojoPR_6_FD_187275 | JGI IMG/M metagenome (GOLD analysis project Ga0207797, IMG submission 187275) | Marine sediment microbial community from Cabo Rojo, Puerto Rico - PR CR 10% Liquid 1 (SPAdes) | ecosystem: Environmental > Aquatic > Marine > Coastal > Sediment | place: Cabo Rojo, Puerto...
ATCTGAATAGGGTTCACTCAGAGCAACGGGAAAGTGAGTGCAGGGGCGTAAGCGAGCCGGAAACCACATTTTCCGGCGACGCGATCCTTCCAGAAATACTATGTATTTCTGGAACATTGCACTAGTCCTTTGTCCCGTGCTCCTCAGCTGTCTGAAGAGACCGCCTTTCGCCCACAAGCTGGCAACATGGAACACGAGCTATTGCTCCTGCCTCTGCCTCCTTTCTCTGTCTTCTTCCTCTTACTCCTTCCTCTGTGTCCCGAGTTCTGATTCCTGACTCCCGACTCCTGACTCCTGATTCCTGACTCCTGATTCCTGTCCTCTGTCCTTTCCTGGCCAGAACCGCTCGGCCAGGTCAGAGGGCAGCCCGACCTCCTCCTGGGTGAATATGTCGGCCAAGAGGGCCCAGCCCCTGTCCAAAGCGTCCTCTAAGGCTATGTTTACCCGCAAGTCCATCATCTGCTCCTCGAACCGGCGGCCGTAATCCAGGAGCTTGCGGTCCCAGTCGCTCAGCTGGAAGCCCATGTCCTCCTTCTCCTTGGCCTCCCTCGAGGAGGCAAAGAGCTGGACCATGGTGTTCATGATGGTCCGGTGGTCTTCCCGGGTCTGATCGTTGACCTTCTGCTTGAGCCGGCTCAAGGAGCCAAAGGGCTCGATGCGGCTGTCCTTCAGATAGAACTGGCCTTCGGTGATATAGCCGGTGTTGTCCGGAATGGGATGGGTGACATCGTCTCCGGGCATGGTGGTGACCGAAAGAATGGTGATCGAGCCGGCCCCCTCGAAGTCCACCGCCTTTTCGTAGCGGGAGGCCAGCTGACTATAGAGATCGCCCGGATAGCCCCGATAGGAGGGAATCTGCTCCATGGTGATGGATATCTCCTTCAGGGCATCGGCAAAGTTGGCCATATCGGACAGCAGCACCAAGACCCGCTTGCCGTCCAGGGCGAAGCGTTCGGCTACGGCCAGGCTGACGTCCGGAACGAGGAGGCATTCCACAGTGGGATCCGCGGCCGTATGCACATAGAAGATCGACCGAGACATGGCCCCGGCCTCCTCCAGCCTGTCCCGGAAGTAGAGGTAGTCGTCGTGCTTGAGCCCAAGACCGCCGAGGATGATCACATCGACCTCGGCCTGCAGGGCAATCCTGGCCAGCAGCTGATTGTAGGGCTCGCCGGGCACGGAAAATATGGGGATCTTCTGGGATTCGACCAGGGTATTGAAGACATCGATCATGGGGATGCCTGTGCGGATCATCTTCCTGGGGATGACCCGCTTCATGGGATTGACCGAGGGGCCGCCGACCGAAATGGCCTCTTCCCGGATCTCTGGACCGTTGTCCCTGGGCTGGCCTGTTCCATTGAAGACCCGTCCCAGGAGAAAGTCGGAGTAAGCCGTCTGCATGGGCCGTCCCAAGAACTGAACCTTGGCGTCCGTGGCCACGCCCCGGCTTCCGGCGAAGACCTGGAGGGATACCCGGCCGCTCTGCAACCGAATGACCTGAGCCAGGGAGGTCCCCCTGGTAGAGGTCACCCTGGCCAGCTCGCCGTAGCTGACGCCCTCGGCCTGCAGGATGATGACGTTTCCGGAAATCTGGTCGATGCGGTGGTAGATCTTACGCATACTCGGCAACCTCGGCCACCAGCCTGTCCAACTCCTTGTCCAGCTCCTGGAACTCCTGGCTGCCCATCTCAGCCCGGTTCCAGTCGATGGCCGTCTGGGTCAGCTTCTGAAAGAAGGACCTGGCTTCCTGCTTGTCCTCGAACTGCAGTCCGGTATCGAGTATGGAGGCGATGCGGTCGAAAACGTAGGCCTGCCGCTCATCCGAGGTGGCTCCGTCCACGGGGTCGAAGGCGTCCTGCTGCAGGTAGACCCGGTCCAGGAAATCGGCCTTGAGGAAAATGGTGAAGTCCTCCAGGCTGGTGCCCTCCTCGCCGACCACCTTCATCATTTGGGCGACCTCGTTACCCTGGCGGAGAATCCCTTCGGCCCGCTCCACCTGCTCCTGGTCGACCACCCCTGCATAGGTCGACCAGCTTTCCTGGGGCGCGATGGCCGGATAGCGCCTAGCGTCGGAACGCTGCCGGGACAGCCCGTGAAAGGCCCCGACCACCTTCAGGGTGCTCTGGGTGACCGGCTCCTCGAAGTTGCCACCGGCCGGGCTGACCGTTCCGCCGATGGTCACCGAGCCTTCGGTGGCATCCTTGAGGCGGACGTGGCCGGCCCGTTCATAGAAGGCGGCGATGACCGACTCCAGGTAGGCCGGAAAGGCCTCTTCACCGGGAATCTCCTCCAGCCGCCCGGACACCTCTCGCAGGGCCTGGGCCCATCTGGAGGTCGAGTCAGCCAGGAGCAGGACGTGCAGACCCATCTGGCGATAGTACTCGGCCAGGGTGACCGCGGTGTAGACCGAGGCCTCCCGGGCGGCCACCGGCATGGAGCTCGTGTTACAGACGATGATCGTCCGTTCCATGAGGCTCTTGCCCGTCCTGGGATCGGTCAGCTCCGGGAACTCGCGAATGGTCTCGACGACCTCTCCGGCCCGCTCCCCGCAGGCGGCCACAATGACGATGTCCACGTCGGCATGCCGGCTGGTCAGCTGCTGTATGACCGTCTTTCCTGCCCCGAACGGGCCGGGGATGCAGTAGGTTCCCCCCTTGGCGATGGGGAAGAAGGTGTCGATGATACGAATCTTGGTGTTCAGAGGCTCTCGGGGGCGATACCGTTCGACATAGGCCTGGATGGGCACCTTGACCGGCCAGTGCTGGACCATATGCACCTCCCGCTCGTCCCCCTTGCTCCCGTGCAGCCTGGCAATGGGCTCATTCACCCCGTACTGGCCAGCCTGGGCGATCTCGGTCACGGTATACCGGCCTTGGAGATCGAAAGGCGCCATAATGCGATGGGTAAAGATGCCTTCCGGAACCGAACCGAGCATTTCGCCGGCGCTGACCGTGTCGCCCTGTCCGGCAGCCGGGGTGAACTCCCAGGTCTTCTCTCGATCCAGGGCATCGAAGAAGACACCGCGCTGGAGGAAGAAGCCGTAGCTCTCGGCCAGATTCTGCAAGGGGTTCTGCAGCCCGTCGTAGACCTGCCCCAGCAGACCTGGTCCGAGCTCCACGGAAAGGAGCTCCCGGGTAAAAGAGACCTGATCACCAACCTTGAGCCCGGTTGTCTCCTCGAAGACCTGCAGCTCGGCATAGCTCCCCCTGATGCGGACGACCTCGGACTTCAAGCTCAGATCGCCGCTCAGGGCAAAGGCGGTCTCGTTTTGAAACACCGGCTTGTCGAACTCCACAGTCAGCAGATTGCCGTTGACCCCGACGATTCGGCCGACATTTTCGGTCATGGTCACCTTGCTCCGCAGTACTCGAGTCTGGAATCAGTCCGTGTATTGGTTAAACTCAGCAGGTCAAAGCCGGATGCTTTCGGTCCAATCGTCCAACGAATGGACCGTCTCCTCCACCAGGGAGGCGAAGTGTTTCCAGCCGCTGTCCTTGTCCAGGCCGGCCCAGCGGTGCACGAGCCTGAGCTGGCCGGCAAAGGCCAAAATCCTGGGCAGACCGTAGGGATCCGATCGCGCCAGCTCTTCAAGGAGGGCAAAGCGGCCCGCATCCAAAACGCGTTCCCGCGCCAGGGGGTTTTCACGATTGAAGGCGTCCAGGACCAAGTCCCTGACCTGCACGCTGAAGCCGGAATGGCTCCTGAGCTGGTCCAGCCGGAGATTCCTCTGCCGGGCGCACTCATTGTCCATCTGGGCCTGCAGAGCGGCCCAGGCCTGTCCAAAGACAGTGAGAAAGCCTTCTTGCTGGCCCTGGAGCATGCGCTCGAGCTCGGACCGCTCCTTCGAAGCGAGCAGCCCGGAGCAGCGCATTCGAAAGGCCTCCATACTGAACGGCGGCTTGGCGTCCAGGCTCAGCAATGGCAGGGAGGCGGCCAGATACACGAAGGTCATTCGGGGCTCGTGCCTTTGTCTTGCTCATCCACCTTCTGCAGGCATCTCTTGATGCGATCGATGCCCAAGTCCTCACTGGCTGCCCGCTTGACGATCTCGGCCAAATGAGGTCTGAGCAGGCTGCTCAGGCTCTCGGCCACGGCCTCACTGGTAAAGTCGAGGTAGACATGGTCTTCCTTGAAGGAGACCTTGATGCCCTTGAGGATGTCGTTGTCCGAGGAGAGCTGAATGCCGCTGGCCATTTTCCGCTTGTACAGATCGGCAAAGAAATGAACGAGCTTTTCCCTGTCCTCCGGATTGACCAGTACTTCCCAGCGAGTATCTCCGGATTTCTCGGCACAGCGCTCGACGATCTTGACCAGCATCTCCCGCAGCGTCTGAATGTCCAGGGCCTCGTCCGCTGTTTCGGCGACCAAATCGGACATGATGTTTTCGATCCCGTGGGAAACGCTGATGAGCACGTCCCTGGCCGCCTGCTCCAGGGTCTTGCGGCTGCGTTCTGTGTAGGTTTCGGCCTCCTGCCTGGCCTGCTCCAGAATCCGTTTTCGCTTGTCCTCAGCCTCGCGAACAATGCCGGACGCCTTCTCTCTGGCCGAGGAGACGATCTGCTCGGCCTCCTCTTCGGCCTTTTCAACGCCCTCCCGGCGCAAGCGTTCGATGAGCGGTTGAAGCTCGTCGGCCATGTCTCGATCACTCCTGTACTTCAGTGGTCCTATACGATCCAGAGGGCGCTGCCGGTCAGGTCGTAGGCCAGCTTGGTGGCCACGGAGCCGATGGTGAACAGGCCCCGCCGACCTTTGCCGGTATAGCCGACCACTACCGCGCTGAAAGCGCCAGCATTGGCTTCCTCTGCAATGGCGGCTGCCGGATTGGATGACTCAATAGCCTTTTCAGTGATCCGGCTGTCGGCAATGGCGTGCTCCTCGAGCCTTTTTCGGGCCTCCTGGAAGACCGTCCCGGGCGGAGATTCGCCCTGGTCGATATGGAGCAGGGTCACGGTATGCTGCGCCTCGTCGGCCAGAAAGAACCCGGCGTGATCGACAGCGCGCATGGACTCCTCCGAACCGTCAACTCCGACCAGGACATTCCGGCGATCGGCTTCCGGCTGCCGGCAGATCCAGATCGGCACCTTGCGGTTGGCCTCGAGAACCTGGATGCTGACGCTGTCGTTGAAAAGCTCCTCCAGGCGGCTGATGCCCCTCCGGCCCAGAACAATGGCGTCGTAAAGCCCCCGGTTCCCCTCGGCGATGATGTCCTTGGCCTTGCTGACCATGCGCTTCTTGACCTTGCAGTAGACATGCTCCGACATGAACCCCGAGCTCATCAGGCTGCTCATGGCCCCTTCCAGAGCCAGATCGCAGGTGTTGTCCTCCTCTTCCCTGGGCGGCGTAATCTCCGTATGCTTGGCGGTTTGGGGGATGATGTAGAGCAAGGTGAACTTGATCTGATCCTTGTTCTGGAAAAAGCTGTTCACGAAACGAGCCCCGAACAGGGCGCTCGGGTCATCGCTGATGGTCAACAGGAGGTGCTTTTGCATGATTGTTCTCCCTGTTTATGATTCTTTTCAAGACACTACACAAACACGGCTCAGGGTGACAAGTGACTTGAGCCCATCCACTGAAAAATACCCGATCCTCCACCGGACCGGGCTCAGTCAGAAGCAGCCGGACCCTTTCCTTGACTTCCACCTCAGCTGAATCATTGTATCCCTCAGCTGAGGTCTTCTCTTGTAATGATTTTTGTAATACTTGTGACCTGAAAATCGGCTGGCTTGTGCCGGGTGCAGCAGGCCTATGAACCAGGCTTCAGACCTTCAGGAAACAATTTTGAGCAGGGAGGGATTCATGGCCAGAAAGAAGAGGCAGTTCACCCACAAGGAGGTGGCTGAAGGTGACGGACAGGAGGGCCGTCCAGTCTATGTCGTTTTTGAAAGCACGGTCTACGATCTGAGCTCCAGCGCTCTATGGAAAGGCGGTCAGCATATGAACATGCATCAGGCCGGGGCCGATCTGACCGACCAGCTCGCGGCGGCGCCGCATTTCGCGGAGGTCTTCAGCAAGGAGAACGTCAAGGAGGTCGGCGTGCTCGAGCCAGATCAGCGCAGCAGCGATCTGCCCTGGTTCATGAAGACCCTGTTTCGGGCCTTCCCCATGCTCCGCCGACATCCGCATCCCATCAGCGTCCACTTCCCCACGGCGTACCTGGTCACGGCCGCCTTGTTCCTCTTGCTGCATCTCTTCCTGGAGCAGGCCGTGCCCATCGACTTCGAGCTCTTCGCCTTCGTCATGCTCATTCTAGGCGTTCTCTCGGCTGCAGCCGCTGTGGGCACCGGGTTCTTGACCCTCTGGGTCAACTATCGCTTCAAAAAGCCGAAGCTGGTCCGCTGGAAGATACGCTTGGCCATGGTTCTGCTGGGAACGGGCCTTCTGGCCCTGCTGTTGCGCGCCACCGGGCTGACCGAGGTAGCCTTCCTGAGCTGGATCTACACCGCTTTCATCCTGCTTCTGGCCTTGCTGGTCATGGGCCTGGGCTATCTTGGCGGCCAGATGGTCTTCCCGACCAAGGCCCAATAACCCTGCCCTCCCGCAAGGACACGAGCACAACCGAGCACGACAAAAAGCGCTTGGGGGCCAGCCCCAAGCGCTTTTCTCCCTGTCTCGAGGCGAGTACGCTGGACAGCCTTTAGCCCTCCGAGCGCATGCTCTGCACGATATGATCGAGCTCCTGAGCCAGCTTGTTCAGATCGTTGATGGCCTGAGCCGACTCCCGCATGGTGTCGGCCGCTTCCTTGGCCGTTCGGTTGACCTCCTCGGTCGACTGGTTGATCTGCTCGCTGGCTGAAGATTGCTCCTCGGAGGCCGTAGCGATGTTGCGCACCTGCTCGCTGTTCTCCTCGGCGTAGCTGACAATCTCCTGCAGATTGGAACGGGCCTGCTCCACAAGCTGCGTGGTCTCGGCCACGGATTTCTCCGTCTCGTTCATCTCACTGACGTTCTTCTCCGTTCCTGAGATGACGGTGTTGATGGTTCCGCCGACCTCCTTGGTCGCTTCCATGGTTTTTTCAGCCAGCTTGCGAACCTCGTCGGCCACCACGGCGAACCCCTTGCCGGCCTCTCCGGCCCGGGCCGCCTCAATGGCGGCATTCAGAGCCAACAGGTTGGTCTGATCAGCGATATCGTTGATCATGTCCATGACCTTGTTGATGCCCTGCACCTCGCTTCCCAGATTGTTGATCGACTCCTTGAGGCCCTTGGCGCTCTGATTGACCCCATTCATGTAGCTGGCCACCTTCCCGAAGATCTGATCTCCCTCCTGGGCCTTCTGCTTGGTGTTTTCGGCCCCTTCAGCGGCACTTGAGGCGTTCTTGGAGATCTCCAGGACCGAAGCGTTCATCTGATCCATGGATGTGGCCACCTCCGAGGCCCGGTTCTGCTGCTCCTCGGCACCCCGGCTGGCTTCCTCAACCTGGGCGGAAAGCTCTTCCGATGCGGTGGCCATGCGTTCGGAAACCTCCATGGCCCGCTTGGAGGCCTCTTCAAGCTGCTCGTTCTGCCGCTTGATCCGGGCCTCCTGCTCCTTGATATCGGTGATATCCATGATGTTCACAAAGACGCTGTTGACCCGATTCTCGGCATCCAAAAGCGGCGCGGCATCAACCTGAATCCACTTGCTGTTGCCCTTACGGGTGGTAAACTCGGACTGCACGCCATAGACGGCCGCCTTCTCCTTGAGCACCTTGTCGGTGATCGTTTGACGGCTTTCATCGCCGTAGAAAGCATAGGCCGCGCTCTTGCCGATCAGGCTCTCGCGGTCGTCCGCTTCGATGAGCTTGGCCGCCTCCTTGTTGAACTTTCGGACCGTGCCATCGGCGTTGGACCAGAAAAAAGGGCTGGCCATGTCGTCGAGCACCGTCTCATAGTAGCTGATGGTTTGCTTGATGGTCTCGATCATGGCCGTCATGGAGCTGTGCAGGGTCTTCAGCTCTCCGCCGAAACGGGAGCCGTCCGGCATGGACTCGTAATCGCCCTGGGCGATCTTCTCTGAGGAACCGGCCAGGAGCATGATCGGCCGAGAGATTGAGCGGGCCAGGAAGTACAGGAGAATTAAAATGACGGCCAGGGAGACGGCCGCAATGATGCTTGCGGTGTTGCGCAGCTGCCGCGCGTCAGCAAAGACCTTGTCCAGCGGAACGGATAGCCCCATGCTCCAGAATGAGCCCGTCTTGCCGACCTCGAAGGGGAAAAAGATGAACTTTGAGGCGCTTTGGGTGCCGCCCACGGCCTGCTTCTCGACCACAACCGTTTCCTGGCGCTGGAAGGAGCGCTCGATGGCCTCGCTGTCCGAGGGGTCAAAGTACTTGGTGACCGCATCGCCGATGACCTTCTCCGTCGGATGCGCCGAAAGCTGCTTGGCTGCGTCCATTAAAAAGGCATAGCCGCTCTCATAGGGCGTAATGCCCTCAATGATGCTCTGGAAGCTGCCCAGAACAATGTCCACTCCGACCACCCCGATGACCTCGCCGTTCTTGAGTATCGGATGGTTGATGGTGGTCATGCGCTCATCAACATAGTCCGTAACGTAGGTATCCGAGATATATGCTTTCTTGGATTCGACGGGGTTTTTCCACCAGTGCTTGCTTTCGTATCCGGCCAGGGGCATGGACTTGATCCGGCCGCCTTCCTTGTAGAAGTAGGGGTAGTACTGCCCGGTTTCGTCATGATGATCGTTGGCGTTTTCGAAGAGCGTATCCTTGTTGTCAAAGGCGTTCGGCTTGAACACGCAGTACGTCCCGTAGAAGTAGCTCTCGGAGCGGGCCACCTGCTTAAGCACCGAGTCGGCCACAGCCCGCTTCGCACCCGAACCCCCATTGGCCGAAACCTGGGCCTCGAGCACGGAAGCCAGCTGCTTGCTGGCCTGCAAGGCGTTTTCCAGACGCGACTTGAACTGGGCCGCATGGGACCTGGCCAGGGCCTTGGACTCCTGAATGGTCTTGCCGATCAAGGCGTCTTTCTGATTGCTGTAGATGACGCTGACCATGATGCTTACGGCGACGATCAGCAGGACGCTGACCGACACCAGGACCTTGGTTTGAATGTTTACGTTCTTTAAGGAAAGCTTCCCGGCCATCGCTGCTCCTCCAATGTTTCCTGCATTCACTCCTCTCGTCCTGAAAACCCGGTGCCAGCCCTGCTAAAGATACCCGCCATGCATCAGAATCGGATACATTCCAAAGATGTTTACCCCTCGCCGGCAAAACGAGGCGCGATCCTTCCTTGAAATGATTTTGACCTGAAAGCGAGCCTCAGGGGCAGCGAGACCTTTTTCAAGATTCAGGCCAGAACGAGCGTGTTCCAGGGAGTAAACATGGTGTCCCACTCTGCTCTGTGCAGAAGCCCGGTGAAAGCCTGGCTCTCTCCAGAAGCGGAGGAGAACCAGTGTCACTCACAGCCCGATCGCAACGGTCTCCAAGGGAGGTTTTTTTCTGCCCTATCCGACAGGGACGGGCCTATGGTTAAGCGCGGGTGCCGTTTGCTTGGCAGAGGAGCGACAGAGTTTGTCAAATAAAAGTGGAAAACTTTCAAAAAATATTTGGAAAATCGATCCATACGCTGACTGCTGATCGATCCGGACCGCTCCCTTCCAGCTGCTGCCCAGCCAGGCCTGGGACCGCGAAGAACTTCGGACCAGCACCCTTTCTGCCGGCAGGATCTTGACACCTCGGCCTCGGAGAATAATATCTCCCATTTGCCCAAAGGCGATCCAACCAAGTCCGAACGAGGAGCTGCCCTATGGCTGAGCTGAACAACCCCATGGCCATTCTCAACCTGCTGGAGCAGTCCAACTGCCGGGAATGCGGAGAGCCGACCTGCATGGCCTTTGCCGCAGCGGTCTTTCGAGGCCAGAGACGCCTTGAGGAATGCCCGCGTCTGAGTCAGGAGGTTCTGGAGCGCTATGGAGATCAAACCACTTCAAAGCGTTCGACCGAAGAGGATATGCAGGAGGCTGTTCGGGCGCTGCAGGCCCGGATTGCAGATATCGACCTGTCCAAAGCGGCCGATCGAGTCGGCGGGAGCTATGCCCACAAAACGCTGACGGTTTCCGTTTTGGGGAAGGAGTTCCAGATAAAGGATGATGGCCGGCTGTCTTCGGAGATTCATCTGACGCCCTGGGTGGCCATCCCAGTTCTGACTGCCGTTATCCATTCCGCTGGCAAGCCGCTGACCGGACACTGGGTGCCCTTTCGCGAGTTCACGGAGGGGCGTATCTGGGCGGGCCTCTTTGAGCAGCGCTGCGAAAAACCCCTCAAGCAGGTTGCCGACACCTATCCCGACCTGTTCCGGGACATGTTGGAGATCTTCCGCGGTCGCCGGGTGGAGAGCCACTACGATTCAGACATATCCATCGTCCTCTACCCCCTGCCCAAGGTACCCATCCTCATCTGCTACTGGCTGCCCGAGGAGGAGATGGACTCCAGCCTGCACATCTTCTTCGATTCAACGGCCGAGGACAACCTGGGCATTCAAGGGGTTTACGCCCTGGCCACCGGATTGGTGCGCATGTTCGAAAAGCTGGCCGTCCGACATACCGGAGGAGAAATGCTGGGGAACTGAGCGCAGCCCGGCACACTTGGCTGGCGCCTGCACGGTCTCTCCAGCCTTCTCGTCAGGCCGGATTCCCGAAGCTGGCTTCCATGGCAAATAGTCCTTGACCTGCCCTCTTCAGGAATTGATACTGAAACTCCAGCTGAACGCTTGCGTCGCTCAGCTGAGATACTCTTTTTCCTATCGCTGAATCAGGCCGTCATGAATAAAAAGAGCACAGAGGAACGAATCGGGGTCTTCAGGACCGTCTTCCTGATCTATACCATCCTCGGCCTGCATCTGCTCCTCATAGCCGGGCTGGTTCTGCTGGTCATCGTCTTTCGGGGGGTTTTTGAGTATACCCTATGGATACTCCTCGGCGGGCTCGCCCTGCTCGGCTTCTCCGCCTACCGCTACTGGCGCCGGCTGAAACGCCAGGGACGGAGCCTGAAGGATACCCTGAACAACCCGGCCTTTCGGGACCGGCCCGTGGAGATCAGCTTCATGGGCGGCATTGCTAACGTCAAGCTCGGTGCGCCCGGCGGCCATCCAGACTCAGCTCGAGCACTGGGTCCAAGCAGCGGCGAGACCTCGAACCCCGGAATTGAAGCTCCCGAAGCCGACCGCTCTCGGCAGTTCCAGGAGCTGAACCGCCTTCTGAACGAGGGGATCATAACCCAGGAGGAGTTCGATCGGGCCAGGCAGAAGCTGCCCACGGACTGATCCAGGCTCGCGGCCCTGCTGTTGCCTTGCCTGAACAACGGTCTGGCAGAGTGTTGAAAATCGATTCAAAGCAGGCTGTTCAGAAAGGCACAGATGTGAGGCGCCAGAAAAATTCAGGACTGAGCGGTTATAAACTCTCCTTTCTGCAATACCCCCTGTCCTCAGTGCGTTCGAAACTCATGGCCGGCCTGGAGTGCTGCACCAGCCTGCTCGGCTCCGGGAGAATCATCGGGCTGCCGGTGCCGGCTCTTCATCGGGGCTCGGCCGGACCAGGAAGACCGGGGTGTTCAGCCTGTTGATAAGCCCCTGCAGGGCGTCTCCCTGAAAGCCCGGCGCATCGCAGGGAATAAAGACGGGACCGGGGGCAGCCGAGTGCACGGCCCGAACCAGGGCTTCGGAGGTATTCTCCCGTATGCCTTGAAAGCTAGCCTGGACTCCCTGATGGCTGACAATCTCTCCGGCCAACTGGCGCAAGCGCTCGTTGTCCTTCGGGTCACGGCCGAGGAGCAAGACGAGCAGGTCGAGCCCCTTAACCTTGCCCAGGCTGGCAGCAATGGACACGGCCTTTTCAGCCAGGGCCGAGCCGGTGAAAACGACTGAAGCCCTGGCCTCGAAGCGCACGCCCTGCTGCATGATCAAGGTCAAGCCCCGCCCGCGAGCCACGACGGTTCGAACGGTGGATCCCATCTTGGGCTGGAGCAGCCTAGACCAGCCGGCCTTCCCAAGGATGGTCAGATCGGCGTTCTCGGCCGCGGCCAGAATCTCCGCTGGAACGCCCCCACGGGCGACTCTGAACTTCCAGCGGACCTTGTGCCGCTCTGCGGCTGCGGCCAGCGCCCTGTAGACCCGCCGGGCCATGATGCGCAGCTGACGCTCCACATCCGGGCGACTGAGCTGCCTGACGACCGACCCGAACATGGAGACCTCCCGGGCAAAGGGAAGCTCGCAGAGCTGCAGGAGATTGATGTCTTCCACGTAAAGACCCTCAAGCTCGGCATCCTGCAAGGCCGCGATCTCCGCTGCAGTCTCCAGGGCGGCCTGGCTGTGCTCAGCGGCATCCAAGGGGACCAGTATCCGCCGGACTGAGAACTCCTTGTACCCTTGATTCACGCTGAACCTCCCTCGCCTTCCGATTTGCCGAACTGCTCGCGCCTCTCGGCCATGGCCTCGAGCCTGCGCTGGACCATTCCGTTTACGGTGCCTTCGGGGAAGATGGCGTTCTCGTCCGGCTCGCCAGCCGGAAGGCCCGTCAATATCTCCAGGCCTTCATCGATGCTGCTGACCGAATAGACATGGAACCGTCCGGCCTCCACGGCCTCGATGACATCCCGGCGGAGCATGAGCTGGCTGACGTTCTGCTCCGGAATGAGCACGCCCTGCTCTCCGGTCAGGCCATTGTTCTTGCAGACGTCAAAGAAGCCCTCTATCTTTTCGTTGACCCCGCCGATGGGCTGTACCCGACCATGCTGATTGACCGATCCGGTGACGGCCAGGGACTGCTTGAGAGGGACCCCGGCAATGGCCGACAGCAGGCAGTACAGCTCGGCCGAAGAGGCGCTGTCCCCTTCGATGCCGCCGTAGGACTGCTCAAAGACCAGGCTGGCCGAGAGGGACAGCGGACGGTCCAGGGCGTAGCGGCCTCCAAGATAGCCCGAGAGGATAAGCACACCCTTTGAATGGATCGGTCCGCTCAGCTTGGCCTCCCTCTCAATGTCCACCACCTCGCCCTTGCCCAGCCGGATGCGGGCGGTGATGCGGTTGGGACGCCCGAACATGAAATCTCCGAGCATGAGCACGGAAAGACCGTTGACCTGCCCCACCTGGGACCCTTCTGTGTCGATCAGGATTCTGCCCTCGAAGATGCCTTCCTGAATGTGCTCGCGAACCAGGTCGGATCGATAGACTGAAGCGTCGATGGCCTTCTGCACATCCTGGGCTTGAACAGACTCGAAACCGCGCTCCCCGGCCCAATGATCGGCCTCCCTGAGCAAGTCGGACAGGCTTTGCACATGCGTGGTCAGCTTCTTCTGATCTTGCACCTGACGGGCGCAATGCTCGATGACCCGGCAGATCGCTTCCTTGTGGAACGGCTTGAGGCCTTCCCGATCGATCATGCCGGCCATGAGCTCGGCCAGGAGCTGCTGGTTCTCACCATCCCAGTCCATTTGAACGTCAAAGTCGGCCGCTACCTTGAAAAGCTTGGGGAACTCCGGATCTAGGGCCTTGAGCAGATAGTAGATCAAGGGGCTACCCACCAGAACGACCTTGACGTCCAGCGGCACCGGCTCAGGCTCAAGGGAGATGGTGCTGATAAGGCTGAACATCTCGGCCAGGGACTCGATCTTGATCTCCTTGGAGATGAGGGCTCTTTTCAGGCCATCCCAGGCGCCGGGCTGCGTCAAGACCTTGTAGGCGTCAAGAACCAGCGCGCCTCCGTTGGCCCGGTGCAGGGCCCCTGGCTTGATCAGATTGAAGTCCGTAATCAGAGCGCCCATCATCGGCTGGTGCTCCACCCGCCCGACCAGATTGGCGTAAGTGGGATTGTCTTCATGGACCACTGGCGCCCCCTCGGTCCGGCTATTGTCCACGAGCTGGTTGACCTTGTACTTGCGCAGGAGCTGCTCCTTGCCGCCCTCAGCTTGTCCGTGGCCACCCGATGCGGACAAGGGGCTCTGGCCCTGCTGCTGAGGCTGGGAGGCGGCTTCCTCCTGCTGCCCTTCGGCAGCCAGAAAGGTCCGGGCATTCTCGCGAATATCCTTTTTGACCGCCTCCAGATACTCGAGCACCTCGGGAAGATTGACAAACTTCTCCTTGATCTCGTCGATGAGAGGATCGATGGCGTATCCGGCCATCTCGTTGTTCAGCTCGCTGACCTTTCGCCGATACTCCCGCTGCCAGCTGGGAAACTTCTGAAACATCCGCTGCGACTCGTTCTGGAGCTCCTGAATGTCGCTCTCGATCTGATTGCGCTCCTCCTCGGGCAGCTTCTGGAACTCATCCGGCGGGACGACCTCGCCTTCGCGCACCGGCGCAAAGGCAAAACCGGTTGGGGTCCTGACCAGGGTTAAGTTTTTCTCCTGGGCCTTGCTCTGGAGCTCCTCAAAGGTCTTCTGCTGCTGCTCCCGGAACTCTTGCTCCAAAGCCTGCCGCCGGTTCTGATACTCCTCGCTCTCAAAGGTCACTTTAAGAGCGTTGGGAATCTCCTCGACAATCCTGTCCATGTCCCCGACCAGCTCTTTGCCCCGTCCGCGCGGCAGATTGAGGAGCTTGGGCTTGCCGGAGCTCTCGAAGTTGTTCACGTAACACCAGTCCGATGGGGATGGCCAGGACTCCAGCTGCCTGGACAGGTACTGCCTGGTGAAGGTATGCTTGCCTACGCCCGGAGGCCCCAGGGCATAGATATTGTATCCCTGGTGCCGAATGCCCACGCCGAAGCTGAGGGCTTCAACCGCCCTGGGCTGCCCCAAACCCTTGCTGACATCCGGCGTCGCTTCGAGCTCCGCGGTGGTCTCGAAGGAAAAGGCCGATGGGTCGCAATGCCGGTAGAGGTCCTGGGCTTTCAATCCTTTGTTTTGCATAGGCTGACATACTCCTCTTCGCTGAATGGCCCTCTTGAAAAAAATGTACCGATGGGAACGCCCCGCCAAGCTGGCCGCAGCGTGCACAAAGGGATCTTTTTTTGGTTTTCAAAGACAAGGATACAGCAGTTCTCCGCTGGCATCAGCCCCCCTCCCCAATGAATCCCCGATGTTTGGTGTACCTTTTTAACAGCCTGTTAAGCCGGCCAACCTGCAGGCTTGAACAAATAGCCCTTTTCGTCCATCCTTGTCCTCAGCTGATGCGGCCTTTTTCCATAAACCTTCAGGCCTGGCCGTTTACCGGCCTGACAGGACCAGACAGACACAAAACCAAGGAGGATCGCATGACCGAGAAGGTGCAGCCGGAAGAGAATCAATGGAGGGTCAAGGACTTGAAGGAAGCCATTCGGGATCTGCCCGACGATACCGCTTTGTTCATCGGCGCTCTGGTGGAGGATGAAGAGGGCGGCGAGGACGAGGTCAAGCTCCAGCTGGCTGGCGTTGAGCGGATCTACTGCAACTCGGACGACCAGGAGAACCCCGACTGGCCTGTGGCTGCCCCGTCGGTGACCTTCCTCTGCGGAACCCGCGACTGAGACAGCGCGGCCAAAGAATGCCCCTTCCGGCCGCCTGACCTTGAGTGCTGAGCCCAGCCGCTTGGCTGGCTGGGCTCAGCCTAACAGTATGTTGAAAAATCGGTTCCCAGCAAGCTATTCAGAAAGATACAGCTATCCACAGCCTGCTACGCTTGAGGCTCTGCCCCCGGAAGGTTGCCCTGCGCATCAAAGGCCATGGCTTGGGGAGAAGACAGCAGGGAGCAAGTCTCCGGCAAATCGGTGGTCAGGGCCTCGGAGACCTGCAGCCTTGTAAGGTGCAGGGTGTCCCGTATCCTGACCACGCGGACAGCCTCGGGTCTCCAGTCACCCAGAGAGTGCAGGGCGGAGCATATCGCCTCCCGATCAGTTGGCAAATGCATGGGTATGGCCGCCTTCTCCGGGCTAATTCCGGTCATGGCGTTGGTGTAGGTCGCCTCCAGGTCCATCTTCTGGACCGCCCGCCGGACACAGAAATCCGCCAAGCCGATGCCCAAAGCGTTTCCCTTGGTTCCGGGGCTCAGATCCCGAATCAGGATGCGCTTGACCCCCGGGCCTGCCGTAAAGTCGCCGAGGATGTCCCGATTCCGACCGGTTACATTGGTATCCATGCCCGTGCCGCTGATGTCCTTGCCGATCTGATCAACGATCAGCAGATCGACCTCCTTGAAGGGGATCTTCGGAGCCAGCTCCTTGGCCAGGGCCAAAAGCCCGGCTTCACCCTCCTCGATACTCTGGGGCAAAAAGGCCTGAACCCGGTGCGGCTCGCCGAGGCCGTTCTCGACAACGCCCATCCCGAAGAGCACCGGGGCTTCAGCCAGGACCGTCCGGGCCGAGTCCAGGATGACGGCCTCCAGGGAATGGCGGATGGCCAGGCGGTGCAGCAGGCTCGCGCCGGCATGCTTGCCCAAACCCACAGCCAGCATCTTCATCAGCCCGCTCTCGATAGGGGCCTTGAACTTGGTGTGGGCCTTGATTCGGTTCACGGCAACAATGTGGTCGGCCTGCAGGGCCGCAGCGTCAATATGGACCGGGAGGCCCAGGCTGCTCGGCCCGAGCAGCCTGGTATCCATGGAGGACCGCACCTGGACCTGCATGGAATCCTCGGTAACGCCCAGGGAGGCCAGGACGGCACGCTGTCCTTCGGCGGTCGCACCGCCGTGGCTGCCCATGGCCGGAACGACGAAGGGATTGAGCCCAAGCCCCTCCAGCTCCCGCAGGGTCTGCTCCACAATGGCCGCCAGATTTCCAATGCCTCGGCTGCCGACAGCCACAGCAACGCTCTGCCCTGAAGTGACCCTTCTCTCGAGGGACAATGAGCGGATCTCCTCCCGGACGGCTCGCTTGACATCCTCCAAAGGGGAGCCCTCAAAACGCTGCTCCACCCAGGCCATTCGTGGCAGTTGACCCTCGTGTCCCATAGAAAACCTTATTGCTCAAAGCATGCTCCGGCGTTCGGCGGCCGGTTCGATCCTTCAAGCCCCTTGGGGCCTTGAGTAGTCATCTTGCCTTGACCGGCGCTTGAAAACAAGGAGAACACAGGTAATGAGAACAAAGCCGGTCAGTCCTGCGCCGTGCAGGGTGATCTTCGGCCAGAGCATGGCGGCCCCGAGGACGAGCATGATAAGCCGCACCGGCCAGCCGATATCCGTGATGTGATAGCCCTCGAAGAAGGTGGCCAGGCAGTAGAGGCCGATGGTGGCCAAAGCGGCGGTCTCCAGAACCGCCCAGGTCGGCCCCTGGAAAAGGAGCGGCGAGTAGACGAACAAAAGCGGAATGATGTAGATGCCCTTGGCCAGCTTCCAAGACTCCAGGCCCGTCTCCAGGGGCTTGCTGCCGGCGATGCCCGAGGCCGCATAGGCTGCCAGGCAGACCGGCGGCGTGACGTTGGCGTCTTGAGAGAACCAGAAGATAAGCATGTGCGCGGCAATGAGGGATGTCCCCAGCATCTTGATGGAGGGTGCGGCCAGGACGGCCAGGACAATGTAGGAGGCCGTCACCGGCAGGCCCATGCCCAGAATGAGCGAGGCCAGGGCTACCAGCACGATGGTCAAAAAGAGGCTGCCGCCGGCGATGCTGGTAATGAGCATGGAGAACTTCATGCCCGCTCCGACCATGAGCACGATGCCCACGATGATACCTGAGCAGAGGAGAATGACCCCGGTGGCCACCATGTTGCTGGCCCCTTTGGCCAGGGCGTCCAGAATGTCCCGGAAGCCCATGCGGGTCTTCCTGTTCAGCCAGCTGGAGACGATGATGGCTGCAATGCCGGCGCAAGCTGCAAAGGTCGGGGTGTAGCCCTTGATCAGGAAGGCCATGAGCACGCCCACGGGGATGAAGAAGTTCCAGCCCTCCTTGAGGACCTCCAAAACCGGCGGCATGTCCTTCTTATCCAGCACCCCCAGCCTCCGGCGCTTGCAGCGCAGGTGGATGAAAAAAGCGATGGTCACGAAGTACATGAGGGCGGGAATGGTAGCCACACCGACAATGGTCAGGTAAGGGATCTGGGTCCATTGGCTCATGATGAAGGCCCCTGCACCCATGATCGGCGGCAGGAGCTGCCCGCCCGTGGAGGCGGCCGCTTCCACGCCTCCGGCGAAATGGGGCCTCAGGCCGATCTTTTTCATCAAGGGGATGGTAATGGAGCCCGTCCCCACGGCGTTGGCCACGGCGCTGCCGGAGATGGAGCCCATCAGGCCGCTGGCGAAGACAGCCATCTTGGCCGGTCCCCCGGTCATCCGTCCCATGAGGGCCAGGGACAGGCGGATGATGAAGCTGCCCGCTCCGGACTGGAGCAGAAAGGCGGCGAAGAGGACGAAGAGGAAGACATAGGTCGAGGAGATGGTGGCGATCTTGCCGAAGATCCCATCTGGGGCAAAGTACATACGATAGAGCATGCGCTCCAAAGTGACGCCGGGAAACTTCCACAGACCGCTGAAGTAGGCGCCCAGCCCGAGGGCATACCCCAGGAACCCGGCAGCCAGGAGAGGAATGACGTAGCCGGCCACCCGCCTGGTGATCTCGATCATCAGCACGATGGCCAGCCCGGCGGCGCACAGATCGCTCAGGATGGGCACCTCGTTCCTGGCGTGCAGGGCGTCCTCGAAGAAGATCAGGTAGAGGCCGGCCGCGAAGGACAGTCCAGCCCAAACATAGTCGAGCCTGAGGGTCTTATCCGCCACCCGCCGGGCCACCGGGTAGAGGAGATAGCCCATGAAGCAGATAAAGGCGAAGTGCATGGCGTTGCGCTGGATGTTGGGCATGATGCCCACCGTGTTCACCCAAAGATGGAACAGGGACATGAGCACGCCCACCCAGTAGACCACCTGATGATTGACCCCGGTCAGGGTCCGTCTGGTGGTCAGGACCTCGCCGCCCTGATCCTGCTCGGAGGAAACCTTGGTCATGGTCTGCATCCTGCCAGGCCGCCCGCCGGACCGCCTACGGTTTCAAATCAGGATAGCGCCTCCGCTCTGGGCAGGCTCCCTTCAGCTTGCATGAAGCTCAGTGCCTGAAAAAGCATCCGTGCCACGCCACGGCCTGCTTTTCCTGCACCGAAAAACATCCAGCCTGCCTCACGCCCGCATCCGCCCAACAAAGTGGTGAAAATCGATTCAAAACAGGCTGTTCAGAAAGGTACAGCTGTGAGGCGCCAGAAAAATTCAGGGCTGAAGCGTATGCTGTCATACCTGAAGGTCTGAATTTTTCGCAGCAACGAAGCACATGTGCCTTTATCAACAGTCTGCTAAGCCAATCCCCGGCTCCGCCTTCAGGCGGAGCCGGGCACATGGAACCTATTATCCGGCCTGATCGGGCTTGAGGTCCTCGGGAACCTCAATGCCCTGCTCCCTGTAGTACTTGTAAGCTCCGGGATGGAGAGGCACCGGCAGACCGTTGATGGCCCGATCCAGGGACATGGCCTCGGTTGCCTTGTGGATGTTGTGTAAGAACGGCAGGTTCTCATAAATGGTTTTGGTGACCAGGTACATGGTCTCCTCGGAGACGTCCGGATGGACAGCCAGGAAGTTGGGCTGGGAAACCGTCCGGATGTCCTCCTTCTGTCCCGGGTAGGTCTTGGCCTCGACCACGTAGCGGTTCCAAATGGGGTACTTGGAGTGGAGGGTTTCCAGCTGCTCGTCGGTGAACTCGAGGACGGTGACCTTGTCGCCGCCCATCTGGGCGAAGAGCTGGGTCACCGCGGCCACCGGCGGGCCGGCCGGCGTATTCATGGCCGCAATGCGGCCGTCCATCATGGCTTGAGCCGAAGGGTTGTAGCCCAGGTACTCGAGATTGAGGCTCTCCGGGTCAATGCCCAGGGCACTGAGGATTGCCCGCCCGGACCCTTCTGTTCCGCTGCCCCGCTTGCCTATGGAGAACTTCTTGTCAAATCCCTTCAGATCCATGATTGTTCCGCTCTCGGCAAGCTTGGAGAGCATGACGAAGTGCTCGACGTTCTCCCAGAGCATGGTCACGGAACGGAAGTTCTTCACAGCCCTCCCCTCGTAAGGCCCCCGCCCGTAGTAGGCGTTGAGTCCGAACAAGGATTGGAGAATGCCCAGCTGCGCCTCGGCGTTCTTGAGCATCTGGACGTTCTCGCCCGAGCCGGCGGAGTTGATGGCCGTTGCGGTTATCCCGTGCTCCTTGGCCAGCTTGATGCTGATCAATGTTCCCAGGGCCACTCCGACTGGATAGTAGGTCCCACCGGTGGTGGCCGTAGTTATGATCAAGCTCTCCTCCGCCTCGGCATCCCGCATCTGCATGCAGAACACCAGACTGACTGCCATCAGGACGATGAGTATCCTCTTGACCATAAGCACCTCCTTGCTTCTCCCAAGATCACGGCACCATTGCCATATCCATAAATCCTCCAGTCGAGAACGATGTCAACGTTCTCGACCCACGGAAGAGTTCCGTTTAGGCTTGAATCGGTGGCGCCGTCCTCAGTGAGAGCAGTGGCTGGACGCGGTCGGGATGGAAGCGGCATGGACGGCCCGACATTAGCGGCCGTCCTTGCGATGGGAGGATCGGCCGCTCGAGGAGCCCGGCGGCTGAAACCACTATAAAAGTTCTGGTAGTAGTTTACTGCAAAGGGATGATGCTTTCAACTGGTCAAAAAGATGCATTCTCCTTCCTGAAATCCAGGTCTTGCCTGAAGCCCTCAGCTTCGGCCGTAGCCATTGAAGCTGCTCATGGCCTCGACGGGCTTTCGGACCCTTTTGCGAGCCGGCCGGTCCTTGGCAGGGTAGCCGATGGTGAAAAGCAGCCCGACACCGGATTGCTCCGGGATGCTCAAGAGCTCCTTGACCTTTTTTTCGTCGAACCAGCCAATCATGCAGGTACCCAGACCGAGGTCCGCAGCCTGCAGACAGAGATGCGCCGAGGCAATGCCGATATCGATCAGGGGATACTCCTTATCCTTGATTC
>Ga0207797_1001023_pt1 | contig 20832 bp, 12 predicted proteins | sample PRCRCaboRojoPR_6_FD_187275 | JGI IMG/M metagenome (GOLD analysis project Ga0207797, IMG submission 187275) | Marine sediment microbial community from Cabo Rojo, Puerto Rico - PR CR 10% Liquid 1 (SPAdes) | ecosystem: Environmental > Aquatic > Marine > Coastal > Sediment | place: Cabo Rojo, Puerto...
AGCATTGACAGGGAAGTACCTGTCTTCCCCGCATCAGAAGAAGGAACTTGACAAACCACCGGCAGAAGCGGAAGCCATCTATACCTTCCGGGTATCAAAAAGTGGGAATTACCAACTTTGGGCACGGGTGATGGCTGAATCGGGCAGCGAGAATTCCTTCTGGATCCGGGTGGATGATAACCCGTGGATTCTCTGGAACGGGTTTGAAAAAACCGGTTCCTGGAATTGGGAGCAGATCCACGATTCCAGAGCAGATGCATTGCCGATCGTATTTGAACTGAAAAAGGGCAAACATACCATCGAAGTTTCCCACAGGGAACGGAATGCCAACTTAGATGAGATTCTGGTCACCGACATTCCCGGTTTTTATCCCCGGGCAATCGCAGCAAAGTAGTTTTAGATTTTGAGCAACGCACCAATAGAAATACAGGGAGTAGCAATGAAAAAAACTTCGGTAATCGTTTTAATAGCAGCCCTCACTTTTAGCGGTATCGTTTTTGGTGGAGACGCAGAAGTTCGGATTCTCGAGGTTGAAGACCTGCAGCTTTCCAACGCTCCGACACAAGACTTGCCCGGGGCATCCGGTACAGTTGTGGCGTTCGAAAGCGAAGATGCTGAAGCAATAGGCGATGTGGAACTGGATCAAGGGGTGTATGAGGTGTCGCTGATGATGTTCGCCCCGGGGCCGGATCAGGACGCCGTGTATGTCTCGGTCGGGGAATCCCAGAAACGGGTATATCCCTCCACACACAATACCCTCACCAAATCCTGGGCATTTCCTGTTGAGATCAAGGAGAAGAAACAGATAGCAATCAGAATCAGGGCTGGCGAACCCGGCGTGCTACTGGACCGGCTGGTCTTCCAACCAATGTCGGATGAAGCCATTGCAGAGATGAGAAGCAATGAATCCGATGCGGCCTATTCCGATCTCTATCCAACCGATGCGATTCCCGGACCACCCGAGGACCGGCCGCGAGTCATTGTCACCTCGGACGGGGAAATCGATGATGAGTGCTCCATGGTTCGGTTTTTGTTGTATTCCAATGAATGGGACGTGGAAGCCATTATCACCTCCAGCTCCCAATATCACTGGCACGGCCACAACTGGGCGGGGGACGACTGGATGGAACCGTATCTAGACGCCTATGCCCAGATCTATCCGAATCTGAAGAAGCACGACCCGCGCTATCCCACACCCGAATATCTGCGCGCTCGTACACTCCTTGGCAATGTGCGGACAGAGGGGGACATGGATGCGGTGACCCAGGGATCGGAGTACATCGTAAAGGTGTTGCTGGACAGATCAGACGACAAACCAGTGTGGTTACAGGCATGGGGCGGCCCCAATACCATCGCCCGGGCGCTGAAGACCATTCAGGAAGAGCACCCCGATCAAATGGAGTACGTGGCGAACAAGATCCGCTTCTACTTTATTTGGGAACAGGATTCGACTTATCAGGCCTATATCCGTCCAAACTGGGGAAAGTATGACATTCCCACGATCATTTCAGACCAGTTTTTGGCCATGGCATACGACGATCAAAGGAGAGAGATCCCTCAGGAAATGAAACAGTATTATTCCGCCGAATGGATGAATCAAAACCTCCTTGAGGAACACGGCCCGCTGCTCGAATTATACAAAGCGCATGAGAATGGGCGTTTCCGGTCAGAGGGCGACACGCCATCGTTCCTGCATGTCATACCAACCGGATTGCGTAGCATTGAGTCACCCGGTTATGGAGGCTGGGGCGGACGTTTTGTCAACGTACGCAATAATACCTGGCTGGATCCCGTACCGGAAGACGGTTATGAGTATCCAGAAGAAAGGTGGTACTCCAGTACAGCCTATGGCCGAGTGCGCCTGAGGAAGGACATTCCGAACGACGAGAAACTCACCGAGTATTTCAAACCACAGTGGCGCTGGATTGATGAAATTCAAAACGATTTCGCAGCGCGAGCCGACTGGAGCGTACAATCGTATCAACAAGCCAATCATCCACCTGTGGTTAAACTTTCCCATTCCCGAAAACTGGAAGTGCAGCCCGGACAACAGGTGTCATTAAGTGCAAAAAATACCTGGGATCCGGACGGCGATGCGGTAATCTACCGGTGGTGGCAGTATCGGGAAGCGGACTCCTATCCCGGAATCGTTACTATTCAAAACTCTGGCGATCAAGAAGCTACATTCACCGTTCCGACCGAAGCCGAGGCAGGGGAGACTATTCATGTGATCTGCGAAGTGACAGATCGGGGAGAACCTCCTCTTACACGGTATCAGCGGGTCATCGTCACGGTTACATCCCGATGATATTGAATTAAGGGTAGTCACCGCGCCACAAGTGGGACAGGGAAAACCGTCCACGGCGCGACTATGAAATTGCTAATATATGGAGGAATATTATATGGGCCGCATCGTAAAGAATTTGCCATTAATCATCTTCGCGGCATTCGCTCTTTCCTGGTGTTCAAACTCAACGTCTGAGACAGACAAACCGCGGGTGATTGTCACTACCGATGGTGAAGTCGATGATGAATGTTCCATGGTGCGGTTTCTCCTGTATACCAATGAATGGGATGTGGAGGGCATTGTTACATCGAGTTCCATGTACCATGCACACGGACACAACTGGGCGGGTGATGACTGGGTGCAACCGTATCTTGAGGCGTATACCGCAGTCTATCCAAATTTGATCAGGCATGACAAGGACTATCCCTCACCGGAGTATCTGCAGTCAGTGACGAAACTTGGCAATGTAAAGACAGAAGGCGCCATGGACGAAAACACACCGGGCTCTCAACTCATTGTGGACGTTCTGCTAGATGAGTCGGACGAGCGGCCCGTCTGGCTCCAGGCCTGGGGCGGCCCCAATACCATCGCCCGGGCGCTGAAGACCATTCAGGAAGAGCACCCCGATCAAATGGAGTACGTGGCGAACAAGATCCGGTTTTTCTTCATTTGGGAACAGGATTCTACCTATCAATCCTATATCAGACCCAATTGGGGAAAGTATAATATACCGACTATCATTTCCGACCAGTTTTGGGCCATCGCGTATCAGTGGAATAAAATTCTGCCGGAAGACAAACAGGAATACTTCAAGTCGGATTGGATGCGGTCCCATATCCTCGAGGATCATGGGAAGCTTTGCTCACTGTACAAAGCCCATGAGCCCGGCAGTCACGGGCTGGCAGGCGATACGGATTTTCATCCCGGCGATTTCCGGTCAGAAGGGGATTCGCCGGCATTTTTGCATGTCATTCCCACGGGCTTGCGAAGTATGGAGTCGCCGGACTGGGGCGGTTGGGGCGGCCGGTATGTGAATGTCCGCAGGAATACGTGGCTCGATCCGGTGCCGGAAGAAGGATATGAGTATCCGGAGGGTCGGTGGTACACCCTGTCGGCGTGGGGGCGGCTGTACATGCGGAATGAATACCCGGACCAGCAGGAACTCATGCGGGAATATTTCAAACCGCTTGCGCGCTGGACGGATGCCATTCAAAACGATTTTGCGGCACGGGCCGACTGGTGCGTCCAGTCCTATGAAGAAAGCAACCATCCGCCAGCGGTTGAGTTGGCGCATGATTGGAAGTTAAGCGCCCAGCCCGGCGAAACAGTCCAGCTGAGCGCAGCGGGCACCCACGACCCGGATGGAGATGCGCTGAACTACCGGTGGTGGCAATATCAGGAAGCGGACTCCTATCCCGGAACCATCACAATCCGGAATCCTGGCAATCAAAGTACATCGTTCACCGTACCGGCCGATGCCGGTACCGGGGAAAACATCCATGTGATCTGTGAGGTGACGGATAGTGGATCCCCGCCCTTAACCAGGTACGAGCGGGTAATAATAAAGGTAACAAGTTAGCATACCTGATGCTTCCATAAACTATTCCAGGCCGGGAGGAAATATTTTGTGTTGGATCCCGTAAACCTTGAACATCGGAGGGAAAAAATGAAACGAATTCTAATCATATTACCGATGATAGTGTTTTTGAGTATGACGTGCTATGCCGACAACTTTATCACCCGAACGCAGGGTACGGAAGCATCCCAAAAGCCCGTTGAACAATGGACGATATTTGAACTCGAACTGAATGGACCTCGTGAGGGAAATCCCTTCATCGATGTGGAGCTGAGTGCCGAGTTTACAAAGGGTGACCAAACCTATTCTCCCCAGGGATTTTATGATGGAGACGGGATCTATAAAATTCGATTTATGCCCGATGAGGTGGGTCAGTGGCAGTATGTCACCACAAGTAATGTCAAATCGTTAGACGGCATTACAGGCAATTTTACTTGTATTCAGGCCTCTGAGAACAACCACGGCCCGGTTCGCGTCCGAAATACTCACTATTTGGCCTATGAGGACGGGACACCCTACTATCAGATAGGTACAACCTGCTACGCATGGATTCATCAGGGGGAAGCAATGGAAGAACGAACCCTGAAAACCCTGGCCGATTCGCCCTTTAACAAATTGCGGATGTGCATTTTCCCCAAAGATTACGTGTACAATGAGAATGAACCGGTCTACTACCCCTTTGAAGGAGAACCGTTGAAAGATTGGGATTTCACCCGGTTTAATCCCGAGTTCTGGCAGCATCTGGAAAAACGAGTAGTTGACTTGCTCGAACTGGGTATCGAGGCGGATATCATCCTCTTCCACACCTATGACCGCTGGGGGTTCGAATATATGGAGGATGAGAGCGACGACCGATATATCCGGTATGCCGTCGCCCGGCTGGCTGCGTTTCGGAATGTCTGGTGGTCGCTGGCCAACGAATACGACTTTATGCCGGACAAGGATGAAGAAGATTGGGACAGATTTTTCCGAATCATCCAACGCCAGGATCCGTATCAGCATCTGCGGGGCATCCATAACGGCAGCCGGATGTACGATCACACCAAGCCCTGGGTGACCCACGCAAGTCTCCAGAGCTCGGACATGGCCGCCGGGACAGAGTTTCGCAAGCGGTACCAAAAGCCGGTGATCTATGATGAATGTCAATACGAAGGGAATATACCCCAGGGATGGGGGGATCTGACCCCGCAGCAGATGACGGAGCGTTTCTGGAAGGGGACCCTGAGCGGATGTTACGTGGGGCATGGCGAAACGTATAAACATCCGGAGGATCTGCTGTGGTGGGCCAAGGGAGGGGTACTCCGTGGAGAAAGCCCGGAACGGATTGCCTATCTGAAGTCGTTCATGGCAAACGCCCCGGTATTTGAAGACCTGCAACCCATGGGAGAAGGTCAGGGCAACTTTGTACTGGGCATCCCTGGGGAATATTATCTGGTGTATGGCAGGACAGCCGGTAATGCCAGCGTCCGGCTTACAGGGGACAGTCCCTATAAAATCGATGCCATCGACACCTGGAATATGACGGAAACCTCATACGGAACCGCTCAGCCCGGCACGTACACCTTCGCTTCTCCCAAACAACATATGGTGTATCGCTTTACCCCGTACGAACCCGGAGAGCAGATGCGCCCACAGGCAGAGGCCTCGGCGGATGTGTTAAAGGGAGCCGCGCCTCTGACGGTGAATTTCACCTCTCATCACGAATACGACGTACACTGGGATTTTGGCGATGGGGCTACGTCACAAAAACTGAACCCATCCCACACCTTTACAGAATTCGGGCGCTATCTTGTAACCCTCACGGTGACAAATGAGGAGGAGTTGTCATCGACAACAGCGCTCGCAATCACCGTGCTGCCTCCAGCGCCTGACGATCTGGATGACTACACGACCTGGCCCGGGCCGACTGCCGGCCTGCAATTCCTGTGGCAGCAGGGCGAAGACCCCAATATGTTCGAAGCTCGCGGTGATGCAGTGATTACTGATACAGGAGTCATGGAGATAGGCAGCGGCGCCTTACTGGCCAGTGAGGCAGTGAATCAGCAGCTATTGAATACCTGTCAGAAGGCGGATCAGCTCACCATTGAGGCGATTGTGACTATCGCCCGGACGGACCAGAGCGGGCCGGCCCGGATCATCTCCTATTCGGAAGACTCCGGCCAACGGAACTTCACTCTCGGGCAGGATGGGGAGAATATTATCATGCGGTTACGCACTCCGCAAACCGGCTCGAATGGGACGGATCCCCAGGTGACTGTGTGCTCCATAACACCGAAAAAGCCCATGCATATTGTGGTGAGCTATTATCCGGGCTACATGTATGGCTATCTCAATGGAGAAGTAGTGTATGAGGGCAGCGCTGTGCAGGGCGATTTCTCCAACTGGGAGCCGTTTCACCTTATTTTCGGAGATGAATATTCCGGCGAGCGAAATTGGGAAGGCGAAATTTCAAATGTTACGATCTATAATCGTTTTGTGGGACCTGAAGAAGCGAAACAAAAATATAGATTGCTGAAATAGACATACCGACGTTTGTAATTAAATCCCGGAGGTAGTGTAACACATCGGGGAGGGGGTTCCGGTTTACGAAAGCGATCAGGGTAACTACACTACTGAAGATTGAGTCCTCCCTTACTGATATGACGTAGTTGGTCTGATAGATTCGATGAACTCAACTTTCACTTGATAGGTGAATAATTATCCACTAATTTAATGAAAAAATAATTTCATTAATGGAAAGGGAAAATTTATGCCATTGATCAGAACAGCGATATACATCCCCTGGATCATTCTCACTCTTTTGTCGGGTGCCGCCAGTCTGCTATCTGCCGAACAGTTGGCGTTCCCCACTGCAGAAGGTTACGGCAAATATACCCAAGGGGGACGAGGGGGAGATGTATATGAAGTCACCAATCTGAACGATTCCGGGGATGGGAGCCTGCGAGCAGCTGTAGAAGCGGAAGGCCCGAGAACCGTGATCTTCCGGGTCTCAGGCACCATAGCACTGGAATCGGACCTGGACATCGAAAATCCGTACATTACCATTGCCGGTCAAACGGCTCCGGGCGACGGGATCTGTGTCAAAGGGAATCTTGGCATCGACGCGGACGAGGTTATCATTCGGTATATCCGAGTCCGGTTAGACCCGGCTGCGAATCCTGATAATGACGCCCTCGGCGGTGGCGATCAGGCAAATATTATTCTGGACCATCTCTCCACCAGCTGGAGTACCGACGAGGTGTTCTCGGTGTACGAAAATACACACGTCACTATTCAATGGTGCTTGATTACGGAGGCGTGTCCCAAAGAGGGGGGTGATTCGCATCGCTTCGGCGGCATCTGGGGGAACAATTACGGGACCTATCATCATAACCTGTTTGCACATAACACGAGCCGAAATCCCCGGTGGGCGTCCGGGTGCGGGTATAACGATTACCGCAACAATGTCATTTACAATTGGGAATATCAAAGTTGCTATGGGGGAGAAAACCTGTCGGCGTTCGGTTTTACCACGATCAATCTTGTGGCGAATTATTATAAGGCGGGCCCTGCCACAGAAGAGGACGTAGCACGACGAATCGTGGAACCGTACGCGGAGTCAGCCGAGGACCGGGGCAACTGGTACGTTGCCGACAATTACGTGGCTGGCTATCCCGAAGTAACCGCCGACAACTGGAAAGGAGTTGATGGTGATGACTTTATCAAACTTGATGCTCCGTGGGATGCTATGGCGTTTAACCAACAGTCCCCTAAGGATGCCTACCAGGCGGTGCTAACGCATGTCGGGTGTTCGTTTCCAAAACGTGATGTGGTTGACAGCCGAATTATAGAAGAAGTCCGCACCGGAACGGCGACATATGGTGATCACGGCATAATCGATAGCCCCAAGGATGTGGGCGGCTGGCCGAAACTGGAAAGTGCGCCAGCGCCAAACGATAGCGATCACGACGGTATGCCGGATGCGTGGGAACGGGCGAACGGACTCAATCCCAGGGATGCAAGTGACCGGAACGACATCGCAGCGGATGGCTATACCATGCTGGAAAAATATCTGAATAACCTCGTGTCTTCAAATTAATTGGGTTCAAAGAGGTGAATTATGATTAAAATATTAAAAACTGTTTGCGCATGTGTTGCTTACGCCGTGATAGCAGCGATCCTTCTGCTGCTTTCCTTTAACAACACAACATACTCCCGGACACACACGGAGACCGTCCGATGGGACGACGCGCTCGATCAGAAGCCTGCCTGGTACGGTAGTTCGGAAGCGATTCGGATCGCAGACAATGTCCTGCTGTATCAACACGAGAGTGGTGGGTGGCCGAAAAACCTCGATATGGTCCGGAAGCTCAGTGCGTCCGATAAAGACAGCATCCTTACAGAACAGACAGCAGGCGGTACGACACTTAGCAATATTACCATCGACAACGGTGCCACCTACAAACAGATGCAGTATTTGGCCCGTGTCTATAATGCAACCGGAAAAGAGAGATTCCGGCAAAGCTTTTTAAAGGGCGTGGACTACCTGCTTGAAGCCCAATATGCCAATGGGGGCTGGCCCCAGTACTATCCTATCAGAGAAGGGTACTACGAGAAAATCACGTTCAATGACGGGGCGATGATCGGGGCCTTAAACATATTGCAGGATGTAGCTGGTGGTCAGGACCGGTATTCATTCGTTGACGTTTCCCGGCGCGAACATGCTAAGAAGGCCGTCAAGAAGGGCGTTGATGCGATATTAAAAATGCAAATTACTCGGAATGACAAACTCATGGGCTGGTGTGCCCAATACGATGAGGAGACACTTGAGCCGGCTTGGGCCCGGTCTTATGAGCCGCCTTCAATTGGAGGAGCCATTAGTGTTGGTGTGACGCGGTTCTTGATGTCAATTGAAGCACCCACAGAGGAGATTATCGTGGCAGTTGATGGCGCCGTACAGTGGTTCAAGTGCGCGGCAATCTACGGCTATCGCTTCGAAGAGTTCGAAGACGAAGAAGGGAATGAAGATAAGCGAATCGTTCGCGATCCAGATGGACCGCCGTTGTGGGCCCGTTTTTACGAGATCGAGACCAATCGCCCCATTTTCATGAACCGGGATTCTGAGATTTACTATAAGCTCTCCAAGATTCCCCAGGAACGCCGGGGCGGTTACGATTGGTATGGCGACTGGGCCGAGGAATTGTTGACCGAAGATTATCCGGAGTGGCGCACCAGACATAATCTCTCGAGGCACTGATTGATTTAAACATATCCTGCCACCTGCCTGGTACAGCAGGTCGGAGACGATTTACAGAGTAAAAGACGCCATATATTCTCTGCAGGATAGGAGTAAAGGACAAAAAAAATCCAGACATGTTTTAAATTGTCCGCAAGAAGGGTATTAAAAAGAAGCAGCAACGAATAACGCGCAGTGAAATGTAACAGACAGAGGAGAACTATGTTATTTAAAACGGTAAGACGACCTATAGTTCTGGCCATTATTATTGTGTTAGTCGGGGGAACGGATCTGATGTATGCACAGACCGATAATTCCGGCAATGAATCAACAGGTGATGGTCACCTTTCCTCTCCCATTCAGCCATCTGATGAGAATCCCTGGTACTGGGAATATCAGGGTGAGCTCGTCCTTTTACGCGGCGGAACCGATGACGATAATCTCTTCCAGTGGACGGGCGACAAGTTGACCGACCATCTTGACCTCCTCGCCTCTGTGGGCGGGAACTATGTTCGAAATACCATGTCGAACCGTGATGAGAACAATGTCTCTGCCTTTCCACGAACCAGTGATGGTCTCTTTGATTTAGAGCAGTGGAATCAAGAGTACTGGGACCGGCTCACATTTTTCCTGGACGAGACGGCCAAACGTGGTATTATCGTACAGCTGACACTCTGGGATCAATTTGACCTGGGCGGGCCAGATGATCCGTGGACGGGAGAAAATAATGTCAATTATTCCAACGAGGTCATCGGCGGTGAGGAGGATTTCCATAATACGATAGAGGAAGACAACACGGAGGGCTTACGCTATCAAAAAAGGTATATAGATAAGCTGCTTTCCATCGCCATGTCGTATGACCATGTGTTATACAACATCAATAACGAAAGTGGGGAAGGGGCGATATGGGAGAATTATTGGGGCAAGTACATTAACCATACTGCCGAAGCAATGAGCCGGGAAGCGTATGTGACGACCATGCGGTTTGATCCGTCCAACGCTGTCCGGGCGGCCATGACGTATGACGATATCTATGCGTATGCGGATATCTCACAAAATAATCAGGATTCCAGAGGCGCCCGGGGACAAGGGCATTGGGATAACATAATGTTGTGGCGGAACAAACTCATTGATCGGCCCATGCCGTTGAACAACGTAAAGGTGTACGGCGGCCAAGATGGCGTCAACTATTCTGCCGGCACGGAGACAGAAGCGGTCAATCGCACCTGGCGGAATATCTTTGCCGGTTGCGCTTCAACGCGTTTCCACCGTCCCGCCATGCCGCGGGTGTGGGGTTCCGGGCTAAACGAGCGGGTCCAGACCAATCTTAAGGCAATGGATATGTTTCTGGAGGAGTTTGATATCTTCGCCGCCTCACCGCATAGCGATCTGATCAGACATCGGGTTGCCGCGGCCCGCAGCACAGTTGAAGCCTATGTCTCGGCTGATATCGGGAATGCGTATGCGGTTTATTTTCCGAGAGGGCGGTACATGATTGATCTTGATCCATGGGAATATGTTGACAAGGTCAAAATTCGATGGTTGCATATTGAGGAGTTGTCATGGTCGGAACCGGAGGTTGTTGAAGTCCGGTGGGACGGCGATCGGTCAAACTGGGGCGACCGGGGACGGATTACCCTGAAGACTCCCGGAAACGAGGCGTATGTGGCATTAGTCGAAGTGGTGGAATAGAGATTATATATCGGTTTGAATCTAGCCAGACGTTTATTGCAGGAATCGAATTATGGATGACCGGGAATCGTAGCCTGTAGTTAACCGTGCTGAAGGCAAGGGAGACTCTTTTGAAGAATATTCTCATTGTACCGGAAAATTCTAATGCTTGTTCGGCTGATAGCTTTCAAGGCTCAGCCAATTCAATTTTGGAAAATACCAATCACACAATATTGAATAATTCTAACCGTTCCTTGAAATTTAATGGAAAGGAATACCAATGGATACACAGTTGGATCAGGATTTCAGCACCAAGCCCCTACTTTACTGTAACATCTTGTTTATCGTCTTTAAACGTATTTTGTTCGCGATAGTAGTCCCATTTCTTCTGTCCCTGTGCTTCAGTTCTGTGGCGTATATGCAGACTGATTCTGGGAGCAATCACAGAAATGCAGGTGAGAGTCAGCAATCGGGAGAAGCCAAAATTAAGGCCTTTCCGGGTGCAGAGGGATTTGGCGCCTACGCCAAGGGAGGGCGTGGAGGCCGAGTCATCCATGTTACCAACCGGAAAGATAAAGGCGAAGGGAGTCTGCGGTGGGCGGTTGAACAGGAAGGCCCCCGGACGGTGGTATTTGAGGTCTCGGGAACTATTGTCTTGGAAGACGACCTTTCCATATACAATCCATTTATCACCATTGCGGGGCAAACTGCGCCTGGTGACGGTATAGCCATCCGGAATGGATCGCTCGAAATCGAAACACATGATGTGGTAATCCGATATCTGCGGGCCAGACTCGGTGACCAGGGTGAAGCAGGCGATGCCATCTCCCTCTCAAGCGGCCATGATATTATTGTAGATCACTGTTCAGCCAGCTGGAGTACCGATGAAGTGCTTTCAGCGTCAACCCGTGATCCTGTCCTGACCGATGTGACGGTGCAATGGTGTTTCATCACTGAAGCGCTGAATTTTGATGACCATAGCTTCGGATCACTTATACGGGGAACCGGTGGCGCCAGGTACAGTTTTCACCACAATCTTTATACCCACAACCGGGGACGTAATCCCCGTCCTGGTAATTACGACAGCAATCCCCATAAGGAAGATCCGAAAGGCCTTTTGCTCGATTTCCGGAATAATGTCATTTACAACTGGGGTGGAAGTACAGCTGGATATAACAATGATGCTGAAAGCATTACCAGGATGAATTATGTCGGCAATTTTTTAATCCCTGGGGCGAATTCTGAAAATTCCGGTATTGCCTACGAGACCGGTTCACCGTTCAACCAATCGTTTTTCCAGGACAATTATTACAATTATAAAAAACCGGAGAACCAATGGGAACTCGTGGAATTTGATGAAGCCTGGAATACAAAACAGATCCAAAAATATAAACAGAACCAGCCCTTCCCAACAGGTCCGATTAATACCGACGATGCGCGGAAAGCATTCCAACGCGTTCTGGCTCATGGGGGAGCCAGCCTGCCGAATCGTGACGCAATTGACATGCGAGTAATCAGAGATGTGCAAAACCGGACGGGTAGAATTATCGACAGCCAGGACGAAGTCGGCGGCTGGCCCGAATTGAGGAGTACCATGCCCGTAGTTGACACCGACCGTGACGGGATGCCCGACTGGTGGGAGAGGGTAAACGATCTCAGTCCCAAAAACCCGGATGACAGGAACGAGGTTGCAGGCGATGGGTATACCATGTTGGAAAAGTACCTCAACGGGTTGGTGGCAACCGGTAATTTGTGGGTGAATGCCCCGTCACCCGGGAAAAAGGCTATCATTCTTGAGGAGTTTGTTTTTACGGAAAGCCCTACCCGGGACTGTCACGCTTCATCTTTGCTGGAACTGGAAAATGGAGATCTGCTGTGTACATGGTTTGGTGGTACAAGAGAAGGGGAGCCCGATGTGAAAGTCTGGTTGTCCCGCAAGCCTGAGGATGGCGAGTGGCAGAAACCCGAGGTCGTCGCCGATGGTGATGGACAAACCGTGTTTAACCCGGTTTTGGTTAAACTGAGAGGCGGAGATATACAAATTTACTACTGTAGCCCGGGTATTAATGATGGGCAAGTGATTACTTCAAGGGACAATGGCCACACCTGGAGTGAACCCAAAAAGTTGCCTAAAGGGTTTGTCGGGCCGATTGTAAACAAGCCGGTATATATGGATGATGGGACGATAATTGCCGGAGGCAGTTTGGAAGGCGATCCAGGTTGGCGTATCCATGTAGAACGCAGCACAGACAATGGCAAAACCTGGACTAAAGTTGGTCCGATTAACGATCCGGTGAACACCAGGTACGAAATTATTCAACCCACGATTCTTGTCCATTCACAGAAACGCCTTCAAATTTTGGCACGCACAGGTTCTCATGGTAAGGACGCAAAAATTGCCCAGACATGGTCAGAGGACGGCGGCTTAACCTGGTCACCGGTAACTGACACCGATTTGCCGAACAACAGTTCTGGCATAGCCGCAGAGACGCTCAAGGATGGAACTCACCTCTTGGTTTACAATCACTCAACACGCAAAGATCCCATTGGAGGCCGGAAGGGCCGCGGAATCCTGACGGTTGCAGTTACCAAAGACGGAATTAATTGGGAAGCAGCCGCCGTACTTGAATATCGAACCGGCCAGGTGCAGTATTCTTACCCGGCCGTGATACAAACCAGGGACGGGTTGGTGCATGTGACGTATTCCTGGCACCGGAAGCGCATCAAGCATGTGGTCTTGGATCCGAAGAAGTTTGAAACCTACCCAATCGTGGACGGAAAGTGGCCGAAAGATAAGATGCCGTGGATCAGGAGCCAGGATAGTACCGAGGTCAATTGAATTATGAGGCTCCGAATCATTTGGTATAGTAGTTATGCAATGCGAATCAAATAGTTATCGTATAATTCCAACAGGCAAGGGTAAAAGAATAGCCTTGTTCAATCTTCATATATATTCTATTTTCCTAAAAGAAAAAAATACAAAAGGAAAGATAAAATTATGAAAGGACTTAACTCCTTTTTTGTACTCTTGGTGTCGACTAGCCTGATTGCCGCCACAGGCGTAACAGGTGAGGAGGTTGACGATGGTTTGGTAGTAGTCACACAGGAGCAGAAATTCGACTACATCACCTGGAAAATTCAGGGGGCCAATGGCACCTGGCATTATGAAATTGAGCACGCAGAGACCGGTGAACCGAGTACCGGTTTCAGTTCGGCTATTGATCGAAAGGGCAATGACTGGATCGGAAACAATTGTGTGGGAATGAGAGAATGGAGAGGGTGGCCGAATTTTGGTACCGATGGATTTGGACATCCATGTCGGGGAGGCAATGGGAAGTCAAGATGGCTTGATTCGGATGGCAATCCTGTTAAATTCACGGGTAAAATTACAGGGGAGCATCTGATTCTGGAATCCTGGAATGATAAGTATCGTTTGTGGTACCATTTCTTCCCAACTCATGCAGCTATTGAAGTAAAAGAGGCAAAGGATTTATACGCCTTTCTATATGAAGGACCGCCAGCAGGAGAGATGAAAGTTGAACAACAGCATTATGTGCTCAAGGATGGAAAAAAACGTGACATTAAATTTAACACCGGATTGGGCTATATAGAGCCCGAATTCGGGCGTAACTTCCCGTCGCCATATTTTTATTTCACGGACGAGGAGGCTGAAAATATCATCTATATGGGGTTGAAAGGACAAAGTGAAGGAGGCGATGAAGGCTGGTGTCAACCGGGAAACATGGTGATATTTAGCTTTGGCCGGGAAGACGATAAAAGGGCATTACACGGAACCGAGGCTGTATCGGTGTTTGGATTTTTAAGTAAAGACCTGGGGCATAAAAAAATAGACACATTTATCAAGTCCCGTCTGGAAAAACCATTCTAATTGGAACGGAGAGTGCAATTTCTGGTCAGCAAGAAGAGGCCGCCGGTACTCTGCTCTAAAGCAATATACAATCAATCCCCTTTTTCGCGTCAATGTTTGGGTACAGGAACTTCACGCGCTGCTTATCGGCATTGGCAGAGCAACCATCTTGTTTTTAGCACCACAGTACTCAAAGGCAGAACTGACCCGCAAAACTGTAAGCCAGTGAAAGGCCTAACCGAATTGACCAAGGAAAATTAAAAAATGTTCAAAAAACTCATAATTCCAACACTTATCTTTCTGGGAATTGCTGCCGGATTATCCGGTATATTTTCTTTATATGCGCAAAAATATACGGTAGCAGGTGCACAGGATTATAAACTATCTCAATTACCTGCATTCCCTGGTGCCTGGGGAGGCGGTATGTACGCCACCGGAGGAAGGGGCGGCAGGGTGCTGATGATAACCAGTTTGAATGATTCAGGGAGGGGCAGTTTGCGATCCGCCCTCAATGCAAAGGGACCACGTATTGTCATTTTCAAGGTAGGAGGGACTATCAAACTGGAATCAGAGCTGTTTATTGATAATCCCCACATTACCATTGCCGGACAAACCGCTCCCGGCGACGGTATTGCCCTGCGCGGGGGAAAACTCCATATTCGAGCCGACAACACCATCGTCCGATATCTGCGCGTTCGGCGGGGTGACGAGAACCCAAATGCCGACGATGGAGTTACTATTTCCGGGGCCGAAAATGTGATGGTCGATCACTGCACGGTGAGCTGGACGACCGATGAGGCAATTAATACATGGCACGGCACCAGACATGCTACCTATCAGTGGTGTTTAATTGCGGAGTCGCTGAACAACTCGGTGCACCGCAAAGGAGATCACGGATTTGGCGCATCGCTGGGCGGTTTAAACACGACCTACCATCATAACCTGTTGGCCCATCATGCCGGACGAAATCCCAGTATCGCTGGTAATAATGAAGAGCGAACGAAGATGCTGGATTGGCGAAATAACCTGGTCTATAACTGGGATTACCGCACTCTGGATGGCAAACCGGACGATATAAATGTCATAAACAACTATTACAAGCCGGGACCGGCCACCACCTTGACCGACCGTCTGGTGCGCATTGACAGTCGCAAAGTTTTTGACTTGCCGCCAGGCCGCTGGTACATCAATGGGAATATTCTGGAGGGGCAGGAGAACTCTCCAAACAGTAATTGGCAGGATCTGGTCGATTTAGAGAATGAAGTGACGATGGAGCAGGCACGGATCGATAAACCGCTGGATGTGGCGCCAGTCCCAACCCAGCCAGCCCCTCAAATTATCGATCCAATACTTAAATATGCCGGCACTACGGTGCCCCGCCGTGATTCGTGGGAACACCGGATTATTATGGAGGTGCGAACGGGAACATCGCATTTTGGGGAGAATGGGATTATCGATTCCCAAAGCGAAGTCGGAGGCTGGCCTGTGCTGCGTTCTTCTTCGCCTGCTCCTGACAGTGATACGGACGGCCTGCCCGATTGGTGGGAGGTGAAATATGGACTCAATCCCGAGGATTCGTCTGATGCCCATGGGGATCTCAATGGGAGTGGATACACAAATATCGAAGAGTATATCAATGGAACGAACCCACAGGCCGATGTAGAATACAGAAATCCGGAAAACAACCGCAATCCTCTCCATGAAAATCCACGTCTACTCCGGCCGCAATAATGTAGTATTCAAACCTGCACACTCAGAGGTGTCCACAATTTTATTGCGGGAATTTATCAACAACTTAACTTGTGTGGAGATGCAACTAAAATCCTAACAACTAATGGAAAGAGGGAAAAATGGACTTGCGCTTGCTTCCCCTATTGATACCGTTGATGTGTTTATACGGCATAGTGTTGGCACAGGACTCTGAGCCTGCCAAGATGCCGCCTCCGATTGATGATATCAAGGAGGAGCCGATAACGTTTACGGGCGATACCTACGCGGTTAAGCAGTATTATGACGGTCGTTTGCGGTATGCAATAGGCGTACATACTTATCAGGCAATGCGGGCTAATCGATCACACCCGCCGGAAGCTACCGGCGAAAAAGTCGGATGGACTTATAGCCATCAGCCGTATTTGGCTTACTGGGATGGCAAGTACTACCTGCAGTATTTGAGTAACGTGCATAGTGAGCATATCCCTCCCGGCCGAACGCTTGTGATGACCTCGAATGACGGACGCCACTGGACTCCACCTCAAGTCGTCTTCCCGAAATATCCGCTGCCAAAAATCGATCGCCATTTTGATACGGTCGGTGATGTGGACCTGCCTGCCGGCACCTTTAGCGTTATGCATCAACGGATGGGATTTTACGTCGCGCCGAACGGACGGCTGCTGACTTCCGGGTTCTACGGATTTGCCATACCACCCGAGTATCATGGCCCTAATGACGGACCAGGGCTCGGGCGTGTGGTGCGTGAAATACATAAGGACGGCACCTACGGGCCGATTTATTTTATCCGGCTCAACCGTTTGGCTGGCTGGGATGAAAGCAACACCCGATATCCGCATTACACCGAAAGTAACGATGAAGGCTTCATAGCCGCATGCGATTCGCTGTTGGATGATCAGCTGATGACTTTGCAGTGGCAGGAAGAGGACAGATTCGATCCTGATTTCTATGAATTTGACGCGGGTGAGGCATTCAGCTCCTTCATATGGACCCAGCGGCCGGACGGCACCTATCTTGGAGTGATGAAAGATAATATTGCATCTCTCAGCAGAGATGGCGTACACTGGACGGAGCCGGGACGAATTCCCACCTTTCATACGACCAGCGCTAAAATCTGGGTCGAGCAGACCAAAGATGGTCGGTACGCCTTGGTATACAACCATTCCGGGAGTTCCAACCGTTTTCCGATGGTGGTATTGACCAGTGACGATGCGTATAAGTTTGATAACCCTTTACTGATAAACGGTGAGGTTCCGCCGATGCGGTATATGGGCTTTGAAAAGAACACTGGCCCCCAATATTTCCGTGGTATTGCTCCCGGTAACGGGGATCCGCCTGGGAATGATATGTGGGTTGCATACAGCATGAACAAGGAGGATATTTGGGTATCACGTACTCCAGTCCCAATCCGTGGAACTGTGACTGAACATGTCTTGCAGGATTTTCAGGATCTGAACGGGGATGTCTCTCAACTCAATCTGTGGAATCTGTACGTACCAAAGTGGGCGCCGGTCAGTATCGGCACAGATCCTGTGGAACCGGAGAACCGTGTACTCGAACTGCGGGATGAAGAACCGTACGACTATTCGATTGCACAACGAGTTTTTCCTGTTAGCTCGAACACGGTGACTGTCGCGTACGATCTCTATGTGGAAAAAGTGGGTGACGCTTATCTGTTTGTAGAGGTGCAGGACAGACATGGAACCCGGCCTATCGCCCTGCGAATCGACGGTGTTCGTGTGGGAATGGATCGGGGGAGTGTTGAGCCCGCGCCCGTGTCGTATCCCGCAGGCAAATGGATGCATGTGCGGATGGATCTGAGCGTGGAGAATCAAGAGTACACCCTCCACATCAATGGAGAAAAAATAAATACCCTCCCGTTCGAGGAGGAAGTAAAATCACTGGAGCGGCTGGTCTTCAGAACCGGACCATGGAGAGGCGACGTGCGGCAGTTCATTGTAGATGGTGAACCTGGCGCCAAAGGTATTTACAAAGAAGATCTGCCCGGAGCGGATTCAAAAACGGACGCTAGCATCTTCCTGATAGATAACATCCGAACTCGTTAATTCAAAATGAAATAGGTGCAAAGGATGAAAATTGAACATTTTGCCATAAATGTTGACGAACCATTGAAACTGGCCAACTGGTACGTGAATAACCTGGGGCTGAAGATAGTTAAACAGGAGAAACAGGCTCCTCATATGACATTCCTCGCTGATGACAGCGGACGCGTAATGATAGAGGTCTATAAAAATCCGCCAGACCAGGTGCCGGACTATTCTAATATGGACCCTCTTCTTATGCACATAGCATGGGTATCGGAAGATCCTGCCGCCGATAAAAGGCGGTTGGTTCAGGCCGGTGCCATTGTCGAAAGTGATGATGTGCTGGATGATGGCTCTCACCTGGTGATGTTGAGGGATCCGTGGGGAATCTCGCTGCAGCTCTGCAAACGTGCAACCCCGATGCTGGCAGAAGAAGAGGTAAAATAGGGTGATGTTTTTACAATCGGTGAAGCCTGATGCATGGTCTGCTTTGAGTTGTATGACAACCGGATAATTGGGGTTGGATATTTTTGCATGTTTTTGGGTGCAGAGATTATCCTTGAACCGTAGGATCAAAATTCTTTCGTCATGGCAAATACCTGTTGAATCCGGTTTTGAATGGGCTTTATGGAAGGGCGCGCAATGTGTGTCCCTGGTTTGTGTGTCCCTACCATGCGGCTTATGTCCCTCGGCAGTTAAGAAGATACGAGAAGCAGCTATGACATTTCATCCCTAACCCAAAGGAGTCATTTATGTCATCAAATAATTTTGGACTTGGAATTATAGGATGCGGCAATATATCGGACACCCACGCAGAAGCAATTATACATTCGGAGCAGGGCAATTTGGTGGCTGCCCACAGCAGAACCAAATCAAACCTGGATGCTTTTTGTGAGCAATACGAGATTGAGGGCTCCACATCGTATGATGAATTTTTGACTGTTCCGGGGCTGGACGCCGTTTCCATCTGCACGCCGAGCGGGACCCACCTGGATTACGGAAAACAGGCGGCTGAAGCCGGTAAACATGTCATAGTAGAAAAGCCGATAGAGGTTTCGGTGCAGCGAGGCAGGGAGCTTATTGATAGCTGTAGTGAAAATGGAGTGAAACTGGCCGTCATCTATCAAAACCGGTTTATCGATGAAATCGTGGATATGAAAAAAGCTCTGGATACGGGTAAAATAGGCAATCCGATTCTGGCAAGTGCCTCGGTCAGATGGTATCGGAGCCAGGAGTATTATAATGATTCCGACTGGCGGGGGACCCTTGCCCTGGATGGGGGCGGAGTTGTTATTAACCAGTCGATACACACCGTGGATCTCCTGTATTGGCTTATTGGTGAGGTAGAGTCGGTATCGGCGCTCAAAGGTACATTCACCCATCCGGACATCGAGGCGGAGGATACGGCGGTAGCCTGCCTCCAGTTCAAGAATGGCGCCATCGGTGTATTTGAAGGCTCCACCTCCATAAGACCACCTCAAAAGCGGCGCATTGAAGTCAACGGATCGAAAGGTACCGCACTACTGGAGGGAGATAGTTTTCATTTGCAGTTGGAAGGTGACCAACAAGAGGCGCCACTGGAAAACGAGGACGAAGCCGCAGGAGCAGCAAGTCCGTTGGATGGAATGTCCGTTATCAACCATCAACGACAGTTTGAGCGGATCTTCAAGGCTTTTGCCAGTGGTGGGGAGGCCGTGGTTTCCGGTGAGGAAAGCTTAAAGTCACTGGCTATTGTCGAGGCAATCTATCGGGCGTCAGACCGCAATAAATTAGTTCAGGTGGATTCGATACTCAATCAATAACCCTCCAGTCAACCACGCTGGAAGAATCATTAGAAGTGCAAGGCTACTAGTAAAACCGAATTAATTACCCTGCTTCCTAAGGTAGTTAATCAGCAGAGTCATATTCCGAACATACATACGCGTCGATATATACTTTTGATTGGAGGTGTCGGGATAAGGCGAAGTATCGGTCATGTCTCCTACGTGGGTTGAGCTGTATTTCATCGTCTGTTCGTTCTTTTGCCCATCACCAATGTAGGGATGCGAAGTCATTACACGGCCGCCTGTTAGCCACCGGTTCTGTTTATCCAGCGAATCGATGATTTCCCGGACCTCCTGCTCTGAGGGGACATCAGAAGAGAAGTGATGCAGGTCGTAGTAGTCCTGCGGAGTACCATTACCCTGAAATTTTTCGACTTTCAGGGGAGAGCCTTCAATCGCTTCCTCGGGGGATAAATCCTTCAGTCGCTGATATTCATATTTGAGCTGCTCTAAATTTATATCTCGCTTTCCATAGTAATGAGCCAAAAGATTCTGATTAGAATAATCGTAATAATAGCTCCCGTATTTTACGTTGGATCCCTTTCGGTGCACATAAATCGGTGTATTGGTGCCGGGCTCGATGAAAGTGGGGTGGGTGTATCGGCCGCCTTCCGTCTCA
>Ga0207797_1001024_pt1 | contig 20829 bp, 19 predicted proteins | sample PRCRCaboRojoPR_6_FD_187275 | JGI IMG/M metagenome (GOLD analysis project Ga0207797, IMG submission 187275) | Marine sediment microbial community from Cabo Rojo, Puerto Rico - PR CR 10% Liquid 1 (SPAdes) | ecosystem: Environmental > Aquatic > Marine > Coastal > Sediment | place: Cabo Rojo, Puerto...
TGGCGACCCGTATCGTCGTGATGAACGACGGGATGATCGAGCACGCCGGCCCGGTCGAGGAGGTGTACAACAAGCCCAACACGGCGTTCGTCGCCACGTTCGTCGGCGACTCCAACGTGTTCTACGGCGAGGTCGTCGACATCGAGAGCGACGGCGAGGTGGCGGTGCTGGAGACGGAGTTCGGCCGGCTGCGGGCGAGCACGGCGAACCTCCACTCCGCGCCCGAGGACGTTGTCGGCCAGGAGATGGCGTTCGCCGTCCGCCCGCAGTTCCTCGCGCTCGACGGCGGCCAGGACAACACGCTGGCCGCCACCGTCGAGGACGTCATCCACCAGTCGGGGTCGGGCACGCAGGTCGTTCTCACCGTCCGCAACGGGGACGGCGGCAAGGAAATCCAGCTGAAGTCCAAACAGCGCCTCGAGCCGGAGGGGGCGGTGACCGTCGGCTGGGCGGCGGCGGACACGATGCTGCTGGAGCGCAACAGTGTCACCGGCGACGTCGACCTCCAGAAGGACATCCTCGGCGAGTAGTCGGCGCCCGTTCGCGACCCATCAGCGCACAAAAGCTTACTACCGTGGCGGCCCCGGACTGGCTATGGGTTTCGAAATCGACCGCGAGCGCTTCGTCGCCACGATGCGCGAGCAGGCGGAGATCGGCGCGACGGAGGGCGGCGGCCTCCACCGCCTGGCGCTGTCGGACGACGACAGGCGAATCCGGGACTGGTTCGTCCGACAGTGCGAGGAGGAGGGCCTGGAGGTACGGGTCGACGAGTTCGGCAACACGTTCGGCTACCGCAAGGGGACCGACCCCGACGCCGGCACCGTCCTGGTGGGGTCGCACCTGGACTCCCAGCCGTACGGCGGCATCTACGACGGCGCACTGGGCACCATCGCCGCCCTGGAGTTCGTCCGGACGCTCAACGACGAGGGCATCGACACCGCCCACCCCGTCGAGGTGGTCAACTGGACCAACGAGGAGGGGTCGCGCTTCCAGCCGGCGATGCAGGGCTCGGGCGTCTGGGCCGGCGCGCTCGACCTCGAGGAGCAGTACGCCTCCACGGACGCCGAGGGGGCGGTGCTGGAAGACGAGCTCGAGCGCATCGGCTACAAGGGCGAACTCGCCGCCGAGCCACAGCGGGACTACGAGGCGTACCTGGAGCTGCACATCGAGCAGGGGCCGTACCTCGAGGACAGCGGCGTCGACGTCGGCGTGGTCACCGGCATCGTCGGGTTCACCTGGGGAGCGATAACGTTCACCGGCCAGGCCGACCACTCCGGGCCGACGCCGATGTTCGACCGCCAGGACGCGCTGGTGGCGGCGGCGGACGTCATCACCCAGATCCGGCGCATCCCGAGCACGCTCGGCGAGCGCACGGTCGGCACGACCGGCTACATCGACGCCTCGCCGAACTCCATCAACATCATCCCCGAGGAGGTCACGTTCACCTGGGGGTTCCGGGACCCCACCGTCGAGGTGATCGAGGAGGCCCGGGACCGCGTGCTCGCGGAGGCCCAGGCCGCCGCCGAGCGCGAGGGCATCGAGTGGGAGTATGAGGACCGGATGTGGGTCGACCCCGTCAACTTCGCCGACCAGTGTGTCGACGCCGTCCAGGCCGCCGCCGACGAGGGCGGCTACGACAGCATGCGCATCTTCAGCGGTGCCGGCCACGACGCCACCTACATGACCGAACACATGGACACCGGGATGGTGTTCGCCGTCTCCGAGGACGGCAAGAGCCACACCGAGGACGAGTACACGAGCTGGGAGGACTGCTACAGCGCCGCGGACACCTACGCCAACGCCGCCTACAGGCTGGCGACCGAACAATGAACGCTAACTTCGACCGGGAGTTCTCCCGGGCCGGCATCTGGAACTGGGAGACCCCCAGTATCGAACGGGAGATCGAGTACGCGCAGTACGCCGAGGAGGCCGGGCTGGACTCGGTCTGGCAGGGCGAGTCCCGGCTGGTCCGGGACGCCATGACCATCATGGGGGCGTACTCGCGGGTGACCGACGAGATCGAGATCGCCACCGGCGTCACCAACTGCTACACGCGCAACGTGGCGCTGATGGCCCAGACGTTCTCCACGCTGGAGGAGCTGGCGGGCCCGCGGGTGAAACTGGGCATCGGCGCCTGGTGGGACCCGCTGGCGAGCAAGGTCGGTATCGACCGCGAGAACCCGCTCCGGCGGATGTGGGAGTACTGCCACGTCACCCGGAACCTGCTGGACCTGGAGAACGTCACCTACGAGGGCCAGACCCTCCACGTCGAGGACATCGAACTCGACCTGGTGCGCAGCGACGCCCAGCCCCGGCAGGTGCCGATCTACGTCGGCGCCACCGGGCCGACGATGCACAAGCTCACCGGCGAGCTCGTCGGCAAGGGGGTCGCCGGCGGCATCTTCATGAACTACCTCATCCCGCCCGAGCACAACCTGAAGGGGCTCGCGAAACTGGAGGAGGGCGTCGAGAAGCAGGGTGGCTCGATGGACGACGTCGACCGGCCCCAGCTGATCGCCGTCGCCATGGACGAGGACCGCGAGGCCGCTATCGACGCCGCCCGCGGGCTGGCCACCCAGTACATCGGCCAGCAGCCCCACATCACGAAAGCCAGCGGCATCGACCCGGAGAAGGCCGAGCAGATAAAGGAGGAGCTGGGCGGCTGGCCGGCCTCCGCCGAGGACATCGAGCGCGCCTCCGAGCTGGTGAGCGACGACGTCGTCACGAACATCGTCGCCGCCGGCACCCGCGAGGAGATGATCGAGCGGATCCGTGACTACTGCGAGGCCGGCTGCACGGAGCCGGTCGTCTACCCGCTGACGGACAACAAGGAGGCGGTGATCGACGCGCTGGCCGAGGCGAAGGCCGACTGAGCGCCCGCACCGACTACCGCTCGCCCGCGAGGTACGCCGCGACCTCCCCGACCGGCCGGACGTCGCCGTACTTGGCGTTGATGTCGAACAGGTTCGCCTCGTGGGGCTCGGGCGCCCGGTCGCCGACGGCGTCCTCGGGCACGACCGTCCGGTAGCCGTGCGAGCAGGCGTCCACGGCGGAGGCGCGGATGCAGCCGCTCGTGGTGCAGCCGGAGACGACGACCGTGTCCACGCCCATGTGCGTGAGCATCGAGTCCAGCTCCGTCTCGTGGAACGCGCTGGCCTGGCGCTTGTCCAGCACGTGGGCGTCGCCCACCGCCAGGCGGTCGTCGATCTCCACCCACCGGCCGCCGGCCTGGAGGGTGTCGAGGCTGGTGATCTTCTCCGCCCAGATACCCATGTCCCGGGCGTCCTCGTGTTTGGTGACGATGCGGGTGAACACGACCGGCACGTCGCCCTCGCGGGCCGCCTCCAGCAGGCGGTTGGTGCGCTCGACGACGCCGGTGAGGTCCCCGCCAAGCGGGTTCTCCGGGTCGGTGAAGCCGGTCTGGAGGTCCACCACCAGCAGCGCCGGCGCATCGCCGTAGCCGACGCGGTTGTCCATCTCGGCGCGCTCGTAGACGGCACGCGTGTCGTCGCTCTCGGCCATGCCGCGTCGCTGGCTCCCCCCGGATTAGGCTCTTTCGCCGCGGGGCACGCCAACGGCTTTACTCCCCCGCGGGGAAGGGCGGCCATGCGACTCGATAGCAAGACCGCACTGGTGACGGGCGCGAGCAGCGGTATCGGGCGGGGTATCGCCGAGGCGCTCGCGGCGGCGGGCGCGACGGTGGCGGTCAACCACCCGCCCGGGGAGGGGTCGGCCGCGGCCGACGTGGTCGAGGGGATCGAGGACTCCGGCGGCGAGGCCGTCAGCCTGGAGGGCGACGTCAGCGACGCCGACAGCGTCCGGTCGATGGTCGAGCGCTTCGATGAGGCGTTCGGCCCCGCGGACGTGCTGGTGAACAACGCCGGTATCCTCCGGCAGTCGCCGCTGGTCGAGATGCCCGTCGAGCAGTGGGACGAGGTGATGAGCGTCGACCTCCGGGGGGTGTTTCTCGTCAGCCGGTTCGTCGTCCCCGGGATGGTCGAGCAGGGCGAGGGGCGGGTGATCAACGTCGCCTCACAGCTCGGGTTCAAGGGCGCCGAGGAGCTGACCCACTACTGCGCCGCCAAGGGCGGGGTCATCGCGTTCACCCGGTCGCTGGCGCGGGAGGTGTCCCCCGAGGTGACGGTCAACGCCATCGCGCCCGGCCCCATCGAGACGGACCTGCTCGACGACATCACCGAGGAGTGGCGCGAGCGCAAGGAGGCCGAACTGCCGATGGGCCGGTTCGGCCGCGTCGAGGACGTCGCCCCGACGGCGGTGTTCCTCGCCAGCGACGCGGGGAGCTACTACACCGGTCAGACCCTCAGCCCGGACGGCGGGGACGCGATGCATTAGCAACCCACGAACGTTTATATCCGAGCGCCCGGTGCGGTGAGGTAGATGGCAACAGGCACCGCGGACTCGGCGACCGGCTCCCGCAACCGCTCTCTCATGGGCTCGCTGGCCGAACGGGTCAGCGTCAGGCGGCTCTTGGTGGTGTACTTCGTCGCGATCGCCCTGTACGTGTACGCGCCGATGCTGTCGGTGATCGGGTTCTCGTTCAACGAGGGCGGGCTGTCGTTCCCGTTCGTGGGGTTCACCCTGGAGCCGTACAGCGTGCTGCTGTCGAACGACGCGATGATACAGGCGGTCACCCGCTCGCTGAAGCTCGCGCTCGTTGTGACGGTGATCACCACCGTGCTGGCGACGGCGACGGCGCTGGCGTACCGCTACGAGTTCCGCGGCCAGCGCGCGGTCCTGTTCCTGCTCATCCTCGGCATCATCACCCCCGGCATCACCTACGGCGTCGGCGCCACGCTGTTTCTCAACGAGGTGCTCGGGCTGAGCAAGGGGCTGTGGCTGGCGACGACCGTCCACGTGGTGTGGACGCTCCCGTTCGCGGTGATCGTGCTGCTGGCGGGGTTCCCGCCGACGCTGGCCGAGAACGAGGAGGCCGCCCGCGTGATGGGCGCCAGCCGCTGGAACACGTTCCGGGAGATCATCCTCCCCCAGATCGCCCCGACGGTGCTGGGCGCCGCGGTGTTCGCGTTCACCCTCTCGTACAACGAGGCCACCCGCGGGCTGCTGTTGCTCGGCACGGAGAACACGATGCCCATCGAGGTGTTCTCGATCGCCTCCGGCGTCGCCATCGAGCAGTACCTGTTCGCGCTGGGCTCGCTCACCACCATCGTCTCGACGGTGCTGCTGGTGATCGCCGGCGCGCTGGTGATCTACGGCGGCCAGGTCACCAGCTGATCCCCGCTACCCCTCCCGCACTGTCACCGACAGCGCTCCCTGCTGGAGCGTCCGCTCCTCCAGCGCCCGCAGGCGCTCGCGGTCGGCGTCCACCGTGGCGACGTGGTTGCCCGCAAGCTCCCCGGCGGGGCTTTTGAAACAGGTCGGCCCGCAGGCCAGCAGGATCTCCTGCTCGTTGCGGTACCCCGGGTACAGCAGCACGTCACCCCGCGAGGGGTAGACGGTGTGGTTCTCCCTGGGGAGCTCCGGCAGGTCCACCTCGTCGATGTTGATCCAGACGGCGTGGCCGCTCCAGCGCACGTGCAGCAGGTCGGACTCGTGGGGGAGCATCCCCCGGAGCGCGGCCACCGACTCGGGCGCCTCGTCGGCCAGCAGCTCCCCCGACAGCCCCGGCTCGCCCTCGACGCTGATCTCCAGCATCAGTGGCACGTCCAGCCGCCGTCGACGCTGAGCACGGTGCCCGTGACGAAGTCGCTCTCGTCGCTCGCGAGGAACAGCGCCGCGTCGGCGACATCCTCCGGCTCGCCGAACCGTGGCCAGGGGGTCTCCTCCTCCCACTCGGCGATCACCTCCGGGTTGTTGCGCCGCCACTCCACGTTCTGGGCGGTCCTAATCACCCCCGGCGCCAGCGCGTTGACGTTCAGCTCATCGTCGGCGTAGTCGATCGCCATCTGCCGGGTAAGGTTCGACACGGCACCCTTCGAGGCGCAGTAGGCGGCGCTCTGGCCGCCGCCGACCAGCCCGAAGATCGACGAGAGGTTGATGATCTTCCCGCTGGACTCCTGCAGCGCCGGGAGCGCCGCTCTGCTACAGAGGAACGTCCCGCGGGTGTTCACGTCCAGTATCTCGTCCCAGTCCTCGACCGGCGTCTCGTGGGCGCGGTACTGGTAGTAGATGCCGGCGTTGTTCACCAGCACGTCTAGCCCGCCGAACGTCTCGACGGCGTGTTCCACCGCGGCCTCGGCCTGGGCCGGGTCCGAGACGTCGCAGTCGACGAACTCGTGGTCGGCGCCCGCGTCCCGGAGCTTCTCGAACACCGAGGTCTCCTCCTCCAGTTTGGGCTCGCGGCGGACGTCCGCGACGACCACCGACGCGCCCTCCTCGCCGAACCGCGCGGCGATGGCGTTGCCGATTCCCGAACTTGCGCCCGTGACGAGCGCGACCGTCCCGTCGAGTCGTGACATGCCCCACCGGTTCGGCCGGGGGGGTAAAACCCTGCCGCCGGCTCCACCCGAAACGGGGGTGTGTCGCCGAACGTGTCACTGTAGCATCGTTTTCGCCAAAACAATCGTCGGGCGTTTCCTGAAAGAACTAGTGGATTACCGACCAGTAGGTGGGAGAAATTAGGGGAAGGTATAAGAACCGCCGGACGGCATGTAACCGCATGCCAGACGGCATAAACAGGCGTAACTTCATGACCCGTGCCGGCGCGGCGGCGGCGGCAGCTGGACTGGCCGGCTGCACCGGCGGCGACGGCGGCGACGGTGGTGACGGCGGCGACGGAGGTGACGGTGGCGGCGGCGGCCTCGACAGCGGGAGCCGCCCGGTCCAGTGGATGGGACCGGCGTGGGCCGTCGCCCCCGGCCAGGTCACCATGTTCGAGGACAACACCGGGGTCGACATGTCTATCACCCGTAACGACATCCCCACCACCCAGCAGCGGATGCTGAGCGGTGCCAGGGAGACGTTCGACGCGTTCTCCATCGACACCGCCGGGTCGGGCGCGCTCACCCAGGACAACGACGCGTTCGAGCCGGTGCCGACCTCGGCGATCGAGGGGTGGAACGAGGACGCCATCTCGGAGCTGTTCACCAACCCCGGCGAGCGGCTCAGCCAGCTGGGCGCCCAGACGGAGACGCTGACCGACCAGCTCTGGATGAGCGACTCCAAGGAGGAGCTGCGGTTCGCCCCGCACGTGTACAACTTCGACGCCATCGGGTTCAACCCCAGTTTCGTGGACTCGATGCAGAGTGAGTGGTCGGCGCTGTTCGACGACCAGTTCGAGGGCCGGGTGGCCCTGGGCGCGACCTCCGCGATCACCATCCCGGAGGGGTTCATGCACCTGCTGGACAACGACATGATCGACGGGGAGATCGGCCAGCTGAACAACCCCACCCAGGACCAGCTGGACACGGTCGTCGACTTCCTCGTCGAGCAGAAGCGCTCCGGCCAGTTCCGCTCGACGTGGCTCACCTTCGGCAACTCGGTCAACCTGATGGCCAGCGAGGAGGCGGTCCTCGGCGACATCTGGCAGCCGGCCGCCCTGGCGACCCGCCGGGAGGGGACGCCGTGTACCTACGCGACGATGAGCGAGGGCGTCCAGGGGTACCGCTTCTGGTACGGCGGCATCATGCCGACCGCCCCCGGCGCGAGCGACCGGGACAACCTCGACGAGATCCACGAGCTGATCAACCTCCACTACGGCTCCTGGTTCCCGGCGTTCATCCAGCGCAACGGCTACTCCGTCCCCCACTACCCCAACACCGCGCTGCTGCGTGACGGGGAGGGGGCCTACGGCGCGCCCAACGACGACAGCGACGTGCCGTTCGCCGGCATCGACTACATGGGCCCGGAGTACTACGACTGGTCCTACGAGGGCACCGCGACGTACACGCCCATCTCCGAGACCGACTTCGAGAGCCAGGCGCTGTTCGACCCGCAGGCGTACGACTGGTCGCTGGAGGAGGGGAGCCCCGCGTCCGACGGCGGCGTGCGCGACTCCGGGCCGATCGAGGAGCGAATCAACCGGATCGGCTTCTTCCAGATCTGGCCGGACAACGCCGACTACATGCTCGACCGCTGGCAGGACTTCACCAGCGCCTGATCCGCCCGTGAGAAACGTACTTACCGCGGATCACCGATAAGCGCACGATGGCATCGGAGACACAGGACACCACCACGCCCGGGGACACCGCCACGGAGACCGACGGCTCCAGCCGGTTCTCCGTCGGCGAGGTGCCGGCGCTGGTGGGTCCGTCCGTGCTGTGGTTCGCTCTGTTCCTCGGGGCACCGCTGCTGCTGGTCGGCGTGTACAGTTTCCTCACCTACAGCAGTTTCAACGTCCTCTGGGAGTTCTCGACGGCCGCCTGGGCGAACGTGTTCACCGGGACGGTGATCAGGGCGCTCGGCCTCACGCTGGCCATCGCGACGGCCTCGACGGCGCTGACGCTGCTGTTCGGCTACCCGCTGGCGTACTACCTGCGGTTCTACACCAGCCAGAACGGCGGCATCGTGCTGTTGCTGTTCCTGGTGATCCCGTTCTGGACGTCCGCGCTGATCCGGACGCTGGGCTGGTACCCGGTGCTCGGTCGGCTCGGGGTGGTGAACAAGTTGCTCCAGGGCGCCGGCATCGTCCAGGAGCCGGTGGAGTGGCTGCTGTTCTCGCCGTTCTCGACGCTCGTCGGCCTGCTCGGCGCGTACGTGGTGTTCATGGCGGCGCCGATCTACATCTCGCTGTCACAGATCGACGAGGACCTCATCGACGCCTCCGAGACCCTGCGGGGCGACCCCTGGGAGACGTTCCGGAACGTCACCCTCCCGCTGAGCATGCCCGGGGTGATCATCGGGATCATCTTCGTGTTCGTGCTGTCGATGGGCGATTTCATCGTCCCGCAGTTCCTCTCGGGCGGCCAGGGGACGATCACCACGCTGGTGTACCTCTCGGTGAACAACGGGCTGAACTACCCGAACGCCGCCGCGCTGTCGATCACCCTGCTGGCGGTGATCTTCGCGGTGGTGTACGGGCTCACCCGCATCGTCGACATCAGCGACATCGCCCGGGCCTGACCGCCCGGCCCTACTCCTCGCGCTCGCCGAACTGGTAGATATCGGGGTAACCGACCATATCCTTGGGCTCGGGCCGCTTGTACGTGCTGGCGCTGCTGGTGGTCTTGCCGAGCTGGACCAGCGACTCCGCCAGCACCGCGCCCGCGCCGACGCTGTCGACGACCGGCACCGGGAGCTGCTCCTCCAGGCGCTCGGCGAGCCCGCCCATCCCGGCACAGCCCAGGCAGATGGCCTCGGCGCCGTCCTCCTCGACGGCTGCGCGGCTCACCGCCAGCAGCCCCTCGACCGTGGCGTCGCGCTCGGTCTCGGTCTCGACGACCGTGAGGTCCGTACAGCGCACGGACGCACATTTCGACTCCAGGCCGGCCTTCTCGACGGCCGAGTAGATGAAGCTCCGCGCCCGGGGGAGGATGGTCGCCACGGAGAAGCGGTCGCCCAGCATGTTGGCGACGTACATCGACCCCTCGGCGATGCCGACGACGGGCTTCTCGGTCACCTCCCGGCAGGCCTCCAGCCCGGGGTCGCCCCAGCAGGCGACGACGAACGCGTCGAACGCATCCTCGTCGGTCATGATCTCCTCGAGGGTGCCGGGCACGGACATGTAGTCGTCGTAGTACGACTCGATGCTGATCGGGCCCCGCTCGGGCGAGGCGGCGACGATTTCGGTGTCGTCGTGGGTGTAGCGGTCGGCCTGGCGGCCGATGTTGTCGGTCATCTCCAGCGTGAGGTTCGGGTTGATCGCCTTGATGCGCATGGCGAGCGAGGGGTAGCGGCCGGGGGGCAAAACCGTTCGGCCCGGTGCCGTCGAACTCCTCGGTGATTGATCGAAACGGCGTGCTGAGTAGAGGACGTATGCCTCTCGAGCGCTACTGGTGCAACCGGCACCGGTCGTCCCCAGGCAGTCAACACGGCCGAATCACATCACCGGAGACTCGTCTGATATCGTTCCGCCTGACGAGGTAGCGGGCGCGTGACGCGCCGTCCGCGTAGGAGCTAACAGTAACGTTCTGGTCCGTATCGTCCGTGTTGGCAGGCACTTCCGTGTACGAGTACGGGTGCTCGACCCTGACGATGACACCGTCCTGGGTCCGGTTCACCACTGTCGCGTTCTCGTTGGTCACCGTCGGGTTGGTTTCCCACGTTTCGAGACAATTCGCGTTCGAGAGTCGAGCCACGAGATACGATTCCTCGGCCTGTAGTGCCCGTTCCTTCGCGTCGGCATCCGAGACAGAGGGTACTCCTCCGAGCGGGGCGGCACACCCGGCGAGCAGAACAAACGAAACTGCGACGGCGGACTGGAGGACGGACCGTGACACAGGAGTCACGTCTGTGAATATCGCTAAGTGCTTTCGGGGAGCGTGCTATGGCGCCTGCTCACGCCGGGTAGACACCGACTAGCCACACCCGGTACGCGCCACCTGTCCAGCACGGTCGTCGAACCCCATCACTCGCCGAGCCGTTCGACGGGGTCGTCTGTCCCGGTTGCCCACTACTCCCCGCGGCGCTCGGCGGTTGCGGCCTCGTCGACCCAGCCGTCCTCGTCGAGAACGACGCCGTACACGGACTCCGCGCGCTCGCGGCTCACCAGCCCGTCGAGCACGTCCGCCCGCACCCGCTCGGGGTCCCGCTCCTCGGGGTCGCCCCAGCCACCGCCACACGGCCCGACCGTCCGGATCCACTGCCCCTCGTCCATCGCCTGGTTGGACATCTTCGAGCGAGGGGTGTCGTCGTTGATGACGTCCTCGACGACGACCGCGCCGGGGGTGCCGTCGCGGCCGCCGGCGAACCCCCAGGGCGGGTACTTGCTGCCGTCGCCCTCGATGGACACCCGGCCGGGCGTGCGGAACTCCGTCTGGCGGATCGCGCCGATACCGCCCCGGAACTCCCCGGCGCCCTCGGCGTCCTCGCGCAGTTCGTAGCGCTGGACCCGCAGCGGGTAGTGGCTCTCGATGTCCTCGATGGGGTTGTTGCGGGTGTTGGCGTACAGCGTGTCCACGGCGTCCAGCCCGTCGCTCGCGGGGCGGCCGCCGTAGCTGCCGGAGGTGATGTCCATGTACACCCAGTACTCGTCGGCGACGCCGCTGTACGTGCAGATCTTCAGGTTGCCCACCCCGGCACAGGTCCGCTCGGGCACCACCTCCGCCAGCGCCTTCAGCGTGAGATCAGCCAGCCGGTTGCCGGGGCAGAACCGGGCGATGGTCGGCGCCGGGAACCGCGGGTTGGCGATGCTCCCCTCGGGGGCGTGGACGGAGACGGGCCGGGTGATGCCGTCGTTCTGGGGCACGAGGTCGTGCTCTTCGGTGTCCAGAAGCGTCGAGCGCACCACCAGCAGCACCGCGGGCACGACGGTCCCCTCGAACGGCATGTTGATAGGCCGGCCGTCAAGCTGGTCGGCACACCGCGAGAGGTCGACGTGGATCTCCGAGCCCTCGATCTCCATGTCCACGGCGAGGAACACGTCCTTCTCTTCGGGGTCCGGCGAGTCCAGGAAGCCGTCGATGTACCCCTCCGCGGAGTAGCTGCCGTCGGGCAGCGCCTCGATCTCCCGGCGGAGCATCCGCTCGGAGTAGTCCATCATCGCCTCGCCGGCGAGCTTCACCGTGTCGTGGCCGTGCTCGGCGAACAGCGCCTCCAGCCGGCGGGCGCCGACCCGCGCGGCGGAAATCTGGGCCTCGATGTCGCCCATCACCATGTCCGGCACGCGGATGTTGTCCGCGATCAGCTGCCAGGCGGTGTCGTTGCGCTCGCCCGCTTCGATGATCTTCAGCGCGTCCAGCCGGACGGACTCGCTGTAGGCGTCGACCGTGTCGATGATGCAGGTGCCGGGCTTGTCCGCGCCGACGTCCAGGTGGTGGGCGGTCGTCACGGAGAACGCCGTCAGGTCCCCCTCGTGGAAGACGGGGACGACGACTGCGAAGTCCGGCGCGTGGCTGGCGCCGTGGTAGGGGTCGTTGTGGAGGACGACGTCCCCCTGCTCAAAGCGCGCGCCCCGCTCGTCGAACAGGTCGATGACGCCGCGGACGTACGCCGGTATCGGCCCCATCTGGAGGGGCGTGCTGTCGGTCTCGGCGATCTGCCGGGCCTGCTCGTCGAGCAGCGCACAGCCGAAGTCTTCGGACTCCCGGATGATCGAGGAATAGGAGGTGCGGGTGAGCTTGTGACCCATCTCGTCACAGGCGTTGACGAGGCTGCCGCCGATCACCCGCTGGGTCACCGGGTCGACGTGCTCGCCGGGGTCCTCGACGTCGATCAGCGGGCTGGTCTGCTCGCGGACGCTCGGTGTGTCGCTCACGAGTCCACCTCCGTGAGTTCGATGTCGCCGTACTCCAGCACCTCCGCCCGGAACCCCGGGGGAACGGCCGTCGTCGAGTCCTTCTCGCCGACGATGGCGGGGCCCTCGATCCGGTGGCCGGCCCGCAGGTCACGGCGGTCGAAGAAGTCCGTTTCCTCCGCCCTGTCGGCGTTGAAGTGGACCGCCTCTCGGGCGAGGACGTGGTCGGTCGCGGGCGAGGACGCCGGCGGGAGCGCCACAAGCTCCGAGGAGGGGATGGCGCCGTACGCCGTCACCCGCTCGTTGACCAGCTCCACGGGGTTGTCCGGGAAGTTGTGGCCGAACTCCGCCTCGTGGACCCGGTCGAACCGCTCGCGGACCGCCGCGATGCCGTCGAGCTCGCCGTCGCTCCCGACCCGGATGTTCAGCTCGTACCCCTGGCCCTCGTAGCGGCAGTCGGCGGTCATCTCGAGCGTACGGTCGGCGGGGGCGACCCCGTCGGTCACCAGCTGGTCGCGGGCCCGCTCCAGCAGCCCCTCGTAGGCGGCCGCCAGGCCGTCGTGGTCGGCCTCGGACAGCAGCGTGAACTCCGTGCTGACGTAGTCGTACTGGAGGTCCGTCGTCGTCAGCCCCGCGGCCGACAGCACGCCCGGCGTGACCGGCACCAGCGTCCGGCGCACCCCCAGTTCGCGGGCCACGTCGGCGGCGTGCATCGGGCCGGCGCCGCCGAAGGCGACCAGCGTGAACTGCTCGGGGTCCCGACCCTTCTGGACGGTCTCCGTGCGGATGGCGTTGGCCATATTCGTGTTGACGATGTCGAGCACGCCCAGCGCCGCCTCGACGGTGCTCATCCCGAGCGGCTCCGCGAGGTCACGCTCGACGGCCGCCCGGGCACCGTCGGTGTCCAGGGTCATCCCGCCGTCGAGGAAGAACCGCTCGCGGATGCGCCCCAGCGCGACGTGGGCGTCGGTCACCGTCGGCTCCGTGCCGCCGCGGTCGTAGCACACCGGTCCGGGCACCGCTCCCGCCGAGCGCGGCCCCACCCGGAACGCGCCCCCGGGGTCGACGTAGGCGATGGAGCCGCCGCCGGCGCCGATGGTCTCGATGTCGATCATCGGCACCATCACCGGGTAGCCGCCGATGGAGGTCTCGCGGGCGTTGGCCTCGACGGCCTCGCCGCCGGCGACGATGCCGATGTCGGCGCTGGTGCCGCCCACGTCCAGCGTGATGGCGTCCGGGTCGCCGTCGGTGGTGGCGCCCGCCCGCCAGCGGCCCCCGAGCACGCCCGCGGCGGGCCCGGAGAACAGCAGCGACACCGCCGTCTCCGCGACGGTCGCGGCGGTGGCGATGCCGCCGTTGGACTGCATCACGTGGAGGTCGGCGTCCACGCCCAGGTCGGCCAGCCCCGAGCGGAACCGCTCGAGGTACGCCGCGACGGTCGGCCCGACGTAGCCGTTCATCGCGGTGGTGGTGAACCGCTCGAACTCCCGGAACTGCGGGTGGACGCCGCTGGAGGTGGTGACGTACGCCTCCGGGTGGACCTCCGCGACGATCTCGGCGGCGCGGCGCTCGTGGCTGTCGTCCAGATACGAGAACAGGAAGCAGACCGCCACCGCCTCGACGCCGTCCTCGCGCAGGTCGGCGGCGGCCTCCCGGACGGCGTCCTCGTCGAGCGCCACCAGCTCCTCGCCGTCGGGACCGACCCGCTCGGGGACGGTCCTGCGGTGGCGCCGCTCGACCAGTGGCCGGTCCTGCCAGGGGATCTCCTGCTGGATGGAGTAGTTCTGTGGCCGCTGGTGGCGGCCGATGTGGGCCACGTCGCGGTAGTTCTCGGTCGTTATCATCCCCGTCCGAACCCCCTCGCCCTCGAGGACGGCGTTGGTGGCGATGGTGGTGCCGTGGAGCACGTGGTCCACGTCCCCGGGGTCGGTGTCGGTCATCCCACACAGCTCCTCGATGCCCTCCAGCGCGCCCTTCGAGGGGTCCTCGGGGGTGGTGCTCACCTTGTGGATGGTCTGCTCGCCGCGGTCGTTGTCCACCAGGTAGAGGTCGGTGAACGTACCGCCGATGTCGGTTCCCAGGATCCTCATCCACGGTCCGGGGGCCACGGACAGGTATTAGCGTTTGGGGTCGGGGAGATTCCGGGGGCGGCGCCGCCTCCCGGCCGGGGACGGGCCCAGCCGTCGACGGCCGCGGGGCGAGGTATAAAATACTGCGGGGCCGTAGCGCTTCGTCACATGGTAGCGATAGACATCAATTGCGACATGGGTGAGAGCTTCGGCAACTACACCATGGGCCGGGACGCGGAGGTGATGCCGTACATCACCTCCGCGAACATCGCCGGCGGGTTCCATGGCGGCGATCCCCACGTGATGCGCGAGACGGTCGAACTCGCCGTCGAGCACGACGTCGGCGTCGGCATCCACCCCGGCCTGCCGGACATGATGGGGTTCGGCCGCCGGACGATGGACGCCACCCCCGAGGAGGTGCGGGACTACGTCGTCTACCAGCTCGGCGCGCTGATGGGGTTCGCCGAGCGCCAGGGTGCCGAGGTCCAGCACGTCAAACCCCACGGGGCGATGTACTCGATGCTGTCCGAGTCCGCCGAGCACTGCCGGGCCGTGATGGAAGCCGTCCTAGAGGTGGACCCGGAGCTGATCTACGTCGCCACGGACACAAACATCTACGACGTCGCCAGCGAGTTCGACGAGCTGAACGCGGTGTTCGAGGGGTACGTCGACCTGGACTACACGCCCGAGCGGACGGTGATCGTCGAGAAGGAGAAAGAGCCAAAGGACCCACAGGAGGTCGCCGAGCGGGTCGTCAGCATCGCCACCCGCGGCGAGGTCGAGGCCGTCGACGGTAGCATGGTGGACATCCCCGCCTCGACGATCTGCATCCACGGCGACGGCCCCAACTCCGTGGAGCTGCTGGAGGCGGTCCACGAGCGCCTCGACGAGGAGGGCATCGAGCTGTCCCGGCTGGACGAACTCGTCTGAGCGGGCGCTCGGGTTACTCGTCCTCGCCGTCGGGTGCCAGCCCCTCGAACTGCCGGTCGAGGTACTTCGTGGTGTGGTCGTTCTCCCGGAACGTGTCGTCAGCGAGCACCGCCAGGTGGAACGGGATGGTCGTCTCGATGCCCTCTATCTCCGTGCCCCGGAGCGCCCGCTCAGCCCGGGCCAGCAGCTCCTCGCGGTCCCGGGCGCTGACAATCAGTTTGCCGACCAGCGAGTCGTAGAACGGGCTCACCCGGTCGCCCTGGTCGACGCCGTCGTCGACCCGTACGCCCATCCCCGTCGGCGGCCGGTACGTCTCCAGGGTGCCGGGCGTCGGGCTGAACTCCTGGCGGGGGTCCTCGGCGTTGATTCGGAACTCCATCGCCGCGCCGCGCGGTTCGACCTCGTGCTGCTCGAAGGAGAGCGCCTCGCCGGCAGCCACCCGGAGCTGTTCTTTCACGATGTCGATGCCGGTCACCGCCTCGGTGACGGTGTGCTCGACCTGGATACGGGCGTTCACCTCGATGAAGTAGAACTCCCCGTCCTCGTAGAGGAACTCGACGGTGCCGGCGTTGACGTAGCCGGCCTCGCCGACGCCCCGGCGGGCGGCCTCGCACAGCTCCTCGCGGGTGTCGTCGTCGAGCGACGGCGAGGGGGTCTCCTCGATGAGCTTCTGCTGGCGGCGCTGCACCGAGCAGTCCCGCTCGTACAGGTGCCGGACGTTGCCGTGGCTGTCGGCGAGCACCTGCACCTCGACGTGGCGTGGGTCCTCGAGGAACCGCTCGACGTAGACGGCGTCGTTGTCGAAGTACGCCTCCCCCTCGCGCTTGGCCTCCTGGAAGGCGTCCGCGACGGCGTCGGGCTCCTCGACGATCTTCAGCCCGCGGCCGCCGCCGCCGCCGTCGGCCTTGATCGCCACGGGGTAGCCGTGCTCGTCGGCGAACGCCCGGACCGCGTCCGCCGTCTCGACGGGGTCCTCGGTGCCCGGCACCACGGGGACGCCGGCGGCGCTCATGATGCGGCGGGCCTTGGTTTTCTCGCCGAAGTCCGCCATGGCGTCGGCGGGCGGGCCGACCCAGGCGACATCGGACTCCTCGACCCGGCGGGCGAACGCCTCGCTCTCGGCGAGGAAGCCGTACCCGGGGTGGATGGCGTCCGCGCCCGACCGGCGGGCCGCCTCGACGATGGCCTCGCCGTCGAGATAGCTCCTGGCGGCGACGGAGCCGCCGACGTGCTCGGCGCGGTCGGCCCGGCGGACGTGCTTGGCCGCCTCGTCGGCGTCGCTGTACACGGCGACCGTCTCGACCCCGAGCTCCGCGGCGGCCTGCATCACCCGGACGGCGATCTCGCCGCGGTTGGCGACAAGCAGCGTGTCGAACATGCAGGCCGGGCGGCCGGACGGGGCTTATACTTGACCGTGCCGGCCGTTCAGGACAGCGACTCGCGGATCGTCTCGAGGGTGGCGTCGCGCTCGGCGCGGGCTTCCAGTGCCTCGTCGACGTCGACCGCCTCGAAGTTCACCGTGCTGTGGACCCGGCACTGCGAGAGGGCGTCCCGGTCCGGGCTGATGATCGTCGCCACCGTCGCGTAGCCGCCGCCGGTCACCGCGTCCCGGGTGAGCGCGATGGGCTGGCCGGCCATCTGGATCGAGCCGACCGGGTAGCCCAGGTCGACGACGTTCGTCACGTCCGGGCCGGCGCCGAACGGCTGCTCGCGCTCGACGAACATGTCCTGGATGTCCGGCCCCTCGAAGCGGTAGCCCACGCGGTCGGACTCGTCGGACACCTTCCAGTCGGCGCCGAGGAACCGCTCGCGGCCGTCCTCGGAGAGCCGGTAGGCACACAGCCCCATCACCACCCGGATGGTGTCGTCGGTGTAGTCCGGCCACCGCGACTCGTCGACGGAGTTGCCGACGGCGTCCGAGCGGTCGCCGTGCTCGCCGACCGGGAGCCGGTCGTCCGGCTCCAAGGCGCGGCCCTCGAAGCCGCCGATGCCGATCAGCGTGTACGTCGAGCGGCTCCCCATCACCGGCTCGACGTCGATGCCGCCGGCGACCGCCAGGTACGACCGCACCCCCTCGGTGGCGAACCCCGTCGACAGGGTGTCCCCCGCCTCGACCTCGACCGCGGTCCACGGCGGGATCGGCTCGCCCTCCAGCGTGTGGGACATGTCCGCGCCCGTCACCGCGACGACGGTGTCCTCCTCGAACAGCAGGTCCGGCCCCTGGTAGGTCATCTCCAGGGTGGCGGCGTCGGCGTCGTTGCCGACGAGGTAGTTCGCCGCCTCGTGGGCGAACTGGTCGAGCGCGCCCGAGGGCGGCATCCCGATGTGGTAGTGGCCGTACCGGCCGCTGTCCTGGACGGTCGTCGAGACGCCGGTCTCCAGCACCTGGATCATCGTACCACCTCCAAGAGCTGCTCGTTGTAGCCGTCCGGGTCGGCGAAGAACTCCCCGGCGAGGAACTCCACGCTGCCGCGGGTGTAGCGGTAGGAGCCGTCCTCTACCTCCTCGCGGATGGCGTCGTACTCCGCGCGGTCGATCCGCCGGAAGTTGAGGATGTCACCGGGGTCCGGCAGCACCATCGACTCCTCGAAGTCCGCCAGCTCCTGGTCGACGTCCAGCACCTCGACGGGCGTGCGGCCGTACAGCTGGTAGCCGCCGGCGCCCTGGACCGGGTAGATGGCGGTGAACGCGCCGCCGAAGCCGACCGCCCGCGAGGGGGTGTTCGTCCGGGGCTGGACGTACTTGGGCACCTCCACCTGGCGCTCCCGGGGCACCATCTGGAAGCAGAACGGCAGCCCCGGGACGAACCCGACCATCGTCACCATGTGCGGGGCGCCGGCGTGGTGCTCAATGAACGCCTCGGCGGAGTCGAACCCGTTGATGCGGGCGGAGTACTCCAGGTCCGTTGAGTCGGGGTCCTGGTGGCGGTCACGGAAGTTCATCACCGTCTCGTGGGTCCAGGGGTCGTCGTACAGGACCGGTATCTCGTACACCTCCGCCTCCCACTGGTAGTCCGAGAGGTCGATCTCCGACTCGACGGTTTTCAGCTCCGCTATCAGCTCGTGGGGGCTGAGCACCCCGGGGTCGAACTGGATGAGATAGGAGGCGTTCGAGGGGGCGATCTCTACCAGTCCGTCGATTCCCCGGTCGCGGATCTCCGTAGTGATCGCCTGGGCCTTGAAGTTCGCGTCGAAGCTCATGTCCTCGGCGAGCTCCACGAACACGTAGTCGTCGCCGCCGTACTCGTAGCGGGGCGACGGCAGTTCCTGGCGCTCGATGCTGGCCGACATGCCTCCTCATCCTGCCGTCGGAACCCTATAGCTACCGTTTCACGTACGATAGCCGACACGTTCGCCGCCGCGAGTGCGAGACGTCCGGCCGCCGTCGGTCGGTCATCGTCGAACGGTGACACGGACCGACCCTCCGGCTCCGTCAACTACTAACTACAGGCGGTGACACGTGGAGGTGTACCCGGGCGAGCCGTCCCCGACGGCCCCCGGTGCCGCACCATGACACGAAAGACGATCACCGCGACGATGCCGGGGGTGTTCTACCGCCGCCCGGACCCCGAAGAGGAGAAGTACGTCCAGGAGGGAGACCACGTCGAGGAGGGCGACGTGGTCGGGCTCATCGGCGTGATGAAGAACTTCCAGGAGGTGGAGGCGGACGCCGCCGGGACGGTCGTCGAGCTGATCGCGGAGAACGAACAGGAGATCGAGGCCGGCGACGAGCTGGTCGCCGTCGAGACGGACTAACCGTCGAGCCGCGCCAGGAAGTACGGCGTCCGGGCGTCGTCGTCCTCGGCGGTGTCGTCGCCGGCGACCCACTCGTCCAGCAGCGCGAACCCCCTGTCCTCGAGCGCCCGTAGCGTCGCCTCCCGCCCGGCGATGTCCCACCCCATCGTCACGCCCTCGCCCAGCCAGTCCGGGTTCTCCCCCGACCACGGTCCGGTGCCCTCCGTGAGCAGCAGCCGCCCGCCCGGATGGAGCACGCGCGCGAACTCCCCGTACACGGCGGGGTGCTCCTCGACGGGGACGTGGATGAGCGAGTTGCAGGCGACGACGGCGTCGAAGCTCCCCGCCGCGAACGGGAGCGCCCCGAGGTCCCCCTGGACGCGGGCACCGGGCTGGCGCTCGCGGGCGAGGCGGAGCTGCTCGCGGGAGAGGTCCAGCCCCACCACCCGCTCGACGGCGTCGATACCGGGCGTCCCCGGGCCACAGCCCGCGTCCAGCACCCGGGGGTCCGAGAGCCCCTCCAGGAGCCGGCCGAGGTGGTCGTCGTCGCCGCGCTCGACGGCGTACCGGTCGCCCAGCGCGTCGTAGCCGCGCCGCACCGTCTCGCGGAGACCCATAGCGGAGACGCGAGCGGGAGCGGCAAAAAACCGCCCTACTCCCCGCTCTCGACCAGGAGGTCGCCGGCCGGCGGCCGCTCGGCTGCCGGCATCCCCCGCTCGACCCCGTCGGCCCGGCGGGCGCGCCGGGCCTGCTCCATCAGCACCGACTGGGCCGACCGTTCCGGCTCGTCGCCGGGCCGGACCTGCTCGTAGCTCCCGTCGCTGTCCATCACCCAGCGGTCGCGGTTGTCCGACAGCAGCGTCTCCAGCACGAACCGGAGCTGCTCGCGGATAGCGGTGTCGTGCACCGGCGCGACCGCCTCCACCCGGTTGTCCAGGTTGCGGGTCATCCAGTCCGCCGAGCCGACGTACCAGTCCGGGTCGCCGTCGTTGCCGAAGTAGAAGACCCGGGAGTGCTCGAGGAACCGCCCCACGACGGAGTGGACCGTCACCGTCTCGCTGACCCCCTCCAGGCCGGGCCGGAGCCGGCAGATGTCACGCACGATCAGGTCGATGTCGACCCCGGCCATCGAGGCGCGGTACAGCTCCCGGACGGTAGCAGGGTCCTCCAGGGCGTTGACCTTGACGACGATGCGGCCGTCCTCGCCGTGCTCGGCCTCCCGGCGGATCAGCTGGGTGAACGTCTCGCGCATCGTCACCGGCGCGATCAGCAGCTCCCGGAACTGCTCGTCCAGCGACGGCCCGGTGAAGAAGTTGAACAGTTTCACCAGGTCCCGGCCGATGTCCCGATCGGCCGTGAGCACCCCCAGGTCGACGTACCCCTTGGCGGTCTCGGAGTGGTAGTTGCCGGTGCCGACGTGGGAGTACAGCCGTACGCCGTCGGGCTCCTGGCGCACCACCAGCGCCGTCTTGGTGTGGGTCTTCAGCCCGACCGTGCCGTAGGCGACGTGGATGCCCTCCTCCTCGAGGCGGCGCACCCACTCGAGGTTGTTCTGCTCGTCGAAGCGGGCCTTCAGCTCCACCATCACCGCCACCTGCTTGCCGTTGTCGGCGGCGTCGATGAGGCTCTCGATCACCTTCGAGTCGCTGGCGGTGCGGTAGATGGCGGCCTTGACCGCCAGCACGTCCGGGTCCTCGGCGGCGGCGTCGAGGAACTCCTGGACGGTCCCCTCGAAGGAGTGGTACGGGTGGTGGACCAGCACGTCTCCCTGGCGTATCTCCTCGAA
>Ga0207797_1001025_pt1 | contig 20825 bp, 14 predicted proteins | sample PRCRCaboRojoPR_6_FD_187275 | JGI IMG/M metagenome (GOLD analysis project Ga0207797, IMG submission 187275) | Marine sediment microbial community from Cabo Rojo, Puerto Rico - PR CR 10% Liquid 1 (SPAdes) | ecosystem: Environmental > Aquatic > Marine > Coastal > Sediment | place: Cabo Rojo, Puerto...
AAAAAGAGCAATAAGGAAATGGAGACAGAAAGAAAAAGACGAGCATAAAAAAAAGAGGGAACAAATATAGAGTGGCGGAGGGGGTGGGATTCGAACCCACGGCTGAGCCTCTCAACCCAGCAACGGCTTAGCAAGCCGCCGTCTTTGGCCACTCGACCACCCCTCCTAAAGACCTAGTATACACGCATTAAAGCCTAAGACCAAAAATAATTTACCATAAAGATAACCCTAATGCAACTTTCCCGGGTCAGACTAGGACTATTCCACCGGAGCTTTTTTTTAACTTGCCCTCCTCCTCCAATTTGGTCAGACTCCTAGTAGCAGTCTCTTCCGTCATCCCCGCCATATCGGCCAATTCCTTGCGGGTCAGAAAGTCTATCAACTTCCCCTCCCCGACTTCCTTGCCCAGCGGAGACAGATCCCGCAAAACGGACAAAATGCGCTCTTTTGCGGTCATATAGATCTGTCTTTCAAGCGTCTTATCCCTGTTTTGCAGTTCCTCCGAAATTATATCGGCGATCTTTAACGCCAGCCGTGGATTCTGCAAAAGGTACCGTTTAAAGGAATCTCTAAGTACCTGCTGCAGCTGTGAATCGAGCAGCGCTTTGGCCATGCATGGCTGGTTAATTGCGTCCTCCGACAAGTGATAGGTGGAGAATATGCTACCGGGGACGAGAATCTGGTAGGTCATCAAATCGCCGCTCTTGCCCCGCTTGGATTGAGCCACCCCACCGGACTTGACTCTATAGACCCTATTGTCCGGTTGATCCTGTTTGTAGATGACCTCGCCGCTCTCGTACTCGACAATGGCACCTTCATTTTCACAAAGGCAATTAAATAGTTGATCTAGATCGGAAAACCTAGCTTTCTCTTCCATTTATATAAAACCTCGTAAAGCACCTTCCATTTGTTTTAAAAGGACTAAGGAAGGTATTCGTTTTAATCGTCCATTGAACGGTTAACCCAAGGGTAGTCCTCGTAAAAGATCATTGGTCGAAACCCGAAATTCTTTCCGAGGTTCTATATAAAACCTCAAAAGACAGGTAGGTTTTTGGCAGGCGAAAAAGACGAATGATTTGAGCCTACCCCCTCGACTGAAAATCCGGCCACCAATAAAAACACCTATGCTAAAGGCAATAATATAATTTCACATCACCCTTTTCAAGAAAGCTCCATTCGCTCGAAAAAACCCCTTCAACTTTTCCCCTTCGTAAACACTTTAGAGTAAACGGGCGGAGCGATCAAAATCAGGGCCGGGCGGGAATTGGATTTAATCGCCCGCGATCCACTATAATGTTCTCGCTGTAGATGACCTTAGCGAAAGAAGATAAGGCAGATAGAGTTCTCGTATAAGACAAAAAGCGGCCAAAGGGAGGCTCGAGTGAAGTTAAAGAAATTGACCAATACGGAGTTGGAAGTGAGCGAACTGGGGCTGGGTGGGCTTTTCATCTCCTCTTTCGGCAGCGAATTTGAAACCGCCAAGGAGACGATAGCCAGGGCTTTGGAATTGGGCGTCAACTACATCGACACTGCGCCGGACTACGCCGACAGCGAGGAGGTTCTGGGCAAGGCTTTGACTCAAATTGGGGAAGCTGGGACCCTCGATACGGCAGGGACCAGTTCGGTGATCCTGTCCACCAAACTGGGAGGGAGACCGACGCCTTTTCGTCCTCAGGACAGGGATTGTTTGAGGAAATCGATAGAAGAAAGCCTCCAGTTACTACATAGGGATTATATAGACGTCCTCTTCATCCACGAACCGGACCGACCCGGTCAGTACGACTGGTGGGGGGACAAGGGGGAATACAGCGGTCCCGTCACCGAACTGCTGGGAAAATTGAAAGAGGAAGGAATCATCAACTACACGGGATTGGCCGGTACCACTACCTCCCATTTGGCCCACATCATGAAGGAGACGGCCTTCGATTTTGACCTCGTCTTGACCGCCTTCAACTACAGTCTTCTCTGGCGGGAGGCCGAACATGAAGTATTGCCCACGGCCAAAGAGCTAGGACTGGGAGTCATCGCCGGTTCTCCCCTGCAGCAAGGGGCCTTGGCCCAAAAATACGAAGAGGAAGTCCGCTCCAAGCCGGCCTGGTTGAGCAAGCCGCGCCAGAGACAGTTTCTAAAACTCTACGACCTGGTGGAGGAGACGGGGATCCCCTTGCCCGAACTGGCCCTCCGCTTCGTCGTCTCCAATCCCGATATAGATTGTGTCTTGAGCGGGGCCGACTCCCCGGAGCAAGTGGAGCAAAACGTTAGAGCCGTGGAACGAGGGCCCTTGGCGGAAGAAATGCTAGAGGAGTTGGACGAGATCGCGGCGATGGTTCCCTTCAGGCCCTTCGAAGAACCGTTTAGTTTGCCTTTCGGCAGGGAATATAAGGGTCCGGGGAGGGCGGGATGATGGCTGAGGCTAGGGGAGAAACGATGAAAGCGACCGTGGTGAAGGAACCAAAAGCCAGCTCGCCCGCTCCTTTGAGTTCGCTTTCCCTCAGAGAGGTCCCCCGACCGAAAGTGGGCGACTACGACGTGCTCTGTGAGTTGCTTTACGGGGCCACTTGCACGGCCACGGATCTGCATATCATAGAGGGAAGTTTCCCTTTTCCCGTTGATTATCCCACCATTTTGGGTCATGAGAGTATCGGCCGGGCCGTAGAGGTCGGCTCCAAGGTCCGCCATTTTCAGCTGGGAGATCTAATTACCAGGGTGGGAGCTCCTCCCTTGACCCTGGAGGAGGAGAAGGGCGAATCGCAGAAATTGAACGTCAACTGGGGAGGTTTCGCCCAGTACGGGATCGCCAAAGACCACTGGGCGATGAGGCGGGACGGTCTGCCCTCTGAGGAGTGGAACGGTTATCGGGTCAACCAACCTCTCCCAAGCGGGATAGGACCGGCGGAGGCCACGATGGTCATCACCTGGCGGGAGACGCTCAGTTACGTCACCCGGATGGGATTAGGCGAGGGAAAGGAGGAGAGGAGTCTAATAGTCGGTTCGGGCGGGGTGGGTCTTTCTTTCCTCAACCACGCCCGCAACCTGGGTTTGGAAAAAGTGGTCATGATCGGCAACGTCGGCCGGGAAGCTTTGGCTCGGAAGGTGGGGGCGACCGATTTCTTCAATTACAAGGACGAAGCTTTGACGGATAAACTGGAGGAATCCTACCCGGGAGGGTTCGATTTCATCATAGATGCTGTGGGCAAAAAGGGAGAGGCCGACAAGGTCTTACCTCTGCTAAAGCGAGGAGGAACGATCGGGATCTACGGCATCGACGATTTGGGAGGAAACTCCCTTACCCCCGCTAGAAGTCGGGGGTCTTTCACCTACTACAACGACCATTACGACGAAGAGGAGAGCCACCACCGCGTAGTCTCCCAGATGAGGGCGGGAAAGCTCAAGGCTCAACACTGGTTAAACCTAGAAAGCCCCTTTCCTCTGGAAGATATGGAGAGGGCCTTCCGCACGGTGAAAAAGAGAAAAGAGGTAAAGGCCTTGATCGAGCTAAGTTGAGATCGATTTTTCCATCCTAAGACAGCACGGGAAGAGGGCCATTTCAACCTTCCTCCTTTTTTTGACCGCCCTTACCGCTCCCTTCTTCTTGCTCCGCCTTGGGTTCTTCTTCCCCGGCCTCTTCTTCTATTCCAAGCTCCTGCTCCTCTTTCTCTTCTTTTCCTTCCTGGGGCCCAATCTCTTTGGCCCTATCGCCGATCAAGCGGATTATGTAAGTGGCGGCGTTAAGCTTTTTTCTATCGCCTTCCCTAATTCCTTCCTGCCATAGCTGTGTAGTGATATACCAGTTTGCGATAAGGCTAGTTACTTCGGCGTGGAATTCCAAATCGGTGGCATCGGCTTGGAGTTGGATCGCTTTCTTAAGCTGTTCGAAGGCTTGCACTTTGTACTCTTGGGCATGCTGCAAAAGCGTTTCCGCGGACATCTCCCCTTCCGAAAAAGCGTTGGCATCATTACCCAGGCTGGTCATATCCCTGCTGGTTTTGTAGAAAAGCTGCGAGATATCCTCCAAGTAACTTGCCCCTGCTATAAAGTAAAAGGAACATACCAGTCCAAAAATGAAAACGAGGAGAAATGATAACTTCCCCTTGGGAACTTGCATATCTACCCCCTATCGCACCCAAAGCTAACCGGAAATAAAAAATGGTGCGCCTGGGAGGATTTGAACCCCCGGCCTACGGATCCGCAATCCGTCGCTCTATCCACTGAGCTACAGGCGCATGAAGAGTAAGTGGCGGAGGAGGTGGGACTCGAACCCACAGGGCCATAAGGCCTTACCGGTTTTCGAGACCGGCTCCTTGCCAATTCGGTCACTCCTCCGAAACAAACGTCATATATTGGGGCAAAGTCGGTCCGGCCTCGAATCCTTATACCCGCATTATGGTAGCAGGGTAAATTATCTTCTTCAAGGGCGATAAAGTCGATCTCCTCCCGTTCACAATCCCCCAGCCAGCTTAAATCCACCCCAATTGGGAACTGACGAGCATCATCACTCCCAGAGCCAGCATCAACAATCCGGTAGACAAGCGCATCAATCCCATCCTTTGCTGTCTCCAACTTTCCACTTTGGCCGTGGTCAAGAATCCGAAATGGACCGCCGCGGTTATGACGATCATGGGAACGATGAAGACCATGTTATAGATAAGGAGCATCCCCGTAGCGTAAAGATTTATCGTCGACTTGCTCAACAGGCCCAGGATAGCTATATAAGGACCGGAAGTGCAGGGCAAAAGCAACAAACTCACCCCGAAACCGATGAGGAAAGCGCCGGGGGCCGAAGTAATCCCTTTGACCATCTTTTCCACTTTCGGTTTCCAGCTCGCGGGAACTTCCAACTGCAGAGAACTATCGGGAAAGAAATAGCTCTTCAAATTGATCAAACCGGCCAAGATGGCCAGGGCGGAAACTCCCAAATAGAAAGACGAAACAACGTTCATTGCCCTTATCGCGGAGTACAATCCATACCCCATTAGAAAGTAACTGATAAAAATCGCGGCGCTGAAGGCGAGACCTGCCCTTAATATCTTTTCCTTCCGCTTGGCCACCAGCAATGTACCCAAAAGAAGCACTAAGACGGCAAAGGCGCAGGGATTGATCGAATCCAGCGCAGCGGCCGTCAGGACCGCGGGCAAGGTAATCCTCTGCAGGACATCACACTGCCCTCCCTGTCTCTTATCTTCGTCTTGCAGAAGGGCCAAAGGCGACGAAGGCCCCTTTCGCTTGGCCTCCTCTATACTTTCTAAGATCGTCTCCCTGTCCCCTTTGTCCGGACCGACGAAATAGTCCTCCCCCACTATTACGACGGGCACCTTTTCCGTTTCAAAGTTCAGCCGCCGTTCGAACCTTTTCACCAGGTCCATATTTTCATCGTCGAAATAGATCTCTTTCTCCGTAACCTCAAGGGATGGAAAATCCTCTTCCACCCCCTTCAACCAGTTCCGTACCTGGGCACAGTGCATACAACCGCGCCCGTAAAAGTAAAACATTTCAATGCAAGCCCCTTCTTCTGCCAAAGCAGAAGGAGGAAAGGAGAAGAAGACTGAGAGGACTAACGGGAAAAAAACTAGGAAAGCGATCAGACTCGGCCTCTTTTTCATCGTTTAAACTCCCACCTATTGACATTTACAAAAATTATAACTTCTCTCTAGACCCTCGTAAAGCTTTTCCAAACGGGACTAAAATAAAAGAGTTTTTTCGATAAGAAAGTCTTCTCCGATGAAGAGAACGAAATTGGGGAAGGGGGAATGGCTTGCTTTTTTCAGTCTTTGACCTGATTATTACAATTGTGATATCCGCAATAATTGAATTTTATATAAAACCTCGGAAAGGATTTCGGGTTTCAATTAACCTTCTTTTACGGAAATCGCCGATAATTAAGGCAAACATCCTTTAGTATTTTAAAAACAAATGGAAGGTGCTTTACGAGGTTTTATATAACTTTGTAGGATAAACCGTTCAAGCAAAGCAGGGAACTTTGCTTAAATACTATATCAAACCTCCCAAATTACCTCACTTTTGGTTTTAAAAGTTGAGGAGAGCTAGTAACCTAGAATTACCATTGAGTCTACAATCTTAAGATCGCTCTTCTAGGAGTTACTTAATCCAAAGCCAAAATATTCCCAAGATTTGATATAGATAACGACATCGATCGAGAAAACAAAGGAGGTATAGGTGCAAAAATTGAAAAGCGAAATCGAGCGAGTCTTGAAGGGGAGCCCGGGGGACTACACGGAGCTAAGATTGGAGGAGGAACAGGCTCTTAAAATAGAATACAAAAAGGAATCTCTGGAGGACTTGTCCTTTTCGGAGGACAGGGGCGGAATAGTGAGGACCTTGATCGACGGCGGCTGGGGGATTACCACCTTCAACTCCCTTAAGGAACTGGAAAGCAAAGTGGAGCAGGCCGCGGAGATAGGTCGCACTGCGGCCGGAGCTCGAGAAGAAAAGATCTCCCTAGCCGACGCTGAGCAGGCCAGAGACGAAGTGGACGTGACGATGGACGAGGACTTTAGAACCGTAGATTTGCAAGAGAAAAAGGAATTGATCGAAAGTTACAACGAGGAGATGTTGCACTTCGACGACCAGGTCGAGTCGACGGTCTCTCGCTACCAAGAGTCCTTGCGCAGCTTAACTTACGCCAACAGCGAAGGTTCCTATCTAAAACAGGAGATACCGGACGTCACCCTGATGTTGGCCGCGGTGGCGCGGGCGGGGGAACGAAATATCCAACGAGCTCACGATTCAGTAGGAGAGGGGGGCGGATTTGAGGTCGTGCGCGGAAAGAAAGGGATGGCTAGAGAGGTAGCGGAACGGGCCGTCAATCTGCTCTCTGCGGAGCCGGTCGAGGGGGGTAAGTATACCGTTATTCTGGATCCGAAACTGGCCGGCGTTTTCATTCACGAGGCTTTCGGCCACCTCTGTGAGGCCGACCATATATACGAAAACGACAAGCTGAAGGAAATGATGTATCTAGGCCGGGAGTTCGGCAACCCCGACCTCAACGTGGTCGATGACGGTTACATCCCCGGCTATCGCGGTAACTTGCCTTACGACGACGAGGGGGTAAAGCGGGCCAAAACTTACCTGATAAGGGAGGGCAAGCTAAGCGGCTTTCTGCATTCCCGAGAGACGGCGGCCAAAATGGAGGCGGAGCCGACGGGTAACGCCCGAGCCATCTCTTATCGCCACGAGCCAATCGTAAGGATGACCAACACTTATATCGAATCGGGCGAAGCTTCCTTTGAGTCCCTTTTGGAAGGCGTCGATAAAGGTATTTATGCCTGTGAAGCTTTCGGCGGCCAGACTCAACTGGAACAGTTTACTTTTAGCGCCGCTTTCGCCTATATGATCGAAGACGGGGAAATCGGCGACATGGTCCGCGACGTCGTCCTGACCGGCAATATATTTCAAACTCTTAAAAACGTGGATCGAATCGGGGATGACTTGGAAATACACGGCTCAGCCGGAGGCTGTGGTAAAGGAGGACAATTCCCTCTACCGGTTACGACGGGTGCCCCCCACGTCAGGATAAAAAACGTGACGATAGGAGGCGAGTGATAAACGATGAAACTTTTAGATTTCGGGTTGGAGGAGGCAGAGGAAGCAGAGGTCTATCAAATAAAGGCCCAGGCCACGCCTGTAAAATTCAGCTCCGGGGAACTTGACTCGGCAAAATCCGTGGAGACGAGGGGACAGGCACTACGTTTGGTCTCCGAAGGGAGGTTGGGTTACGCCACGGCGACTACGGATGGGGACCGGGAGACGGAAAGGGATAAGGAGTTGGTCCAAAAGGCGCTTGAAGCTTCCCGATTCGGAGACCGGGCACCGTTTCAATTCCCCGCTCCGCAAGCAATGGAGCAAATTCGAACCAGGGATCGGGAGTTGGTAGACCTTTCGCCCGCCGAGCTAATTGAAATGGGGGAAGAATTGATCGGGAGTCTCGAGGAGTTCGATCCCGACCTACAGGTAGACGTAAACCTAAGCAAATCCCTATCTCAAGTCAGGATAGCCAATTCGAATGGCTTGGATTTGGAGGAAGAAAGAACGTCTCTGGGGATAACCCTGTCGGTCCAACAAGTTAGGGGAGAAGATATCTTCAGCTTTTACTTGAGCAGTAGCGGAAAAGAATTGGACTGGGTAGAGCCCTCCGCCTTATTGGAGCAGGCCCTTACTCGGCTCCGTTGGGCGGAAAAAACGACCCAAGTAGGCCGGGGTCCCAATTCCGTCCTCTTCACCCCTCAGGGCAGTCTAGTCCTGTTATTTCCGCTGCTGTCCGGATTCAACGGGAAGAACGTCTATCTGGGGTCATCGCCCCTTGAAGGTCGCCTGAACGAGCAGGTCCTCGACAGTCGCTTCAACTTGGTAGATGACGGCCGAGTGGAGGGGGCCGGGGGGAGCTGCAGCTTCGACGACGAAGGTATCCCGACGAGAAGGAAGGAAATTTTCTCCGCCGGCGTGTTAAAAAATTTCCTCTACGATCTAAGGACGTCGGCTCTCTGTTCGGCCGAGCCGACGGGCAATGGTTTCAAGGGAGGTATGTTGGGCGACGATGGCTTTAGGAGTCTACCCAGCACCGGCCCTTCCAATTTGATCATTGAAGGAGGAGAAAGAAGTTTTGAAGGGTTGCTGGCGGAGATAGAAAGCGGAATTTTGGTGGACGGAGTGCTGGGATTGGGTCAGGGAAATCCTTCTTCAGGTCAGTTTTCCAACAACGTCTCGGTAGCCTACAAGGTAGAAAACGGGGAAATCGTCGGCCGGATAAAAAATACTATGATCGCCGGCAATGTCTACGAATTGCTAGAAGATGGATTGATCGGACTGGGCGGTGAAGCGGAATGGGTGGGAGGAAGTCTGAAAGTTCCCCCTATCGCGGTCGACGGCGTCAACGTGGTCGGCGAAGGATAGATTCCGATAGATTGAACTCAAATTTGGGTTCTATTATCATTCTCTTCAAGGAGGACTGAAAATGACAAAAGAATTGAAAGTCGAAAACTTGCGTCGGGAATGCGACCCCGACCAATTTGATTTTGAAACTACGGAAGAACTAGAGCCGCTTAGGGAGATAATAGGACAGGATAGAGCTCTCGATGCGATCAGATTAGGTTTGGGCGTAAAAGACGAGCGCAATAGATATAATATCTACGTCGCCGGCCAGTCGGGCACGGGGAAAACCTCCGCAGTCGATCACTTTCTAAAACGAGTAAGCAAGGAAGAAGAGACCCCTCCCGATATCTGTTACGTCCACAATTTTTCCGATCCGGACAAGCCCCGGTACTTGGCATTTCCCGCGGGGGAGGGCACGGAATTTAGAGAGGATATGCAGTCGTTGGTAGATCATTTGGACGACGGAGTTTCCGAGACTTTTGAATCTCAAGAATACAAAGAGAGAAAGAGCAAGATAGACAGGGAATTTAACGAACGTAAAAAGCAGCTTTTCGGGCGGTTGGAGGAGGAAGCGGAAAGCAGGGGATTCATTTTACAGCGGACGCCCTTCGGGCTCAACACGGTGCCGCGGACAGAAGATGGCCAGCCAATGGGCCAAGAACAGTTCCAGCAGTTGAGCGAAGAGGAAAGGGAGGAGTTAGAAAAAAGCCAAGAGGAACTGCAAGAACTCGTCCAGGAGACGATGCAAGAAGTGATGGAGCTCGAGGAGGAGCGGAACGAAAAGATGCGGGAACTAAACAAGGAAGCGGTTTCCTTCCTGCTTGACCCCGTAATTAGCAAGCTCCGTTCCAAGTACGACGAAAGTGAAAAAGTCTTAGAATATCTCGACGAAGTGGAAGAAGACATTTTAGAAAACATCGAAAACTTCACCGAGGATCAGGGAGGACAAAACCTGCCCCCCGCCTTAAGCAACGCGATGCAGGAGCAGGATAAATTCAAAAAATATCGCGTCAACGTATTTATCGACAACTCGGAGGGGGAGGGCGCACCCGTCGTCATGCAGCAAAACGCCACTTACCCCAATCTCTTCGGCTCCGTGGAAAAGAAAGCCCAGTTTGGCATGATGTCGACGGACTTCACCATGATCAAGCCAGGAGCGTTGCATAAGGCAAACGGGGGTTACCTCGTCCTCAAGGCCAGCAACCTCTTCCGGTACGGATTGAGCTGGGAGGGTTTGAAGGCCGCGCTCAACTGCGGGGAAATTAAGATCGAGGACCCCGCCCAGATGCTTGGCTATAGTTCGACCAAAGGACTCCGCCCGGAACCTATACCGCTCGATATAAAGATAGTGTTGATCGGAAATCGTCGCATCTATCATCTCCTCAACCGCTTTGAGGAAGATTTTCCCAAACTATTCAATATCAAGGCCGATTTCGAGCCGGACATGGATAGAGAAAAGAAGCAGGAAGAACAAGTGGCTCAGTTCATCGCCTCCCAGTCTAGAAACAACTCCGAGGTCAAAGATTTCCACAAAAGCGGAGTGGCAAAATTGGTCGACGTAGTGTCGACGATGGCCAGGGACAAGGAGAAACTCTCCGCTCAATTTAGCGAAATTACGGAAGTAATAAAGGAATCAAGCTACTGGGCGGAAGAGGCCGAAGAGGAGTTCGTCAAGAGAGAACACGTGGAGAAAGCGATCGAGGAAAAGATAGAGCGACGGAGCATGATCAAGGACCGCATTCAAGAAATGATCGATCGAGACAAAATCATGATCGATACTGAAGGGGAAGAAGTGGGACAGATAACGGGTCTATCGGTCCTTGATAGCGGCGACTTTACCTTCGGTAAACCTTCACGGATCACGGCCAACGTCTATGCCGGCAAAGAGGGCGTAGTCAACATAGAGAGGGAAGCCGACCTGTCCGGAAATACTCATACCAAAGGTATTATGATCTTGAAGGGGTACCTGGGACAGAAATTCGCCTACGACAAACCCCTTTCATTGACGGCAAACATCGCTTTCGAGCAAAGTTACTCCATGATCGACGGGGATAGCGCTTCCAGCACGGAGCTTTATGCTATCCTCTCCAGTCTGGCCGACTTGCCCGTCAAACAGGGTATAGCCGTGACCGGCTCGGTAAACCAAAAGGGTGAATTGCAACCGATCGGCGGGGCAAAGGAAAAAGTGGAGGGCTATTTCGATACATGTAAGGCCAAAGGGCTGACCGGAGAGCAGGGGGTAATGTTGCCCCAGAAGAACGTGGACAATTTGATGTTAAACGACGAAGTGATCGAAGCGGTGGACAAAGACCAATTCCACATCTACCCCGTGGAGAAGATCAGCGAGGGGATCGAAATCTTGACCGGCGTACCCGCGGGCGTGGAAAGAAAGAACGGGAAATACGAGGAAGGTACAGTATTTGCCAAAGTGGACCAAAGGATTAGGGAAATCGGCGAAGCCCTAAACGGAGGGGCAAAGGAAGAAGACGAGGAGGAGTAGCAATTTTCCTACGCCTGATCAAACCATATATTTTCTCTAAAGCTTAAAAAAGTCGTGCCGAAGGCCCTCGATAAGAGGGCCTTCTATATTTCCTCGAAACTTCAAAATCTACCCCTGCCGGCGTCTGAGCGCTCTCCACAACGCCGAGTAATCGGAGCGGGGATTCCAGACCAAAAAGCCATCGGCTCCGGCATCCTCTATGGCCCGCAACTCTTCCACTATGTAGGTAACCAAACCCATATGAGATGGAACTTTCCTATCGAAAGCCTGGATAAAGGGCCTGATAGGCACCTGCAGCCTCTCGTGCCCTACTTTGAGCGCAGTGGTAATAAGGTGATAGGGGTCACGCACGAAGTCCGGATCGGTATAATGGGAAGGGTATATCATGGGAGAAACGTAGTCAAGGTACTTTTCCAGCTTTTCCAAATTTTGACCGATGGGATCTTTGTCCTTCCCGTTCCAACGCCATAAAGTCCGACCGTAAGAATCTATTGACAGCTTGATCTCAGCCGGCAACTTCATGCGAGCCCTGCGCAGAAAGGAAGCGATAGCCCTGCTCCTACCGGGGTAATTTCCCCCGATCCGACCGTCGTCGTCGTAACGGATGTAGTCAAACTGTACTTCGTCGAAACCGAGCTGGGCCACCTCCAGGGCGATGGCCAGATTATAGCTGACGGCCTGTTCGCTTTCCGGACTTACCCAGGGCCCCCTTCGCCCCTGATGGCGGGCCAGAAGAGGGTCTTTGAAGACGACCTGCCTGGCGATCACGTATATCTGGGCCCGATGAAACTTCTGGAGCAGTTCTTTCGGATCCAACAACTCGTCGACCGCCCCTATTTCATCGGCTAAGGGAACGGCAGAACTATAGGTTACCGAACTCCCGGCATTTTTCACGTCTATTACGATCGAGTTCAGCCCGAGGGTCTTCAGTCGATCTATCAGTTCCTCCAGTTCACGGTCGGATTTACGGGCGATGGCCGAGGCACTAAAATAAATTCCCTTTCGCCCCTCACCACTTAGTTCGACCGTGCGGCTCTCTTCTTTTTTACTAACCTCATTTTTCAAGCTGGGCGGACTTTTGCTCTGGCCCGCCTGACGCTCCATCGGCCAGAGGACGGCCAGTATTAGAATTAACGAAACCAGCACTCTACCCGCTCTAGCGAGGTAAGAGCGGTCTTGGTCCTCTCCGTCCTCGCGACGATAATCCTCTAAGAAATGGTTCATAGTAATCCAATGATGACATTATCGCCGCACCGCTTAAATGAAGTCGGTCACCTAAGGAGAGAAAGTTTGACCTGAAAAAAGGGAAGGGGGCCGAACGGCCCCCTCCATCTAAATCTACGGTTAAAAAGGCAACGGTCACTCGAATTGAGGCAGCCAACCCTCGTTGGCCTCGAACATCTCCTCGACCATGTCATGTATCTCTTCCAAACTGAGAACGGCCGAGGTAAGTGGATCGAAGGCAACGGCGTGGAATATCTTCCTCCGGTCTCCCTCCAAGGAGCCGTCGACGGCCATATTCTCACAGCGAGCATTGATCCCGTTAAGCAGAGCCAGCTGATCGGGCAGTTGGCCCACCTTGATCGGATCTATTCCGTCGGGTGAGGCAAAGATGGGCACCTCCACACAGCAATCGTCGGGCAAGTTGTCGATCAGGCCATGGTTGAGCACGTTCCCGTTAAATTTGAAGGGCTGACCGTCGCCGAAGACGGCGTTAAAGATACTGGCGGCGTATTCGTGCCCTCTCTCCAGATCGATCTCGTCCTGATCGAGCCACTCTTCGATGTCGTCTTTCCAAGTATCCTCCCGCTCCCTATATTGTTTGAGAATATAAGCATGCTCGCCCGGGTTCCAGCCGGTGCCCCCCTGACAGTATTTTTCTATCAGTTCGGGCCTCTTTCTGAACCAGGGGTTATATTCCGAATTATGTCCGCTGGATTCAGTCACGTAGTAATCCAGGTGTTTAAACATCTCGTTGCGGACGATCTCCTCGTTATAGATTTCCGGGTCTTCCATAGCCTCTCTAAGTTGGGGATAGGCGTCCTCCCCGTCGCGTTCATAGCGCAAAAACCAGGCTTGGTGATTTATTCCGGCACACGTGTAGGACACTTCCTCCATCGACGCCCCTATCCAGTCCGCCAGCATTCGGGCCGTACCCTGCACGCTATGGCAGAGACCGACGACGTCCACGTCGGTTTCCAACCTCATTGCCCGACAGAGCATCGTCATCGGGTTCGTATAGTTCAGGAATAAGGCGTCGGGGCAGAGCTCCTCGATGTCGCGACAAATATCCAGCATGACGGGGATGGTCCGCAAGGCCCGAAATATCCCGGCCGGACCACGAGTATCTCCCACATTGATATCCACGCCGTACTTCTCCGGGATGGTGATATCGTACTGCCAGATGTCTACGCCGCCGACGAGGATCGTACAGACTACGCCGTCCGCACCCTCCAGGGCTTCCTTTCTGTCCGTCGTGGAAACGACTTCGGCGGGATAATCGCCCTGTTCGACGATCTTGTTTACCGCTTGTTCGATAAAGTCAAGCCGTTCCTCGTCAATATCCATCAAGGCCAAGGTGCTGTCTTCGAACTGGGGAAAGGACAAGATGTCCTTTACCAGCTTTCTAGTAAAGCCAAAACTTCCCGCTCCGATAAATGCAAATTTCTTTGCCAATTGTTACACCCCTTTAATTGATATTTCTTTTTCCAATCGCCCCACCATTGTAAACAAAAATAGGTAATTCTCGAAGCCCCTCAGTCCAAAAGGAGGCTAAGAATAGTGACGCCGAACTCCTATCTCACCGTGAGGTTTAGATAAGAATCTATCAAAGCTTGAGGGAGGCGATTCAAATTCTCGATAGGCACGAAATGATTTTCCAGAAAGGTCATCCGCAGATCCCCGTCTCCGTCCCCCTGACCCTCCCTCCCGATGACGAGAGCAAAGGGGGCCACGTTCTCTCTAAGACATTCGATACAGGCTTTGCGCACGTCTTTTTGAGCATAGAGAGTCTCCGGAGAATACCCATCCCCGTCCTGAGGTTTGCCGTCCGTAATCAGCAGCAATAATTTTCTTCTAGCGTCGATCGCCTTCAGCTTGGACAATGTGTGCCTGATAGCTACGCCCATCCGAGTCGAATTGCCCGGTCGAGCAGCCATAATCCGAGAACGGATTAAGTCGGACCAGGACTCAGAAAGGTCTTTGTAGATAAAGAATCTACAATTCTTCCTACCGTTCCCCGAAAAGCCAAATAGGCCAAACCTGTCCCCCAGTCGATGCAGGCCCTCCCCCAATAGCAAGCTGGCTTTCTTCTCCAGCTCTAGCACTTCCCCTCCCTCCAGCTGCTCGTTGGTCGAACCACTGACGTCCACTAAAATGGCGGTGGCAATATCTCTAAGATTGGGAAAATCCTTCGCATAGACGCGTTGGTAGGGACGCGGCAACGCTCTTCTTTCCACTTCATGCCTGACTACTTCATCGAGCACTAACTTATCGCCGTCCAGTAAATGTTTCTCTTGCTGAAAGCGGTCAGGTTTGAGGCGCTCGAAAGTTCTTTTTACTTTTTTCAGTTCCTCCCCCCAAGCGGGGGGCGGAGCTCTATCGGGAACCTCTTCCATTCTCACTTCCCTCAGGCGGCACCAATCGTGCAGGTAATCTTCGGCCTCGTTGTCCCATTCGTCGTAGAAATAAGCGCCCGCCTCTTGCCTTTCCCCTTCTTCTTTCTCCCCTTCGCGGTCGTCGACCCCAGTTTTTTCTTTAGAGAGGACCTTCTCTTCGATCCGATCGGCATTGCGGGGGCTCTCTTCCCCCTCCCTCTCTTCGCGGTCTCCGTTTTTGGTCAGCTTTACCTTTTCCGCCCCTGGGCTGGAAGGTACGGCGTGGAAGCCGTAATCGGTAAAGAAACTCAACCTCCTCACTTCCCTCTGTTCTTTTCCGCCGAAGAGTTGCACGAATTTTTCTCCTATACGAGGCAGCCACTGGCCCACTTCCATAAAATCCCTTCCTTCCCCGGCGGTCCGCTTGAGAAAGGAGACCATCTCGGCCATTCGTTCGCTCCCTTCGCCCCCCTTCCCTTCCCTGGAAGCGGACAAACTTTCGTCACTCAACGATCGATAAAGGAGCTCCCCCAAGAGAGGGGGTTCATCGACAGACCCAAGTGGCCTTCGCTCGTATTCGCCCCTTACTGCCTCCTTCAGTCTAAACCTTAAAGCGGGGAAATGAGAGATGGCTTGCGCGAATATCCTTTCCAGGTCAGCAATGAAAAACAGGCTGCGATAAAAAGGGGAATCGGTCAGCCCGAACTTCTTGAGCGCTTCCCCACAATCGGACCACCCCGGAGAACCGTGAAGGTGAGGAAAGCCTTGAAAAAGATAGGCACAACCGGCTATATAGCCGACCGTTAAAAGATGCCTCCCATTCTCATCCCGGTCCGAGCGGAGATCGATCTTCTCCGGCAGATATACTCCGTCCGCCAGAAAAAGAAGCCGCGCGCCTCGCCCCAACAATTCATCACTGTCCAGATCGGCCAAGTCACTTACGGAAAGGGGTTTACCAGAGACACCCTTCAGCAGACGCTCCAATCTAGTTCCAAAACTATCCAGATGACAGCTGTCGCGGAGGTCTTCGAGTTTCTTGTGGGCGGAATCAAGCTTCAGGGACAGAAATCGGGCGGCAGTCTCCGGATTTTCGCCGTATATTCTCGTCCCCGCCTCCAGAAAGCGGATCACGTCTTCTTTGTCGAGCTCCTCTTTCAATCGAGAGTAAGAATTAAGGAAAGAAAGGGCCAACTCGGGCTCCGTCCTCTCCTGCAGAAGACGGAAATGATCCAACAGAAATTCCAGTCCTTCGAAATCACCAGTGGTCAACTCCACTCTCCGCCAGGCCCGAAAATAGCGCCGAGATAGCCCCCATTCCTCTACCAACAGGTCCAGCCCCAGTTCCAACCAACGCTCCAAAAGATCGGGGGAGTTGATCATCCACATTACTCCCTCGTCCAAGGTCGTCAACAGTTCGTTTAATACCACGTCACTGGCAGATCCCTCTCGGAGGATCTTTCCCAAAGAATCCTTCAAGAGATGGATCGAACGAGCGCCTACTTCCCCTTCCATTACGCTGTTTCTATCGATCCGCTTCAAGATACGGGAAAACTTTTTGCGGTACCCCCAACTGACGTCTCGCAGTTTTCCGCTCCAGTCAACTTTCGTTTCCGCCATCTATACCCCTCTTTCCACTCTCGGCTTTCCCGTCCGGAGAGAAAAAAAGCGAAATGACGTCTTCCAGCGAGTTCTTCATTTCCGCCTCGTCAGTCAACGTTTCAGTGATGGCGTGTTTACAGGCGGACCAGGGATCCAACCCGCCGACCATAAGTCGACCGGCGTAGACGAGCAATCGGGAGCTGGCCCCCTCGCTTAGGGAATGTCCCTTTAGGTTACGAATTTTCTGGCCCAATTGAGCCAGGGTATGGCTCTCTTCCTCCCCCAAGCCCGTCTCCGAACGAATTATCTTCGTCTCGGTTTCCACGTCCGGATGGCCTAGATGGATCGAGGCAAAGCGTTGCTTGGTGCTTTCCTTTAACTCCTTGCGCACGTTCTGATAGCCGGGGTTGAAGGAAATCACCATCATAAAGTGGGGGTGGGCGTCGATCACTTCTCCGGTTCGATCGAGGTAGAGCGTCCGCCGATCGTCGGTCAAAGAATGAATAATGACGGTCGTATCCTTGCGGGCTTCCACTATCTCGTCCAGATAACATATACCCCCGTGGCGCACGGCCAGAGTCAGCGGACCGTCCTGCCAGTTAGTCTCCCCCCCTTTGAGTAGGAAGCGCCCTGTCAAATCGGACGCCGTTAGGTCTTCGTGACAGGCCACCGTAATTAAGGGCAAACTCAATTCATAGGCCATATACTCCACAAACCTAGTCTTGCCACAGCCCGTAGGGCCTTTTAGAATCAGAGGAATTTGTTTCTCCCAAGCGGTTTGAAAGATTCCTCCTTCGTTGCCTTGTTTGATATAATTTGGCTCTTCCTTCAGCCGGAAGCCCTCCAACTTCCGCCTCTCGTCCTCTCCTCTCAGATGATCGTTCCTTACGCCTCCACTCACTGTTGTCCCCCCTAAATTTATGTCTCGACGGGTTACTAATTATACAAAAACGCCGACCAATTATTATATCCGCTAAAAATATTACTTCAATCTCCGGGAGAAAGCTCCTTGGCGTTTTTCAGATCTGAGGGCAAAAGGGACGCCACTACCAAAAGCACGACCGTCAAAGAGACAAGGGTAAACATTCCCCCTTTCAAACCAAACCGGTCCGAAATGGCTCCGATGGCAAAAGGGACGACCGTGCCGCCCAGGAAAGCGGTAGCGATCAGAGAAGAGGAAGCGGTACCGGCTATTTCCGGAAATAGATCGGTACCATAGGCAATAGCGGTGGGAAAAAGGCCGGCCAAAAAGAGCCCACTTAGGCCGAAACCCAAGGTAGAAAGTAGCGATCCCCCGCTCAAAACTGCAAGCGAGACGAAGACCAGACTGCCCAGGGCACAACCCAGAATGGTCTTCTTGTAACCAAATCGCTCAGAAAGGAAGCTAGACCCCATCCGGCCGGAAGACATGCCCAGGTTGTAGATCATTAACACGCTAGAAGCGGCGAAGACGGACAAAGAGAAAACGTCGCCCAAATACTTGTTGGCCCAGCCCACTATTCCGTTGCCGATTCCGATATAAAGAAAGCCCACGGCTCCAAGGAGATAAAAATATTTCGAGGTGAAAAGCTTGCGCCATCGACCCTCAGTTCCACTGATTGACCCTGCTTCTTCCCCTTGGTCCCTCTTTCCGCTTTCCAGATCCAGGTTTGACCTAATCCCCTTCATTTTGCGGGTGGCCAGAAGAGGTAAAACCACCGCGATCGCGGCAGGTAAAAAGACCAGGCGCCAGTTGGATCCCCAAGTGAGAATCGCTCCGGCAAGAGCCGGTCCAAATAAAGATCCGACGCTAAAAAACATATGTAGTCTGTTCAACCCCTTGCCCTTCTCCCCCTCACTGGCGGCTGCGACCAAGGTATTGAGACTGGGGCCGATAAAGCCCATCCCCAGACCGATGAAGAACATCGTAAGGAGATGCAGCGGCCAATTGGGACTGAAAGTAAAACCCAGCAGACCAACTCCCAACAACCAAACTCCCAGATGAAGTATCCGTCCCTCCCCGAAACGGTCCAGCGAAAGCGCGGACAAGGAGACGGCTATAAAGCGACCCAAACTCAGAAAAGTGAAGACAGCCCCGGCCGCCGCCAAAGTAATGCTGTAGTTTTCGATCATCGAGGGCAAGGCGGGGCCGATGACGATCTTGGCAACGCCCATCAAGAAGTACAGTCCATAAGCGACTACTAATATCTTGGGCCTGCTTACTGTCACTATAGAAACCTCCGATATTTTGCTATCGATCCTTTTTCTTAAACCTATGGAATCATTCGAACGACGTTTTTACCTATATTAGCGGAAAGGAATTTCATAATCCATGCGTAATGTGTACGAGGGCGGCCAACACAAAACAAAGAAAAGCCCGCGTTCGAAAGGAGTTCCTCTCGAACGCGGGAACAATCAGTTCCAGATTCCTACTTAGAGGGGTTCTATTTCTTTGGTCCCCCTTTCCTCCCGCCGCTTTTGGCACCGTCTGTTTCTTCTTCGGTAGGGGGTTCCACTATCTTCGTCGGTTCGGTCCCAGTTACAACGGTTATATAACCGGGCTTGGAAAATGCCTCCAATAGAGGCAGCTTGAGATCCACAGTCTTTCCCCAAATCGCTTCATCGGGGATGGTGGGCTTAGTCGCGCTATTGAATTTACCCCACCAACCGCCCGTCACGGGTTCGAGGAAGTGAAATACCATATGGTAGTGATAATCCTTGAATAGGAGCTTCGTCATCTCATCCGGTTCCTCTTCTCCGGCCCCTACATCTTCTTCGTCGTCACCGGAGATAAGGGCGATTTCATAAGCCGTTCCCTCCTCGTAAGGGAAGACGTTAACTATATCTTCTTCGGAAGAGGCTTCCGCCAAAGAAGTTTCTACTATCATTTTATACAACCTACTTCCCTCAGGAGACTCCGGCTCTACCACTTCGAACGTGACATCTTCCTCATCTAAATCTTCATCCTCGTCTACGTTGCCCTTTAACATCTCGAAGACCTCTTCACTGGGAGTGGAAAGGATCACCTTAATTTTACCTTCCTCGAACGTGGAGCCCATCCAAATTTCTTGACGGACGTTAAAACAACCGGTCAGAAGGAAAAGGACGGACGAAAGCAACAATATAATTCCCAACCAGCGCCATATAGATGAAGGCCTGGTCATAATCGTTCCTCCTTGGGACGAAGTCGATCGCCTCCCGTTCCCCATATTCCAGGACGTACTTGAGATACGTTACTGAGTGAGATTACACAAGTACGCCCCGGAGGCACTACGTTCGGACGTAAGTCCTTTACGGAAAGGCGATCTTCTTCATCACCTGAACGCAGGACGACCTACCGCCGCTACTTTGATCAAGAACTTATCTTAAAGTCCTCGTAAAGCACTTTCAGATAGGATTGGTCGGAGGGGGTCTCCGCCACGACGGCTACTTGACCTTTTTCCAAGGTCCCGTTATTGATGGTCACCAAAAGCGTGTCGTTTACGTAAAGCTCGATCATCGAACCTTGAGCCTTTACTTTCAATTTATTCCAACTGTTGCCCTGATTAATGGCGGGCGAGAAACTCGCTCCCACCAGTGTGGTCCAGTTGGATCCACCGTCCTCAGCCCCTTGACTCAAGGAAAGACCGTAATACCCATCGTCGCTGATCCAATACTGATAGAAGTTCCGGTTATCCACCATCCGGAACAAGAGCCCGTAATAACCGGCGTTACCTTCCGATTTCTTCATATCCACTTCCGCCGCGAAGTCACGATATACCTTCTCTTCACCCTGCACGACCCAATTCATCCAACCTTCTTTGGCGACCTCTATGGAACTGGCGAACCGATCACGTTCCAGTTCTTTGAGCCGCTCGGAAAGTTCTCTTGTCTTTTGCATATATGCCTTTTCCAGTGTCGTAATTTCATCCCGCAATCTTTCGTTCTGTCGCTTCAACTCTTCAACTTGATTATTCAATTCCGTATTTTTCTGCTCCAGATCACTAACCTTGTCCGCAAACTCCTCCTGCAGAGCGGCGGTCTTTTCCTCTACCGCATTGATCTTGACATTGAGGCTGTCGACCTGTCTCCACAGCTGGGAATCAGCTTCCCCTAGATCATTAAGACCGTTCTCCAAGGAGTCCAACTTGCTTCCCAAGGCATTGGCTCGATCGTTTAACTCTTCTTTTAAGCTAGCCCGCTCCTCCTTGGCGTACTCGAACTTCTTGTTCATATTGACGACCTGACCCCAAAGCTCGGAATCGGCCTCCTCAAGATCTCCTTCC
>Ga0207797_1001026_pt1 | contig 20797 bp, 18 predicted proteins | sample PRCRCaboRojoPR_6_FD_187275 | JGI IMG/M metagenome (GOLD analysis project Ga0207797, IMG submission 187275) | Marine sediment microbial community from Cabo Rojo, Puerto Rico - PR CR 10% Liquid 1 (SPAdes) | ecosystem: Environmental > Aquatic > Marine > Coastal > Sediment | place: Cabo Rojo, Puerto...
CTTACCCGACTCGTCCATGCGCTGACCGACAGATTCGAATTCCCGGCGGCAGCAGTATTACTGAAAGAAGGGAATTCTCTGCGAATAGAGGCAGTATCGGGGTTTGGAATGGAGGAACTGATGGGAAGCGTGTTGGATCCGGATCAGGGAATTACCGGCAGAGCTGTGCGGGAAGGGGAGATTCAGAATGTGCCGGATGTCCATAAAGATCCTGATTATCTGAATCTGGAGAACGAAAACGTCAAATCCGAACTTGATGTACCTGTTTTCATCGGTGAAGAGATTACCGGTCTGGTCAGTGCACAATCACCCGTTACGGATTACTTTACCGATGAGGATCAGGTGTTCTTGTCGGCCGTTTCCCATCTGGCGGCAATTACCATCCGTACTGTTAGAATAGCGAACCGGCTGGAAGATACGCGTGACTATCTCTCCAAAGTTATCGATGGTACTGGCGATGCAATCTATACGTTTGATAGTAACGAGAAAGTCATTTCCTGGAATTCCGGTGCGGAAACAATTTACGGCTACAGTTCTTCGGAAGCGGTTGGGGAGAGTGTGGAAGGATTAGTGGGTAATGAGAAAAACCAGTTTGATTTTCACATACTTACCCAGAAGATTGCTCAGCATGGGGGCAGGTATCAGGAAACGGAAGTGAACCGCCGGCGAAAGGACGGGGAAGTAATCCCGGTCCACTCCAGTTATATACATGTCGATAACCGCGGGGGACAGGAGGTGGTGAGCGTACATGACAGGGACCTCACCGCAATGAACCAATCCACCCGGTTAGAGGTAGCGAAAAGACTTATTTCCACGGTAAGTCACTATATAAATAACGCGGTTACTCCGTTAAACGGCAGGGCACAGATCGCCCAGATGAAGAAGGATGATAAAAATGTTGATCAACTGATCGATGTTGCCCTGGATACCACATATAAAATTCAGGAAGTGCTGGCCAAAATCTCGGAATTAAAAGAGTATATCACAGTAACCAAGTACAGCGACAGTAAAAGTCTGAATCTTGAGGATGAACTGCGGCAGAAATTACGGGAACTGGAAGGTGAGGATGATGCTCCGGAGTGAAGGTGAAAATCCTTGGTCGAAACACAGTCCCGTCTGATGAAAGCGGTTCGCATCCATGAGCACGGGGGTGCGGAGGTAATACGGTGGGAGGAAATACCTGTCCCGCAACTTCCCCCCGCACACGTACTCGTGAAAGTCCGGGCATCCGGCATTAATCACCTTGATTTATGGGTACGATCGGGTATACCGGGAATTGATCTGCCCCGGATTCTGGGTTCGGATTTCAGTGGCGAAGTTGTGGAGACCGGGGATGCTGTTTCCCGGTGGTCGAAAGGTGATGAGATTATCGGAATTCCCGGCAGATCCTGTGGGATGTGTGACGCCTGTTTGGAAGGTCGTGAGAATCTCTGTCCCGAATTCCGGATCTATGGTGAGGATATGGACGGGATACAGAGTGAATTTGCGATCCTCCCGCAAAATCAGCTACTACGCAAGCCCTCATCGATGAACCATATGGAAGCGGCGGCATATCCTCTGGTATTTCAGACTGCATGGACCATGTTGCAGGACCGTGCTGACATTAAGCCGCTGGATACGATTTTAGTGCTGGGTGGCGCGGGAGGTATTGGATCGGCTGCTATTCAAATAGCGCGGTATTTTCATGGCAGGATTATCGCGACAGCGGGGAGTGACCAAAAGATGGAATTTTGCCGGCGGCTGGGGGCGGACGAGGTTATTCATCACCATAGAGAGAGCATCGCAGACCGTGTGAAAGAGATCACAGCCGGTGAGGGAGTGGATGTTGTAATAGAGCATCCCGGTAAAGCAACATGGGATGAAAGCATCCGGAGCCTAAAGAAGGGTGGCACACTGGTCACCTGTGGCGCAACCACAGGATATCTCGTAAACCTGGATCTGCGTTTTCTTTTCAGTAAGCAGTACAATATTCTCGGCTCCACCATGGGAAGCAAATCCGCGCTACAGGCAGTAACTGATCTCATGGAAGAGGGGGAGTTTTCTCCGGTTATTAATCAAATGTTTCCAGCTGAGGATGTCGTGGAAGCACATCGATATATGGAGTCGGGCGGCCATATTGGCAAAGTGGTGCTTACCTTTTAAATCGGGAAAGACAACATGAAGTATCATGCAGGCACAGAGCATCTCACTAACGCCCTCTGAAATGCTTTGATTCAGGGGTCCAGTCGTCTTTTTGACCTTTTGATACGTACTCAGTGATATTATATTACTCGAAAGTCGGTTGAATTAACACCGGGGGCTGATATTCCAGTGGAAATCGCACAAGAGTTTTCTATTATCAGTACCGCTCAACAGGTAAGAGATCTATTGGAAAAAGCGGAAGGATGGATTGCAGAAGCGAAGGTCCCCCAACGGGTTGCGGATGATATTGCGGTTGCATTGCTGGAAGCGGTGAATAATGCCATAATTCACGGGAATCAGCGGAGTTATGAGAAGCAAGTGACTGTCCGGCTGATGATTGCGGATGAAAGTGTGGAACTTCATGTCTGGGATGAAGGTAAAGGATTTGATCCCTCGTCGCTGGAGGATCCCTGTCGCCCGGAGAACATCTATCAACATAATGGGCGGGGACTTTTCTTTATACAGAAACTCATGGATGACGTGGAGATCCACTCCGGCAATGAGGGGAGTGAGATTATAATGAAAAAGTATTGGAAACAATACTCATGAAAAAACTCCTGACATATAGTCTGCTGCTGATGTTTCTGGCCAGTATGTCTCTCCCGGATGTCACCGGCGCGGACACCCCTGATAATCTCTGGCGCACTCGTTCATTGGATATGGCGGTAACCGACAGGGGGATTGCTGTTGGCGGAACCTGGACTCATGGCTGGAACCGGGATTGGAGAAGTCCGCTGCAGGTCTCTCTGTTAATCTTCAGTGAATCGGATAAAGTACCCAGGGCTACCTATTACGGGTATGAGAAACCCAGGTCAAAACGGCTCTTATTTCTGAATACCCGGACAGGGTTTCAGCGGCGTCTCTGGTCCCGGTCACTGGCATCAAACGTACAACCGTATTTGTTCCTCTCAGGTGGACCGTCCATTGCAATCGATCCAAGCAACGGTGGTGGGTTTTTCAGCAGTCTACGATATACCACGTTCCATTACACCGCTCACGTATTCACCGGAGTGGGGGTTGACTTTGTTTATAGCCGGATTGCGCAATTCTCTGTGGCTATCGGGTATGAGTTCATGCGCTTTTTCCAGCCGGTGGACGGAAGTACAAATTACAGCGGTGTTTCCGTTGTGTTGAGTTTCGGGGAACGCCTGTAGGGTTTCATGCCTGATACCACTTTTTTCTTTACTCCGATCGATGTCCGGGTGGGAGAAGAGTTCGTTTTGCGGGAGGCGGAGTTTGATCACGTGGTTAACGCCCTGCGGAAATCGCCTGGTGACCCTGTCCTGATCGCCAACGGCCGGGGAACACTCATCCATGCAATAATTATTGATATCGGTGAGGAGGAAGTCCGGTGCAAGGCTGAGCAGCTCAGGCATCCGGAGAACGAACTACCGGTCCGTCTCACAGTAGCGGTTGCGCTAATTAAGCGACAGCGGTTCGAATGGATGGTGGAGAAGCTGACAGAGCTGGGGGCGCATAAGATACAACCTCTGCATACCGAACGAGTGATACGCACTGGATTCAGGCATGATCGTCTGAAGAAGAAAGCGATCGCGGCGATGAAACAATCCGAAAGAGCATATTTACCGGAGATATCTGCTCCCGCGGACTTCACGGAATGGATCCGGTCACTCGCGCCGGACACTTCTCTGGCAGCGGCACAGAACGAGAGCGCAATACGACTGGATGCAGCGATCCCTGCCAAGAAGACCGGAGAACTCACACTAGCAATCGGACCTGAAGGGGGATGGAGTCCGGGGGAATTACAGAACTTCAGAGACCGGGGTATTCCGATGGTCCGGCTGGGAGCCCGGAGACTCCGAACAGAAACTGCAGCGGTTGCAGTTACAAGCCAGTTATCATTACTTTACGAAACGGGAAATTCAAAGTAGAAGGGAACCGCTATGAGCGATTGTTTGTTCTGCAAAATCGCGAATCGGGAAATGGACAGTGATATTATTTACGAGGATGATGATGTCGTCGCATTTCATGATATCAATCCTCAGGCACCGACCCACATCCTCATTATCCCGCGGAAACATATCCCGACGATGGCTGATGCTCAGGATACCGATCAGCTTCTGCTGGGAAAGCTCTTGCTGATTGCCAAAGATCTGGCAAACGATGCCGGTCTCGAAGAGAACGGATACCGGTTGGTCATGAATACGGGGGAACAAGGTGGGCAGGCGGTATATCACATCCATCTGCATGTGTTGGGTGGCCGGGCAATGCAATGGCCTCCCGGCTGATGGTCCATTTGTGATCCACGGGTACAATTAATATATGTATATCTCAAAGCTAGACATCTTTGGTTTTAAATCGTTTGCGAAGAAGACCAGTCTGAATTTCGGTCCCGGGATCACCGGGATCGTTGGTCCGAACGGCTGCGGAAAAACGAATGTTGTGGATGCGATCCGGTGGGTTCTCGGGGAGCAGAAGACGTCCGTACTGCGCAGCGATAATATGCAGGAGGTTATTTTCAATGGCTCCAAATCTCTGAAGCCGCTGGGCATGTGCGAAGTTTCCCTGACTATTCACAATAATAAGGGATTGCTTCCCGTAGAATACAACGATGTGATGGTAACACGCAGGTTGTATCGGGATGGGCAGAGTGAGTACCTCCTGAATAAGCAGCCATGCCGGCTTAAGGACATTCAAAATCTGTTCATTGATACGGGGATGAGTGCGGATGCTTACTCGGTGATCGAGCTGAAGATGGTGGAAAACATTCTCAGTGATACCAGGGATGAACGAACCCGGATGTTTGAAGAGGCAGCCGGGATCAACAAATATAAGCAGGAACGCCGCGCTGCGTATCGGAAGCTGGACGCAACCAAAGAAGATTTGTTGCGGATCAATGACATCCTGTTTGAGATAGAAAAGAATGTAGGATCTTTGAAGCGTCAGATGCGGAAGTATGAGCGGTATCAGCGATATCAATCCGAGCTGGAAGAAAAGGAACTGCAGCTGGCCGGGCATCGGCTGTGGAGAATTGAGGAGGAGCTGATTCCACTGGAAGAGCAGTTGGAACAGGGGCGGGATATCCAGAGTTCCTCCGCTGAACAGATCGAGATGGATGAATCGTTGCAATCAAAGCTGAAGGAGAAGATCCGGGCACAGGAAAAACGGCTGAATGCCCTGGACTCCGAACTCGAATCGATGGACGAAGACCGGCAGCAGGCCAAACGGAATATCCTGGTATGGAATGAACAGAAAAATGCTGCCGAACAAACGGTCAAACGTCTGAATCAGGAGGAAATCTCCCTGAAGGACAGGGTTGAACAAACCCGGCTGCAGATCAATACCCTTCAGGAAGAGCTGGAGGAGATTCAGCCGCAGTTAGACAAGGCGGAACAGGATTATCAGGCCCAGCAGGAACAATATCAGCAAATCGATGCAACTTACCGGGAGCTGCAGGAAACACTTCAGCAACAGCAGCAGGAAAAGATCGATTCGATTACTGAACTTGCAGACGTACGAAATCAGCGTGATCGGATGGTGGAAAACCGGGACCGGATTGAGTCGGAAATTCAGGAACATCGTGAGCGGTTGGATGAGCTGAAGGAAGAACTGCGGGAAACCGAGCGTGAACTGCAGTCCACCAGGGAGGAGCTGGGGCAGATGGATACCGGTAGCACCGCGCATCGTGAGGAGAAGAACCGGCTCGAGGAGCATCAGAACGACCTGCAGGAAGAGATTGAAGAGACCCGGGAACGCCTGATGAAGCAACAGTCGCAGGAGGATGTCCTCCGATCCAAGATTGACTTCTATCAGGAGTTAATCGAGAATCGGGAGGGCTATTCCTCCGCTGTCCAGTATCTTACCGGGGAGAACAAGCCTGTGGAGGGTATTCTGGGAACGGTCGCCGAAGTGATTCACGTTGAGGATGATTACCGGCTCGCCGTGGAAAACGCGTTGGGTGAGCAGGCAGAATACCTGATTGCGAGGGACCGGGCCGCTGCACGCAAGGCAATTGAAATGGTAACTCAGTCCAAGCGCGGACGAGTATCAATCATACCACTGAGAGAGCTCAGGAGTGGCACAAATCGTTCAGCAGAGATGAGCCAGAACGGGAAACGTCTTGTGGAACAGTTACAGTACGACTCCAGATTTACGCCGGTTATCGAGCTTCTGCTGGGTGATGTGCTTATTGGAGCTCCTTCCGAATCGGGAGGAAACGGTGAAATGTGGCGGTATGTGTCCCCCGGTGGTGAGGTTCAGGAAACCACCGGTATCCTGCGCGGCGGTAAAGCCGAGTCGGACTATACATCCAGAGTCGGCCGGCAGGAAGTGTTGGACCGCCTGGAAGAATCGCTTGAGGAGAATCTGGCCACACAGGAGCAAACCCGGGAATCACTCAGCAACTCCAGGGCAGCATTGCAGGAAATTGGGGAGCAGTTAACGGAACTTGAGTCGGCGGCCGAGGAGCGTGCGAATAAACGGCAATCGCTTCAACAAAGGCTGGATCGGCTGGAATATGAAACCGAACGGATTAGAAAAAGACGCCAGGAAACGGATAGTAAAATTGATTCACTGGAGACTCAGCGAACCCAGCTGCGTGAATCCCTTGGGGAGATAGAGCCTGTGTTGCAGAACCTTCAGGAGCACCGGCAGCAACTGCAGCAACGTGTTCAGGAAACTGAAGAAGAGCTGGAGGATCTTTCGGATCAACGTAGTCGGGAGAATTCAAAGCTCCAGGATCTGCGGCTTGAACGTGCCTCCCGCCAAAATGAGAAGGAAACGCTGGAGATCCGGTTGGGGAATGCCCGGGAGACGCTGGAGGATATTGAACAGCGCTTCGAATCCATTGCCGAGGAACGGGAAGAAGCACAGGACACAATTAAGCAGCGTGCACAGGCATTGGAACAGGAAGAGGACCGGCTGCAGGAACTAGAAGAGTCTTATCAGCAGTTACGAACCAGACGGGAAGAACGGCAGGAAAAACTCTCCGCCAAGCAGGAGGAACTGGATGAGGTGGAGGAGCGGATACGCGAGAAACACCGGGAGCGGGAATCGCAATATGATCGTATTCGATCTATTGAAGAGCAAATTCACGAGTTACAGGGAGAAAAACGGTCCGTACGTGAGCGGATTCAGGACAGATACGGTACTGAGATTGAACCGAACCGACTTGAGGAAGAGTCCTCCGAAGGAGAGCTCGAACAGGATATCCAGACACTTCGTTCGAGAATAGACCGGATGGGGCCGGTGAATCTTGCAGTGAAGGAGGAGTTTGAAGAGGAGCAGGAACGGCTTGACTTCCTCACCGATCAACGGGATGATTTGCTGGAAGCGAAAGAGGATTTGCTTGAAACTATCGACCGGATTGATCGGGAAGCCAGTGAGCAGTTTAATGAGGTTTTTTCCAGCATCCGCGAGAATTTTCACCGGACCTTCAGCATGTTCTTCCCGGGGGGTGAGGCCGATCTGCAACTGACATCCGATGAAGATCCGCTGGATGTGGACATTGATATCCAGGCGAGTCCTGCGGGGAAAAAGTTGCAATCATTACGTATGCTGTCCGCCGGCGAGAAAACCTTAACCGCCATTGCCCTGCTTTTTGCGATTTATCTTGTAAAACCGAGTCCGTTCTGTATTTTAGATGAAGTTGACGCGCCCCTGGACGACAACAACAGCCAGATCTTCAGGGAAGTGTTGAATGACTTCGTCACCGATACCCAGTTTATTGTAGTGACACATAACAAAATAACCATGGAGTCAGTCAACTATATGTATGGAATCACCATGGAAGATGAGGGCGTCTCCAGGGTTGTGTCTGTGAGTTTCGATTAATAGAAAACCAACGAATAATGCTATGATACGAAAAACACTGTACCGTAATTTCATCCTGTTCATCTTCATAATCTTAACGCTGCCACTCGCAGGCATGGGACAGGATACTGATCCCCTTGCCGGCAAACAAAGGAATCAGGTCCAGTTTTACGTAGACCACGCGCAGTTCCGGGCCTCCGGAGATAGCGTCCTGCTTGAGGTCTATCTGATGATTCCACGTCAGCAGTTCTCGTATGTGAAGCCTGATACTCTGGACCAATTCATCGCCAGAGGGTTTATTCAGGCGGGACTGGCACAATCTGATTCCATGCGCCTCCTTGATCGCTGGCCGGTGAATGACGCAGTGAAAGACACCAGTTTGGTTAAGAACACACAGAATATTCCGGACATTGCTGTGTTCAAGGCTGACCCCGGTGAATACGAGCTCATCGTCCAGGTAATCGACCTGAATAGTAAGACCAGAGGACTGTATCGCGAACGTGTGACGCTTCACCCATTTACTCAGAAGAAATTGACCATCAGCGATATTGAATTTGCCAGTCTGGTGCAGCCGGCGGATGGGAAGACGGTATTTACCAAGTACAACCGGGATGTGGTTCCGAATGCCAGCCTCACATTCAGTGTGGCCAATCCGATATTGTACAGCTATGCGGAGATATACAATATGGAATATCCCAGTGATAATGACAGTTTTGCCGTGCAGTACAAGATCCTGGATTTGAATAATTCGGAAGTGAAAGCACCGCAAAAGGTGGTCCGTGAAAAAGTGGGGAGTTCCAGTGTGGACATTGGAGGGTTAAATGTTGTGGGCTTATCTTCCGGGGTGTATCTCTATCGTATTCGCGCGGAAGATCTCGGCACAGGGGAGGTGGCCACCCGTTCGAAGAAGTTCTATGTCTATAAACCCGGTGAGCGGATAGCCAAACCGGGAAGCAAAGCTCAGCTTGCTCAGGATTATGCCAGCAAGAGTGAGGCGGAGCTCGACACCATTTTTAACGCGCTGGAACCCATTCTCCAGGGGAAGGAAAAGCGCGCGTACCGGAACGCGAATGTCGAGGGCAAACGCTCATTACTTACTGAGTTTTGGGACAGAAGAGATCCGGATCCCACCACCGAGGTTAATGAGATGCAGGTCAGTTATTCCCGGCGGATGCAGCATGTGAAGGAGCAATACGGGAGTTTACAGACCGCGGGATACGATACGGATCGCGGCCGGATCTATCTGGAATACGGTAAACCGGACGAAGTAGAACGGAATCCGGTGAGTATTGACGTAAAGCCGCATGAAATCTGGCATTATCACAGTATCCAGGGAGGCGTGAGGTTCGTGTTTGTGGATAAAACCGGTTTCGGCTCGTATGAACTGGTACATTCCACAGCTCGAAACGAAATTCATGATCCCAACTGGCGGCGGTTTATCCGAACGGCACCAAGTGGCAGTGGATTCAGGCAGGAGCAGAACTTTTAGGCAGGACAAGCAATGGATCGGTCTGGATTGGCGAAAGTTGGCATTGACATTGGTGGGACCAAAATTGCACTCGGTTTAGTCAGTGCGAAAAACACCGTCATTGGAAAGATCCGAAGATTTGAGGTTGCACCATTCAATGAGGCCGGTAAACTGGTCGATCATCTTGTTTCGGAATGTGAACAGCTCATCTCGGATCACGAGTATACGCCTGCACAAATTGAGGGCATTGGTATAGGCACTCCCGGACCGTTGGACCTGCGGACGGGGACAGTCCTGAATACCCCGAATATGCCATTGTTCAGGGGGTTTGGACTAAAACAGGCAGTGCAGGAACGGACCGCCTGGCCTGTTGAAGTGAATAACGATGCTAATGTCTTTGTGCTTGGTGAAGCGCTGGCCGGAGAAGCCCGGGAAGGGCAGATTGTGATTGGTGTGACGCTGGGGACCGGTTATGGCTGCGGCATCGTCCTGGACAAACAGATATTTGTAGGTGCAACGGGTACCGCAGCCGAAATCGCCCGCTGTCCTTATAGTGATTCGATTCTTGAGGATTATGTATCCGGCCGTGGATTAAGCCGGATGTATGCAAACCGGACACACACCACTCTCGACGGTCAAGAGATAGCACAACGGGCTCAAGCCGGGGAAGAGGCCGCTCTGGAAGCATTTCATGAATTTGGTCATCATGTCGGGTGGTCATTTGCATGGTTCGTCAGTCTGCTCGACCCGGATTTTATTGTGGTTGGCGGATCAATCTCCAAAAACTGGGAATATATCCATGACGGTATCCATGAAGCTCTGTATGACTATATCAACCCTCAACCTGCTGATCACCTTCAGATCGTTCGCAGTAAGTTAGGGGAATCGGCGGCAATCATCGGTGCAGCCGGTTTACTACACTAATTAGTCCAGGTTAAAATGCGTACTCTCCATGCCGTGGTCTCCCAGGGATTACGGATATTACAACAACTGGTCTTCCTCAGATATTGTCTGATCGGGGAGCATATTCTCGCCCGGGAAGATAAGCTCGTCTGCACTGACTGCCTGGCCACTCTCCCCACTTTACATCCAAACTATCATCCGCACAACTGGGCATCGCCAGCCACTTCTCTGGATCAGGCACTGTGCTACTGGGATTTTTCACCGGAACTGCAATCGCTTATCCATGAAATGAAGTACCGGAGGAAACCGGTGATTGGGGAGATATTGGGTCGCTATATGGCTCGACAGGTTCCGGAAGTGTTTACCATGTGCACCGGGATAATCCCGGTGCCGCTCCATGCGACCAGGCAGCGGGAGCGCGGCTACAATCAGTCAGCTGCCATTGCCCGGGGGATAGGTGAAGTCAGCGGTGTCACGGTGGAAGAGAGTTTCTTGCGACGCAGACTGTATACTCAAAGCCAGACTACTCTCAGCCGGGAGGAGCGGCGGGAAAACCTGACAGGAGTATTCGCCGTTCCGCATAAGTGTTCAGGCCGGATTCGCAATAGGTCCCTTTTGTTAGTGGATGATGTATTCACTACGGGAGCCACCGTTGAGAGTGCGGCAAGCACCTTAAAACAGGCGGGAGCCGCTTGGGTTGGAAGTATAACGCTCGCTTCGGCATCACTGGATACCTAGAGCAACGGGTGTCTTCCGAATGCCCTCTGAACAGGTGGTTTGAGGCACTTCTGTTCCGGGAGACTCAGAAGGATCCACCTCAGGAAAGCGCTGAATTTTACTTGTAATTCCAGAACCGGTGCAGTAAGCTTTCACGATTTAGAAACTTTGAACCATATTGTATTCAGGATTTGAGGAGGATGGCTTATGAAAGTTGGTATTTTAACCGGTGGCGGAGATTGTCCGGGTTTAAATGCGGTTATCCGTGCGGTGACGAAGAAACTGATCAATGAGTACGATGCTGAAATTATGGGGATCCGTGATGGGTGGCGTGGCTTGGTTGATAACGAAGTTTTTCCACTCTCCATAGATGACGTTGAAGGGATATTGAAAGAAGGTGGCACTGTTATTAATACCTCCCGTACGAATCCTTTTAAAAATGATGAACAATTAAATTCAACATTACAGCATATTGAAGAGAATGAATTCGATGCCATCGTGGCAATAGGTGGTGATGATACACTGGGGGCGGCCACAAAGTTGTACGAAGACCATGGGGTCAACACTGTCGGTGTCCCGAAAACCATTGATAATGATCTCAACGGTACGGATTACACGTTCGGTTTCGACACGGCCGTATCCATTGCCACCGATGCTATCGATCGATGCCGCACGACCGCCAGATCCCATCACAGAACTCTGGTTGTGGAGGTCATGGGGCGTCATGCCGGTTGGATTGGATTACACTCCGGTATCGCAAGCGGTGCGGATGTGATTCTCATCCCGGAATTTCCCTTTTCCATGCAGGATGTAGTGGACCGGCTCAAGAGGTCCACTCAGGCCGGTCGGAAGAATCACATTGTTGTAGTTTCCGAAGGTGCGAGCATGGAGAATCAGGATGAGCTTGTTACCAAGGATGAAAATGTGGATGAATTCGGACATGTGATTCTCGGTGGAATCGGCGATCTGGTTGCCGATGAAATTGAAGAGAGCGCCGGGATTGAAACAAGATCCGTGGTCCTGGGACATATTCAGCGCGGTGGTACCCCCACTGCCAGAGATCGTGTGCTTTCCACCCGGTTCGGTCTGAAAGCCGCTGATCTGGTTGGCAATCAGGACTTCGGAAAAATGGCTGCCCTGCAGGGAGATGATATTGTGGCAGTTCCCCTCTCCACCGCGACCGGAGAATTGAAACTGGTAACGGAAGAACTCTACGAAATGACAAAATATATAACGATATAAACCCCGGAGAGTCTGACGTTATGAATTTCAAGACCATTGACGACGTCAATTTTGAAGGTAAACGTGCCCTGATCCGTGTGGATTTCAATGTCCCCATCGATAATAATGGGAAGATCACTGATGACTATCGGATTCAATCAGCACTTCCCACAATCCGGAAAGTTGTCAACGACGGCGGTATCGCGATCCTGATGTCTCATCTGGGGCGTCCCAGCGGGCGGGTTCAGCCGGAGCTGAGTCTGGTACCGGTGTTTGAACATCTGAAAACTCTGCTGGATTGCCGGGTGGAATTTGCCGATGACTGCGTCGGGACAATTCCGCAAAACTTCGCTGAGACGATGGAAGGCGGATCTGTCCTGCTGTTGGAAAATCTGCGGTTTCATTCCGAAGAGAAAGAAAACGATGCCGAGTTTGCCGAGCAGCTGGCAAGTCTTGCTAATATATACGTAAATGATGCATTTGGTACCGCACACCGGGCCCATGCTTCCACCGTCGGAGTCACCGAATTCTTCGATGAAAAGGTGGCCGGTTACCTGATTGAGAAGGAATACAAGTACCTGGTGGAGGCCCTGCAGGAACCAGAAAAACCCTACGTTGCCGTTATGGGGGGTGCGAAAATCTCCGGGAAAATTGATTTGATCGACCAGTTGCTGGATTCCGTCGACACCCTGCTGATCGGTGGTGGAATGGCCTACACTTTTTTAAAAGCTCAGGGATACGAGATTGGCGGTTCCCTGCTGGAGGAGGAGAAACTTGGGGTGGCAGAGCAGATTCTTGAACGGGTGGAGAAAGAAGACCTTGATTTTCATCTGCCCAGTGATTGTATTGCGGCACCGCATCCGGAAGAAGGAGTCACCACATCCACGCTGGCAATTGACCACATCCAGGAGCATGAAATGGGACTGGATATCGGACCTGAAACCCGGGAACGGTATACTGATATTATTATGAACTCGAAAACGGTCCTGTGGAATGGTCCCATGGGAGTATTCGAGGTACCGGAATTTGTTGAGGGAACACATACTATAGCCCAGGCATTAGCAGAAGCGACAGACAAAGGAGCCACCACCGTTGTGGGTGGCGGTGACAGTGCCTCGGCTCTCCGGCAGTTCGGTCTGATGGATCGGGTTTCGCACGTGTCCACCGGAGGCGGGGCATCTCTGGAGATGCTGAGCGGGGAAACCCTGCCCGGTATTGCGGCATTGGAAGAGTAAATACAGGCGAGGAGAACGACGTATGCAACGACGGAAGGTGATCGCTGGTAACTGGAAAATGCATAAAACGGCAGAAGAATCCACCCGGTTTGTTCGGGAGCTTACGACTCATCAATTGGAGAACGCCGATGTCGGTATTATATTATGTGCTCCTTTTACCTCACTGTATCATATGAGTGAGTTAGTGGAAGGAACTCCGGTGGGACTCGGTGCGCAGAACGTGCACTGGGAGGAATCGGGGGCCTTTACCGGGGAGATTGCTCCGGCCATGTTGACGGCAGTCGGAACCGAGTATGTCATTATCGGTCACTCCGAACGTCGGCAGTATTATGGGGAGACCAATAAATCAGTGGGCAAAAAAGCTGACGCGGCACTGGAGCATGGATTGAAGCCGATTATCTGTATCGGGGAGACTTTGGAACAACGCGAGGCTGATCAAGTAAAGACTGTGATAGAAGAACAGTTATCAGGGGCATTTGACGGAATGGAAGCTGCACAACCGGAAGAGATTATGATCGCATATGAGCCGGTGTGGGCAATCGGCACCGGAGTGAATGCTACCCCGGAGCAGGCAGTTGAAGCCCACCAGTTGATCCGCGAATGGCTGGATCAGCGGTTCGGTGAGGGAGCCGGTGCAGCAATGACTGTTCTTTACGGGGGAAGTATGAAGCCGGCGAATGCGGAATCGCTCCTGGAGAATTCCGATATTGATGGTGGGCTGATAGGAGGGGCGAGTTTACAGGTTGACAGTTTTTATGAGCTTATTCAAATTGCAAGCAGATTGCATTAAGGAGGTATTTTTTTGTTTACGTTTCTCGTTGTACTGCATGTATTGATTGCCGTATTGATGGTAGTAGTGATACTCATGCAGTCCAGTAAAGGGGGCGGCCTGGCCGGCGCCTTCGGTGGTGCAGGTGGTGGCGGTGGATCCCAGTCGTTGTTCGGGGGACGTGGAGCAGCAAGTTTTCTTCAGAAATTGACCGTTGCACTTGCAATAATATTTATGTTGCTGGCTATTGCGATTAACCTGATCGGTCGGGGGGGAACACAGCAGCGGAGTGTTGTCCGGGAAGCGGCTCAGGAAGGTGAGCTGTCGCCGGGGACCTCGTTACCGAAACCGGGAGAAGGTCAGAGCGGTGAAGGATTATTACCCGTTGAACAGGAAGGAATGCCGACTGGCACTCAGCAAGATACAGGGTCTCAATAAAACAGATTAAGTATGGAAACGGGCCGAAGTGGCGGAATTGGCAGACGCGCTGTCTTGAGGGGGCAGTACTCGTATGAGTGTGCGGGTTCGAATCCCGCCTTCGGCACTCAAAGTTTATAAACATGCATCCCCGCAGCTAACCGGCGGGGATTATTTATTTCTACGAACGAGCAAAGGGAATCCCGATCGCTACTGTGGAACGGTCAGGGATGTTGTTGACTCTGTGAGTTGACAGAGTTTAGCGAGAGGATTCAGCGAAGAAGGAGGATGCATACATGGATTCCATGTCTCTCAGAAACCGTATCCGAATTGTATTATTGGCAGTTGTGGCGGTGTTTGCCGGCACTGCACTTCATGCGCAAGTTGATACGATCGATGTTCCGGATAAGTATATGCAGCAGTCACTGCAGGACCTGATGGCACAGGGTAACGAACTGTTTGAGAAACAGCAGTACCGGGAAGCCAGACCGTATTATCTTGCCGTGATTAAAAAAGATACAACTCAGGCAGGCGCTTTTTCCCGTCTCAGTGAGATTGAATACAGCCTGTATGATCTCAGTACAGCGCAGCGCTATCTGCGGGAAGCGCTGGAGGAAGATCCGGGCAATCAGCAATATCGCGCCCGATTTCAGAACATCTCTAAGCTGATAGAACAGATGCAGGATGGTATAGATGCGCAATCGAACAGGGAATATGAGGTTGCGATGAAGCAGTTCAACGGGGTCCTGCAGTCATATCCCAATTTTGCTCCGGCATTGTATCATAAAGGGCTGATATACCGGTCCCAGAGCCAGCCTGATTCGGCTGCCTCCTATTTCCGCCGGGCGATCGAGGCTAGCCCCACGGAAAAGCGCTATCAGGTTGCCCTGGAGAACTTGGCAAAAATGCATTTTAAAGATGGAATTGAGGCGTTTCGACGCGGAAATCTGTCGGGTGCAGAACAGAGCTTTGAAACCACAGTCAGTATCGATTCAACTTTTAAACAGAGCCTCTATATGCTTGGTGTCATTTCCCGCCGGCGTGGGAATGTCCAGAATGCCATCGATTACTATAAACAGGCGCTGAGTATTGATGAGAACTATGCCCAGGCCTGGTTTGCACTTGGAATTGCATATAAAAGTACCGCCCGTGGTAGTCAGGCGCTGGAGGCTTTCACACAGGCAGCCAAGATCAATCCTAATTATACCAAAGCCCATAACGAGCGTGGGTTGATACTCACGGAGCAGGAAAACTATCAGGCAGCGGCACAGGCATTTCAGCAGGCAATTCAGACTAATCCCCAATATGCAGCCGCCTACGAAGGACTCGGTATTGTCTATCAGCGACAGGGGAAATTTCAACAGGCTGCCAATCAGTTTACCACCGCGGTGAAATTTGATCAGGATAACGCCTCTCTGTACTACCGGCTTTCTGAAGTGTATCATGAATTGTCCAACTACCAGCAGCAGCAAGACTATGCCCAACAGTCCCTGGAACTGAAACCGAATTACGCCCCTGCACTGGTTATGCTGGGCGATGCAGAATGCCATCTGGGCAATTTGGAGGCTGCCAGACAAGCATGGAATAAAGCCAAGGCAGATGCGCAGTGGCGGGCGGTGGCTGAACACAGGATGGAAATTCTGGAAAAAACGGGGCAGTGCGAATAATTCGGACGCCCTTTTTTGATAGAGTTACTTTCGGCCCCGGGGTATCCCGGGGCTTTTTTTTACGCTGTAATATCTGCCGCCTCAAAATCTCTTCATTCCCGGGTGGGATTGTGTGAAGCAAGGATCGGGATGTGCGGGAGAACCCATTAGACGCATTTTCATAAACAGAGCCGGCAGAAAAACAAGTTGCATCGGTTAGAGGGATGGTCTAATTTTTTTGGCAATGAGTGTGTATATACCGGTAACAGATAATTGCTTCCATCAAGTAGTCCGAATACTCCGGGTAGCTGAGATGACAGGTTGACAGAATGAAAATTGGTACGGATATTGTCGAGATTGAACGGATAAAAAAGCTTATAGATAAGTACGATACGAAGTTTCTGAATAAGATTTTCACCCGGGAGGAACAGCAATACTGTGAACAGGGTTTGAATCGATATCAGCGATATGCCGGGAGATTTGCGGCCAAAGAAGCCATCCGAAAAGCGTTGCAGCCATATTCCGATGAACAGTATCTTCCGTTCCGACAGATTCACATTTTGCCCGATGTCGCCGGAGTCCCCATCCCACGGATTACGACGGACATAGAGTTTACCAGGCAGTACGGTGAAATTTCCCTCTCGATTTCACACGAAAGACACTACGCTATTGCCTGCGTCATCATCAATTAGGGAGCGAACTATGAATTATGCATTCACACGCGAAGACTCACGCGCACTTGATCAATACACTATCGATGATCTTGGTTTACCCGGACTGGTACTTATGGAAAATGCCGGCAGAGCAATATTTGATACTGTGCTGGGGATGCTGACTGAGCGGGGTGGGCTTACAGCATATGTGATTGCCGGGAAGGGAAATAACGGCGGAGATGGATTTGTCGTGGCGCGATATCTGCTCCAGGAGGGGGTTGATGTGCGTGTGTTTCATGTTGGGGATGGTGATGAGTATTCCGGAGATGCCCTGACCAATTTCGGAATACTGAACAAACTTACCAATCGGGTCTATCATACGCCGGACCTCATGACCATGGAGAGTGTCACAGAGGATTTACTGGCGGCGGATGTCATTGTGGACGCATTACTCGGTACCGGAATAACCGGCGCTCCCAGGCCCCCGTACGATGAGTTTATCACCTGGATTAACTCCTATAATGCTCCGACGGTGAGTGTTGATATCCCTTCAGGAGTAAACGCGAATACCGGCCAAACTCCAGGAAGTGCTGTGGCAGCGGAAGCAACGGTTACTATGGGATTTCTTAAAACCGGTTTGCTCTTCTCCCCCGGCCGTGAGCTGGCAGGTGAGGTAAGCGTCGCCGATATCGGTATTCCGAACCGCGCTATTGAACGCGCAGAGCACGTTTACCACCTTCCCGGAGAAGATGATATTTTTTATCGGTTGCCGTATCGGGATCCGGATGCATACAAGCACCGGGTGGGGAAAGTGTTCACCCTTGCGGGGGCCCGGGGATTTACCGGTGCCGCGGCACTCGTGGGAGAAGGAGCACTAGGCATAGGAGCCGGATTGATTATGGCGGGTGTTCCGGAAAGTCTGAATCCGATTCTGGAGGGTAAGCTGACTGAGGTTATTACTGTACCGCTGCCTGAGACCGAGGCCGGGACTTTCAGCCCGGAAGGGAAAGAACCGGCCGGGGAACACCTCGACTGGAGCCATGTCCTGGCAATAGGACCCGGTATGACGCAGCACGAAGAAACTGCAAAGTTCATCAGAGAGACACTGGAAACCTACCCGAAAGTTGCAATCGTGGATGCTGATGCAGCCACCTTCTTTTCCGGAGATAACTTGTCGCTGCTGGATGGATTGCCAGGTGATATTATCCTGACGCCACACTGGGGTGAATTCTCGCGGATAAGCGGTTATAGCGTTGGAGACCTAACAGAAAACCGACTCAATATTGTCAGAGATTTTGTCCGGGAATACGAAGTAACCCTTGTACTGAAGGGCGCACCTACCATTATCGGTACGCCAGCAGGTCAGGTCTTTATCAACCCGACTGGCAATGCCGGCATGGCAACCGGGGGCAGCGGGGATGTCCTGACAGGTATGTTGGCGGGACTGGCGGCACAAGGGCTCTCAGCTGTCGATACAGCCATGGTGGGGTGTTATCTCCACGGACTGGCCGGAGATCTCGCTGCCGAAGATCTGACCGAAATGGGAGTAACTGCCGGAGCGATGCTGGACTATCTTCCGGATGCTCTTGAATATATCCGGTCGTATTATGAATTCCTCTAGAACCCTCCGGATTGCCATTATGCTCCTGTATATGGGCGCAATCTTTGCTGTGTCTTCTATCCCCGGAACTCATCTGGGAGAAAGTGAACTGCTGAGCTATGATAAAATACTGCATGCGCTGGAGTACCTTATACTGGCAGTCGTTTCCAGCTGGGCGCTGCTGGGAATCCCCAGCAATCCGGATTGGAGACCTTTGATCTGGATATTCCTGATCGGTTTTCTTTTTGCTTTTTCTGATGAGTTTCATCAATTATTCGTAACGAAACGATCGTTCGACCTGTACGATCTTCTCGCAGATGCCGTAGGTCTGGTGCTGGGATTAATTTCGTATTACTGGTATCTGCAGAAGCTGCATCCGAAACTGCATAGCAGCACATGATCAGCCGACTTTTCATAAGGAACTACGCTATTATTGATACCGTGGAGGTGGAATTCCGCCACGGGTTCAATGTGATTACAGGTGAAACCGGTGCGGGAAAATCCATTGCCATTGAGGCGCTGGGACTGGCGCTCGGGGAGCGGGGCAATACCGATGTTATCCGGAGCGGGCAGGACCGGGCTGTGGTTGAATGTGAGGTAGAGTTGCCGAAGTCCAGGCGAAGTGAAATCGAGAGGCTGCTTGAGGCAGAAGGGTTTCCCCCGACAATGCCGCTGATCCTCAGACGGGAAGTTCGAAATTCCGGGCGTTCCAGAGCATTTATCAATGATACCCCCTCAACGGTCCAGCTGTTGAAGGAGATCGGTGACCGCATTGTGGATATGCACGGGCAGCACGAACACCAGTCTCTGCTGAATCCTGAGATGCATTTGCATTTTTTGGATGAGTATGCCGGCTATGATGAGGCACTGGAACAGGTCCGTGAGCAGTATGAGGTGTGGGTGGAAATTGCTGATACCCACCGGGAGGTGAAACGAAAGCAGCGCGAGGTGTCGGAAAAGGAAGACCTCTATAAATTTCAGCTTAAGGAAATCAATGCGGTTAAACCCACTCCGGGGGAACTGGAGGAATTGGAGCAGCAACGCAAGATCCTTTCAAACAGCCAGCGGATTGCCGAGCTGGTTCAGAATCTGCAGGATCTCTTATATGAAGGGGAGCGTTCTGTATATGACGAGCTGGTGAAAGCGGAACACTATCTTTCCGAGCTCTCAGAAATTGACGATTCTGTCGCCGAGTTTGAAGAGGAATGCAGTTCGGCCTCGGTGACCATCCGTGAGATTGGCAATTTCCTCAATCAGTACGGCAGTAGTCTTGACAGTAATCCGCAACAACTGGATGAGATCGAAGAGCGGATAATCTCACTGCGAAAGCTCACAAAGAAATACGGGCCTACTCTCGAGGATGTGTTGTCCTATCGTGATAAAATCAGCAGGATGCTGGATGAATTCGAATCGTATGATGCCGAGCTCCGGCGGCTGGCCCGGAAGAAGAAAGAGGCGGCGGAGAACCTTGCTGAGGCCTGCAGGCAGTTGCACCGGGAGCGGGAGGCAGCCGCTGCCCAGTTCTCTGATCAAACCGAGGAAATCCTTCATCAGCTGGGAATGGAGCGAGCGTCATTCCGGGTGGATGTCTCTTACAGACAATCTGTGGATTCTTCTATTGAGATTGATGAGATCCCTGTCCAGGTTGATCCGACCGGGGCTGATGAAGTGGAATTTTACATCACCACCAATCCCGGTGAAGGAGAAAATCCCCTTGCTCGGATTGCCTCCGGCGGGGAGATCTCCCGAACCATGCTGGCAATCAAATCCGTTTTGGCGGGGAAAGATGGTATCAGCACTGTCATTTTCGATGAGATTGATATCGGTATTTCCGGTCGGATATCGCGGATTGTGGCGGAGCAGTTGCGCGAACTGGCACGCTACCATCAGGTGATCTGCATCACCCATCTGCCGCAAATTGCCAGTCTCGGTGATAGCCATTTCGTGGTGGGGAAGCATGTGGAGGGTGGCAGGACCGCCACCTCCATTCGCATGCTGGATTCTGAAGAGAGAGTCCGGGAAATCGCGACGCTGGTTGGCGGGGACACCATTTCGGAAACGACAATGGATAACGCCAGAGAACTTTTGGCGAAGGCACAGGAATAGGAGTCGGTTTGGATAAACTCGTAGCATATGGCGGAAATACTCTGAGTGGGCACATTCCGGTGAGTGGAGCAAAGAATGCGGTACTCCCCATTATGGCCGCTTCTTTGCT
>Ga0207797_1001027_pt1 | contig 20787 bp, 21 predicted proteins | sample PRCRCaboRojoPR_6_FD_187275 | JGI IMG/M metagenome (GOLD analysis project Ga0207797, IMG submission 187275) | Marine sediment microbial community from Cabo Rojo, Puerto Rico - PR CR 10% Liquid 1 (SPAdes) | ecosystem: Environmental > Aquatic > Marine > Coastal > Sediment | place: Cabo Rojo, Puerto...
AAAATCATAACTTAGGTCTTTTACAAAACTTGACCCAGCACCCAGCAGTCAATTCGTCCAGCACTCAATTCGCCCTGCTCAATTGTACTAGGAACAAATACTACATAAGTTCCGAATTGAGTGCTGGAAGCCGATTCGTCCCCGGGGGGTGCCCTGGGGGGTTCTCAGCTATTGTTGGTAAGACCGCAGGAAACTCTTCAACTCCATTTCCAGCTCTTTCAGGCCAATTCCGAGGACCTCTCGCAGCGCGCTATCCAGGGAATTATCTCCCCCGAGCGGCGTTGTAAGCTGCCAGATGGTTTTAAATTTCCGCCCGCCGTACTTTTCCAGCAGGTAACCGACAAAAGCGGCGCCTACCGTCGCGGATACGGAATTAGAATCCCGCGAGACCTGGATGCCGCTAAGAGGCCTCCAGCTTTCCCGGGCGAGCACTCTTTCCCCCGCGGGAAAGACCGCCTCCTTCGCCAGAAAATGAACCAGCCCTCTCCGCAAAAGGGCCGAATAAGTTGGAGTCCGGCTCATCCCTTTGACCAGTGTATTTGCCAGGCCGTACCGGATTTTCCCGGGGGGCGAGACGAGCACTGATTCAGGCAGGTCTATTTTTTTCCATAGGTCTTCAACCTCACCACTTTCCGGGAAGAGAAATACCTTCAAGCTGTCGAAACGGTTCTCGAGCCCGGGCAGCAGCTTGTGTGTCCGGTCTAAAACCTGAAAAGCCGGTTCAATTAGATCTCGTAGATCTTCCGTAGCATCGTCCGCAAAAAAAGTCAACTTACCGCCCTTTAGCTTCTTCCCCTTCTCATAATAACTCAGCAGTTCCAGGTAGGCTTCTGGCGAACCAAGGCTGCTAACCCGCTCGTTATCGCTCGTCATCCCGAAAAACAGTTCTCGAGCCTCATCCCAATCGCCCCGGTAAAAGCTGATTCTGGCCCTTAAAAACCGGTTCTTTTTAGTTAGCAGGCCTTCTGAGGAGAAATCATTCAGACGAGAAAGTGCCCTGGCAAACTTTCCGCTTGAAAACAGAGCGCGCGCCCGATAGAAGGAAAGCAATTCGCTGTTTTCCGAATGAATGCTTACAAACTCCCGCCACTCCTTTCCTAATTTTTCCGGCATAACACCAAACTCATCCATGATACCTGCCGTAAGAGAGTCCGACTTCCACAATGACTCGAGACGGTCCGGTCCGTATTCTTCCAGAAGATAGGCAAGAAAGGCGGTAGCTCCGACCTCCAGTTCGTAACGATAGGGGGTGCTATCCGGTGAAAACCTCACCAGCGATGAAAAAGTCGATAGGCTCATTCCGGCTGGTGCCCCGGGAGAATCAAACGAATCGTAGATTTTATCCCCTAGCGATCGCGGAATGCTATTGGTCCGTTCCAGAATAACTACTTCTTCGAGAGGGAACAGCGATTCACCCAGGCCGGCCATTCTCACGTAGGGCCTAACAACCTCATCGGAAAAGTAGGACTGGAGCCCGAGCCGCAGGAATTCTGAAGAGGGCCGACCCCAGGCAAAAAGCGTCAGCAATCTGACAAGAACGGGTTCGTATTCGTTACCGGCAATCAGGTCCATTACGGCAAGCGGCACGTCGCTTCCGCTTGAACCCTTTCTCTCCACCAGAGAAGACTTCAGTGCCGAAAGATCTTCATGGAGATAAACCCTGATATTTCCGGGTAACCGGGCCCTATTTAACCCGAGCTCCCCCACTACCTGTCTCTTACACTCGCCGAGCTCCTCCAGTATCTCATCCGGGCTGAGTTCGGGGGGCTCATCCTTCCTGTAATATAAGGATATGGTTTCGCCTTCAAGTATTTCCCACTCGGACCGCGAAGAGTTGAAATGCCTCGGTATCAAATAGAATACCAGTCCGGCAATAAGTCCGACAATTAAAAAAGCGACGGCCAGCCCGATCAGAGTCCGACTTATTTCCCGCAAGGCCCTTTCTCCCGCCCCCGTTCAATCCGGATTTACGATACGTATCTCGAATGCTTACTTGCCGCCGACTGTCGTAAATGGATCGGCAGCGTCTCTTATACCATCCCCGAGGAAATTAAAGGCAAGAACTGTGATAACGATAAATACGCCCGGGATTAACAACCAGGGATACGATGTTATCGATTCGAGGTTGTTTGCCTGACTCAACAAAAGGCCCCAGCTGGTCTGAGGCTCTTTAATTCCCAGGCCAAGGTAACTAATTGAAGCCTCGGAAATTATCCATGTCGGAATACTAAGAGTTGAAACAACAACCAGATAAGTCGTCGTATTGGGTAATATGTGACGGAACATTATTCTACCCGGTCCGGCCCCCGCGGCCTTAGCCGCCATGGCATAGTCTTCCTCCCTCGCGGAGAGAACCAGTCCTCGCAGAGTCCTGGAAAGCCCCGTCCAATCAACAAGAGAAAATACCCCGACAATGAAGAAGAACCTGTAGGCGGAAGGGAGACCCTGGACTATCATAGCCAGAGCAAGCCATAGTGGTAACTTGGGAAATGCCATCACGACTTCCGTAATCCGCTGCACGAGCATGTCAACCCATCCGCCGAAGTAACCGGAAAGGAGCCCAATCGGTATGGCGATAATCAGCGTCGTAATTAACGCAAAGGGACCAATCAATAACGAAATCCATCCCCCCCAGAGAGTTCGAGAAAAGAGATCCCTGCCAAAAGTATCCGTTCCAAACAGGAATATCGGTGCCTCCATCGTTCCGGTACCGAAGAAATGTATCTTACTTTTAAAAAGCCCCCAGAAACTGTACTCTTCCCCCTTTACGAAGAACTTGATCGGGTACTTTTTTGACTTGTCCTCCGTATAAACCATCTCGTAGTACTCGTTGTAGTCCTTCTTCGTAGCGTAAACGTAGGGCCAGGTAAGGTGGCCATCTTCCATGAAGTGAATTTTCGTCGGTGGAGCATGGGCGTAGTCCCGGTGCTGAGTGGAATAGTTATAAGGCGCAAGGAAATTAGCGAGAAAAACTATTATGCATATCAGGAGAACTAGAACCCCTCCTACCTGTCCCAGGGTGTGCCGTTTAAACCTCAGCCACATTCTCTGCCACTGAGAACGGCTCTCGTATTCTGTCCCCTCTTCCATTTCGTATTCTTCAGCCATGTTGTTCACCCTTAATCATAGCGAATCCGAGGATCGTTCCAGGCAAGGAGGAAGTCGGCCAGCAGATTACCCACCAGCAGCATCAAGGCAAAAAAAGTCAGGCCAACCATAATTACCTGTTCATCCTGTTTATTTAAAGCAGTCCAGTACGCCCTTTGAACCGTCGGAACGCCGAGAACTATAGCCGTAATTAAAGACCCCGAAACAAGGGTTCGAAACGAGTAACCAAAGTTAGTGATAATCGGGTTTATGGCGTTCCTGAAAACGTGCTTGTATATAACAGTTGTATCCTTTAGGCCTTTTGCTCTGGCAGTTTGAGCAAATTGTCTGTTCATAAATTCCAGCATCTGACCCCGCATCAATCTTACGACACCGGCGAGCGCCGCCGTTCCCACGGCTACGACGTATGGCCAGACGTGCCAGAAGAAATTGGTGATTTTGGGCATATTGGGGACGTAACCGTTAAACCAGGGCTGGCCCATAAATTTCTGGACGAATAGTCCCCCTATACCCAGATTGGGGCCGACGTTTAACCCCGCCGCCATAAAGTAGAGCAAAATAAGCGCCAGGAAAAAGTTCGGTATTGAGAGCCCAATAAACGCTCCAAAAGTCACCAGATGATCTGAAGCTGCATACTGATGGGTGGCTGAATATATTCCAATAGGTATAGAGAAAAGGTAAGTAAACAACAGCGTCGATAAACCAAGAAAAATAGTATACCCCAACCTGCCTTCAAATAATACAGACGAGACGGGCTGATAATGGCTAAAAGAATACCCGAAATCCCCTCTCGTAAAAATCCCCTCGATCCACTTCCAGTAACGAATTGGCAAGGATCTGTCCAACCCGAGATTCTCTTTCTGCTGCTGTATCCTTTCCCGGGAAATGGTTGGGTCCATTTTATGTTCGGTAAGATAGTTCCCAGGAATCATCTGGATTATTCCGAAAGATATTATCGACACCAAAATCAAAGTCGGTATCATGTAAAGCACACGTCTAATTAGATACGAAGTCATTGGTCAATAAAATCAGCCGGCCGATTAACGATCGACCGGCTGAGTAAACCTCCTAGGCTCTATTCCTTCCAGACGAATTCGGCGTGACCGATAAACGACCCAAGCGGACTGAAGGTGGACGTATTCATTACGTCATTCTCAGCAGCATACAGGTAGACTTGATCGGCAGTGTAGATCACGGGAACCTGTTCCGCGACTATCTGCTGCCACTCGTCGTAGTACGGTCTCCTGTTGTCGACCCCGATGTGTTTCAAACCTTCGTTGAAGAGTTCGTCAACTCGTTTCTCCCATTCGACCGGGTTTTTCTTTGCATCCAGGTGCCACATGTGCAGGCTACCCTTGGTCGTCCAGACGTTATTTCCGCTGTTCGGCTCGATCGGGTCACCGATCAATCCGATAATAACGGATTCGTACTTTCCACCAAGCAACTGCTGGACCAGAGAGTTGAAGTCTATCGGGTTAAAGGATACTTCCATACCGATCTCCTTCAGATCAGCTGCTATGATGTTTCCGATGTCGACTCTCTGCTGGTTGCCCTTGTTAGTCAGCACCTCAAACGCTAGATCTTTCCCGTTGGGCAGTTCCCTTGTCCCATCGTCATCGGTGTCTTTTAGTCCCAGCTCGTCCAGCATGTTCCGAGCTTTTGCCAGATCGTATTCTTCTGGGAATGTTTCACCCGCCTTTTCGCTGTAATACGGCGATAGCTTGGACATCGGGCTGTCCTGGGTTACGGCCAGACCGTTGAAGACGTTCTCTATGATACTTGGCCTGTCCACGGCGTGAGAAACTGCCCTGCGGAAGTTCTTCTTCCGGAATACTTCAGCCAGACCTTCTTTCTTCGTATCCCAGTTAAAGGTCAGGAAGTCAGTCCCGGCCGGCGCTCCCCTCGGTCCCTTTAGAACCATGACGTTCCATCCTTCCTTCTCTTCGTTCTTGAGCAGGAACGGAATTTTTGAAGCTGCCGGCGCGTAAACATCAGTTTCGTGAGTCTTGAACTTTAACGCCTGAGCGTCCGTATCCTCAACGTTCAATACGACGTATTTATCCAGGTACGGTAGCTGAACACCATTTGGTCCGCGCATGAAGTAATAAGGATTTCGCTCCAGCACAACTTTCTGTTCCGGAACGTACTGTTTCAGCCTAAATGGTCCGGCTCCGACTATCTCTTCCGGGTTCTCCTTCGCCGTCTGCTGGCCCCAGGCACTGTTGAATTCTTTACCCGATATACCTTCCAGTTTATGCTTCGGATAAATCATTACTCCGCCAACGGTTCTGATAAACGGACCAAATACCGTCGGAGTAGTAAATTGAACTGTTAATTCATCGATCTTCTTTACCCCGGGAACCTCACCGTCAATCGTGAGCAGGTCCCTCATATCGGCTTCAACTTTTTCGTTAAATACAAGCTGCTTAAACGTAAATACCACGTCGTCAGCCGTTAGTGGCTCTCCGTCGGAGAATTTGAGTCCCTCGCGGAGATGGAAAGTATAGGTTTTCTTGTCCTCGGATATGTCCCAGGATTTTGCCAGAGCGGGAACTAGCCGACCTGTGGCGGGGCTCGTATCGGTTAGTCCGGCCATCAGATTCCCCGTGATGTCCGAAGACGATGTCTCACTCGTAACCATATTGTTGAAAGTTTTAGGCAGGGAAGTCGCAGCGTAAGTAATCTGTCCTCCGGGTATTCCGGGGGTCAGGTCTCCAAGACCCCAATCCTTGTCTTCCATTCCAATCGGTACTACGAGTTCGTCCTTCGGCAGGTGGGACTCCCTTCCCAGCCCTGCTATAGCAAAACCTGAAAGCAACAATAAGATAGATAAGCTAACAACTAGAGTCTTCTTAAACATTTAGACCTCCTTAAGATCGTCAATGAATATACAACCCACTTCTAAAATATTCCTGCAGGTTAAGGAGAGCTCGCCAAAGCTCCAGGTCATCTCTTACGAGTATTTTATGCCGAAATATCACCCCCTGAGTTTATTCTGCAGGCAGAGTATTCATCCTGCGCTCTTCTGAAGGTTTATTTTAAAAGATATCCCGGACAACTACAAATAATGATTCCAAATTACCTACCCCTGACAGCAAAAACCAGGACCGGGAAAAAACTCAAATTAGAGGAACTCTTCAAAATAGTTTACGGGGCGGTCACAACTGGAGAGGCAACGAAAGACTTACTGGGAATCGAGTTCTCTGAAAAGTAACCCGACAATGAATAGCGAGGCTTCGTAAAGCAGAATCAGCGGTATCGCCATGAAAGCCTGGGAAAAGAAATCAGTCGGGGTTATGAACGCTGCCACGGTGAAGGCTCCCACGACCACGAACTTCCTGTTTTTCCGCAGCGTCTCCGGCTTGACGAAACCCAGTCTGACAACCAGATAGATTAGCAGCGGAACTTCGAAGATCAGGCCGGAGGAGAAGGAAAGCAGTGAAGCAAAAGTGATGTAGTTCCTGACCGAAAAGTTGGAAACCACAGTTTCCCCGCCAACTCCGGCAAGGAAACGAACCGTGTAAGGGATGCCAACTGTCACTGCGAGGGCAATACCGAGGTAAAATAGTACCCCGCCGAGCAAGAACCCTAGCTTGAACCATTTCTCCTCCTCATCCAGCAGGGCGGGGAGGATAAACCGCCAGAACTGGTAGAGGAGCCAGGGGGTCGAAAGTATCAGTCCTGTTATCACGGAGAGCTTCAGATATGTCAAAAAGGCCTCGGTCGGATGGAGGTAGATTAACGAGTCTTCACGTGAGGCCGAAATCAGAAAATTTAAGAGCCGTAACCGGAAATAGTAAGCGGCGCCACCGAGGAGAACGATCGCAACCAGGGAGCTGATTATCCGCCGTCTTAGTTCCTCGAGGTGCTCCCCGAGCGGTCGCTCTTCGTCTTGCATCAGTAATTACTGGTCAACGAGTTATAATCCTCAGGCCGTGGACTGATCCCGGTCTTCCGAATCGTCCGAATCCTCACCGGAACCCCTATCGGAATCTCGACTGCCCGTTTCAGTATCGACGTCTATCGCTTCCTTCGTCTCGTCGTACTGGTCCTGAATCTTCTGCTTTTCCTTGTTGAATTCCCGAACACCTTTTCCGAGGGATCGAGCCAGCTCCGGCAGTCTTTCTCCCCCGAATATGACGAGAACTATTACCAGAATAATTATCAGTTCTGTTGGTCCCAAGCCGAACATTGATCGATAACACCTCCAGACTTTCCTGATTAATTTTAACGCATCGCCTTCCTGAATGTAATACCGAGATCGTCATGTAATTTCCCCGAACTACTTTCGGAAAAGAGCCGACTGAATCAACTAATCTCTTTCGGCAATACCGGCCAGAAGTATCGATAGGCCGTAAAGAATCAGCAACGGGCCCCAGAGAAACATCTGCGTAATCGGATCGGGCGGGGTCAGGACGGCCGCCAGGACCGCTGCTCCGACAAGTGCTATTCGCCATTGCCTGGTCAGGGTTTCCCTCTTTATCAGTCCCAGGCGAGCAAGGCCAAAAGAGACTACCGGCATTTCGAAGACGAACCCGAAAATCAGCGTAAACGCCATCACAAAAGAGGCGTAATTCCCCACTGTAAAGGTTGCCTCAAGACTCTCCCCGCTAATGCTTTTGAGAAAATCTATGGCAAAGGGCATAACGCCGAGAAGGGCAAAAGCAGCCCCGGCGTAGAAGAAGAGGCTACCGGAACCGAATAGACCAAAGACAAATCCCTTACTAAACCCCTCGCTTTTTGCCAGAAAAGGAGACGAGATCTGGATTATCTGGTAAAGCAGATAAGGAGCACTAACCAGGACCCCGACAAATAAAGAAAGTTTGATATAAGTGAAGAACGCCTCCGTGGGGTGGATAAATATCAACTGTTTATCCGTTAACGGCCTCTGGATAAACCCCAGGACTGTTCCCCGAAAAATATAAGCGACAACGGCAATAACAGCGATAACCAGAATGCTCCGGATCAGCCTGCCCCGCAGGTCCTCCGTCCGATCTAACAGGTCCTGCAACAGAGTATCAGCCACTTGAGTTGTCCTGGTCCAATAGTCCGGTAGAAAAGGTTATCCCGAACCGTCAACCAATTTGTCCCTGACTTCCCCGGGATCCATGTCCAGTTCCGCCGCGACCTCTTCCACGTCAACTTCCCCGTCTATTTTGTCCTTCAATTCCATCAAAGCGTCGAGATTTACCTGCTCGTCCAGCCAACTATCTATTTCCGACTTTTTTACCTTAGTTCTTCCGTTCAACTCAAGTGCTTCCAGCTCTCCTTTATCTATCAATTCTCTGACGCCTTCAACGCTCAAACCTGCGTAACGAGCTACGTCCTTGACCTTCAAATACGCCTCTACTTTACCCATTTTATCACCTGTATTAGTTTTTTTGTCTTCTCCCGGCCGGCAAGGCGGGTTGTACTTCCGTCCTCGTTTACTCCTCGGACCTGCCGACGGTCCAGATCGTCTCCCCGTCCCGGTCCTTTATCTCTATCCCCATTTCCTTGAGCTCGGCCCTGATTCTATCCGCCAGTTCCCAGCGACTCTCCTGCCTCAACTGGTTTCTCACCTCAAGCAGGAGGTCAATCAAGTCTTCCTCGAGGCCTCCCGCGGTCGGCTCGGACCGGCCCTGAAAAAGTCCGAGCGGCTCAGCCAGCTCTTTCACCTTCTCCTTCGCCCGAGCCAGCAAATAGTACTCTTCGTTCGGCCCCGAGTCACGGAATTTATTGCCCCGCTTGACGAGATCAAATATTACGCCCAGTCCACCTGGAGTGTTGAAGTCCTTATCCATTTCCGTCTCGAATCGGTCCCGGGCGGTCTCTATCGCCCCGAGAAACTCTTTCCCTTCCCCGGAGTCCGGCGAGTCCCCGCGGTCAGTGATACCCAGCTCCTCGACTATTCCCATAAATTCGTAGACCCTGTCCACCGCGCTCCTCGCGTCGTCAAGGTTTTTCTTGCTAAAATTTAGCGGTTTCCTGTAGTGGGTCGAGAAATAGAAATACCGAACGGTCTCTTCTCCGTAATCCTCCAGGACGTCCCGGGCGTACTCGAAATTACCGAGGGACTTGGACATCTTCTCCCCCTCAAAACGCAGAAGTCCATTGTGAAGCCAGTAACGCGAGAATTCTTTTCCCGTTCTTGCCTCGGACTGAGCGATTTCGTTCTCGTGATGGGGGAAAATTAGGTCCTGCCCGCCGGCGTGAATATCTATGGTTTCGCCGAGAGTCCTCTGAGCCATAACAGAACACTCAATATGCCAGCCCGGTCGGCCCTGCCCCCAGGGACTCTCCCAGCTGGGTTCACCCGGTTTTGAACTCTTCCAGAGGGTAAAATCCAGCGGATCTTCTTTTTTATCGTTCACTTCTACCCGGGAGCCGCTTTCCAGATCATCCACCGACCGCCCGGAGAGTTTTCCGTAATCCTCGAACTCCCTTACCCGAAAATATACATCTCCGTCTACTTCGTACCCATAACCCTTATCGACCAGCGCGCTGACGTGTTCAATTATCTCGTCAACGTATTCAGTCACCCGGGGGCGGAAGTCGGCTTCTTTGATTCCCAAGCGTTCCAGGTCTTCGAAGTACGCATCGGCGTACTTTTCCGCAAGTTCGGCGGGCTCCAGCCCCTCTTCCTCCGCCCTATCTATAATCTTGTCGTCCAGGTCGGTCACGTTCTGGGTGAATTCGACTTCGTAACCTTTGAACTCCAGGTAACGCCTCAAACCATCGAAAACGATAAAGGGCCTGGCATTACCAATGTGAAAGTAATCGTAGACGGTCGGGCCACAGCTATAGAACCTTACTCTTCCCTTCTCAAGCGGCTGGAATTCCTCTACCTCTCCCGAAAGCGTGTTGTGAAGTTCGAGCATTGTCTCCTCCCTCTCAATTTCCCTGCAGCTCAGTGTCGGACGTGAAACCGGGCTCAATAAAAACAACCTGCTCCAATTCTCTACCGCTCCCACGTCTTCGATCAAGTCCCACTTTTTCAGTTCAATCAGTGATAAATAATTTTCACCCGTTAAACCGGGACAGTATAAAGAAGGTAGCGGGAAATTACAATAACTCGGAGGACTGAAAAATAGGCCAGAACTGAGATAAACTGGCATTTGCCAGGTTCATTTCGTATATTTGTCGGGATTCGGAGAAGCAACCGGGAGCGGTTATTATGTCCGAGAAAAACTTGCCAAATGCGCTAACTATCTTTCGTATTCTATCGGTGCCATTTGTCATGTTCCTGCTGCTGGCAAGTTTCAATCTTGCCGCACTCGCACTCTTCCTGTTTGCTTCTCTGACGGACTTCGTCGACGGTTACCTGGCTCGGAGGAACGATAGAATAAGCCCTTTCGGAAAGTTCGCCGACCCAATAGCGGACAAATTACTCGTTTCCGCCGTTTTCATCACGTTCATCCAGCTGGACGAGCTGGGCGCCGTGCCGGTTGTCGTAATTATCGGCAGGGAATTTCTGGTTACGGGACTCCGACTTCTCGGTGCAACCAGGGGGAAGGTCATATCTGCCAGCTGGTTTGGGAAGGCAAAAACCGTCTCTCATATCGTACTAATCGTTGCCATCACGGTAAACCTGGAGTTTACCCTGGAGTGGCTGGATACGGTCATACCGGCTCTCGTCTACCTGGGGATTGCCACCGCACTTATTTCGGGAACCGACTACCTGTACAGCAACAGGAAATTAGTCAAAGAATGCTTTCTGGACTAACTTTTTCACTTCCCTCGCCACTATCCCGGACTCTCGGCTGCAACGCGGAGTGGGTCACCGGTATATATTTGGCCGAGCTTTCGGGTTGTAAGAAGTCTGGGTCCGGTAAACGACCCGGGGGTTGAAAGTTATCGAATCAGGCGGCAAACAATTAAACCTGCTCCAGTTCCTTGAGCGGATAATCCCTGTCTAACCAGAGGTCGTCGAGGTCGTAAAAATCCCTGACGTCTTCATCAAAAAGATGAACCATGATCTCCCCGTAATCGAGCACCACCCAGGATCCGGTATCTAAACCCTCCCTGTGAACGATTTCCTTATCGAACTTCTCCTCCAGCTCCTCCGCAATTGCCCGCACGTGTTTGGGATTAGTTCCGTTAGCCAGGACGAAAAACCGTGTGGCAAGAGTATGGTCTCGCATGTCCAGCACCCGGGGCCTCTCGCCTTTTCTTTCCTCTATAATCTCCAGCAAGCGCCGTATTTCCGTTCTCTCTTCTTTGTTAAGAGACAAAACCTGTCGACCCCTCACCCATTATAAGCAGAAGATTCGTCGACTCGGGCGGGTTGACACCGGAAGCTTTGAGCGATTGCATATTATTTTGAAAGTTCTCCGCCTGAACGATTTCCAGGTCAAAATTGAGTTCCCGGGCCAGCCTATCGGCCAGCTCTCCACCTGCTTCATCAAGACTGACCAGATAACTTGTCTCGTAATCAAATCTATCGGCGTTATCGGTACCGGTGACGGAAAAGCCGAGTGCTGTAAGCCTTTCGGCGGTGTTTCGGGCAAGATAGTTGCCCCCCTCTCCGTTTAGCACGTAAACCTCGATATCCGCGTTACTCGCAACCGTTACACCGTGTATCTCCTCGGCTACTACCTTCCGGGTCTCGACAATTCGCGGCAGCAGTACTGCCTTGTTATCGACTCTGGCGGGCTTTCCGGAGAGCGTGACCATCTCAAAGTCCTCCATTCCGAGGGATTTCACCGTCCGACCAAGGTCGTACATATCCATCAGGGACAGGTTGGTCTTGGCGTATTTCCGGCCCGTATCTATTATGCTCTTTATCTGCGACCAACCTTCGACCGTTACTCCGCCCTGGAGCAGAGCCCGAAGAAACTTCTGCTGACGGTTGATTCGCTGAAGATCGCTCTGATTACCTCGATATCGGACGTAGCCCATCGCCTCCTCACCGGAGAGCGTCTGGGTTCCCGCTTCGATATCAATATTCAGGTTTCCGGCCTTGTCCGTGTACTCCAGGCTCCGTTCGACGGTTATCTTGACGCCACCCATCAAATCCACAATTTCCTTGAAGCCCTCGTAGTCCACAACCAGATAAAAATTGATCGGCAGGCCGAGAAAGCTGGAAACCATCTTAGTCGCCAGTTTCGGACCGTCAATGGCATAGGCGGCATTGACTCGCCAGAATCTGCCACTGGGATATTTCAGGTATAGATCCCGGGGAATGGAGATCAGACTCGCCTTGTTGCTGGCAGTGTCAATACTAACCAGCATCATGGTATCACTTCTGCGAGCCTGAGCACCTTCAATGTGGTCGATTCCAAGAACGAGAAGATTAATCCTCTCCCCTTTCTTAACCAGTTCATTGACGTTGCGCTGATTAAGGAGATAGATCCCGATCCCGGATCCGACTATCAGTACTACAAGCAAAACTGAGATAAATATCTTCCATTTCATCTTAACATCACGCTTAACATAACGTATCCTTGTCAATAAGTCAAGGACCTAAGATAAGCCGCTCATTATAAGGCTCGATCAGGGCAGATTAACTATCGATGAGATCCGGAGAAGTCAGTCATCTGGAGCTAGCTTTGAATAAGACGACTAATGGGTCTATAATAATGTCAAATGGAAGATAATTACGTTAAGTTAGCTAAAAAAGCTGTGATAAAGGCCGTCACCGGCGAGGATCCCGGGGGAATGCAGGAACTCAGGAATAGTTTGCCCGAAGAAGAGCGGGGTGTTTTCGTAACGCTTAAAAGAGAAAACGGCGATTTGCGCGGCTGTATCGGCACTTATTCCCCGGTGACGGAAAGCCTCGACGAAGAGATAATCAGAAATGCTTCCTCCGCGGCACTGGACGATCCCCGTTTTTCACCGGTCAACCCGGGCGAACTGGACGAGTTAACTATATCAGTCGATGTACTATCGCGACCGGAACCGTGCGAGCGGGAAGATCTTGATCCTGAGCGGTACGGAATCATAGCCAAGAAAGGAACGAAGTCCGGTCTCCTTCTTCCCGACCTGGAGGGAGTGGACTCTGTCGAAAAACAGATCGAGGTCACAAAGAAGAAGGCCGGCATCCCCCCGATGGATGAAAACTTCGAACTGGAACGCTTCGAAGTAAACCGTCACGAGGGAGAGAAACCCATTGTGCGTTGAAATAGACCCGCCTCCCCGCATCCCTCTAGAAATAAGCTGACAAACAATAATACCATGGTAAAAAGAGTTGCTTTCTATACGTTAGGCTGCAAAGCAAATCAGTACGACACCGAAGCAATGAAAGAAAAAATTCGGGGAGAACCCGGTTTAGAGCTGGTTCCTTTCGATGAAGAGCCGGATATTTCAATTATCAACACCTGCAGCGTTACCACCGGGGCAGACAGAAAATCCCGGAAGTACGTTCGGCGAGCCGCCCGGAAAAGTGAGACGGTGCTCGTCACGGGCTGTTATACAGTACTTGATTCCGATCTTCTGGCTGATATATCCGGCGTGGACGGAGTTTTTCCGAACTCCCGCAAGAAAGAGGTAGTCCGGATAATTAAACGGGCCAGTTCGGGAAGTTCCGACTTGCTGGAACTAAAACCGGGTCAATGGGAAATAGACGAACAGACCATTTCCCGTGATAGTAACCATACAAGGGCTTTCTTAAAGATCCAGGACGGCTGCAGTAATAGCTGTTCTTTCTGCAAGGTACATCTACTGAGAGGACCGGCCAGGAGCAAAGCTCCGGGAAAAGTGATTGAAGAAGCGCGCTCACTCGGGCAAAACGGCTTTGAAGAGGTCGTACTCACAGGGATAAATCTGGAAGAATACGGGGAGAAGGAGTACGATCTGGCCGAACTGATTCGTGAGTTAGCCGATGTAGAAACTATATCCAGGATTAGGCTGAGTTCGATCAACCCAGGAGGGATCACGGAAAAATTACTGAGTGTTTTTGCCGGATCCGAAAGCACCTGTCCTTATTTTCATATCCCGCTCCAATCCGGCTCTGACAGAGTACTGGAAAAAATGAGCAGGGGTTATACAAAGGGGGATTATCTCGCGAAGATAGACCTGATAGAACAAAAGCTTCCGGGAGCGACTTTTGGTACCGATATCATGGTCGGTTTTCCGGGTGAGACGGACGGGGATTTCGAAGAAACACTGGACACAGTTCGAGGAGTTCGGTTCATCAACGTCCACGTTTTTCGCTACTCCCCCCGGGAGGTCACGCCGGCCTCGGATTTCGATAACAAGGTAGGTTCAACCGTAAAAAAGGCCAGGTCAAAGAAGTTAAGAGAGATAGCAGCTTCAATCAGCCGGGAGAAACGGACAGAGTTTCTGGGGGAAAAGCTAGAAATGATCGTTGAAGAGAGAAGCAATAAGGTCGACGGGTGGCGAGGCTATTCGAAGAATTATCTCGACCTGCATATCCCGGAAGCAACCGATACGGAAGGTATTGCCGCCGGGGAAAGGGTTTCGGTCCGAGTAAGCGAAATCAACGACGGATATTGCCTGGTGGAGCCGGGGGAAGCAAAAAATGTCTTCGGGGAAAGGTCCTCCGCAAAGGTAACCGGGTGAAGAATTATTTATCTTAACGGGCTTTTATATTTTTCCACCGTGAAGTATAGTAAGTTAGTTTCAGTCAGGAGTGATAAAGATCGATAATAACCAGGAAATAGAAAGGGAATTGACTTTAAGGGACCATGAGCAGACGGTAACTTTGCTGGGACAGTACAACAAAAACCTGAATTACATCAGGGATAACTTTGACGCACAGATTATCGTCAGGGACGGGTCGATAAGGATAAAGGGAAAAGAAAAGGAAGTAAAAATGGTCCGTTCGCTCTTCGACGAGCTGCTGGAAATGGTCGACGCGGGAGGATCACTAAAACTTGAAGAGGTCAAAAGGTTGACCCGGATGGTCAAAGAGGGGAAAGGAGAGGAGCTGCAGGGCGTGCTGTCGGACGTCATCCAGACTACTTACTGGGGAGAGCAGATAAAGCCGAAGTCGCTCAATCAAAAGAGATACGTCGAAGCGATCAGAGAAAAGGATATCGTATTCTGTATCGGCCCGGCCGGCACGGGCAAGACTTACCTGGCCGTCGCCATGGGTATCGAGTTCCTGAAAAAGGGGAAAGTCAAAAGGATGATCCTGACCAGACCGGCAGTTGAAGCCGGGGAAGAGCTCGGCTTTCTCCCCGGAGACATGCAGGCAAAAGTAAACCCGTATCTTCGACCGCTTTACGACGCTATATACGACATGATACCCGGGGAAGAGTTTGAAAGGCTGAAGGAAGACGGACGGATCGAGATTGCCCCCCTTGCTTTCATGCGGGGCAGAACTCTCAACAACTCCTTCGTAATCCTGGACGAGGCACAAAATACTACCTCGACGCAGTTGAAAATGTTTCTGACCAGACTTGGATTCGACTCGAAAGCCGTCATAACCGGGGATATAACTCAAATAGACCTGAAGAACGACGCCTCGGGGTTGAGCCATGATAGAAAGTTCCTGGAAAAAATTCCGGGAATTGACTTCATCTATCTTACTAAAACGGACGTAGTCCGGCACGATCTCGTAAAGAAGATCATCGAAGCCTATGAAGAAGAAAACAACAAATAACAAAGATCGTAAAACCGGGATCAACGGTATCTTTACCCGGTTAACTGGCTGGAGCTTTGGAGAAAGTTCCAGGAAGGGCCTTCTGTTTTCGGGTTACGTAGTGTTAGTTTCTTTTCTCTTTACGTTCAACTTCAGTACGATCGAACCCTTTTTTGCGTTTCTTCCCTGGAAGGAGGCCCTATCAAACGCCCTCATCATAGCGATAGGCGCCGTCGCCATCGCCTCGTATCTATCGATAAGAAAAGGTGATACCGTCAGGAATACGAGAATGGCCGCCTTTATTATGGGAGTGACCTTCTTCACTCTGCTTGCAATTAAAGGGGCGGCACTGGTCTCACTCTATCTCGTACCGGTGGCTTTTACTACCGCGCTGATAGCACTCTTTATCGGCTTCGAAACAGGCTTGAGTCTGAACCTTTTCCTGGCACTCGCGGTCGGAGTTCAGCCAGGTCTCTCCGGCCCAATTGGACCAATCGTAGTAGCGTTTGCCGGCGGCCTGGTCGGCATTCTGGAGACAAGGGATATCAATCGAATGTCGGATCTGACAAATATAGGAGTATCGGTGGGGCTTGTAAACGCCGTCCTCGTTTTTGCCTTTCGGTTTCCAACACTAAGTTCGCCGTTCATCGTAAACCTGGACTGGCCGAATTACTGGTGGGCAATCCTGAACGGCCTGGCCAGCGCCCTGTTCATAGCGGCCGCCGTGCCGATAGCGGAAAGAATAACTCAAATTACCAGTCCGATTGGCCTGATGGAGCTGTTAAACCCGTCTCATCCGCTGATGGAAAGGCTCAGAACTGAGACCCCGGGAACATATCACCACAGCCAAAACATTGCAAGTCTGGGTGAAAACGCCGCGAGAGCGGTCGGCGCGGACCCGCTGTTGACCAAGGTCGGCGGGTACTATCACGACATCGGCAAGATGGTTCGACCGGAATTCTTCATCGAAAATCAATCCAGGAATTCAAACCCTCACGACGACCTGACGCCTTCGATGAGCAAAATAGTCCTCACCTCACACATAAAACAGGGTATCGAACTCGGTAGAAGTTACGGGCTGCGCCGGGACGTGCTCAATTTCATCCCGAGCCACCACGGGACCTCTCTGATCCGGTATTTTTACCTGAAAGCACTGCGGGAAGGCCGGGAAGAGGTCGAATTTCCCAAGGGCGACTTCCGCTACGAGGGCGAGATTCCGGCAACAAAAGAAACTTCGATAATCGCCCTGGCGGATCCGGTGGAAGCGGCTTCACACACGCTCGAGGATCTGGGACAGGAAGTCGAGGAAATGGTCGAGGAACAGATTGATACAAAAATCGAGGACGGACAGCTGGACGAAAGCCCGCTCACACTCGGCGACATTGCCAGGATAAAGGAGGCTTTCGTCGAGACGCTCCGGGCGATGGACCAGAGAAGAGTTGAAGATTATCCCGACAGCAGTACCGAAGAGCCCGAAGTGGGCGAACTCGAAAGCTAATAAAGCAGAACCAGAATTACCTCAACAACATGTAGCTTCGTGGTGCCCCATAGAGCCTAGGGCATAAGGCGATCGTACCACTTCTTCCCGCTTACACCCAGGTATTCTGCCGCCCCCTTTATATCTTCCAGAGCGGCGGCGAGGAAAACTCTATCCCCTGACTCAATCCTTCGATTGCCCCTGGGAATTATGAATTCATCCTCCCGATAAATACCCGCAATCACGCAGTCCTCCGGAAAGTCATTATCCTGAGTAATTTCGGCTATCGTGTTGCCGGCCGCTCGGGAAGCATCGGGGACCGCCACGACGACTATCGAGGCTTTTCCGCCACCAAACGTCGCGGCCCGCTGGAGCTTCGGTTGTTCTATCTCCAGGGTGAACTGGTCCAGATAGAGATCGACTATATTTATCAACTTCGTTACTCCCGCGGCTTTATAAGCGTCTTCGTATTTTCGGTTCCTCATTCTCGTAAAAATGCGCGGGACCCCGAAGTTATTTGCCAGCAACGAGAAGGAAAGATTGTCCGCATCCCGCCGCATCAGTCCGACGGCAACGTCCGCTTTCTTGATTCCGGCCTCTTCCAGAACTCCGACGTCCGTCGCATCGCCGTTCACGGAGACAGCTCCGTAATCCTGGTAGACTCTATTACAGACTGCCTCGTCTATATCAACCACCACTACGTCGTGCTTGTTTTCCACCAGCCTCCTGGCGAGTCCACGGCCGACCAAACCGGCCCCGGCAATCAATACGTACATGATTTTACCTCCATACTTTCCGACTGAAGAGCAAGAGAATCGGCAAAATTTCCAGCCTACCTGCAAGCATACCAAAAATATAGGTCAGCTTAATCAGGGGATGAAGCTTCGGCCATTGACTCAGCGGAATATAGCTCGGACCGATATTCCCCAGAGCAGAAAACATACCGGAAAGAGAAGCCAGAGGAGACAGGTCCGAGAAGAAGGCTGTTATCATTCCCCCCGCTATAATAAAGCTTACCCAGGCAAAGAATAGCGCGGAAATCCGCCTTATCTCCTCCTGTGGCGTTATCTTTCCGTCTATGATAAGCGGATTTACCGCCCTGTTCGGGTTTACAATTCTTCTTACCTGCCGCTTAACCATTTCCCAGAGGACCCCGACACGGAAGACTTTAAAGCCTCCGCTGGTGGACCCGACCATCCCGCCGATTATCATCAGAAACAGAAAAACCTGCCGGGCGAGAGCGGGAAAGAAACTGCTGCCAATATCTTTCGTCGCAAAACCCGTGGTAGTCAGAACCGCCACCACCTGGAAAAACGAATAACGGAAAGCGTCCAGCGCTCCACCGAGACCGTGAGTTCGCAGGTGATTGACAAATACCAGCAGGGAAGCTCCAGCTATTATTTTCCAGAAGAGTCTTATCTCCATGCTCTCCCAGAGCGCGCTTAACTTTCCCCGCAGGAGGCGATAGTGGACGACGAAACTGACCCCTCCCAGACCCATACCAAGTATAATGGTGTATTCTATCAGGCGATAGTGCTCGTAACCCGCCCGGCGGAAGAAATCAATACTCGCGTCGTGAGGTGAAAAACCACCCGTGGAAAGCGTCGTAAGAGCGTGGTTGACCGAATCAAACCAGCTCACCCCTTCAAGTGCCAGCAAACCGGCAATAATTACGGTGAAAAGCGAGTATATCGACCAGAGGATTCTTAAAGTGCTGAATAATCCGGGAGCCGGCCGCTCGGAAATTACCTTGTGGCTTTCAGCTCCGAACAACTTGTGTGACGCCTCCCCGTTAAAGACGAGGACGGAAAAAAGAGTCAATATACCCAGTCCCCCTATCCACTGGGTCAGGGAGCGCCAGAAGATCAGCGTTCGGGGTAGCTCATCCAGGTTTACAAGAAGCGTTATGCCGGTAGTCGTAAACCCGCTGGTCGATTCGAAAAAAGCGTCGAGGAAAGATATCGAGTGGCCAATGGTAAAAGGCAGGGCACCAAGACAGGAGACCATAATCCAGCCAAGCGCAACGACCACCACCGCATCGGTGCCCGAGAGGGCTCTCAGTTTTATCGTTCGATTCAAAGCAGCACCGAGCAATAGTGAAGCCAGCGAGGGGAAAATAAATGGGGCGACTGCAGAAAAAGTAAAATGGGTTTGTGAAAAAAAAGGAATAAGAACCAGTGGCAAAGGAAGGATAAACCCAAAAAACCACATCAGAGTCCCGAGATAACGCAGGCGGATCAACCACCTTCTTCGCACCGACAACATCTCTGATTCAGAGACCTCCCTCCATAGGTAAACTCGCTAAGTAATAAGCCGCTCCAGATCCTTGCGTCGGTACGGCCCACTGTGGGAAGTATATATCTCTTCCACCCCCAGCGACAATATCCTGGATATACTCTCCTGCAGAGAAGCCGGATCGGTAGCGAAAAAAGGTAACCCGGCACCTCCGAAGAGGAGAAACCGCCCCATGATCAGATCACCGACGACCGCCTTCCCGTCCTTAAGGATAATTGAAAGCGATCCGTCCGTATGACCGGGAGTATGGATGACTTTACCCGCGACGCCAAACCCATGCAAATTTATACTCTCTTCAATTATCTTATCCGGCCTGACTCCCCGGGTATTTAACTTTTCGTTCGAGGTAAACGGACCGAGCAGTTTCCCCTTCAACCCTAATGGGGTGATCGGCGCCTCCTTCCCCCGCGTTATCGCGGCCGCGTCTTTCTCGTGAATAATGATTCGTGCGGAGAGGCACTCATTCAACTCGGCTATACCTCCCACATGATCCCTGTGCCCGTGAGTCAGGACTATGAGAGAAATATCCTGTGTCCTGTAGCCGGCTTTCTCGACCCCTCTTAATATTTTTCCTCCGTCCCCCGGATTTCCCGCGTCGACAAGGACGAGTCCGCCTTTTTCTCCGACGAGGAGGAAACTTTTAACTGTTTTTAGCTTTAACGGCACTATTCTTGACATTTGATCCCCTCTGGAAAAAGAAAATTCCCGAGCGACTAAACCCCGAATGTATATTAAAAAATGGAGGTTCCCTTTACCAGTAGCTAAAGGACTCCGGTCCCCCGGGAAACTGAAATAAATTGCCAGTTACCGGCTAATCGGCCAACTATTTGCAGAGCCCCCCTCAACCCAGGCCTACTTTGTATTTTTTTTCTTAATCCGCTATATTTAAGCAAACTTCAACTGGAGGAATTAGAGCAATGTCCGACGAGACGGTAGAACTTCTGCAGGATGTTCCACTCTTCACAAATTTCAGCAAGAAACAATTGAAATCGGTGGTGAAGACGGCCAAAGAAAAGGAATTCGAGACCGGAGACACGATCGTCAGAGAAGGTGACATGAGCAACGTCGGTTTTTACCTTATTCTGGCGGGCCAGGTAGAGGTCAAACGAGACGAAAAGAGCCTGACAAAACTCGGCGCGGGCCAGTTCTTCGGCGAGATGGCCGTACTGGACGAAAAACCGCGGTCGGCTGACGTGGTCGCCCTTACCGATACAAAATGTCTCCTGCTGACGAACTGGGATTTTAAAGCACTTATAAAGACCTATCCGGACATGGCGACAAATATTATCTCCGAACTGGCAAACCGGCTGCGCCAGACGAACATGGCCCTTTCCAAATAGGAATCGTGGAATCCTGTGAATGTCAGACAGAGATAAACGAG